>JGI10216J12902_100812649_pt1 | contig 11764 bp, 9 predicted proteins | sample KanNatreferecore_FD_12902 | JGI IMG/M metagenome (IMG submission 12902)
ACTCGGGGATCTTAGCGGTAGGCCTTCTTACCGAAGGTAAGCGAGGACGGCCAGCACGCGCCGGTGATCGTCCGGCGCAGGGGCAAGCCGAAGCTTCGTGAAGATGCTGTTCACGTGTGACTCGACGGTCTTCGGACTGAGGACGAGTTTCTCGCAAATCCCGCGATTCGAGCGCCCTTCCGCCATCAAGGCCAGCACATCGCGCTCGCGGGCGGTCAGGTGCTCGAGCGGGTCGGCCGTGCGGCGCCGGCCGAAGAGCTGGGAGATGACTTCGGGATCGATCGCGGTTCCGCCTCGTCCTACGCGTCGGACCGCATCGAGGAAGTCGTCGACCTCTATGACGCGGTCCTTCAGTAGGTAACCGAACTTCTCAGGGCTGTTGCTCAGGAGATCGAGTGCGTGCTTCGCCTCGACCACCTGCGAGAGAACGAGCAGTCCGATCTCGGGATACCTCTCTCTGATCTGCTTCGCGGCTCGCGTCCCCTCGTCGGTCTGCGTGGGGGGCATTCGCACGTCCACGATCGCGACGTCCGGCTTCGTACGGATGACCGCGTGATGGAGCGCATCGGCGTCGCCGGCCTGGGCCGCCACCTCGAACCCGCCCTCGGCGAGCACGCGCACGAGTCCTTCGCGGAAGAGGACGGAGTCCTCTGCGACTACGACTCGCACGGAATCTCGCTCACGACTCGCGTGCCCCGTCCTGGTGGGCTCTCGACGCGGAGTGTGCCGCCGAGGGCTTCGACCCGGTCTGCCAGTCCGCGCAGGCCTGAGCCGTTCACCGCTTGGGCGCCGCCGACTCCGTCGTCCTCGACTTCGATAACGAGGAGCCCGTTTCGCCGCCGCGCTCGGACCTTCGCCGACGATGCCCCGGCATGTTTCATCGTGTTCGCGAGGGCCTCGCAGGCGACGAAGTACGCGGTTGCCTCGACCTGCGCCGGCAGACGCCCCTCATCGGCTTCGAGTTCGATCGGGAGCGCCTGCCTGCTGATCAAGGATTCGAGTGCTGCCGCGAGGCCGTCCTCCGTCAGAATCGCAGGGTGGACGCCGCGCGCGAGCTCTCGAAGCTCCTCGACCGCGACCTTCAGCTCGTCGACGGCGGCCGTGAGCAGGCGGTCGAGCTCGGGATCCGGGGTTTGGCCGAGGCGCCTTTGGGCGAGGCGTAGCTCGAGGCCCAGCGAAACGAGGCGCTGTTGGGCCCCGTCGTGAATGTCGCGCTCGATGCGGCGGCGCTCGAGGTCGGTCGCCTTCACGATCCTGGCCCGTGACTGACGCACTTCCTCGAGTTGCGCCCTCGTCTCCGCCTGCAGGCGCGCGTTCTCGAGAGCTAGCCGAGCGGCCGCCCCCGCGGCATTCACGAGCTTCGGCTCTTCGAGCAGGGAGGGATCGTGGACGAGAACAGCAAGCTGCTTGCCTTCGTGTTCGAGCCGGGTGATTGCACGGCTGCCGTCGGTCGGCAGCGCTCGGTCTCGGCCGGCTTCATCCACGAAGCCGTTCCGTTCGGGGAACCAGTAGAGAACCTCGAGGCTGGGATCGTCCAACGCACGAGCAAGGGCGTCACGAATCCCGTCCGGCGGCGTTCCCTCGAGCTCGAGCACGAGATCGCCGACGCTCGCACGCGCGAGCCGTGCCCGCAGGAACCCCACGAGCAGAGCAATCGGCAGAGCCATGAACGCGGCGATCTGCCACCAGAAGAGGTAGTTGTAGAGAATCGTCGACGGGCGCGGGATGAACGTGAACACGCTCTCGAACACGGCGCGTAGAGCTACGGCGACGGCGGCAACAAGGAGCGGTGCGAGCATGCGACGAGCCCGAGGTGTCGCCGCCACGAGTTTCCGAACGAGCAGGACGATCGCAACTGCAGCGAGAACGCCCCAGACCACGACGACGAAGAGCTTCTGCAGCAAGACGGCCGCACCGCCGTTCCCGGCGACGACAATGAGGCTGTCGCGAGCCGTCGGGTCGAAAAATCGGAGGGTTCGACTGCCGTCGTAGACGAGCAGGATGGCGACCGTGAAGAGCAACGTCACGACGTAGCCGACCCTGATCAGCGTCTTTTCGGCCCGGTCGGTGATGCGGCCGGACGGATATGAGAAGACCGCCTGGGCGACTACCCAGTAGCTCAGCTCACCGATGACGAAGAAGACCGTGAAGAGGACGGACTCGTGGCTGTAACGCAACTGCCGAAGGAGGAGCGCAAATCCTGCGACGATCATGAGCGGGCCGAAGCGGTTCGTCGGCCGGCTCGCCCAGGCGACGACCCCTGCAAGGAGGAACAGCCAAGCGCCGATGACGATCGCCCAGGCGTGCGCCGGCGTGGTGTACCGGCCGAGATTGTCGATCTGAACCTCGTAGGCAACGACACCGAGCGCGACGCCCGCGGCGACCAGCGTGCCGAGCAACCACTTCACGGCGCTTCCTTCAGGAGCTCTTCGAGCGTCTCGCTGGAGAGATCGTCCTTGGAGATGAACCCTGCGGCGGGCGTGCGCCGAAACCGCGCGCCGAAGTCGCCTGGATCACGGCTCGAGACGAGCACCACCTGGGAACGGCAGTCCGCCAGCCGCTCCGCCACTTCCAAACCGTCTGTGTCGGGAAGGACGACGTCTAGTAGAACGACGTCGGGTCTCAACGCATCCACTAGGTCGAGCGCCGACGCCCCGGTTCCGGCCTCGCCGAGCACGATGAACCCCTCACTCTCCAAGAGGTTCCTTGCCGACGCCCGGAACGCGGCGTGGTCATCGACGATCACAACGGTTGCCGCCACGTTGAAATCGTCACACAGTCCTCGGAGAAAAGCCACGGGGTGAGCCCTGGAATCAGGCCGCTCGGGTCCCCGGGAAAACCCCGACGCGAGTCCAAAGAGCGCCCCGTTTCGTGGCACGGCGGCGCGGCCTAGCGTCGGTGGCCATGAACGACAGCGCGAAAACCTTCGTCGTCAACGACATTCACTCGCGGCTGAACGAGACCGCCGTCGCCGAGATCGTCCGCGTCGATTCGATCGAGTCCATCCAACAGGCGCTCACGCAGGCGCGAGCGCTGGGTAAGCCGCTGGCGATCGCAGGCGGCCGGCACGCAATGGGCGGGCAGCAGTTCTGTGCGGGCGGTGTCTTGCTCGACACGCGCGGGCTCGATCGCGTCCTCGCGCTCGACGGCCATCGCTGCACGATCGAAGTCGAAGCGGGGATGCAGTGGCCGCGTCTGCTCGAGGTGCTTCGGGACGCGTCGATCACGTTCGCGCAGAAGCAAACCGGAGCAGATGACCTGTCACTCGGCGGCGCCGTCTCGGCGAACGTCCACGGACGAGGCCTCACGATGCGTCCGTTCATCGCCGACATCGAGAGCCTCGTCCTCGTCGGCGCAGACGGCGTCCCGGTCCGGTGCAGCAGAGACGAGCATCCGGAGCTCTTCAGCCTCGTGGTCGGCGGCTATGGGCTGTTCGGAGTCGTGTACTCCGTCGAACTGCGGCTCGTGCCACGGCGCACGCTCGAGCGCGTCGTCGAGCTCGCGACGATCGAGGACATCGTCGATCGCTTCGATGACCGGATCGCCGCGGGCTTTCTGTACGGCGACTTCCAGTTCGGCATCGATCCTTGCTCCGACGACTTTCTCACGCGCGGCGTCTTCTCTTGTTACCGGCCGGTCCGCGACCGGCCCATTCCTGGACAGCAGCGCGCGCTTTCGGCGAACGACTGGCGACGGCTGCTGCACCTCGCGCACACGGACAAGTCACGCGCGTTCGAGGTGTACGCGCAGCACTACCTCGCCACGTCGGGCCAGCTCTATCGCTCCGATGCCCATCAGCTCGCGTTCTACGCGCCGGACTACCACGCCGCGCTCGGCCCGGGCAGCGAGATGATCACGGAGATCTACGTCCCGCGGCCGCGGCTCACCGAGTTCATGCGGGAGGCGGCTCAGCGCCTGCGCGCGAACGGCGCGGACGTCGTCTACGGCACCGTTCGGCTGATCGAGCGCGACGACGAGAGCTTCCTCACGTGGGCCGTCGAGCCGTGGGCGTGCATCGTCTTCAACCTGCACGTCGATCCGAGGACGGCGAAGCGTGACGAGCAGGCGTTTCGAGACCTGATCGATCTCGCGATCGCGCACGGCGGCGGCTACTACCTCACGTATCACCGCTGGGCGAACCGAGCCCAGGTGGAAGCGTGCCATCCGAGACTCGTCGACTTCTTGCGCCTCAAGCGGCGTTACGACCCGGACGAGCTCTTCCAGAGTGATTGGTACCGGCACTACCGCGAGCTGTTCCGCTCGGAGCTCGAACCTCTCGAGGATGTCGCGTGAACTCGCACCTCGCTGCCGTCGTCGTGCTCGCGTCGACCGCACGAGTCCCTCTGCTGAGCAGGATCGTGGCGAAGTTGACGAAGGAGCCGTCCCTCGCAGTTGCTACCTCCGGGGGCATCCGCGCGACCGTCGTCGAGCCGTCGACGAAGGAACACGCCACGATCGTCTTCCTCAACGGCGGTACGCAACGGGGTTGCGACCATCCGGCGGTCCAGCGGCTGTCGCGGGGCATGGGACGCACCGGCTGCAGGGTCGTCGCGCCCGAGTTGCCCGGCCTCAGGGAAGGAGAGCTGACTCCTGCAACGCTCGACCTGGTCGTCGCTACGGCGTGCGAGGCGGCTTCGAGCTCTGCTACCGGCCGGGTGACGCTGTTCGGCGTCTCCGCAGGCGCCTCGCTCGCTCTGCTCGCTGCAGCTGACGCGGCACTCGAAGATCGCGTCGACAGAGTCGTGGCGATAGCGCCGTGGGCAGATCTCGAGGCGATTGTCGAGCTGGCGACGACCGGAATCTACGACGGGGCTCCGCGTGCGACGACACCGCTCGTGCGCCAGTTCGTCGACTCGTCCTTACGGGTACTCGGCGGTACCGACGAAGTCGAGGCGGCGCTGGTGCGGCTCTCCCCGTTGCACGTGGCTGCCCGCGTCGACGTTCCGGTCGAGCTTGCGGCCGCGGTGGACGAAGGCTACTTCCCCGTGGAGGAGGTACGAAAGCTCGCCGCCGCCTTGCCCGACGGACGTCTGACGCTCACACCGTTGCTCGACCACGTCACGTTGCGTCCCGCAGTCCGCGTGCGTGATCTCATCCGGTTCGTTCGCTTCACGGCACGCAGCTTCGGGCAGAGGACGCAGAAGCGCGCCGGCACCGCCGCACAGCCGCTGAAGTTCCTCGCGGTCGGCTCGGGCGGCTACGTGATCGGACTCGCCGTCTTTGCGTCGCTCTACGCCGTCGGCGCTCCGTACGTCGGCGCATCGATCGCGGCCTACCTGTTCGCAAACGCGCTCATGTACCTCGGCAACCGTTACTTCACCTTCCGTCTCGGCCATTCGGGCTTCTGGCGCGCGTACGGACGGTACGTCGCGGTCGGGATCTTGATTGCCGCTCTCAATGCCCTCCTGCTCGCGGCGCTCGTCGAGGGGTGCGGCCTCGGCGCTCGTCTCGGGCAGGCGATTTCTTTGCTTCTCATCACTCCGCCTGCATTCGTCGCCTTCAAACGATGGACGTTCAAGCTCCACCAGATCTAGACAGGACGCCGACCGCGACGAAGCTCGTTCTCGTCGCGGTGCTCGGAGCGACAGCCTTGGCGCTCTTGGGCGTGCCCGATCGCCACGCCCGGACGGTACTGATCGTGCTCACCGGCCTCTTCATGCTCAGAGTTGCGGGCCAACTCCTCGTGCTCATGCGACAGCCTTCGTGGCTGCCGCCGATGCGGGCCTGGAACTTCGTGCCGTACGTGATTCTCCTTCCCATCCAGCTGGCGTTGATTGCAGTGATGTGCGCGATCTGCGCCGGCGCGCGGTTTGGGCCCCTGACGGCGATCGCCCTGCCGGCCAGCCTCGTGTACTGGGGCGCGATGGGACTTCGCTTTGCGCGTCGAATGTGGCGCAATCCCGATCAGCGCTGGTTCGGCGGCACGATTCCGATCGTCTTCCATTGCGTGCTCGCAGCTTTTCTCTTCGCCCTCGGGTCGACGAATGGCTGAGCAAGTCGACGTCGTAGTGGTGGGCGGTGGACCGGCGGGTCTGTCCACGGCTGGTGCGCTGAGCAAGCTAGGACGGCGAGCGGTCGTCCTCGAGCGCGACCGACGCATCGGCACGCGTTGGGAGAGCCGCTACGAACGTCTGCATCTCCACACAGCCCGTCGATTTTCGGGGCTCGCGCACTATCCGATCGAACGCTGCGACGGGCGCTATCCGTCGAAGGACGCGTTCGCTCGCTACCTCCGCGACTACGCGGACCACTTCGGGCTCGACGTGAGGACCGGCGTCGATGTGAACGCAGTGCGACCGCACGATGGCGGCTGGGACGTCGCAGCGCCGGCGAGGAGTTGGATCGCGCGAGCCGTCGTGATCGCGACGGGTTTGCACGACGAGCCCGTCTTGCCCGATTGGCCCGGCCGGACTGACTACCGAGGGCGCCTTTTGCACTTGAGCGAGTTCCGCTCGGCGCCGGGCCTGATCGGCGGTCGTGTCCTCGTCGTCGGGCTCGGCAACAGTGGCGCAGAGATCGCGGCCGAGCTGGCGCAAGACGGCGCCCGTGAGGTCGACGTCGCGGTTCGCACGCCTCCACCGATCGCGCACCGCGAGATCCTCGGTGTGCCCATTCAGCTGTTCGGAATCGCCCTCGCGGGATTTCCCGTAGGCGGTATCGACCGCGTGGCCGGACTCGTACGACGGGCGAGCGTCGGCGACCTCGGCCAGTACGGCCTCGGAGCATCGGCCTGGGGTCCGTTCGAGGCAAAGCGTCCGCCCGTGATCGACGTCGGTTTTCTTCAGGAGCTGAAGCGCCGGCGGATCATTGTGCGCCCGGCGCTCGCGCGGCTGAGCGGGAATGGGGCGGTCTTCGCCGACGGGACCGAGAATTCGTACGCCGCGATCATCGCCGCGACAGGCTTTCGTCCGGGCAGCTCGCGGTACCTCGACGCAGAGCTGCTCGGGCGCCCGGGACTCTACTCCGTCGGGTTCGGCGAGAGCGTGCGCGGCGCGCTCTTCGAGATCAACCGCGAATCACGCGTCGTCGCGCGCGAGCTGTCGGCGTATCTGGAGCGGACAGGAGGATGACCGTGCTCGGCCGCATGATCAAGCTCGCAGGTGTGACGGTCGCCGGTGTGCTGTTGGTAGCGCTCTCCTACGGCATCTTGTGGCTGATCGTCGTCGAGCTCCCCGTTTCGCTGCGATCGGCCTGACCGAGATCCCGCCGCTCGGCAGGGCAAGCCCCGAGTAAAAGTCCCAGGGATGCGCTGAGCGCATCCCAAGGCGCGCCCCGATGGTACGAGCGCGCGGCGACCGTAGCGTGCTCGCCATGAACAGAACGCATTAGTCGCTCGTTAGCGCCGCCGTAGTTCGCCGTGAGTGACCCCTCGAACGCTCGGAGCCGAGTGCGCAACGGCTCGAAGCGAAGGAGGTGACTCGGATGTCGAACACGAAGAGACTGCTGGCCGCAGCGCTGGCAACGGTCTCACTCGCGGCCGTCCCGGCGACGAGTGTGGCACTCAGCGCCTCGCCGAGTGTTCCGTTGGCCTGTGGAACGGGCGGAAGTAGTGGGTGTGCATAAGTGTCGATGAAGCGAGGAGCACGCGAGGGCTCCTCGCTTCAATCTGCCACCGGAATCTCAGGCAGGAGCCGCCGCGCATACGTCGCAGCGACGACGTTTCCTTTGAGCTCGTAGAGGCGAATCGCCTCGTACGTCAGCTCGTTTGCTTCCGAGGGACGATCGGCAAGGCGCAGCACCTCGGCGAGGGCGATCGACACATCTGCACGACGGTTCAACGCGTCGGTTTGCTCGATCCGTCCCAAGACCTCGCGGGCCAGGGTTTCGGCCTCTTCGATTGCTCCCCGTCGAGCCAGAATCCTTGCCTGAACGGGCTGCCAGTGGACCGCCGCATCCAGGTCGTCGCTGCTAGCCCACCGTCGCGCGACCTCTGTCCAATCCTCTGCCTCGTCGTATCGATCCTGTAGGTAGATCGCCTCGGCGAGCTGGCCGGCGCGGGTAGCGAGGACGCCCATGTTTCCGATCCGTTCCAGCATCTCGACCCCCTGTCGAAGGGTTTTCTCTGCTTCCTCGGCTGAGCCTGCCAGTAGCTCGATTGCTCCGAGGACCTGCGCGCACGAATCGATCGCCGCGACCTGAAGCCCGAGCTCTTGATACCTGCCACGGGCGCGAAGCGTCTCCCGCCGGCCGCCTTCGAAGTCTCCGAGCATGGCTTGCAGGCCTCCGAGCCAAACGAGGACGTTTGCTTCGCTTGCCCGGTCGTTCGCATGTTCGACGAGGAGCGTGTTGCAGCGAGCGACCGCATCTTCCACCGGCGTCGGCCCGAAATAGAGAGCGGTGGCGACGTTGCCGAGGGCGCTCGATGGTGACCAGCCGGCCCGCTGGTAATGGATGGCAGCCTGGGTCGCCGCATCCTCCGATGCCGCGTACTGACAAAAGAACCCACCTCGGATGAGAGCGATCGAAACCAACGCGCGGCCGAGCGAACGATGGTCGCCGTGTGCCTCGAAGACCGGGATGGCTGTCGCCGCAACGTCGAGCAGGTCTGTCGACCGGTCCTGCTCGACCAGAGACTGTCCGAAGATGCGCTCCATTCGCGCCCTGAGCTCGAGTCGCTCATCGCCGGCGCGCGCGGCGCGTTCGGCCGCCTGCGTGAGCACCTCGGTTCCATGTGCGCTTTCGCCTCGAACATTCAGTGCGACGCCGAGCTCACAAGCGAGGTCCGTGGCGTCCGGAACCAGGTCGACCGCGCGTGACAGCAGGTTGACGGCGGCGGGTGCGTCTGCACGCTTCCAGGCACGCACACCCGCGTCGCCCAGCCGATCTCCGGCCCGCCGCGCGAGCTCGCGCGCACGCTCGTGGGGGCTCTGTAGCTCGGTGAGGTACCGATACGCCTGCTCGAAGTGGTAGCCGACGAGCTCGTCTGCGCCGTTGCGCCGATCGAGGCCGAGCGCAGCGCGCTCGTGGAGCTCGGCTCGGTCGCTCTTCGGTATCCCTCGATACGCGACCTCGCGAACGAGGACGTGGTGGAAACGGAAGAGATCTCCCAGCGGTCGCACGAGACGGTGCTCGGTGAGGGCGAGCAATAGTCGAGCCGAATCCTCATCGGCCTCCAAGTCCTCCAGCTCGGCGAGCGTGAAGCGCCGACCGATGACCGCCGCTCGACGAAGGACGTCTAACTCACGCGGATCGAGGCGGTCGAGCCGACTTGCGAGGAGCGCCTCGACGTTCGGCGGAGGGTGCTCGAGCGCGAGCGCCGGTGCCTCCGCCGAGAACGCGAGCAGCTGCTCCGCGAACAACGGATTGCCACCCGAGTGTTCGACAATCCGTTCCAGCACCGCTGCCTCCAAGGGTGCGGCGGCGAATTCCTCGAGCAGTTCGGCGCACATCGGCGCGGCGAGCGGTACGAGCTCGACGAGAAAACCCGTCGACGCCGGGCCGCCCCAACCGGGACGTGCCTCGAGGAACTCGGTCCGCGCGAGGCAAACGATGACGATCGGCCCCTCCGCCCATTCGCCGAGGTACTCGACAAGATCGACAAACGTCGCCTCCGCCCAATGGATGTCATCGATGACGACGACGACGGCGCTCCCGCGTGCGAGCGATTCGAGCAAACGGCGTACGGCCCAGAACGCCTCGCCCGGCGCCGAAGGAGAGTCCGAGATTCCGATGAGCTGCGCGATCCGCTCGGCAACTGCGTCAGCGTCGTCTTCTCCGTCGAGGAGACCGCGGATACCTGCGAGGGTGGTCTCCCCCGCGGCGTGGCGAACAACGTCGGCGATCGGCAGGTATGTCGCGCCTGCTCCGTACGAGACGCAGCGTCCGACGAGTATGCGCGCTTCGTCGCGCAGCGTCGTGATCAGTTCTCGCGCGAGCCGTGTCTTGCCGATCCCGGCTTCACCCACGACGGTGACGACATGGCAGTGCCTGCGCTCGCACGCGTTCAGATATGCCGTCCGGAGGCGCTCGAGCTCCAGGCCGCGGCCGATCAGCGGCGCGTCGAGCCGACGAGTGAACGGACCGGCTCCGGGAACGATCTCTTCGAGGCGCCATCCTCCCGCGACCTTTTCGCACCGCACTACGTCTCGAACGAGCCGGTACGTCTCGTCGCTCAGCAGGATGCCGCCCGCCGGGGCCGCCTTCTGCAGCTGAGCTGCGACGCTCGCCGCGGCGCCCGCCACGTGTTGATCCGCGTCGGGCAGCGAGAGCACGTGCACCTCGCCCGTGCTGACCCCGATGCGTGCGGCGAGAGCGACCTCCCAGTCTTCTCTTGCGAGTACCGCCTGCACTTCGTCTGCGGCGCGGACCGCGCGCAGCGCGTCGTCCTCGTGTAGTTCCGGTGCGCCGTAGATCGCCATGACCGCGTCACCGATGAACTTCTCGAGTGTTCCGCCGTGGTGCTCGATCGGCGCCCGCACGAGCTCGAAGTAACGTGACATCAATCGGCGGTAAACCTCGGGATCGAGTTCGGACGCGAGCTTCGTCGAGCCGGCGAGGTCACAGATGAGGACGGTCACCTTGCGTCGGTCCGGCGCGCGCGCTGCCACCACCGTCTCGCCCGCAACGAGCGAGGAGTCCTGTCGCAGGATCTTCTGATGGAGCGCGCGCAGCTCCTCGCTCGGCTCGAGCCCGAGCTCGTCCTTCAGCACGCGCCGTGCTTCCCGGTACGCCTCGAGCGCGTCGGCCTGGCGTCCCGCGCGATAGAGCGCGAGCATCAGCTGCCCGCGGAAGCGCTCGCGCAACGGGTGCTCCTCGACGAGCGCCTCGAGCTCGAGCGCGAGTTCGTTCGCCGCTCCAAGCGCGAGGTCCGCGTCGATTCGCTCTTCGAGCGCGGCCAGCCTCGCTTCCTCCAGCCGGCCGGCTTCGTCGCGGATGAAGGACTCGAAGGCGAGATCCTCCAGTGCCCGGCCGCGCCACAGCGCAAGGGCAGCCCGCAGCTTCTCTGCGCGTTCGGGAAGCTGCGCGCCTCGTGCCTCTGCGACCAGGCGCTCGAACCGAGCCAGGTCGAAGTACTCGGGATCGACCCGGAGGGCGTAGCCCGGTGGCTGCGAGACGATCAGCTCGGGACCGATCGCCTTCCGGAGGCGTGAGACGTAGTTCTGTAGCGAGGCGTCGGCGGTCTTCGGCGGGTCAGGCCCCCACACCTCGTCGATCAGGCGATCGCTCGAGAGCGGCTCGTTGGCGTGCAGCAGGAGGAACGCGAGCAGCGCACGCATGCGCTTGCGGTCGAGCGGAACGTTCCGCCCATCCTCGACGACCGCAAGCGGGCCGAGAACGCGAAATTCGACAGGGATGAGGCGTTTCTACCACCACTCGAGCGGGAGGCAAAGGGGTGCGATTAGAGCCCGGTTAGAGGCGACGGTGACCATCCCGGTACCCAATGGCTAAGGCCAGGATCAACCGCTCAGGGTCAGGAAGTAGGGGTGCCGAGTTCCTTCGCCGGAACCGAGCTCGACGACGCTGCGGCGATGCCGCCCGACAGGGAACTCCGTCTCCGTCTTGACGGCTCTGGCGGCGGAGAGGGCGGCGCGCCGATCCTGCGTCGGTTCGCGCTCCGCGCGGCGGTTCCTCGACGAAGGCGAGCGGCGGGCGTCCTTCACGGGCGCTCGTCGCATTCGCTCGCGCGGTTAGAGCGCGGTTGGCGGCGTCGGGCACGGTGGCCTGGAAAGGAGTGACGATGAAGAGACTGTTTCTGATCGTGGCGATTACGGCCCTCAGCTGTGGTCTCGCCGCGGGCGTCTGGGCACGAAGCTCGAGTCGCATC
>JGI10216J12902_101507280_pt1 | contig 11760 bp, 9 predicted proteins | sample KanNatreferecore_FD_12902 | JGI IMG/M metagenome (IMG submission 12902)
ATGGGTTGTTGCTCATGAGTTGCTGGTTGTTGATTCGGAGGCCGAGCGCGAGCTTCAGCCTGAATCTCCCGACCGCCGGATGCGCCGGGCACGGCCGCGTTCTCCCCTCAATTCGTTTGGAAACGACCATTCACCTAAGAGCATAGGCTTGACATACTCTGCTCATCTAAACAAAACTCACACAGCCGGGTCACAGTATTGAGGTCCCAAGCCAAAGAGAATGTGCGGACCTCTTCCAACTCCACTCTCTGCCGTGGGAAGGAGAGCCACTACATGACCAGCAAAGACGAGCTCCACTTGGCCTCGCCGACGCCCCAAGCAGAACAAGATTCGACAGCCTTGCAGTAGGCAGGCGAAACAGATTCTCCAAAGGAGGAAGAAGAGCCGGCCAAGCTAGCAGACTAGCCGGTTTGATAGTTCTGCAGAGCACGATACGCCAACTAACGGAGGAACCTACCTTTGCTCGCTGCATTTATAAAGAAGCATTACTGGTCCTTCACCAAATGGCTGTTCAATGCTGTGGTCACAGCCATTCTAGTCGGTATTGTTACAACAATTCTCTATATCCGATGGGTAGAGGCCCCCCTGACTACGATCACGATTCCCGTCCTCATTACGGCTGATGATAACCAAGGTGGTCAGTTCGCCTTGGGCGTAAGCCGCGCCATTAACTGGGCCGAGCGCTTCAAGCTCGATGAAGTAGGAGGACGCCGCATTCGCCCCCTATTTCTCAACGAAGATGCCTTAAACTGTACAGAGGCAGACTCAAGGGATGGCTGTACCACAGAAAAGAGAGTCGAAGAATTTCTTGCCTCCCTCGACTCAATAGAAACGGAAGTTCCTCTAGTTGTGGGCCCGCTAACCAGCACACATTCCAAAATCTTGATCGAGCCTATTGCAATGAATAAGGGGATTCCTATGGTTTTAGGAATTCCAACTCGAACCGACTTAGTGGAATCTTTTAGTGGCAGGGTATGGCGACTTTCGCCAACAGACGACTTTCAAGCAAAAACTATCATACAGACCCTTGAGCGACTTGCAACGGATGGCCAAAGCATCTTGATTATTCAAGATGGCGATAAACGGAACGGAGAATACAGCCAACCGCTTGCCGAGAAAATCGTCGAACTCGCGGCACAATCCGGCTCTCTCCCATCGCCTCCGAAACCGATGATCATGACGAGTTCCTCCTTGTCGGCAGTCCAAGAGTTCCTTGGTAAAAATAAACCACAGTTCGTCGTCTATGCAGGCATGCCGGACCAAGCACGCAACCTCCTCAGATGGGCCGAGAAGCTTAGACTTCAATCAACATTCATCTTCACAGATGGGTGCATCGATCCAGAGTTTATTGAGCAGGTCAGCAAAATTGCCCACCAAGGCTCGCAAAGTCGCTTCCTGATAACCTTTCAAGCGCCACCACCGAGCCAGAGCCCGGGCATAGAGAGCTATATTTGGTTTACACGCAGCATGGGCGGAAACGTGACAGGAGTAGTCAACAGAGAGTGTGACTCCTCATCCGGTGCCATTTCCTACGAAGTCTTTGGGTTTGATGCTTACATGATGGCGCTTAACTTGCTAAGGGAAGCTGCAGCTCTTGGAAAACCCAATAAGCAGAATGTCGAGAAGGTCATGGCAAACCAGAGGAATCCCAGATGGACCTTCTTGCTGATGTCTCCTTACAGCTTTGACGAGTGGGGCAATAACCAAAAACTTGAATTCCATGTCTACAGAATTCAGCCGGATGGCTGCGTAACACATCCTGAGTCCACTCTTGATAATGGTGGCAACGATTCTTTGTGTCCAATTGACCAGCATAGCTACTGATAAGAACTAATAAATTGTGCGTAACGATGGTATTAGTTCGAGAGAAATACCCCACGGCCGGCCCTCCTGAGGGAAAGTTGCTGTTCTGTTTCCCTTATGGAGGCGCAGGGGCATCCCTATATCGAGCTTGGTCACCTTTGCTTCCTACCGGAATCGAAGTCCGCCCTATGCAGTTACCAGGCCGCGAATCCCGCTATCGGGAACCGCTCTTGGCAAGCATCGACGGTTTGGTCAAGGATCTTGTAGGTACCTTTGAACCCACCCCAAAAGGTCCCTTCGCCTTTTTCGGTCATAGCATAGGCGCCTTGATAGCCTTCGAGTTAACCCGGGAACTACGACACAGGAACGCTAGCGGCCCGGCACTGCTCGTGCTCTCCGGATATCCGGCTCCTCATCTAACCAGAGACCGCCTCAGATTATCTCATCTTCCGACAGAAGTGTTACTCCAATCTTTGGAGGCCGGTGCTGAGATCAGCGACGAACTCAAGGCGCATCCGGAACTCTTAGACTTGGCTCTTCCCATACTGCGCGCTGACCTAGAGGCAGTCGAAACTTACGAGTATGCGCCTGAGCCCCCTCTGGATTGTCCGATTGTTGCATTAAGCGGCTCGGGCGACCTCGGGGCAAGTGCAGCGCAGATGGAAGCATGGGCGGTGCATACACGCAGAGCCTTTCGCCTACATCTGTTTCAAGGTGGCCATTTCTTTTTGAACACATCCCGGTTGGATGTTATTGCAACAATCGCAAAGGCAATTGGCGAGCTGGGTGATTAGTGATGGTTTTTCAGCTTCTTGCTAATGGATTTGTCGGCGGCTGCCTCTATGCCATACTCGCAGTTAGCTTCGGGCTCATCTACAATACAACACGGACTCTCCATATCGCTCATGGCGGTACCTACACTGCCGGCGCATATCTCTGCTACCTCTTTCTAGTACAGTGTGATACGCCCCTATGGGCGGCCGCGGGGCTGGCTGTGCTTCTGAGCGCAGTACTTGGCATGGGCATGGAACTCATCATCTATGCCCCCCTTGCCCGACGCGGTGGCTCGCCCCTCGTGGCGTTCCTCAGCTCTTTAGGCCTCTATGTTGCAATTGTAAATATAGTGGCGCTCTTCTTCGGCAACGAAACCAAAGTGCTTAGACCCGGAATCGAGAAGGCCTATCATTTTGGGTCGGTAATTCTAACTAGCACCCAACTTGCCCAAATCCTGGTCGCACTCGTATTGCTGCCTGCATTCGTTTTCTTCCTTCGAATGACAATCTGGGGAAAGGTGATCTTGGCCGTACGCGATAGCCAGGAACTTGCGAGCGTTATCGGCATTAATGTCCAGTACACAAGAATAGGAGTCTTCGCGCTCGGCTCAGGGATGGCAGGTCTCGCCGCAGTGCTTGCCGCTCTCAACATCGGCATGGACCCACAGGCGGGTATGCCCGCATTGCTTACAGCTGCGGTTGCATTGATAGTCGGTGGCGTCGGCACCTTCGAAGGGCCGATTCTCGGGGGCTTCTTGCTTGGCCTCCTGCAAAGTCTGATGGTGTGGAAGTTCTCGGCACGTTGGACTGATACAATGACCTTTCTCGTTCTAATTCTGGTCCTCATCTTTCGACCTTCTGGAATTGCCGGGCGTCGCCTGCGTGTCGAGGAGAATGAGGCATGAGGTATCTCTGCCATGTTCTGGTGATGATCAACATTTATGCGGTACTTGCAAGCTCGCTCAACCTAGCTGCAGGATATGCAGGCCTCCTCTCTCTCTGCCACGCTGCTTTTTATGGACTTGGTGCCTATGCCACGACACTTCTCATAATGAAAGTAGGCCTAGGGTTCATTCCAGCTCTGGTCTTAGCAATGCTTTTGGCTGCCACCCTCAGCTTGGTCATTGCTGTCCCCTCTCTGCGCCTACGCGGTGACTACTTCGTGCTGGCAACCTTAGGCTTCCAAGTCATAGTCTTTTCGATTCTCTACAACTGGACTGGGCTCACTCGAGGACCCTTCGGGATCACCAAAATTCCAGCCCCCCGGGTTTTCGGCCTCGAAGTAATCGGCATTTTCCCGTACTTCCTCTTCAGCGGGGCGCTGGCGTTAGCGAGCCTCGGCGCAATATGGTTACTCGTAAACTCACCGTTCGGGCGCCTGCTGCGGGCGGTGCGCGATGATGAGGTCGCCGCCTTGGCTCTTGGAAAGAATGCTCCGAGAGTTAAAACGACAGCGTTCGCCATTTCGGCGGCGTTTGCTGCAGTGCCAGGAGCTCTCTTCGCAGGATATGTGCGTTATATCGATCCTACGAGCTTCATGCTTGCCGAGGCGATATTCGTCCTGTCTATTGTTGTCATCGGCGGCGCGGGGAATTTTCTCGGCCCGGTGGCGGGGGCCGTCCTCTTAGTCGTACTTCCGGAAGCTCTCCGCTTTCTTCATATTCCCGACTCGGTGGCCGCAAACCTGCGCCAGATCACGTACGGACTACTATTGGTTATCCTCATGCGTTTACGTCCCAAAGGGCTGTTGGGTAATTATGAGTTCGACTGACGCCAGAACATTGACCGATTCAGTCCCTTCTGATGCATTCGTGCTGCGCGCGGAGGACCTGAATGCCGGATATGGAAAGAAGCAGGTGCTCCGGGGTGTAAGCTTACAAGTTCGCAAAGGGGAAGTTGTCGCTTTGATCGGTCCTAACGGTGCGGGAAAATCGACGCTGCTAAAGGCCATCGCGGGACTGGTTCGCGTTTCCTGTGGACAGATTTTTCTGAACGGTCGCGACCTGACAGCGCTGCCCACACATCTCCGGGCACGACAGGGGCTCGCCTACTTCATGCAGGGGGGAGCAATCTTCCCAAGCTTGAGAGCTAAGGATCATATAGCTCTCAGCAGTTGGGTGACACGGAGCGCACGGCTGCATGGGAGGAAGACCACGCCAGCATGGCCGCTTCCCGAATTTCTCGCCGACAGGCGGGAACCAGCCGGCCTGTTCTCCGGTGGCCAGCGCCACGCCTTGGCGTTGGCCACCGTTCTTGCCAAGCCACCAGCTCTCCTCCTCTGTGACGAGCCGTCGGCAGGACTCGCGCCAGCAGCTACCCGAGAGTTGCTCCAGCGGCTTGAAAGACTCGTCCGCGATCTCCACGTGCCGGTCCTCTGCTGGGTCGAGCAAAGGATCGCAGATATCCTGCCTTTAGCTGACCGTGCGATTCTGCTGCGAGACGGTAGAACTTTGGCTGAGACCAACGAGCCAAGACGGTGGCTTTCTGCTGACGTACTGGCGGAAATCACTTTCGGAGATGCAGCCAAGTGAGGAGATCTCTTGCGGAGCTTACGGAAATAGGGAGCAACGTCTCTCTTGAATGTCGTGGCCTTACCAAGTCTTTTGGAGGCGTGCGTGCTGTAGACAATCTATCGGCCCCTTTCGAGGTGGGAAAGGTGACTGCGTTGGTTGGACCCAACGGTGCTGGAAAAACGACTCTCTTTCATCTGATCACCGGAGCACTTAAAGCTGATGCTGGAGATGCTCTGTACCGCAGCCAGTGCCTGAAGGGCCTACCCCCTTGGCGGATTTCCCGACTCGGAATCGGCCGTCTCTTTCAAGATGTAAGAGTATTCAGGCGATTGAGCGTAATGGAGAATCTGCTGGTTTCCTTCCCCGATCAGCTTGGCGAGCAACCACTCTTGACCCTCCTTGCACGGCCGCGAGTGCGGCGGCAGGAGGCAGAGCGAAGGAAACAAGCATTAGACTTGTTGAAGCTGGTAGATCTTGAAGACTATCACAACACTCCTGCCGAGGCCCTCTCCTATGGCCAACAAAAGCTCTTGGCCATCGCCCGCCTTCTGGCAGGAGGAGCTGACGTCCTCCTTCTAGATGAGCCTACCGCCGGCGTTCACCCTTTGCTCATCGAGCGCCTTCTAAAGGTGATTGCTGGCTTGGCCCAGGAGGGGCGGACAGTCATCGTGATCGAGCACAATATGAGTGTCGTGCTCCAGATCGCAGACTGGGCTTACTTCATGAATGAAGGACGGATTGTAGAACTCGGCTCACCCAAGGAAGTTCTTAATGACCCTGAAGTTAGAGCTACCTACCTTGGCCTCTCATCTGAGAGCGATGCTCCTGCCGCTGAAGCGCATCAGCGAGGCGCAGAAGCTTTGTAAGCAGTTTCGTTTTTAAGTGCATCGGAACCCAGAAAGGAGATGTCGAGATGAACGGCAGGCTAATTCGGGAGGTCACACGCTATATAATCACGGGGCTCTGCATAGCCGGGTCTTTGGTTGCTGTTTACAGCTGTTCTCGACTTGGCGAGGAAGACGCGTACCGCATTGGCGTGATCGCGCCCCTCACCGGGGAAGGCGCTTCCTACGGCGAAGCAATGAAGCAAGGCATAGACATGGCGATCGCGCAGGTCAATGAAAACGGAGGGATCAATGGACACCTCCTTAGAGCAATTTACGAGGATGACAAGCTGGAGACAAAGGAAGGGATTGCAGCCTTCAACAAACTAGTAAGTACCTCCCATGTGCCAGTTATTATTGGATCGGCGGCGTCCAAGGTTACACTGAGCTTGGCTCCATTGGCGGAAGAGAGCCGTGTCGTTCTCTTCTCCTCAATCTCAACAGCAGATGAGGTGAAGGATGCTGGTGATTTTATATTCCGGAATGTACCTACGAACAGCGGACAAGGGAAGACAGCAGCCGTCTTTGTAGCTGACCATTTGCATGCGCCCAGCGTAGCAATCCTCTACAAGAACGACGACTACGGAACGAACCTCGCCGCCTCCTTCCGTGCGGACCTCAAGTCGAGAAACATACCCGTCGTCTTCGATCAGACCTACGATCCCCTGCAGAAGGATTTCCGGAATCTCCTGTCCCAGCTTCAAGCCACCAAGCCTGGAGTCGTCTTTTTTCCAGGGAATTATCAGGACAACGCGCTCATACTCAAACAGGCACGAGAAGCTGGAATTGATATTCCCTTTGTAGGCGGCGACGGCGGATTCTCCGAGGAGCTCATGAAAATAGCTGGGGACGCAGCGAGTAACAGTTACTTCACAATGATGGGGATTCCAGACAATAAGGCCGTTAAGGACTTTGTCACAAGATATGCCCAGAAGTACGGAGAGCATGAGCCCAACGTCTTTGTCTACTATGCCTATGACGCCCTCATGATGGTGGCCGAGGCCATCAAGCGGGGAGGATATAATGCGGAGGGTATCAAGACTTCGCTTTATACCCTCCGCCACAACGGTTTAACAGGAGAAACTTACTTCGATCGTTTTGGCGATGTTGACAAAGCTTACTCCATATACACAGTTCGTGACGGGAAGTTCGACCTCCTAGATTGGCGCCCGAGTGGTTCTTAGTGAGAGTGAGATGAGAGTACCGGGAAGGAGAGCGGGAGCAGGCTATGCAAGTGGACTCAAGCCAACGTAGCAGGGGGAGGCGTGTGCCCTCGAATGAGGGCTACCATCCCTTAAGGATTGTCACCTCCTGAGGACAAACAGAGGCCTTCCGCAGGGTGCCGAACTGGCATCCGACGTGCTAAGGACCCCTATCTTGAGCTATACTCTATAGTGGATGAGCATTTCCCATGGAGGGGTTTGCTCGTAGAGCATAAAAATATCGGGGCCGAACGGCCCGCACGATAAGGAGGTTACAAATGGCTTCGCGGACCGAAACACCTGACCGCCAAGTAAAGACTTCGTCGAACAACGACACCTCGGGAGTGCCGGCAAGGACTCTTAGTGACGGGAAATTGGGTCGGCTCTTGGGGAATGCCGCCGATCTCCACCGGCCTCTCCACCGGACTACTCCTGCAGCACCGGCGACGAAGGGACGTCCACGGCCTGTCTGATTTCTGGTCGGGCCTTGACTTCAGCCGCTCTACGCGACTAGCCCATGAGTCCTGTCGTCCATTTCCTCCTTCCGGAAGGCCCGCAGCGAGCAGGAAGAACCGTGTACCGCCCGGTTCTTCCTCGCGGCGTGCTCCAGGTTGCCCGAGCCGCAGAGGCCGCTGGGTGGCAAGCAGCCGTACTAGATGGGTACTCAGCTCCGCATCTACTGCCTGCTTATCTGCAACTACTACGGCAGAGTGACGCAGCGGGAGTGGGCGCGGAGATGGAGTTTCCTGACCTAGTGGGCATCTCAGTTCACGGCCCCCCATCAATAGGGCCAGCCTTGGCAATCGCAGCACAGTTTCGCGAGATCCAGCCATCGCTCCCGTTGCTCTTTGGCGGCCAACTTGCCAACGCTGACGCCGATCTGCTTTTGCCGCTTCTTCCAGAACGATCGATTCTATTCTGTGGCGACGGTGACACAGCAATAGCTGAGGTTTTGCAGAAGACTCTCCAGACTACTGGCGGCGCCCGAATAATCCGAATGCCTGGGATTGTACCTTGGCACTCACAGCCTGACCTCAACCTTCTCTTGCCTCACTATGCAGCCTATTTTGGAGAGCCCGATTTCGAGTACCATCTTGAAACTCAGATTGGTTGCCCTTATCGATGTTTTCACTGCGGGACTGGCCGACAGGGCCTCTACGCTACCACAAAGAACCGGCCGATTGATTCGATTCTTGCTGAGTTGGACCAAATAAGATCGTGGGCTCAACAAGCGAATTTGCCGCTCCCTTCTCTTTGGATTACTGACGAAACCTTCGGCAGCGATCCAGACCATGCACGGCAGTTTTGTGATGCTCTTATCGAGCGCGGTGAAGCGTGGCGCTGGAGGGCTCAATCACGGGCCGATGTGATCTCCGAGGCGATGTCAGAGCTAATGCGGAAAGCAGGTTGTCAGCGCCTCGCATTTGGCGTAGAAATTCCTAATGATACCGGCCTTGACCTCCTTGGAAAACGCGAGGGGATGAAGGATGTGCGGGAAGCCTTTGCTATCTCGCGCAGAGCAGGGATATCACCAGAGGCAATAATAGTCGTGGGTACTCCTGGTGACTCCACAAGCCCTGAGCAGTTCTTGGACGCGCTCAATTCGATTGGAGCCGCCTCTGTTCAGTCTTATATCTACCATCCAATACCAGGATCACCTTGGTGGAGCAGGTACGGCGCCAGCCTCCTTGCACAATCAGACATAACATTCAATTGGTCCCGCCTAGACTTCCACAGTCCGTCCTTGAACGGCCCAGCAGAGGAGATAGAGCGCGCGATAGTTTCTTTCCTCGCCCTTTCCTTATGGCGCCCAGGCCTTGATGGTGTTACGCACATTCCTAAAGAGTCGACAGGCTGGGAAGAAGTTTTTTGCGAACTTTGCGGCAGTAAAACTCGCTTTGATGTCCTGTTCATGCATACTGCCACTCGGATCAGCGTTGCACGCTATAGGCTGGACGGCAAAATCTACTACACAGCCACAGACGGCGGCGAGAGCGCCCAGGTACTTGAGTTCGATCCTAGCCAGCATCGCAATCTTTACTGCGGCCTGTCCTCAGTAAGCAGGCAAGCCCTTTCCTTCGCGTGTCCTCGATGCCTAGCTGGCGAAGCCGAGGTTGAAAGCTCTAATACATTGGCCAGCAGCGCTCATTCCCTCTGATTCTTATTCCTTTCCCCGTTCAGCAGAGCGCTTCCGAAGCGTTTCGACTCGCCTACGCCCAAATGTCTATTAGACGTTCGATTAGTATTGCGATATGCTTGGTAAATTAGAACATTGAGGTAACTCGGTGGCCGCGCGGTCGCTCCCTGGCTTCTCCGATCCACTAAAGCGCCCGCTACCTCTTTACGGAGGACCTTATGCACAGCGACGCAACTCTTGGCACAAGCGACAGACTTGTACATCCAGAAACGAGTAAGGGTAGCCATCGAAAAGACCAAGTCGGAGAAGACGTTTGGATACGACTTTGGGATGAACCGGCTTCCGTGAAGGCTGAGGCCATGGAGGACACATTCGATGGCAAGTTAATAGATCGCGAGATGCAGCTAGCAACCAATCTCAGGATGTTTTTTTTGGTTTTGTTCACCCTAATCACTCCATATTTCTTTCTCGAGCTTCCGCAAGCCACCAGCAGATCTTCTCCAAGCATCATCATTTTGTGCATTGTTCTCTCATCTTTCTTCCTTGCCTTGCTCGGTCGGGCAGTTGCCGAGGCTTTGTGCCTTCGACTTGCCTGTGTTTGTTCATATGGAATTCGCAGCTGGAAAAAATCTGTTTCTGACAAGGAATTGCGTGAACTACTGCGAGAGTCATCCGAGGGAGCGTCTAATAAACTCACAACTATGTTCCTTTCAAGCTGGAAGGGGTGGGTGCTGTTCTCGCCCTTTTACTATAGATTTGTGTGGTGGTGGACCCTTCTTTTCGGGCTTTGTTCGGTCCAAGTAGAGCATGCACTCTACATGACGAAGGAGAAGCAATTATCAGAAGACATCGAGTCCAAAATAATGGCGGAGCTTGCGATTTCCGTTCTCAAAGTATTGATAGTGTCTGTGATTGCGTTTATTGCTACTAATATCCTGAGAGAAGTTCTGACGCTGCGGGAGCGATACTCTGCCAATTTGACTCAAGCAGAACGGCTGAGCAAGGAACTGAACCTTCTGGGAACCAGTATCGAGAGAGTTCGGCCGATGAGTTCCCAGATGTACGATGTCTTAGCCAATTGCCTACGAACCCTAGATCTTAGCACCAAACTAGTACAATTCAACCAGCAAATCATGACCCGATCGCCCCAAGAGCAAAGTGAATCACATCGTTTTCTCAGGACGATAGAAGACCAGATAGATAACTTTCTGTATCAGATCACCAAAGCGGATGAAGGCTATTCGAAGCTATTGATATTGGGGGTACTGAACCGCCTCCTTGAATTGCAGCGAGAATTTCTTAACACTCGACAGTGCCGCGTAATGGCGAGGTTTTCGGACTTGGCCGCGCTAGGAACAGAGCTTGTGAATGTAGGTCCGTTGCAAGGCATCTCCGTTCCGCTCAAGTTCTACGGCTTGATGGCTCTGCCTCCGAAACGCTTCTTGAACAACAGAACAAAGTTGTACCCGGATGGGAAAGTGCAAGAAGTCATTGGTGACGCTAAATGGGAAGCCTATCTGAAGGGAAATAGAGAGGCTGCGTTAAGAGGCATAGATCAGACTCGATTTTTCTTATCGGTCAAGGGTCTGAGTGACATAAGCGAAGTTAGTGACTTGGAGCGCAGATTTGTCCGTGATGCACTCTCTTCTTGGGTTGAGATGAACGATGATGGTACGCCACGCCGAAGGCCTAATGATTTTGGAGACATGCACTACGTGATAGAGGATGAAGTGCCAAGTAGTAGTGAGCGGAAGTGGATGCGGTTGGCGGACGTGATTGCTTCTGTCTATCATGCACCTGATTCATGCTACATCCGGGAATTCGACCTCTCTGAGTACGAAACACAACTCCAAGATCTCGAAAAGCACAAACCGCTCGACTATTTTGCGGTTCGTTATGGCGAGGAGTGGATCTTCTGCCTCCAGACCCTCTACGATAAGGATCTTGACGCAGCAGATATAGAGATTTTTTTCCCTGGACCTCACGAATCTGGAGTTCAAGCCCAATGGGAAATTCTAAGAGACAAGCTCGACATGATATTTTTAAACACCGGCTACCGGGGTGCTGTCTTCCGGATGGAAGAATATTGAGAGGAAGGAGAACCGGCCAGTGTAGGCACTTGCTCTGTGGCAAGGAGGATGCCCACACTTCTAGCTCCTCAAGGAGCTGCGAGGGAGAGGGGGCCCGCCCTCCCGGGGCGAAATGGGATGGCGGACGGACCACTCTGGTGGTGATGGAGAAGAGAGCGGGGGCGTGCGGGGCACGCCCCTTGAGTTACATAACTACTCGGTCTTGGCGTCTCGACCGGCGGCGGCTCGGGGGACTTGCGGCGGCGGCCACGGAAGGGCTGGATGCCGAACTCGGCGAGCTTCTCCGAGTCGATGCCGTAGACTGGCGAACCGACACCTTGAGCACCGTCGCCAGACGCTGGCCCTCGATCATCGTCTC
>JGI10216J12902_100356323_pt1 | contig 11757 bp, 9 predicted proteins | sample KanNatreferecore_FD_12902 | JGI IMG/M metagenome (IMG submission 12902)
CAGTTGCGCGCGGTCGTCGCCGAACGCGACATCGACGTGGTGCACTCGCACGACTACAAGACCGATTTGCTTGCCTGGCTGCTCGCTCGATTCGCCGGCGTGAAGGCCATATCCACGGCGCACGGATGGACCGGCCAGTCGAGCCGCGAGACGCGCTACTACTACCCGGCGAACAAACGTCTGCTGAAGCGTTTTCCCGCCGTGATCGCCGTGTCGAGCGAAATCCGCGCCGAGCTGCTCGCACACGGCGCACGCGCCGATCGCGTCCACGTGCTGCTCAACGGAATCGACCCCGCGCGCTTCCGTCGCGACGCGCGCCGCGTCGAGGGCGCAGGCAGCCAGCTGGGTCTTCCCGCAGGAGGCCCGGTCATCGGGTCCGTCGGCCGGCTCGCTCGCCAGAAGCGCTTCGACCATCTCATCAGAGCGTTCGCCGAGGTCGCGCGTCAGCGGCCCACGGCTCGACTCGCCATCGCCGGTGAGGGCGAGGAGCGATCATCTCTCGAGGCGTTGGCGGTCGAACTTGGCGTGGCCGACCGATGCCACCTGATCGGTCAGGTAGACGACGTGATGGCGTTTCACCACGCGATTGACGTGTTCGTGCAGTCGTCGGAGTACGAAGGCACGCCCAACGTCGTGCTCGAGGCCATGGCGCTCGAGACGCCGATCGTGGCCACCGAGGTTGGAGGGACGGCGGAGCTGTGCCGGGCGGATATCGACGGGCTGATCGTGGCGCCGGGATCGCCAGAGACACTTGCGGCGGCGATTCAGCGCGTGTTGGATAACCCCGCTGAGACGGCCGAGAGGACCCGGGCGGCCAGGAGCCGGATTGAAGCTGACCTCTCGTTCTCGGGCCGGGTGCGCCGGCTCGAGAATCTGTACGACGTATTGATGCGGGGCTGACTCGCCATGCGGACACTCGCAAAGCAGGTTGCCCTTGGTCTCGCCACGTTGGCGGTGGCTCCGTCTCTCCTGTCCTTCTGGATACGCGGTCAGCTCTTCGGCCGCGACCGCGCGCTCGAGGGCTCGACGCAGGCGCTCTCGCTGGTGCCGGGGGTGATCGGCCAGTATCTCCGGCGGGCGTTCCTGATGCACGCGCTCGACGAATGTGACGCCTCGGCCACCGTCGAATTCGGAACCATCTTCTCGACGTGTGCGGCCCGCCTCGAGGCAGGGGTGTACGTGGGGCCGCGATGTCACCTTGGCTACGTGCACCTCGAGCGCGACGTGCTCGTCGCGGCGGGCGTCCATATCCCGAGCGGAGGCCGGATCCACGGAGACTCCGACACTGAAGGCGCCTTCAAGGATCAGCCGCTCGTCCGGACGTGCGTGCGAATCGGTGCGGGCGCGTGGCTGGGCAGCGCCTCGGTCGTCATGGCCGATGTGGGAGCGGGCACCATCGTCGCCGCCGGCGCCGTCGTCACTCGGCCCTTGCCGTCACGAGTCGTGGCCGGCGGCGTGCCGGCGCGCGTCATCCGGCAACGCGACGCGGACGATCAGCGGGGCTGATGCGGATTCTGTATCTCTCGCATCGCTTGCCGTACGCACCCAACAGGGGCGATCGAATCCGCGCTTACCACACGCTCAGGCACCTGCGTGAGTCGGGGCACGACGTCCACCTGCTGTCGCTTGCGCACGATGCGTCCGAGGCGGCGGAAGCCGACAGCATGGCGGCCCTCGTGTCGAGCGTCGAGGTCGTGCGGCTGCCAAAGCGCGCGAATTATGTGCGCGGTCTTTTGGCGCTCGGCGGCCAGCGCACGCTCACGCACGTGCTGCTCGGATCGCCCGCCCTCAGCGAGGCAATCTCGCGGGCTCTGCGCCGCGCGTCGCCGGACGTCGTCTTCGCGTACTGCTCCGGCATGGCACAGTGGGCGCTCCAACCGCCGCTCGCGAACCTCCCGTTCGTACTCGACATGGTGGACGTCGATTCCGAGAAGTGGCGTGCCATGGCTGCCACGACACGCACGCCGCTTCGCTGGATCTACCGTCGGGAAGCCCGCCTGTTGGCGTCGTTCGAAACACTGGCGGTCTCCCGCGCCCGGCACACGCTCGTCGTCAACGAGCGGGAGCGTCAGGCGCTGGTGCAGCTTGCGCCTGCGGCACGAATCAGCGTGATGCCAAACGGCGTGGACCTCGACTATTTCAAGGCGCCCGGCGACGTCCGCCGGCAGGCGGGCGTCGTCTTTGCCGGAGTGTTCGACTATGCGCCGAATGCGGCAGGCGCTGAATGGCTGCTGCACTCGGTCTGGCCGCGGGTGCGCGAGGCGCACCCGGATGCCACGCTGACCTTTGCCGGCAGCGGTCCGTCGGCCGCCCTTCGTCGCGCCGCGAGCACCCAGGCCGGAGTGGACGTCACCGGCGCCGTGGCGGACTTGCGGCCGTACCTCTGGCGGGCAACCGTCGCGGCCGCGCCCCTCTTTGTGGCGCGCGGACTCCAGAACAAGGTGGTGGAAGCGCTCGCCGCTGGACTACGAGTGGTCACGACCAGTCAGGTGGCGCAGGGCCTTCCGGATCGCCTGGCCATGGGCTGCCGCATCGCTGACGATGTCGAGGCGTTTGCCGCGGCGCTCATCGCCGCGCTTGGCGATACGGCCACGAACATCGACCGCCACGCCCTCGAGCCCTACACGTGGACGCGCTCGCTGGCGGGCCTGGAGTCCCTGCTCAGCCAGGCGGCCGCCGTGACGGCCAGCACCGGTAGCAAGGTCACGTGATGCCGGCTGAGGGCTTCGTACACGAGATGGACCGCGAAGATATAGAGGGTGAAGAGTAGGGCCGGCGTCAATGCCGGACGGGCCCAGACGCGCGTCGACCAGGCCGCGGCGGCGCACCACAGGAAGAAGGCGCCCCACCCGACGTTGAGCAGGGCTTTCCACACATCCTCCTCGCGAGGCGGCATCCGATCGTAGGAAACGAAAGACATGATGGAGCTCGTCGTGCCCCACCCGTAGGCCGCTTTCGGGACCATGAGCTGGAGGAACGCCGACGGATTGTCCAGGATCCACCGTACGGCGGCCTGCCCGCGAATGCGGTCGCGCGACACCTCGTCATGCTCGCCGGGCAGCGAGCGCACCGGCGTGGCAATGCCCCTGCTCCCGTCGTGATTCGCCGAATAGAGGACGAACCCGCCGTTAGTCGAGATGAGCACCGGATGGCCGAGTGTCATTTTGTTCCGCAGCGTCCAGGGCAGGATGACCGCCAGCATCACCACCGCCGACACGGCGCTGAGCAGGACGACCTGTTTGAGCCGAAGGCGGCCGATCCAGCTCATCGCCGACAGCACAGGCAGCAGGAGGGCAACAGGCTTCACGAGGGCCGCAAGTCCGTTGACGATTCCGAGCGCGACGGCCGTCAGCGGCCCGCCCGACGCTGTTCTTGCCACGGATTGAGTGAGGACCGCCCACCCGAGGACCAGCAGCGACAGCAGCGACTCATACCCGATGGTCGCGCCGTAAACGACCAGCGTCGGAAACGCCGCCACGATCAAGGTGGTCCAGCGCGCCTCTTCCTCGGGCCCGACCTTGCGCGCAAACCAGTATGAGACCGGCACCACCAGCGCGCTGAGCGCCAGCCCGAGTGCCTTTGCCACCCATACCGAGGTCCCCACGACCCAGAAGATCGCCGCCAGCAGCAGTGGCAGCCCCGGAGGAAAGAATGCCGTGGGACCGGTGCTCTTGGTATAGCCCTGGCCGGCGGCCACGTTGGCCGCCAGCTGGTAGAACATGGCGTGGTCGTTGGCTGGCTCCAGCGGGAAATGGAGAGCAGCGGCAGCGCGAAGCATGAAAGCTGCCGCCGAGATCGCGACGGCGAACGGCACTGACGACGGGCGCATCAACAGCGACGTGACGCGGTGGCGGAAGACCGCGACCACGGCGCCGAGCACTGCCCCTAGCGCGATGGGCACGAGCCCGATCGGAAGTCCCTTGTAGAATGGAAAGAGGACGATGGCGACGCCCCACGCAGCGCAGAAGACCGCGCCACCCAACCTCATCAGCGTGCCCAGCGACTGACGTGCGACTGTCACTTTATACCTTCGTTCGAAACGGCCTCAGGCTGGATTTTCACGTCCTGCAGATGCTGCGGCACCATCTTCCGCTCGCCGACGAGATCGTGGTGAATGAGGGCTTTTCGACCGACGGCACCTTCGAAGCCGTCGCCGCGATCGATCCGAAAATCACCGTATTTCGATCGGCCTGGGGCGAGCAGCGCACGATGGAATGGTATCGCGACTTCAAGAACGCTGCCAGGAGACGGTGCACCGGAGATTGGTGTCTTTACCTCGATTGCGACGAGTTCATACCGGAGTGGCAATTCGAACCACTGCGACGCCATCTCGAGACGACATCAGAGATTCTGGTGCCGCTCGAGGAGATCAACTTCTACGGCAACTACAGGGTCTTCCATTCGAACCCCGAGGCCATTCACTGGCCGTCACGGAAGATGGCCGTGCACCGGAATCTTCCGGAGATCGAGTTCTGGGGTGATGCGACCAACGTCCGGCACCGCGAGATCGAATTCGAATGGCCGCCCCGGCCGTACGAGTTCTGCTGCCATCATTTCGGTTTCGTGCGACATCCCTCGCGCCTGCGGGAGAAGTGGCGGGCGCAGAATCGCATTTACACCACGCGCCATTTCTCGGTGCCTCTTCCGTCGTTCGTCTTCGACCTGCTCCCCCACCGCTGGGACGATCCTCACTATGCGTCCGCGCTGAAGCCATACGACGGGCCGGTCATCGCGCCCGTGCGGCACGATCCGGCCGAGTTCATCAGGGATGGGGGCCAGATGTACGCGGCGCTCACAGGCCAGTCTCGATCAGAGGCCAGGCGGTTGCTGGAATCTGGCGCTGGCGTCGAGTCCGACGGAACCTACGCGCTTCCCTCGCGGGATGCCCGTTAACCGTCCAACCCGCTGGCGATCCGGAGGTCTGCCCGCATGTCGTCCGAGATAACGGTCGTCGTCGGAACGCGCAACCGATCCGAACTGCTGGGCAGGGCGCTGGGGTCCATCGCAGAGCAGGAAGGCGTCTCATTTGACTGCGTGGTCGTAGACGACGGATCGGAGGCGGAAGAAGCCGATCGCACGCGGCGGCTGGTCGAGTCGATGGGAGAACGCTTCCGGCTGGTCAACACCACCGTAGCCGGGGGGAAAGGCACGGGACCGGCCGCGGTCAAGAATCGAGGAATCGTCGAGGTGCGCACCCCGTACCTCACCTTTCTCGACGACGACGATTGGTTCGTGGTTCGGGATCATTTTCGAGTCGCCGTCGAGGCGCTGGCCGCTTACCACGCCGACTATCTCGTGACGAACCGGCAGGGCGTTCGCGACGGGCGCATCGTCATCGACGACTGGTATCTCGGGACCAGCCAGCTGCGCCACGGCCGGCTGGTCGATCCCACTCGCCGGCTATACGAAGTCTCGCACCGGCAGTTGGCCGAAACGATGCGTCACGTCAACCCGCATCCCGGCAACCTCGTGCTCTCGCACGATCTCGTCAAGCGCTGCGGCGGCTTCCTGGCACCTTTGAACTGGACCGAGGACTTCAATTTCTGCCTGCGGACGGCCGACGGCGCCTCCCGGTTGCTTTACCGCGACGTGGTCACCACACACGCGCGGATGCCTACGGGAGACTCGGTGAGTCTCAGCAAGGACGGGCTGACCCATCAGCTGCAGGAACTCGTCACCTCGGCCCACCTGCGCACGACGGCGCGACGAGCCGAGATCAAGCGCTGCGCGCGAGCGCGTCACGCCTGGACGCTCAGGGTGATGGCCGCCGAGTCGGCGGGACAGGGCGACTCCCGAGAGGCATGGCGGTTGAGCCTGGAAGCGCTGATGACCTTCCCCACCCTTGGTGGCATAGGTCATCTTGCGCGGGCGCTGGGACAGAGAATCCGGGGGCAGTGATGAGCATCGAAGACGAACATGACGCGCAGGCCGGCATCCGGCGTCTGAGAGAACTGCTCACCGAACCGGTTACTGCGCTCGTCCCACCGGCGTCGCGCTACGCGCTTCTGGGCTTCCCTCACCACTCAAATGCCGGTGACTCGGCGATCTGGTGCGCGACACGATCGCTCTTGCGGCAGGTCACCGGATGCGATCCGACGCTGTCGTCGTCGCCGGCGGGGTTTCGTGTCAAATGGCTTTCGAGCCACCTCGACGGGCAGGTGATCGTCCTGCAGGGTGGCGGCAATTTCGGGGACGTGTGGCCCTGGGAACACGAGTACCGCGAGGCCGTCCTGCGGAAGTGCGGCGGACAGCGGGTTATCCAGATGCCGCAGTCCATCCACTTCGACTCGATGGCGCGGCTGCACGCGACGCGTGACGTCATCAAGCAACACGGGCGGTTCACCCTGCTGGTCCGTGACACGGAAAGCTTCGACATCGCCAGCAACGAACTGCAGTGCGACGTCCGCCTGGTCCCCGACATCGTCTTTGCGCTGGATGTCCCGCCTCCGGAAGACCCGCCGGCGCAGCGGCGCCTGTGGCTGCTCCGCGAGGACCGCGAGACGACGCGAGACAGCGCGTCGATGCCGGCCGACCACATCGACTGGCACGACCCTCCGCACGATCCGGCGCTTCAACGCCTCGACCGGCTGGAGCGGATGGCCCACTACCTGCCGTGGCTGGTCACGCGCCGGTCCTCAGTCGAAGCCTGTGACGCGGCCGCCGAACGGCGCCTGAGCCATGCTTTGCATCTGCTTTCGCGCGGCTCGGTGGTGGTGACCAACCGCCTTCACGGCCACATCCTCTGCACGCTGCTCGGACGCCGCCACGTGGTACTCGACACGAAGCAGCGGAAGATTTCGAACTTCATCAAGACGTGGAACACCGCCTACCCCGAGCTGTGCCGTGTCGCCGGCAGCTATGCTGAGGCCGAGCAGATGGCGGACGAGCTCGAACGGGCCAGCTAGGCGCTGTCGCGCAACCGCTGCCCGAGCTCGAACACGAGCAACGCCTGGAGCAGGTACGTGTGGTTCTTCCGGCGTTCGCGGTGTTCATCGAGCAAGCGCTCGACTGCGGCCCGATCGAAGATCCTGCGGTCGAGGAAGCGCTCGTCGAGCAACGTCGCCCGCAGGAACGGGTGAAGGTCGCGCGCGAGCCAGAGTCCCAGGCGTTCGTACGGCTGGTACCCAGGCACGCCCAGCTTGGCGAGTACGCGCATCGACAACGAGCTCAGCCGCTGCCGCTGGGGCCCGGCCGTCATCGGAGCGCCGGTGTTGGCGTTGACGATCCGGAGCAGAGGCGGGCAGCGCCTCTGGAGGATCTCGGACTGCAGCGTCGCACCAATCTTCATCTCGACCGGTGCGTCGAGGAGCAATTGGACGAGCGCCGGATCGAGGAACGGCACGCGCACTTCGACGAAGGATCGGAACACCTGGAGGGACGCCGCGATCTCGCGGCGGACCCGTTCGGTGACGAAGAGGTGCCAGATGCGCTGCGTCGCCGGAGCCTCCGGCAACGCGTCCACGCAGCGCTCGAGCGCCGCGCGGGCGCGATCGCGGATGTCGGCGCTCATCTCCGTCGAGAACAGTCCGGGATCAACGCCGCCGATCATGTAGCCCGTGAGGTGAGTCCACAGCCAGTCGATCAGCTCCTGACGATTACGCAGGCGCAGGGCGTCGTCGTCCACGGAGAAGGCGTACGCCTTCGACATGTGCATGAGCTCGCCGGCATGACCCCGCAACAGGGCGTCGATGCCGAGCGACCGGTACAGCGGCAGCGTCGTCAGGACGATGCCCTGGTCCAGGTAGTGACCGTCGCTCAGCGCGACCATCTGTCGAAGGAGTGGTTCGAACTGACCGAGAAAATCGCCGTTCAACGCATGGGCGACAAACTTCTGGCTGGTCGCCTCGGCCATCGCCCGGGCGGCCCTGAGATCGATGCTTCCTGGAATGCCCAGGCTGACGCATGTGGCACTGACGCCGGACGGAAGCACTCCAAGGACGGTGCGCGCGTCGAGCCCGCCCGAGAGCGAAAGGCCCAGGTGATCCGATCGCCGACTGACCCGCTCGACCGACGCCGCCAGAGCGGCATCCACGGCATCGACCCAGTAGCTCTGTGGTTGCGAAGCCGTCGATGCCGTCCAGCTCGCATACTGACGGACGTCGAGCGTGCCTGCCCGCGTGTCGAAGACTATCCACGCGGCCGCGGGCGCTGCTTTTACGGTCTCGTACAACGTCGAGTCGCCCAGCAACTGCCCGAAGGACAGGAACTCGGCGATTCCCTGCTGCGAGAGCGCCTCGGGCGCGCTGCCGGCCAGAAGAGCGCCGACTTCGGAGGCAAACGAGAAGCGCTCCTGCGCGCGACGCCAGAACACGGGGCGCAGCCCGAATCGATCCGTAATGAGCGTCAGGGTGCCGAGCTCGCCGTTCCAGAGAGCGGCCGAGAAGCATCCATGGATCGTACGGAGGAACTCAGGACCACGGTCCAGAACGCCGTCGAGGAACACGCGTGCGTGGTCTTCCCGTCCCGCGGTCTCGTGTCCGTACAACTCGCCGTCGAATACCGCCGTGCACGGTCCGCGACTGACCACCGCGCTCGTTCTCGCTGACGACGAGCCCTGGACCGAGACGTGGCCGAACGCGAACTGCGCGCCGACTTCGTGGGTCGCGGAGTGCCATGGCTGCCGCGACAGGATGCCGGTCATCGCCTGGACGTCGGCGGCCGACGCGCCCAGCCTGGATATCACGCCACAAACGCCAGGCATGTTACGGAATGTTCCTCACGAGACGCGGTCCGAGCGCGTTGGCCAGCCACAGGGGCATCTGCTTCCAGGCCGCGATTGCCGCGCTGAACTTCGGGTTGCTGGGGCCCTGATTGGGGATGTCGCCCTGGAGTCCGGCGTATTCCCAGACGGTCGGCGACTCGGTCGCGCCCCACTGTTTCTTGAAGTGATAGGTCCCCTCGCCCCTGGTGGACCGGCCGAAATCGAACGACTTGAGCCCGGCTTCCACCGCCCACTTCAACATGCCCCAGTAGAGCAGCATGTTCGGCGCCTGCGCAGCCGACCGGCGCAGCGAGGAGGCCCAGGGCACCTCGACACGATCCCGCCAGAAGAGGACCAGCGACGCCGCGATCACCTCACCGCTCGAATTTCGGACGGTGAAGATGCGGCTCGAGGGAACGGCGCTCATGACCTCGTCGAAAAATCGGGGCGTGTAGACCGGCGTGCCCAAATCGCGCATGTTCTCGGCGAAGACTCGATAAAACTCGCCTCGCCGTTCAGGGCCGCCGACCTCTACGGCGCAGCCGCTCTTCTCGGACTTCCGAACCAGGTTTCGAACCTTGCGATCGAGGCCCGCCCAGAGCGTGTCTACCGACTCGTCCAGCGCCCTCTGCATGATGACCTTGTGTGACTTGGCCGGCCATTGTGGACAGTGCCGCGCCGTGTGGCGAAGCTCCACGTGTTGCCAGCGCTCGGCCCGGCCGAGCGCCACAGCGGCCTCTATGAGGGCCTCGGCCGCCAGTTCATCATCTACGAGCAGTCCGCCGTAGTTCACAAACGGCAGTGAGACGCCGAACCGTCCGAAGAGGCGGCTCTTGAACTCGACGATCGGCAGCACGCCGACGAGGCGTCCCTGCCGCTCGGCCGAAAGGTAGTGCGATCGGTGGCCGAATGCACGCGAGAAGACGTCACGAAACGCGGACCGGTGATAGAGGGTCGCGGCGGGATGCCTCTCGACGTAGGCATCCCAGGTCCCAGGCAGGCACGCGTCGCTGACCGAGGTCCTCGTGGGCGCGGGAGCGCTCACCATAGATAGGGCAGCGCCGCATTCGCGCCGGCCAGTTGAGGCCGTTCCTCGAAGGACGGCAGGACGGCTTTCATGGGTCCCCAGGCGAAATCGGCGAGGAGCGTGCGAAGCCGTGCCTCGGTCTGGCCGAGGTTGCGGTAGTGGCGGACGCGAGACAGGAGCCCGCACGGCAGCCGGGGCTGTTGCGGGTCGATCTCCCACGGATGGAGGTAGAAAATCGCGGGCTTCTGCTCTCGCTGGTTGACGCGCGTGATCCCCCACTTCGTCCATTGGTACGGAAGGAGGCGGAAATAGCCGCCACCCGCCACGGGCAGATTGAGGGGGCCCAGCCGGGTCGTGGACGCCGGCGCTTCGATGATGCGGCCGGAGCTGCGCTCGATCAGATAGGGATGCCGCCCGGAGACCGGGATGCCGTAGCGGTCGTGCCGAATCGGGAAGATGCTCGAGTCGTAGGCGTACCCTTCTTCGATGAGCACGTCGAGAGCCCAGAGCGATTGCGGCACGATCGAATAGCTGGGCGCACGGTAGCCGAGGACGGGTGCCTGCGCGGCATTCTCGAGAATGGTCTTTGCCTTCCGGACGTCTTCGCGGAATGCCGCGGGTGTCTGGTCGTACACGAGCCGGTGGCCGTAGCCGTGGCTGGCCACCTCGTGGCCGGCGCTTGCGATTCTCGCCACGAGCGAGGGGTGCCGTTCCGCGACCCACCCCAGCACGAAGAACGTCGCCCGGACGCCGAACTCGCCAAAGAGATCGAGCAGGCGCGACGTGTTGTCGAGGACGCGGCATTCGAGCCGCGCCCAGTCACTTCGCGGGATGACGCCGTCGAAGACGCTGACGTGGTAGTAGTCCTCCACGTCGATGGTCATGGCGTTGACGACCGGTGGGTGCTGCATCACGCGCCTCTCCGCAGCAGCACGGTCTTGATCGTCGAGAAGAGGATGAAGACGTCCAGTGCGAGCGACAGGTTCTTGATGTAGAACAGGTCGTACTGCAGCTTCATCAACGCGTCCTCGACGCTGGCGCCATACGTGTATCTGACCTGCGCCCAGCCGGTCAGCCCGGGGCGGACCACATGCCGCTGGCCGTAATACGGAATCTCTCTGGTCAGCTGGCTCACGAACTCCGGCCGCTCGGGCCGCGGTCCCACGAAACTCATGTCCCCGTTCAGAATGTTGAGGAGCTGGGGCAACTCGTCGAGACGTGTGCGCCGGAGGAACCTTCCCACCGACGTAATGCGGGGATCCTGCTCGCCCCGGCTCCAGACGGCGCCAGTCAACGCCTCGGCGTTCTGGTGCATCGAGCGGAACTTGTGCACCGTGAACACCCGCCCGTGTTGTCCGACGCGCCGCTGGTGGTACAGCACCGGGCCCGCTGACGTCAGCCAGATCGCGAACGCCACAAGCCCCATGACGGGCAGAGCGACGACCAGACCCAGGCACGCCAGCCCGACGTCCATCGCGCGCTTCACCGTCAACAGCCATGCCGACTGTCGAAACCCGTCGCCGAAGATGAACCAGCTCGGGCGCAGATTGTCCACGGCAATCTTGCCCGTGTACTCCTCATAGACCGACGCGAGATGCGCGAACGACACCCCCTCGAGCTTCATGTCGAGGAGTTTGTCCATCGGCAGCGTGCCACGCGCCTCGGAGAGGCTGACCACGACCCGATCGACCCCTCGTGCGCGCACGATGGCGGGGATGTCCTCGAGGCTCCCGATGACTCCCGGGTTGACCACGGGCTGTCCGACCTTCGTCGCGTCAGGATCGACGAAGCCGACGAGTTCCACGCCGATGTGGGCGCGCATCTCGTGCAGTTCGCGCGCCAGCGACACGGCGCCCGGGCTCGTGCCGACAATCAGCAGCCGCTCGCGCGGTGACAGGCGAGACACCACCCACTCGAAGGCCAGCCGCCAGCCGATGATCACCGCGATCACGAGCAGCGCCGCGATGAGCACGACGCCGCGTCCGATCACGAGCCCGGGAACCCAGTAATACAGCGCGGCCAGCAGGAA
>JGI10216J12902_100434625_pt1 | contig 11754 bp, 13 predicted proteins | sample KanNatreferecore_FD_12902 | JGI IMG/M metagenome (IMG submission 12902)
ACCGGCGAAGCTCGCGGGCAGACCGCCGCAGCTCGTGATGTTGTTGCGATACACGTTGCCACCTGTCTGCCCGTCCAGCCGTGGAACGCGAATGGCCCTGAACCAGCCTGAGGAAATCGTCGCCGAATTGTTGCTGTCCACCTTGACGACGAACCGCCGGCCGAGGTCGTCAGGCAATCGAAAGCCGGTACCGGGCCCCGACGCGCTCGGGGACACATACATGTCCGGTTCCTGGGGCGGGGCGCCGCCTCTTCCCGTTGAATACCGATCGAAGGTCGATGACGGGGTGAAGTCGGTGTCGGCGTTCGGGTAGTCCGGCTCGCCACCTGCCGCGTCGTACTCATCCCAGCGGTCGATGATGGCCCACGGCTTCAGGCAGTCGGTCGTATTGCCGGTTGCGATCTGGGCGGTCGCCGTGGCTCTCGCCCCCTGGCTGTCGATTCCGGCGAGCCGTCCGAAGAACGTCGGCAGCGGGTTGAGACGCGCCTGCGTCCGGAACACGTCCACCTTGATGCAGGTGTCCGCGACTCCAGGTGCCCCCGGCGGACAGGCCGGGAACGTGACGTCTCCCGTGGTGACGCTCGGGGCCTGCCCCCAGACGAGATTGCGGCTGCTCATCGCAATCGCCCGGGCACGGGCCGCGTCCAGATCGGTCCCGCTGTCGAATGCCAGCGAGAGGGCTCCCGCCAGCGCGCCGGCATCCGCGGAGGTTTGTGCCTGCGCCCGGCTCGTCCACATCACTCCGTAGTCGAAGACGAACGCCGACAACGCGAGCAGCGCGGCCAGCGCCACGGCGACCTGGATGAGGACGGCGCCCCGTTCCCCGGCGGCGCTGGTCTTTCGCGCGGTCATTACTTCCTGCCTGAGGCGGTGTTGCTCTTCGTGTTCAATGGAGCGTCGGCGATTCCGGCGGCGCCCTCGAGCTGCTGGCCGATGTCACCGCGATTGATCAGAGGCTTGATGTTCGTCGGCAGCGCCGGCACTTCGTCGGGGTTCAACGGACGCACCAGGCGCGGGGTGATGAGCACCATCAGTTCCGTCTCTTCCTGCCGTTCCGCCTTGCTCTTGAACAGCGCCCCGATGATGGGCAGCTTGCTCAGGATGGGAATCGCGGCCTTGTCGTCCTGCCTGATGTTGTCGAGGAGGCCGGCGATAGCGAACGACTGGCCGTCGCGCAGCTCGACGTCGGTTTCGGCGCGCCGGGTCGTGAGCGCCGGGATGCGGAACCCGTCGAGCGTGATGCCGTTCGCGAAGTCGAGCGCGCTGACCTCGGGCCGGACCTTGAGCCTGATGACGTCACCGGCGATGGTCGGCTTGAAGTTCAGCCGGATGCCGAACTCCTTGAACACGACCGTGACGGCGCCGCTGTTCCCCTGGGCGATCGGCACGGGGAACTCGCCTCCGGCAAGGAAGCTGGCTTCCTGCCCGTTGTAGGCAATGAGATTGGGCTCGGCCAGGCTTTGAAACCCGCCGCGCTGCTGCAGCGCGCGCATCACGCCGCCGATCCCTTCCTTCGCATGGAAGAAGAAGAGGTTGAGGAAGTCGCTGAACACGAGCCCCTTCTCGTCATCGAACGCCGGCGCCGCGAACTGCTGTGTCGTCGAACGCGCGGCGAAATCCGAGCGGTTGGCGAAGAGCGACAGCCCGAGCTCCGTGAGCGCACGCCGGTTGACCTCGGCGAATCGCACCTGCAGCATGACCTGCTGGTTCTCACTGCCGCCGGGCACCTGGAGCATGTTGATGACCTTGCTCTTCCCGGACGACGAGGTGGCAATCTCTCCGGCGCGGAGCATGACGGCGTTGCTCGAGACATGGCCGGACAGGATGATGGCTTCGTCGCTGATGCTGACGGTGATCGCCTCACCAGGGAACAGCGTCTGCAGGTGCTGCTCGAGCGTGGTGATCGCCGGCTCGACCACGATGTCGTACTGGGTACGCTTGCCGGAGCCCCAGAGGATCAGGCTCACCGTGCCCGACTTCTTGCCGTCGACGAGAATTTCGCGCGGCTGCACGACTACCGCGTCGGCGATCTCGGGATTGGTGACGGCGATGCGTGTGACGTCGAAGTCCGTCGAGACCACGGTCGATCGACCGGACGTCACCACCACGCGCTCATACTGTGGCCGCCGCGCCGCCGCCGGCGGTGCCGGCTGCTGAGCGAACGCCGGCAGGCTGCAGTACAGGGTCAGCAGCGCGGCCAGGCCCGCACGCGCGGCGCGCGGGGCTCGATTCGAAACTACCATCAACGTCTTCATCGAACGGTCTCCTCACTTCGCTTCGCGCCGCGAATCGCTTCAACGGTGTATGACTTCGGCGCCGGAGCCGCTGCCGGCTCTGGCTCAACCGGCTTCGCCGGAGGCGACACACGGGCGGCGCGCCGCGCCGACGGCGCGGCGACGGACGGCTGTCCGAGCAACGCCGTCGTCCGCGTACCCGCGGTTGTCGTCTGCGACGTATCCAGCGGATTGCGGAGCGTCAGCATGATCTGCCCCTCGGACGCCGCCAGCGCGATGCGCTCTCCGTCTTCCGGCGATACCAGCAGGGTCACCACAGTCGAGGGAATCGGCTTGCCGTCCTTGGCATTCTCCTGGTCGTAGCGGGTGCCCGCAGTAAGCACCTGGACGTTGCTGACGACCACACGGGTCACGCTGTCCTGCTGCGCCTGGCGGTTGGAGAGCGTCGCCATGACGTCTACACGGGTGCCGGGCACGACGAAGCCGGCGACGCCGATCACTTCGTTGACCTTCACCGAGACGGCGCGCATCCCCTGGGGAATCGATGGCGGAAGGCCGGCCCCCGCCTCGACCGGCGCCAGCTTGACGGCGGTCAGCGGCTCGTTCTCGGCGACGGTCGCGATGAGGCCGCGGTCGAGGACCTCGTCCACCTTTGCGAAGGCGCCAGTGACCTGTGTGTCCGCCGGCCACTTCGCCAGCTTGACGTGGTCCCTCGTCACGCGGGTACCGAGCGGCAGCGGACGCTGTGCGACCACGACGTCGACGGTTCTGGGGGCGCTGCTTTCGACGGCCGGCCGTGCCGCCACCACGCGATACATGCCGAGGCTGGCGACGGCCGCCAGGAGCACCGCGATAATTACCACCACGGTTGTGCGTTTATTCCGATCCATGACTTCTCTCCTCCGCCACTCTATGAACCTGCCTCGATGCGCATCTCCGAGACGGCGCTGAGGGGAACGGTGGTGTAATTCGCACCAAAGACCGCCGACACGGCGTTCAGAAACTGAAAGGTGTATGCGTAGGTCACCGTGACGCGCTTGGCGCTGATCGGCGGCCGGCCCCCGGCCACCGGAATCGAGACGTTCTCGACGACGACCTTCGGATTGGTCGCCGTCGCCGGCACCCGCCCACTGGACAGATAGGCCGCGACGCGGCCCTGCACATCGCCGTCGCCATAACCCGGCAGTACCGCGAGGCGCGCACCTTCGCGGGCGGCGTTGGTGACGACTTCATATCGCTGGAACAGGAACCCGAATTCGGCGATGCCAAGCATCACCAGGAGGAGCAGCGGGAGCACGAGCGCGAACTCGACCAGCTGCGCCCCGTCCTCCGAACGGCCGGCCGTCAACCAGCCTGCTATTCGAGCCATAGCGTCACCAGCGTGCCAATGGCGATGGGAACCGCGTAAGCGAGGCGCGGGCCGCGGGCACCCTGCAGCGTCAACTCGGGCAACGGGCGAACCCCCATGACGCGCCAGTGCATCAGCAGCATCCACAGGTTGCGGCACGCCGTCTCGAGATATCCGTGACCCAGCGCAACCACCAGGGCGATCGCCCCGCCGGCGATGCTGGTCGCGAGCGCGGCGACCGCAACCTGCGACGGTCCGAGCCAGGCGCCGACGGCAGCCAGCAGCTTCACGTCGCCGGCGCCCATGCCGCGCAGGGCGAACAGCGGAAACAACAACGCAAGACCGAGCAGACATCCGGCCAGGCTCACGCCCACCGCGGCAAAGCCGCCGGTCACGAAATGAAACGAGAGCGCCCCAGCCACCGCCGCGAAGGTCAGCGCGTTCGGAATCCGCCGGGTGCGCAGATCGGAGATGCACGCGAGGGCCAGCACTCCGCCGACGACGATGTGTGAAGTACTCATAAATTCATGCCAGTTGACGCGGTGCGCCGAGCGCTCGTGCGTCGTCTGTAACTACGGGCAGCCTCCGCCGCCCGGGTCCGGCGTACACGCCGAAACGTTCTGCACATTCACATCGGCAGCGCCGTACACGCTTCCGACGGTTGTCACGAGCAGCGACCACGCCAGGGCCGACGCGATGCCGACCATTGCGCCGAGCAGCGCGTACTCGATGACGTCCTGGCCCGAGTCGCCGCCGGCGCCCTCGCGCAACAACCCGAGGACATCGGCCCTCAGGCGCGACATCGTTGTGGCGTCGCGGCCGCGAGTCCCAGCGCAGGCAGGCTCCATGGAGTTGAACTCTTGCAGGCGAACTGACCGGGCGCGATGGGAGCTCGTGCGCTCCCGATCGCGCCCGACAGCGACTACGGGGTGCCGAGCGACGTGTTGATGTTGGTGAACACGCCGAGAACGGTCTGGCCGAGGGTCCGGACCGCGCCGATCGACACCAGCGCGATGAGCGCCAGAAGGAGCGCGTACTCGACCAGGTCCTGGCCCTCTTCCTCACGAACGAAACGAACGAACAGGTTCTTCATCTAACTGACTCCTACAAAACACACGGTTGACTGACGTTGAACGTGCCGGTGTGACACTGACCGCAAAACGCGAGTGGAGCCGTCGTTCGCTCCGATATTTCCAAATGTGGAAACCGCGCTGGGTGGTGGTCGTCCCGGCGTCGCACAGCTCCGCCCCTGCATGCCGCGCCGGCTGTGCGAACGGCGCGACAATCCCTGGGCCCGAATCGACAGGCCGCAACATCGTTTTCAGCTGTCGGGGTTGATCCCGAAAGGTCTGCCCGCTACATCACGCGGGCTTCGTCCGATCGATTGCAATCCGCGCGGCGGCTCGCTCGGTCGCCCTGAATTTCCTTTCGCGGCATCGCTCCATCACGGCGATGAAGAGAGCAACGGCCGTACCGCTGAGAGGGCCCTCGAGCGAGTCGGGCTCGTGGTGAGGGTTTTCCAATGAAATGGCCGTGATTTGCTGTTTGGGGCCCGCGGCGGCCAACACTCGCTATGGTCCCGGGCAATCAATCCATCTGGTCCCAACCAGATTCTTCACGCTGCGCCGACCAGGAGCCGCTGCTCGTCGAGTGGTCGAGTGCACGAATGCGCCTGCAGGCGTTGTTGCGGCGCTTTCTCGAGAACCGGGAGATCCACGCGGTCGGGACTGACCATCCGAGACGCGCCTCGACGTCCGTGTGGTGACGGCCACGAACCGCAACCTCCTCGCTCTCGCTGCCGCCGGCCACTTCCGCGAGGACCTGATCTATCGGCTCAACGTCATCCACCTGCCCGTGTCGTCGCTGCGTGAGCGGCCCGAGGAGGTGCAGCCGCCATGAGTTCCGCCGTGCCACTCGGTCCGCCGGGCCCGCGGCCGGGAGACCGCCAGAGCACGCCGACACCATCGATTCAGTGGAGGATGACTTTGCGGCGGTCAACTGACCGTCAAGGGAGGCTGAGAATATGAAAGGTCGATCTTCGGCGGCGCACGCGAAGTCAGCCGGAGTGTGGCCGTCGCGATTTGGTGTGCCGCTGCGAATTCCACTGGGCCTCGCGGCGCGCGACCGCGTCGCGGATAGACCCCTGCCGTGACGTCGTCCACATGAATCGCACGCCCACGTGATACATGGCCGGCAGGCCTTCGACGGCGTGACAGCGCGCGATTTCGACGTCGTCGCGGCATTCATCGCCGTCGATCCGAAGGTGGAGCGTCCCGATCGTGCCGACTTCGATCCGCCGCCAGGTTCCGATCAGGCAGCCGGACGCGCTCAGGTCGATGACCCGGACCGGCAGCTCGCGCGTCAGCGTTGCCGGCAAGTCGAGCCTGGCGCTCATCCGCGCCGCACCTGCTGCTCGAAGCGAACCGACGCCATGATGCCGCCGTGCAGCCGAATCCGGTGGCGCATGTCGCCTTCGACGACCACCGGCCGGCTCTCCACGACACACACCGGCAGGCGGCGGTGAATCTCTCCTTCGGTCTCATCGAATTGCATGACGTCGAGAACGAGCGTCTCGCCGGGAACAGCCGGCTGCCGGCTGATGCCAATCCACTCGTCCAGTCCTTCCTCGTGCACGACAAGATCAGGGAACAGCCGGAGCGCGGCGGCCGCCGGCTCCGTCAACCTGAATCTCTTGTCCCGTCGGCGCTCCTTCACGGCGTCGCAGCAGAGCAACGGCCGTACCGGCGCAGTGGTTGATCAATAGAGTGAGGTGATCCTGCGGAGTCTACCAACGAAAGAGCGCTGGATCGCCGCGGCGCAGGGATACGCGCCGACAGCCGTTTGCTCCCGATCAGACGATTCGTTTTGCCGCTGCCAGACTTTTCACGACGCGCCGGCAACAGCCCGGGAGACGGGCTGCACCTCCAGAACGTCGCCCGCCCGCGTACCGCTTCGCTCGATGGCGCCGACCGGCAGCTCGACGACCGCAAACGCACGCAAGGATGCGGCAATCCGCCCGGGCCTGACGTTCTTCCGCGCCTTGAGCACGCGCCCATCCTTCGCCACGAACAGCACGTCGATGGCAAAGCGCATGGAGAAGGTGTGGACAGCACTGCACGGCGCGATGATCAGCGCGCTTCCCTCCTCCAGGCCGTCCCGGCCGAGCAGCCCCTGACGGCGGCTCGCAGAGTCGAACGCCGTGAGGACCGTCCGGGCCACTACCTGCTGCTTGCGCACGTTCGTCAGCCGGTGCGCCGCACCACCAGCGCGAAGAAGCGGACTCAAAAAGGACTTCATTCGATCGCTGCCCGACGCAGGAAGTTTACTCCCGGGCAAACGTCTTCCTCTGTACAGTCGTGCGCGCCGGCCGCGAACCTCCGCGGAGCATAATTTCGCAGCAAATCAACGGCTTTTCCCTCACTCCCGCCATCAGCCGTACGGCGCGGTCGTTGCTCATGGTCTGCCGGTTACCCGTGGCGCAACTACCGCAGTTCGTTATCAGTCCCAGCACCCTGCTCAGCGCGATCGGCTGGATGCGCGGCCCGGACACCACTCCGGCCACTCCCGCACGCGACTGGCGCAGGGTGACGGTGGACGTCGTGATCCCGGCGCGCAACGAGCAGAACAACATCCTGCGCTGTCTCGGGTCGCTGCTGCGCCAGACCATGCGCCCGCGGACGATCGTCGTCGTCGACGACGGGAGTACGGACGGCACGGCGGGGCGGGCCAGGGCCTTCGCCGATTTCCATGGCGTCAACGTCGTCGTCATTCAGCGGCTCGATTCGATCGGGAAGACGCCGAGCCTCAAGGAGCAGGCGCGCTCGCTCGACGCCGACGTGCTGTTCGTGCTCGACGCCGACACGGTGCTCGAATCGGACAACTACATCGCGCGGACGGTCGAAGAGCTCTATCAGGGCGTCGGCATTGCCAGCGCCTGGGGCAGCGTGCTGCCGCTTCGCGAGCGGGATCGGCTGGTCGAGGAGAACTCGCCTGCCATCCGGGCTTTCAGGCAGACCTTTCATTACGAGCCTCCGGCGCCAGGCTCGTGGCTGCGGCGCCTCGCACGCGGCGTCACCAACACCTACCGGGAGGTGCTCTACTCGTTCCTTCAGCGCTTCGTCTTCCACGGCCAGATGGCGGCATTCGGGACGGTGTCGAACCCCGCCGGTTGCGCCGTTGCCTATCGCCGGGCCTACCTCGAGTCGCTGTTCGATGCCGTCGAGCCCACGCTTGGGGACGATCTCACGAACTCGGAGGACATCTTCATCGGGCTGGCGATGCTCAACGAGGGCTATCGCAACGTGCAGGTGCTCGACGTCCTCGCGCGCACGGTCGAGCCCGAAGTGCAGCGGCTCCCGAGACAGTTGTATCTGTGGTCGTCCGCCTTCCTGCAGTCCACCTTCTACTTCGACGCGCTGTTGAGAAGCCCGCTGAAGGCCTTGAAGCGGCGGCGGCCCGGACGCCGGATCGGCGGATCGGGCGAAAGGCTGAGCCCGCTTGCCGTGCCGGCCGGAGCGGCGTCCTTTGCGTCGGCTGCAGCGCCTGCTCCCCACGGGCTGCTTTCCAGCATGACCGATCTCATGACCGGAGTGCCCGGTCCCCTTGCCCCGGCTGGTGCAGCGGCACTGTCCACGCCATCCTTTTCTGGCGCTGAACGGCGCCGGATCAACGAGCCATACCGGCAGGCGTTCGGCAGCGGGCATACACGAAGGTACGGCCGCGCGGCCGGCTGGGCGCTGCTGTCGGCGGCGATCGAAAAGATCGGTTTTCCTGCAGCGATGCTGGCGCTGATCCTGGTCCGGAACTGGGAGGGCCTGTTCATCACGGTCGCGGCCGAAACGCTGATTGCGGTCTCGGCGCTGGCGCTCGTGATGAAGGGGCGGCGTCTCGAATACCTCCTCAAGGGCATCGCGGTCACCCCGATTCGATATGCGCTGCTGGCGTGGGAATTGGTCACGATTGCGCGGTTCGCGTCTGACATGTGGCTCACGGGAAACAGGAGCTGGCGGAAATGATTCGCCGCCGTCTGCTGCCGCTGATGTTCGTGCTCTGGGGAGCGAAGGCTTTCGCACAGCCGGCAATCCCCGCCGAGGGTCTCGCGGCCGAGGGCGCCGGTGAATGGACGAAGGCCCTCGCACTCTACCAGGCGATCCTCGACCGTGATCCACGTGACGCGGCCTTGTGGACACGCGTCGCCGACATCGAAGCGCGCCTGGGCAATCTCGAGAAAAGCGCTACCGCTTTGCAGCGCGCGGCGGACGCGGCGCCGCAGGACGTCGCGCTCCACCAGCGGCTCTCTCAGGCGCACGCCATGCTCGATCGGCCGTGGGCGGCGCTCGAAGCGATCGAGCACGCCGTCCGACTCTCGCCGGAGTCCGGGGAGCTCTTGCGCGCGCGCGGCACGCTGGCGACCTGGGCCGGCGACTACGACCGTGCCCGGGATTCGTATCGCCGGCTCGACCGGCTGTCGCCGGGCGATCACGACATCGTCCTGAACCTCGCGAGGGTGAGCGCGTGGGGCGGCCACACGGACGCCGCAGTGGCCGCTTACAAGCGTTATCTCGACAAGAATCCCGGCGCACCCGAGGTCTGGCTCGAGCTCGCCCGCACCGAATCGTGGCGCGGCAACTACGGCGCGGCTCTCGAGTGCCTCGAGACATACCGGGCGCGCTTCGGCGGGCACGAGAAGTATGCGCGCGAGAAGGCCGCCGTCCTGGCCAGGGCAGGCCGCCCCGGGGAGGCGCTCGAGACAATCGCGCCGCTCCTGCTCCTGCACCCGGATGACTACGAGCTGAACCTGACGCGCGCGCTCGCGTTGACGCTGCAGCGGCGCACGCGCGACGCCTCCGAGGCGCTCGAGACGCTGCGCGATCTTCAGCCGGATGCCCGCGAGACCCAGGCCGCCGAGCGGCTGTTCCGGAGCGCCCTGCCGCCATTGGCGGATCCGGGGGTGACTGTCTACTCGGATTCCAGCGGCCTCGAGGTGCAGCGCTTCGCACCGCGCGCAACGGTGTCGTTCGCGAACGGCACAGATGTCGCCGCCGGATCAGAGCACGAGCGGCTGACGGCCCGTCAAGGGAGCGGTCTCGAGCAGATCGATGGCTCGGAACACTCTGGACACGACCACGTCTGGATCGGCGCTTCCCGGCAGTTCGGCAGCCTTGCCGTTCGCGGCCGGATCGGTCAGGCCCAGGCCTCGGGACGCGAGCTGACGGCGTATCGGATCGGCGCCGACCTGACGCCGGCCGATGGCCTGCTGCTCTCGGTCGAGCGCAACGCCGGATTCTTCGTGGTGTCGCCGCGGACGATCGGGCTCGGACTGCGCCAGGTGAGCCACCGCGCCCGGTTCGAATGGGCACCCGGGATCCGCTGGCACGTGGTGACCGATGCCTGGTATCAGTCGCTGTCCGACGGCAATCATCGATGGGAGCTCACCGTCGCGCCGCGCCGCAGCGTCGCGCGGACGGAGCGGCTGAACCTGGATCTCGGGTTCACGGTCGCTCGCCTCCACACCGCCATCAATTACGACAACGGCTACTACGACCCGAATCGCTACGAGTACTACGCGTTGACCGCCTACCCGTACTGGAAGCTCGGCGAGAACACCGGCGTAGGACTGGCGCTGGCGCTGGGAGTCCAGCGCGACGACTTCAGCCCGGGGTTCCGGCCTGGAGGCAACGCCACCATCGACGCCACCGTCGGGATCTCCCGCCGGTGGGCAGTGACAGTGAACGCCGCCGGCCTCTTCAACCAGCGGCTTGGGAGCGGCGCCTTCCGCGGATACGGCGCGGGAGCGTCACTCGTCCGGCGGTTCTAGACCTGGCTGACGGCCGCTGCTGCGGGCTGACGGCTGCAATTGCACAGGAGCACTGGTTCATGCGTGTCTTGATCACAGGGGGGGCCGGATTCATCGGCTCGCACCTCGCGGAAGCCCTTCTCCAGAGAGGAGACGAAGTCGTCGTCCTCGACGATCTCTCGACCGGAAGCCTCGAGAACATCGCGCACCTGACGGCATGGCCTGGCTTTTCGTACACCATCGGGTCGGTGACCCACGAACGGCTGGTCGCGGACCTCGTGGACCAGTCCGACGCAGTGTTCCATCTCGCCGCGGCCGTCGGCGTGAAGCTCGTCATGAGCGAGCCCGTGCACACGATCGAGACCAACGTCAACGGCACCGAGATCGTTCTGCGGCAGGCCGCGCGCGGCAAGAAGCTGGTCGTCGTGGCTTCGACGTCCGAGGTCTATGGCAAGAGCGCGACCTTCCCGTTTCGTGAAGACGCGGACCTGGTCCTGGGTCAGCCGACGAAAATCCGCTGGGGGTACGCCGCCAGCAAGCTGATGGACGAGTTCCTGGCGCTCGCGTACTGGCAGTCGCGGCAGGTGCCGGTGATCGTCGTGCGCTTCTTCAACACCGTCGGGCCCAGGCAGAGCGGCCGCTACGGGATGGTGATTCCCAGCTTCGTCCGGCAGGCCCTCGCCGGCGAACCGCTCGTCGTGCACGGCACCGGGGCGCAGACCCGCAGCTTCACGTGGGTTGGCGACGTCGTGTGGGCGCTGCTGGCGCTGATCGCCGAGTCCCGATGCATCGGGCAAGTGTTCAACATCGGCAACGGCGCCGAGGTCAGCATCAGCCAGCTCGCGGAACTGATCACCGCGAAAACCGCCAGCCGCTCTCCGATCCGGTTCGTCCCGCACCACGAGGTGTTCGGAGACAACTTCGAGGACATGTCGCGCCGCGTCCCCGACATCGGCAAGCTCCAGCGGTTCACCGGCTATCGTCCCACCGTGGAGCTCGACGAGATCCTCGACCGCGTCATCGAGTACTGGTCGCCGCAGCCCGATCCCGTCCCGTCGGGGCGGAACCCGATCTGGCCCGGTTCATTGTCCCAGCTGGTTCACTGACTCCGGGCAGTCACGAAGAGGTCCCGCCGCCCGGCTCGAACCGCTTGGCCAGCGCCGCAATGGTGGTGACGAGCTCGGCGGGATCGATCGGCTTCGCCAGGTGAATGTCAAAGCCCGCACGTAACGCCTTCACCCGATCGTCAGATCTGGCGTAGGCGGTGAGCGCCGCCGCCGGAATACGGCGCACCAGTCCATTGGGGTGCCGCCTGACCTGTTCGACGAACTGGAACCCGTCGACCTGCGGCATGCCGAGATCGGCGACGAGAACGT
>JGI10216J12902_103694245_pt1 | contig 11748 bp, 7 predicted proteins | sample KanNatreferecore_FD_12902 | JGI IMG/M metagenome (IMG submission 12902)
ACCAACGGGAAAGCAGAAGAATTGACGCGTTGTTAGCCATTATCGCGGACGCCCGTGGACACTCTTGTTCGCGAGCGACCGGTTTGGGATAGAACCTTTCCTTAGATTGGTATAGAAAGTGAATGAACCCTAAAAAAAAATTAACTATGAAAAAGTTATTCTCCCTGGCGGTTGCATTGTGCCTTATTGGAAAAGCAATAGCCCAGATGGATGAACCAATTATTGCATCCGACTCTTTGGGAATCTCCGCTAATGCGATAAACGTTAAAGACTCGTTGCCGTATGCACTCGTCGCGGGTGGCAGCAAAGGCATTGGTTATGCCATTGCAGTTGCATTGGCCAAGCGGAATTACAACTTGATCTTAATAGCCAGAGGTTATGATACGTTGGTTGCCGCAAAAGATAGACTTGAGGCATTATACCCCATTCATGTGGAAATACTGTCTTACGATCTTGCTATGGAAGAGACGGCCGCTAAAATTGCCGCATGGTGTTTCGAAAGAAACATCAAATTAAAAGTGCTCTGTAATGTAGCCGGGTTAGGTGGAGAACACGATTATTTCACGTTGCCCCTTGATTCATTGCGTTACATGGTCAATCTCAATGTGGAGTCGTGTATGGCAATGAGCCTTTTGTTACTCCCGTTGTTAGAAAAGAATGCACCTTCGTATATCCTGAATGTTGCAAGTATGGCGGGCTTTGCTCCAATTCCATCCAAAAACATGTATTCCGCAACGAAATCGGCGGTAGTCTTCTTTAGTTATAGTCTCCGTATCCAGTTAAAGAAAAAAAAGATCAGTGTGAGTTGTCTTACACCTGGTCCGGTTTTTACAAAACCACAGATCAAAAAAGTGACTAAAGAAAGACTCGGATGGTTTGGGATGCAGATGGCAGTTCCGCCGAAAAAAGTTGGAGAAGTAGCTGTAAAGAAAACATTAAAAAAGAAAATGATCATCATTCCCGGAACGTTAGCGAAGATTTCGGCTACTATAGTTCGCACATTGCCAAATCGTTGGATGGCTGGCCTGTATGGAGGATTAGGGAATTAGGTCTATTGCCTCGCGCTGTGAAGTTTCGGTTGTTACTTTCGTTCAAGGCTGGCGACCGCCACGAATGATTTTAAAAGAAGAGTAAAATATGAATACCCAACCAATCAATGTGAAAGAGAGGCCTTATGCATTGATCACTGGCGGAAGCAAAGGTATCGGGTATGCAATTGCTGTTGCATTAGCCAAACGTCACTATAACTTAATTTTAGTTGCACGGGATCAGGACGCCCTGAACGACGCGAGGAAAAAGCTTCAGACACTTTATTCGATTGAAGTTGAAGTTTTGTCTTATGATCTGAGCGTTGAAGACTCAGCCGCGTCAATTGCTCAATGGTGCACTGAGAAAGATATTAAACTAAAAATTCTTTGCAATGCCGGAGGCCTGGGAGGGGAGAAGGATTTTCTATCACTGCCGCTAGATGAATTGCGTGACATGGTAAACCTTAACATAGGCTCTTGCATGTCGATGAGTCTGTTGTTACTTCCATTGTTGGAGAGAAACGCTCCTTCTTATGTTTTGAACGTTTCAAGTCTCGCAGGTTTTGCCCCCATGCCTTCCAAGAACATTTACTCTGCAACAAAGTCTGCGGTGATCTATTTTAGTTATGGACTCCGTTCTCAGCTAAAGAAAAAAAATATTAGCGTGAGCTGCCTGGCACCTGGTCCGGTGTTTACAAAACCCAGTATCGAAGCCGTTACAAAGAAAAAAATGGGGTGGCTCGGAATGCAAATGGCCGTGCCGCCTGAGGAAGTAGGTGAGATAGCAGTGAAAGGGACACTCGAAAAGAAGATAATCATCATTCCGGGAACATTGGCGAAGATATCTGCTTTTGTAATCAGAATACTTCCAAGGAAGTGGATCACTGGCATATATGGCCTCGCGGATTAGTATCTATTTTGTAGTAGCCGCAAACAAACTGAATATTGAATATTCCTTGTTGATTATTGAATATTGTCCTTAAAGTCTTTCTGACGTAAAGCAAAATTAACCATCGGAATCATTTCCCACCCTTCTCGCTAGATAGTAAAAGCCCTCTTAAGGTAACTTTCCAACTTTAATCGGACGGATCTTGGTGTAATTCTTTTTTTCAAACGCTTCCGTGTTAATACCGAACTCTCGTAGCCTGGCGGCGAAATTTGGAGTAGCGCTCAAATGAAAATACAAACCATAATTCAAAAAATTCATAGCAAGCCCACAATGGCCCAGGAGTCGCTTGTCGATCAATGCGGCAATACTGTCCGCTCGTTGGTATTCTCCCAGCGCATTGTACAACAGGATGGGGCTATATCCGAAGGGATCGACCAGAGGCTGCCTTGCTAAAGCACGATCGAGTTCCGCGCGACTTTCCATCTGCTGTCCGCTAAGGAGTTGCAGAAACAAGAGGTACCCATCAAGGTCATTGCCGAAGTCGACGCTATTTGCTACTTGCAGTGCTTTTGAATAGTCTCCCTTACGAAATAGAAGATCGGATTTGACCCAGGCATTTACGTTCGACTTGGCGTGTTCAGTCTTATAAAGCAAAAGCGCGCTGTCCAACTCACCCTTATGAACGAGACCCATAGCAGCCCAATATCGCTGCATATCTGCATGAGGATCGATAGCTATCACCTTAAGATAACGGCGAACAGCAAAATCAGGGTCAATAAGGGCAAGAAATACTTCCCAGCCTGAATCCCAGTTTTCTTTCACGTCAATGTAGGCTGCCAGGCGGCTCCAGTCATTTGAGAAGAAGTCGCGCGTGAAGGAGTATCCGACTTTATCATTAGGAACTTGCGAAAGAGATATCGCTCGATCAAGGTCATTCATCATCTTGTCATATTTGTCCTTTTCAGAAAGCCCTAGGGATTTTAATTCCATCGCGCCCAGCAGACTGTGGCTAAAAACATCGGCGTGGTCGTAGTATGCCTCCGCAAAGTTGGGGTAAATGCTAATGGCCTTCTCGAAAAATTTGTTCGCTTCAGTGAGGAGGTCGATATCGCCGGTTAAATGTGATTGATTATACAAGGCTTTTCCCTTGAGATATTCCTGATATGCTTCGACGTTAGTAGTGCCCACGTTGTTCATGTCTTCACGTGTCTTGGCGTCTAACAATATGTTCAACGCACTGGCGACATTTTTTGAAATATCACCCTGTATTCTAAATACTGAATCGATAGTGTACTCGTACACATGGGACCATAGGTGGGTATCGTCTTGCGCTTTTATCAATTGCACTGTAACTCTGAGTTGATCATCGCTCTTCCTTACCGATCCTTCTAGCACATGTGCGACACCTAACGAATCGGCTATTCTTTTGGCCGATAATCCCTTATCCTTAAAAGAAAACGATGTTGTTCTTGAAATTAATTTTAGATCTTCTACCGCTGATAAACTATTCAGCAGCTCTTCAGTAAGACCGTCAGAAAACCACTCCTGGTCCTTCTTCGGTGACATATCCTGGAACGGTAACACTACCAACGATTTATCGGCAGTTGCAGTCGTTGTTTGAGGTTCTGTTCGTTTGGAATTGTATTGCCAAAAAGCCAAAGCAATCGCTGCGAGGAGAACTATAGCCGCGAATATTAATTTTCGGGAAACTGTTTGTCGCTCGGGGCGATCACTCTGAGGGATCCCTGTGATTGGCTGCGATGCCTGCACATTGGATGTGGCTTTGACGGCCTGAATGATCGATTTGATCGCGTTGGCTACTTTATTTACCTGATCCCGGTAAAAAGTCTTGTTGAGATTATCCTGAGGATGTTCTTCCTGCGGACGAAGCGGTCGGTTAACGCCAGTCGATTTGAAAATAAACTCCACAGCCCGAAGCACGCCTCCGATCTCGTTTTCGATTGCCGCCTTGTCTTCTGGATCAAGATCGTGAATTTTAACCGGCAGAATTCGACTCGTGACATTCCCATTTCCGAGTTTGATATCTCTTCCAAGTTTGTCCTGCTGAGATAACTTGTTAAATGCGCAAAACTCAAACTGCCATGCAAACGACTTTGGATCGCAGTAGGTTTGAGAAATGATGGGAATGAAGATGAGACACTTTAGTTTTCCTTCGAGACTTTTGTCCACATTGTCCGTTTCGAGTATGCCGTCGTGAGGATTTTTATCGAAGTAAATCGACAAAGGTTCCTTGATTGTCGCGGCAAGTTCTTCCTGGAGGGCACTGACAAAATCCGTTACCCAGCCGCTCCGGTTATCATTGTGGCGATAACTGATGAATATGTCGTAGTCAAAACCGGGCAGGAGAGAAGGCATTGGAAATAGAATTAACCGTTTTTATCAGTCAAGTCGAGAGGTAATATAATAATAATGGTCCTAAGATTGTTAAAGAACTTGCATGGCATTGAGAAGGAGGCATGGTAACCTTGGCGGAACGGCCAGAGATTACTTTCAGTGTCGAAGTTTTTAATTTTTATGAGTGAGTAGAGTAAACCTCAATTCAAACGAAAAGGCAGCAATTCCCTTGATTAGGTTAATTGGTCTAAATGAATTCATCCCCGCTTAAGACCCTGATAAACAGTTAATTCTTTTGCCCACACTTTTTTATAAACCATTATGGGTGATGGATTTTGCTTGTTTTTGCCCGTAATATGCCCGCTAGGTATTCATGACTAGCGCCCCTAAATCTAAACTTTTCAGCGACCTCAGGACATTCATTCTGATCGAGTGCTTTTTTTTAGGATACCTGTCATTTTCCTACTCCGTTTATGCACAACCCATCAGTGCCAGAGACGAACTCGCTGAAGCGATAGAACATGCAATTAATACTCTGCCTGCAAGTCAGTTGGGTATTTATAACGGAAGAGACTACACGCCAACCGCAATAACGGCTGCAGGCCATCCTTATTTCCCCACGGATGAGATGGAGCCCGGTACTATCTTTTACGATGGGATACGCTACAATGACATATATCTGATTTTTGATGCTTCGCTGCAATGCGTGGTGATTGAAGATTACGCGGGCAACAAAATTTGCCCTGTTGAACAGAAAATAGAATCATTTGTCATAGGCGGTCATACATTTAAAAGAGTTTCAGATGTAGCGGGTCTTGCACCAGGATTTTACGAGGTGCTTGTGCATGGGACACTGTTTGCAAAGAGATCCAAATCCGGTGGCGGAATGCAGTGGAAGAGTTCAACTGATTACTACTTCCTTAACGAGGGTAAAATTTTCCAACTGACCAATAACAAATCGATCAATCAAAGCATGGGCGATCGCGAAAATGATATCCGTCGATACATGCGTGACAATAAGCTTTCACTTAACAAAAACAGAGAAAGGACTCTGGTCGAAGTTGTTCAGTATTATTTACGCCTTAAACAGCAATGACGTGCGCTTCACCTTAACGATATCGTTATGCTTGTTTCTGGCGCAAAACATCCTTGCGCAAAGAAACAACCAGATCACGCTGCAATTTTCCGAGGGAGATTTTAACGATCTAGTCCGTGAAATCGAACAGCAAACAACATTTCGCTTCTACTTCGATCCAGCAGATGTAGATAGCGTCGACTTATCTATTAATGTCAATAACGCGACGATCGACGATGTTTTACAATCTGCCTTAACAGGGTCGGGTCTTCAATACGTAATCGATCCTTCAGGCAACATTATCATTACAAAAAACAAATCCATCGCGTCAACTTGGGAACACAAAACTTCCCCTGCTGAAATATCGGCGGAGTTCGAGCCGAAATCCGAGCCGAGTGACGCGCTTTTTAAAACCCGAAAGACGTATACCATAGGACATCCGTCCGCTCAATCGACTAATAAAAAATCCACCCTTAGTGGGTATGTTAAAACGGCTGCGGGAATTCCCCTGGTAGGGGCGAACGTTGCAATCCAAGATACTCCTTACGGAACGATCACCGATAATGAGGGACATTATTCCCTGTCTTTATCCCCCGGTTTATACAAAATGCAGTTCACCAGCGTCGGGATGACGTCAACCCAAAGAAATATTCGCCTTTACTCGCCGGGGACGATGAACGTCGAAATGGATGTAGAGGTGACCAAACTCGAGGAGGTAGTTGTTACTGGCGAGCGGACATCCACTGTGAGAGGTCTTCAGATGGGAACGGATCGTTTAAATACTCAAAGTCTTAAATATATTCCATCCACGTTCGGGGAAACGGATGTGCTGAAGGCAGTATTGACATTGCCAGGCGTGAAGACCATTGGCGAAGCAAGCTCGGGCTTTAATATTCGGGGAGGTTCCACAGACCAGAACCTTATCTTATTAAATGAGTCCACTGTATTCAACCCATTTCATTTTTTCGGATTTTTTTCATCCTTCAATGCTGAGAGCATACAAGACGTGGAGCTTCATAAAAGCGTCATGCCTGCTCGTTACGGTGGCCGACTTGCATCCGTACTAAAAATTACCAGTATTAAAGGCGACAAGCAGAAGGTAAAGGGAACCGCCGGCCTCGGACTAGTGACAAGCAGGATCAATGTTGAAGGACCTATTATTAAAGACAAAACATCGTTCAACGTCGGTGCGCGTACGACATATTCAGATTGGATTTTCGAATTGTTGCCGGCTAGTTCAGGTTATAAAAATACCAAGGCGTCATTTTATGATGTCAACGTTACGCTTGATCATCAGTTAAATGGTTCAAACAGTCTGACGTTCTATGGATACCTAAGCAAGGACAAATCCAACTTGAATACGGATACTTCCTATAATTACACCAACCGGAATCTATCATTGCAATGGACCCATGATAGTCGATCGCGAATAAATAGTGTGGTCACTGTTGGTCATGACCAATATGCGTACGGAAATGAGAGCACATCTGACCCGCTTACAGCATATAAGCTGAAATTCTCCATCGATCAGTCTTCCCTTAAAGCAAATTTTTTATATGAGCCGAGCACGAGACATAAGATTGAATTTGGATTCAACGGTATTTACTATAAACTTCGTCCCGGATCGTTACAACCGAATGACGATGCTTCGCTAATTGCCCCGTCGACCGTTCAATCGGAGCAGGCGCTCGAGTCAGCCGTTTACCTTAGTGATCAGTTTGACGTCAGCCAAAAACTTTCGCTTCAGGGCGGAATCCGTTATTCGTTGTACAATTATCTTGGTCCTACATCCATTCATAATTACGCCGATGATCTTCCTAAAACAAGCGACAACAGAATTTCTATAACAGAGTATTCCGACAAAGAAATAATAAAAACTTACCATGGTCCCGAGTGGCGCGTGTCGACGCGTTATCTGCTTACGCGTTCTCTTTCAGTTAAAGCTGGATATAGTACGACGCGGCAATATCTGCACATGCTTTCCAATACGATTGCCATCGCCCCAACTGATATCTGGAAGTTGAGCGATCCAAACATATTGCCACAGTTTGGCCGCCAATTCACCGTTGGGTTTTATATGAGCCACCAGGCTAAGTGGGAAAGTTCGATTGAGGCCTACCACAAGGACATTGATAACTATCTTGATTACAGAAGTGGCGCGGTTCTCGTGATGAATCCAAGCGTCGAAACGGAAGTTTTATCCTCTCATGGCAAAGGCTATGGGATTGAATTTGTATTTAAGAAACCATTAGGGAAGCTCAATGGATGGGTCAGCTATACGTACTCGCGAATCCTGATCAAAACAGATGATCCCAATGCGGGCGAAGCGATCAATCGTGGTTCATATTATCCAGCGAGTTATGATAAACCCCATGACTTCAACTTTACTGGTAACTATAAGTTTACACGAAGGGTCAGTTTCTCCATGAATGTCAACTATAGCACAGGACGTCCTGTGACTATCCCCGTTGGAATCTTTTCGTATGGAGGATCACAAAAAACTTTGTATGCGTCAAGGAACAGCTATCGAATACCCAATTATTTTCGGATGGACATGTCCATCAATATAGAGGGCAATCACAAGATACGTCAGCTGCTTCACAGCTCATGGACATTCGGTATCTACAACCTGACAGGCCGCAACAATCCCTATTCAATATACTTTACCTCCGATAGCGGCGTCATTAAGGGATATAAACTTTCCATTTTTGGAGCTGTGATTCCTTTCATCAACTATAACATCCGGTTTTAAGATGAGACGGAACGCCACCATATTTTTATGTCTGACATTGGCCGTAAGTTGTCGGGAGCCATTTGTTGTCGATGACGAGGAAGGTCAAGGTAATTTCCTGGTTGTAGAAGGTTATATCAATACCGGCCCCGGAACTACAACGATTAGACTTTCGCGAACGACCCCGATCAACAGTGAACAAGAACCCGCTATGGAAAAGGGCGCTGTTGTCACGGTGGAGGATGAAAACTCAACTCAGTACATGTTGAACGAAGGCGATGAAGGTATTTACAGCGCCGATCTGAATCTGGCAACAACGGGAACATACCGTATTCACATCTTTACCAACGACGGCAAAGAATATTTTTCTGATTTTGAAAATTCCATAGTCACGCCACCCATTGACAGTTTGACCTGGAAGTATTCAAGAGAAGGAGTTGATATCCTCTTTTCATCTCATGATGAAACGAATTCGACACGGTATTATCAATTTGAGTATGAAGAAACCTGGGAAGTTCACCCTACTTTCGGCTCGGATTATAAGTATCAGGGAAAAAGACTGATGCAACGAACAATCGAGGAAGCTCTGGCTATGTATCTCTGCTGGAAATCCAACACGCCTCCTGATCTCATCCTGCATTCGACAGCTCGACAGGTATCCGACGTCACAACGGAATATCCATTGGTTTTTATTCCCATGAGTAACGAACGGCTTGCTTTTAAATATAGTATACTGGCAAAACAACATGCACTCACCCAGACCACTTTTCAATACCTCCAGTTGATGAAAAAGAATACTGGCCCGATGGGTTCTTTTTCGGATCCACAACCCTCGGAGCTATATGGAAATATTCATTGCACTACAACGGACGAGCTGGTGGTAGGATTTGTCGGGGTTTCGACTACGTCACAGGTTCGAATTTTTATTTACCGGTGGAACCTTCCGGCCTGGAATTACTCGTTGTTTTGTGAGCAGCCGTCCATGTTAACTCATCCGGACACGTTAGCAAAATACCTAACGTCGGGTGTCGAACTGCCCACCACGCCCGCTGAGTTTGGCCCAAATGGAGAAATTGTCAAAATTTTCCGCGCCAGGGATATTTGCGTCGACTGTAGAAGACTCGGAGGTCATAATGTCAAACCTGAATACTGGGACTGAGTGTATGAGTAAAAGCAACTCGTTATTCTTCTTCGCATTTTTCCTTCTGTTTGCCTGCTCGCCTGCACCGGCCCAGTCCGTTATTCAACGCAACTTTGACGAATACCAAAGAGAAGTGTTAACAGAAAAGATATTTGCGCATACAGATAAGGAAACATATCTCACCGGGGAAACTATTTGGTTTAGTTTATATGTCGTCGACGGTTTAATACATCATCGACTTGACTTGAGCAAAATCGCCTATGTGGAAGTGCTCGACAAAAACAAGCGACCGATTGTTCAGACAAAAGTCCAACTTAAAGATGGCCGCGGGTCTGGGTTTTTTATTATTCCTGACGTCGCCTCGGAAAGATACACCCTGCGCGCTTATACAAGGTGGATGAGAAATTTTGAAGCGGATTATTTTTTTGAAAAAGAACTGGTCATCATCAATTCAAGTCAGCCAAATGCAGTGCGTACAATTGAAGAAGCAAGCTATAGTGACAATCAGGACAACATAACCGTCCGTTTCTTTCCTGAAGGAGGTCAGCTTGTACAAAATCTGGAGAGCAAGGTCGCGTTCCAGGCAACTAACAAGGATGGAAAGGGAGTTGAACTCACTGGATATATCAGAAACGAAACAGGCGATACATTATCGCGATTCAAGACATTGAAATTTGGGATTGGAAATTTTCTGTTTACCCCACAACCAGGAGATCGTTATGAGGCGGTCGTAACTTATTCAGGAAAACAATCACTTCACCCACTACCATCTGTTAATGCCGGCGGGTACGTGCTTAATGTTAATACACTTAACAATAGCAAGATCCATCTTATTATTTCGCGTGCCGGCAAAGAGACGACTGACACGATAAAGCTGTTCGTGCATACCAGAAACAAAATGAAATTGATGCTGGCAACAACGTTAAAGGACGGACAGGGTGGCTTTCTTCTCGACAGAAGTAAACTGGGAGAAGGCATTTCGCATTTTACAGTCTTTAATGGAAGAGGCCAACCGGTCTGCGAGAGGCTTTATTTCATCAGGCCCGCGGAACAACTAAAGCCTGACGTTAAGCTGGAAAAAAATTCATTCTCGAAGCGCGAAAAAGTAACAATGAATGTCTCTTCACAGATTAATAATACACCTGTTCCCGCTTCTCTCTCCGTCAGTGTATACAAGCTTGACTCAGCACAGTTTAGCAATCCGATGAATATTCATCATTACCTGATGTTGTCTTCTGATTTGAAAGGCGTTGTCGAGTCACCTGAATATTATTTTAATTCGAATGACAGTATAGTTAATGAAGCAATTGACAATCTAATGCTGACACACGGATGGCGAAGGTTTGTCTGGTCTGATATACTCGAACACAAAACCGTATCTCGTCTGTTTAGTCCGGAATATGAAGGTATAGTGATCTCAGGAACATTGTTTCGCGAGGATTCCACTTCGCCAGCATCAACGGAAAAAGCATATTTATCCTTTCCCGGAACAAATCCTCAATTCTTCACGGCACAGACGGACGCCAACGGTCGCTTTGAATTTCTGGCAAAGAATCTCTTTGGTAGGAGGGAAGCCGTGATACAGGCCGTTCGTAACCCGGAAGTGTATAAAGTATCGCTTGACGAACCCTTTTCTTCCAGGCACTCCAGTCGAATGACACAATCACTTGACCTGACTGACAACGTGAAGGATGCTGTATTGCTGAATGCGATCCATAGTCAGGCCAGGGATTATTTTCATAAGCAAGTAAATAAAGGTGGAGAGGAATCGGTTGACAGTACTATCTTTTATGGAACACCAGACAAGTCATACAGACTGCACGACTATCAACGGTTTCCTACGATGGAGGACGTTATGCGGGAGTACGTTCCGGAAATTACAATTATGACACGAGGAAAGAAAAACAATCTCTATGTGTTGAATCGCAAAAAAGAAGAATTCTTTGCAGAAGAACCCTTAGTGCTGGTTGACGGAATTCCCATCACGTCGACACATAGAGTTACCGTTATGCCTGCTGCGAATGTAAAAACGCTGGATGTCATCGCGCAACGATACCGGCTTGGCCCCGTTTCTTTCGGCGGCATCGTTAGCCTGAAGACATCAAACGGCAGGCTCGGCGGACTCGAACCCGAACCAGGGGCTTATGCATTTGACTTCGATGGTCTTCAGATGCAACGCGAATTTTACTCGCCGGTTTATTCGTCATCTTCTCAACCGGACCGTGTTCCTGATTTTCGAAGTGTACTTTATTGGGAGCCAAATTTGACAACGTCCGCCACCAGAGCAGAGCAAGTCACTTTTTTCACTTCTGACGAAGATGGTTTATTTATCGTCGTCGTCGAAGGGATGACCGAAAACGGTATTGCAGGATGCGGGACTCTTACATTTGAGGTTGGGCGACGCTGAGAACGGCGACGTCAAAACCCCGAAAAGAAAAAAGCTAGTCATACAAAATTCTGTATAACTAGCTGTCTGTCAGGCTCCTCCTCTTGGACTTGAACCAAGGACCCTCTGATTAACAGTCAGAT
>JGI10216J12902_102904634_pt1 | contig 11743 bp, 7 predicted proteins | sample KanNatreferecore_FD_12902 | JGI IMG/M metagenome (IMG submission 12902)
CGGCAGCGGGAGCCGCCGCCGGTCCGAACAGCGAGTTGTCGAGGCTGAAGACGGCCAAACCGTGACTCTCGAGCATTAGTGTCAGCTCCGACGGATAGCTCTCCTTGTGCTCGAAGACGATGTCCCGCACGCGTCTGTCTGCAAGCAGGCGCTCCGCGCCGCGCAGGACCCGCGCTTCGTGCCCCTCAACATCGATCTTCAGCAGCCCCACGACCGCACCGGCAAGCTCATCGTCCGCCTTCAGTAGCTTCACCGAGGCAACTCGCAGCGGATCCCGTCCCCACTTCTGCGAAATCACCAACGATGCACCACCGACGTTGCGCTCGAAGGCGTTCGGAGTGAAGAGGTCCGCCGTTCCCGCTGTATCCGAGAGCGCCGCATCGTGAGCCACAATCGCGGCCAGCTGGGGGTCACGATTCCAGTGCTCCACGTTGCGCACGAGTACCTGGTAGATCCAGGGGTGCGGTTCGTACGCAACGACCTTTCCGCGTGGTCCCGCGCGGAAGGACATGAGGCTTGTCATGTAGCCGATGTTCGCGCCGACGTCGACGGCGAGTTCGCCGGGATCGAGCAGCCGAACGATCGTCTCGCTCACGCAGATGTCGAAAACACCGCCGAGGGCGATGCTCTGCCCGATCGCTTGGTCGGAGACGTACTCGATGCGAACGCCCCACGGCAGTCGCTTTTCGGCGATCGTGCCCTTCGCTCCCGCGGGCGGTCGGTGCAGCAGCCTCCGAAGGCCGTGAATCGGGTGGAGGAGGTACTGCGGTTGCCTGAAGCGGGGCGGAAGGAGAGGCCCGTGAAAAGCACGCAGTCGAACATCTCCCACTGCTCAACACTAACCAAAGCGAACGAGCGTACTTGGATTCCTGCAGCGATGCCCTCGGTGACGGAGAGCAGAACCCCGCCGCCGAGTTCTCGGCTCCCAGTGGACCCGGCGGCACTCAGACTTCATTCGCGAACTCCTCGTCCGCGTCCTGTTCAACACGCTGAAAACCAGTCCCGCCTTGACATAGGAGCAACACTGGCCCACGCCACGGTCTCGAAACATTTGGCGCGCTAGCTGTTGGAGATCGTCCCGGCCGACCTCCTCGGGGTCGCTCACCGGATGACTCCGCAACGGCTTCGGACGATGCGGATCCTGGGAGTGAACTGTGGCGGCAGGTGAAGCACATGAAGCCGCGAGATCAGATTCGAAGGCAGGTAGGCGTAGTCCTGGTTCCCCCAGGGATACGGGTTGTGCGCATAGCTCTGCGGGTTCTGGGCGACCAGGTCGACTCCGCCGCCGCCGCGATCGCTGAGGTACATGCCGTAGCGCTGCAACGCGCGGGCGATCGTGCGTTGCCACGGGTGCTTGAGCGTCGAGAGGTCGAAAGAAGGGTCGAGGCGGACTCGGGCCCCTTCGGGGAGTGCACCGCGGAGTGTGCTCGCCCCGTCGCTCTCGCTCGCGGGACGAACTGGTCCGCCTCCCTTCACGTAGTCGGATGGCAGGCTGAAGACGAGAGCGTGCTTGATCGCCCCGGCCTTGAGCTCTTCAGGACGGATCAGACCCGCACCGAGTGCGAAGCCCGAGCCGCGGGCGGAGGCCCCCCGTTGGAAAATTCCGCCCGAGTTCGTCTCGATCCGGCTGACCCCACGTGCGCTCCAGGACCCGTCGGGCTGCTTCGACGCCTTCCAGAAATCGTACTCGCAGCCACGTGTCGGGTCGAAAACGACCATCGCGCTGTCCGTCTCCTCAGGAGGAAACGGCGCCGAGGGGCGCGCATCGGCCGGGATCGGGACCTGGTACGCCGTCAGGGCCGACTCGCTCATGCGGATGTTGTAGCGCTTGGTCTTTGTGCGGGCGTAGTACACGGGCACGCTCCAGCGCCTGACGGAAATGAAGAAGGTTCCGAGCGACTCGGTCATGCGCTGGACCATGAGCGCGGATCCCGGGTCGACTGCGGCGTCCGCCGGAATCGGCGTATTGAACGGGCTCTTGACCGAGTACCAGCGACAGCTCCGCGAGACGGCCTTACCGTCGTGCGGACACTTGTTCGCGACCATGGTCGAGACACGTACAGTCCGTGACGGCGCACCGATCGAGCCTGATGCCGAGGAAACCGCGATTGCGATCGCCACGAGCGCGAGAGCGAGAGTTGAGCGCATGGCTGCGGCACTTCAGGGTAGCGCACGTTTTACGGTTGCGATGAATGGATCGATATCATCGTCCCCCCTTGGCTTCGATAGCCGGTCCGGAAGAGCTCCGCTCGATGAGGACGGGCGACCTCCCCGGTGCCGAACGGCTCGACAGCTCGGCTGAGATGCTCGATCTGATGCCCGACCTCGACGAGCTCTCGGTGCTGCTCCGCGCCTCGCTGTCGGGCGGCCTATTGCCTTCTCTCGAACCCGCGGAACAGACCTTCGACTCCTTCCTTCTCGTCGGCGGCATGAATCAGATCGTCGAGGACTATCTGCATCGCGACGTCTACGCGCTCGGTAAGGTCGCGGGTCGCATCGCCGGGCCGGGGGACCCCCGCCCCCAACGCGCGACCGCGGCGACCCTGGAGTTCGTCCGAAACGCAGCCCTCGGGCTTCGGGCGGGCGGCAAGCATCACCGGGCCCTCGTCCGGTGGCAGGCCGACCTCGCTGCGCTCGTCGCCCGGCTAGCGCTGGAGGTTGCCCGCGGAGTCGCGTCGAGCGAGGCCGGTACGACCGGACCCGGTGAACGGGACGAACGTGACAGAAGGCTGCTGCAAGCCTCCGAAGACCTGCTCCGCCGCGTTACGGACTGCCCGGAGGCGCTGCGGAAGACCGTCGTCCGACTCGCGCACTGCTTCCGGAGCTTCGACCAGCGCCCGGAGGATTGCCGCTTGCTCGCCGGGCTGTTCGCGGAGGCGTTCCCCGACCGCGACCGGCCTCTCCTCGTCATCGGACTGCGAACTTCGGGGGCGTACCTTGCGCCGCTCCAGAGCGCCTTCTTCAATCTGGAGGGGTATGGGAAAACGGAGTTCCTGACGATTCGACCCGGGGACCGCTTCCTCTCACACGAGCTGAACCGAATCGCGGAGACCGTGCTGGAGGAGGGGCTCGTGTGTGTCGTCGACGACCCGCCGCGAACGGGAGCGCAGCTCGCGGTAGCGACTGCCGCGCTGTTGGCCGCAGGCGTGCCCCGTCGTTCGATTGTGCTCCTCGTGCAGTTGTTCGGCCGGGCCGAGTCGCTTCCATCGCAACTTCAGGATTACCAGTCGGTCCTGCTCCCGTGGGACCGTTGGTCGATTCATGAGAAGCTGCGCGCCCCTGCCGTGCAGGCAACGCTCACCCGCTTGCTAGGGGGACATTCGATTGACGTGGCGACCGAAAGCGAGTCACGCGAGGTCCTCGTGGGAGCAGTCGAAGACGTCGTGCGAGTCGAGGCCGCTGCGGCAAACGCGTCGCCAAGTCGTGGGCACGTCGCCGCCGTCTTCCGCACTCGGCTGGTCGACGAGCCTTCGGGGGACTCGGTGCAGCACGATGTCTACGTGCGAGGCGTCGGCCTCGGGTTTCTCGGGAGACACGCGCTTGCAGTCGCCTCTGGGGTTTCGGACTACGTCCCCCCGGTCTACGGCGTCGACGATGGGTTGCTCTACCGAGCGTGGCTGCCGGAAAGCTGGCGCCTGTCGCCGCCGACGCTCGAGGAACCGTTTGCAGACCGCGTCGCTGCGTACGCCGTCGCCCGCCGGGACAACCTCGCCGTCGACCGCGACCCGAGCAGTCGACTTGCCGGACGAGGTGCAGCTTGGGAGATCGTCGCCGACATGCTGAGGGATCCTTTCGGGCGTGCGAAAGACGTCTCGCGCCCGCTCACCGACCGCGCAGCCTTCTTGCTCACCAGGCCGGCTCGAGCCTCGGTCGTCGACGGGAGCATGGCCCTCTCCCACTGGTTCGCCCGGTCCGCCGAACGGCTCACCGACGGTGCCGTTTGGAAGGTCGACTTCGACGAGCGGGCCTTCTCGAACGCAGAGGTGTACTGCTACGACGCAGCACTCGACGTCGCGTGCGCGGCGGCTGACTCCGCAGCCTTCACGCCCGCGGATTCGACGGCGCAGGAGTTTAGCGACCGGCTCCGCAAGCAGTACGAGCGCAAGTCGGGGGACGCGATCACAGACGAGCGGTGGCTCCTGTACCAGCTTCTCTACCACCGCCACCGGGAACGCAGTCGCTATGGGCCGGCGGTAACACAGGCCGCGGCCGACGACGCATTTAACCGTTTGCTCGCCGGGCGGCATGCGATGGCCCTCGCTCACCAGCGGTACTTCGGCGATCTGTTCTTCGCGGATCTGACGGCACCCGAGTCGGGTCCGATCTGTGCGATCGACCTCGACTGGGTACTCGAGACCAGATGGCTGTCGTTTCCGGCGATCTCCTACGCCGGCGCCGCGGCGATGCGCGCTCTCCGGTCGCATGGCTACCGTCCCGTGATCGCAACCGGCCGCTCGCTCGCCGAACTGCGCGCGCGTTGTGCCGCTTTCCGGCTTGCCGGCGGGGTTGCGGAGTACGGGGCGATCGTGTATTCGCACCGCTCCGGATCAGCGCGAACGCCGCTGACGCCGACCGAGCGCGACGAGCTGGCAGCGCTTCGCGCAATCCTTCTCGAGGCCCAGGGCGTGGGACTCGACCCCGCTTACGACTATGGGATCCGCGCGCATCGTCTCGACTCGGACGGCGAGCTGTGCGGACTCGATGAAACGACCGTCCAAGACGCACTCGAGCGGACCGGTGCGCCGGAACGCTTTCGCGCGATAACGACGGCCACACAGACCGACTTCAAGTTGGCGCACGTCGACAAGGGCGCAGGCCTGCGACTGCTCATGGAAATGCTGGACGGCGGCCCGGCCAAGCCCGCGCCGGCGATCGCATTCGCAATCGGTGACTCCGTCGAGGACCTTCCGATGCTTGCGCTGGCCGAATGTCCCTTCGCTCCGTCGAACGCGGACCCGGAGCTTCGAACGGCCGGGGTAGCCGGTTCACCTCCGATCACCATCGTTTCCCGCCCCAACCAGACGGGCCTGCTCGAGGCCGTCACGGAGTTCCTCGGCCACCGGCCGCACCTTTGCGGCGTCTGCGCTCTGCCGCGTTCTCTCTCACCTGACGCCCGCATCTTCCTCGCAGCCCTCGGCGCGATCGAGGGGGGCGCCCGCGAGAAGATCAAGCAGAGCGTGCTGCTCGCCGTGAGGATCCGCGGCTATGAGGCTGAGCGCGGAGGGCTTGGCAGGTGACCGGCGACACGGTACGCGGAGCGCCCAGCCCGTCGGCTCCGGGTCCGAAGCAACCGTTGCGGCCCGCGTCGCTCATGTCTTCTGCAGTCTTCACCTTCGGCACGTCGATCACCGTGGCCGTTCTGTCGCTGGTGAATGTCTTGATCGTCGCGCGTACGCTCGGCGCGACCGGCCGGGGGCAGGTAGCACTGCTCTCGGCCATCGCCTACCTCACGTCGCAGATCTCGCTCTTCGGCGTCGAACAGGCGAACGTCAACTTTGCGGGGACGCAGCCCGAGTTGCGTCCGAAGCTCGCGACGAACTCGTTCCTTTTCTCGATCGTCTTCGGCGGCGCGGCCATCTGCTTCGTCGCGGGGCTGGTCGCCGTCTTCCCAGACGTCGGCGGTGGTCTGTCCACCGGGCTTCTCTGGCTTTCCCTCCTGTCGATTCCGATTCTCATCTTCGAGACCTACCTTCTGATGCTCGTCCGAGCCGATTATCGTTTCGCCCTCGCGAACGTCGGCTTCATCGTGGTCCCGATCGTGAACGTGGCCGCGAACGGCACGCTGGCGGTTGTCGGTGCGATCACCGTCGGCACCGCCTTCGGCACATGGGTCGCCGGGCAGGCGCTCGGCGCGCTGATCTTCGCGTGGTGCATTCAGTTCCGCAGCGCCGGTTTCGGCAGAGCCGATCTCGCAGTCGCCCGGCGGATGCTCGGCTTCGGCGTCAAGGCGCAAGGCGGCCGAATCATGATGCTCGGCAACTACAAGCTCGATCAGTGGCTCGTCGGCGCCATCTCGGGCGCGCGCGAACTGGGCATCTACAGCGTCGCCGTCGCGTGGGCCGAGGCGCTCTTCTATCTCCCGACGGCGCTTGCCGCTGTTCAGCGCCCGGACCTGGTCCGCGCGTCTCGCCGCGAGGCGGTCCGGCAGACCGGAGTCGTCTTCCGGGCAGCCACGCTCGTCACGCTGCCGCTCGCGATCATCATGGTCGTTGCGGCTCCGATTCTCTGCGTAACCATCTTCGGCAGCGACTTCAGCGACTCGATCATCCAGTTGCGCGTGCTCGCAGCGGGCGCCTTCGGCATCCTGGCGCTCAAGTTGCTGGGAAATGCACTGACGGCGCAGCAGAAGCCGTTGCTCGAGACCGCCGCCATCGGCATGGCGTTCGTCGTGACCCTCGCGCTCGACGTTGCCCTGATCCCTGCCAACGGCGGGCTTGGCGCCGCAGCCGCATCGAGCATCGCGTACACCGTCGGCGGCATTGCCATTACTCTCCTCTTCGCACGGCAGCTTGACGCGCGGCTCAGCGACCTCGTCCCGCGCATCGACGATGTCGCCGCGTCTTGGCGACGGACGAAAGGGATGATGCGGCGCCGAACTGACGTGGAGGAACCTGTGCTTGCAGCGAGCCCGCTCGATTCCTTGGATCAGAACCAACCGACCTGACCCGTGATCCTCCCGCCGGGCCTCGGAAGCGTCGGGCTCGATGAGTGGGACGAGCTCGCCGACACTGCCGCACTAGGATCGCCCTGGTTGCGTCCGGGTTGGATTCTCGCGTGGTGGCGCGCATTCGGACGTGGCGCTCTCGAAATTGCGACCCTTCGCCGGGACGGTCGTCTGTCGGCGCTCGTTCCACTCGAGCGCCGCGGCGACATTCTCGCCGCGACGGCCAACTATCACACGCCGTCGTTCAGCATCCTGGCCGTGGACGATCGCGCCGCCCGCGATCTCGCGGGTGAGGTCGTCACACGTGGGCCCCGGCGGCTCGACGTCGCGTTCGTGTCGGCCGAGACACTGTCGTCCTCACAACTCCGTGCGCTCGCGCGAAGCCATGGCTACCGCATCGTCGAGCGCACGATCGAGTCGTCGCCTTACGTCGACACCCAGGGCGGCTGGGATACGTACTTGGCCACTCTCGACGGAAAGATGCTGCGCGAGCTTCGCCGCCGCCGACGGAAGCTCGAAAGCCAGGGTTCGCTCGAGCTCGTGGTCGACGACGGCACCGAGCGACTCGACAAGCTGCTCGACCGGGGTTTTCGCGTCGAGGCTGCCGCCTGGAAGGGGCGGGCCGGTACGGCCATCGTCTCCGACGCGAAGACGGAAGGCTTCTATCGAGAAGTCGGTCGCTGGGCAGCGCTGAGAGGGTCCCTATGCCTCGCCTTCTTGAATCTCGACGGTCGTCCACTCGCCTTTGACTTCGCGATCGAGGATGGTGCGCGCCACTATCTGCTCAAGACGGGCTATGACCCGGCTTACCGCGCGCTCGCACCGGCGACGCTCTTGCGCTACGAGATGATCAGCCGAGCTTTCGAGCTTCGGCTGCGGAGCTACGAATTCGGCGGCGCCGACGAGCCCTGGAAGCTGCAGTGGACCACCAGGGTGCGAGAACGGTTTCGTCTGCAGGCCTTCGCCGGCACGCCGTCGGGACTTGTCGACTGGGCGGCCTGGACGTACGGTCGATCGATGGCCAGGAAGGTGCTCGCGCTCGCACGCCGCGGCGGCTAGAGCGAGCGATCCGTGGCGGATCGGCCTAGAGTCGAGCGCCGATCGCGGACCGAAGGGGCCGGACAGAGCGTGCTCCGCGTCCAGCGGCAAGCGCGGCACGGCCCGCCCAGGTCTCGGCAAGCGCCACCGTCTCGAGCCCAGGGTCCTCGTTGGCAAAGCGTTGCTTGTAGTCCTCGGCCCCGCGTAGGAAGCGGTACTCCTTCATCCCGTCCTGCAGCGCCTCTTTGATGCTGTGTATGAGTAGCAGCGAGCCGACGGAGTACCGGATCGACGGGTCGCGACCCGATTGCAGGTGACACTCGATCCCTTCGAAGCGAAAGCCGTACCACGCCGCCGCGGGCCGATCGTCGAGCTCGAGCATCCAGAGCCGTAGCCAACCGAGCTCGAGCGCCCGAGCCGCGATTTCCCGGTGGAACGCCTCGTGTTCGAGAAAAGCGCTGCCGTGGGGCCAGCGCAGCGCATGGAGGGCGAAGAGCGCGTCGAGGTCGGCCGCGAGCCCGCCGGCGTCCTCGCTCAGTCGATAGCGCAACCCTCGCTCGCTGGTGAGCTTGCGCTCCTGGCGCCCCATGTTTTGCCGGAAATGACCACTAAGGGACGCGCGATATTCCTCCCAGTCGCCCGCGAAACGGATCAGCGGAGACCCCTCCCGGGCCACCACGGTGCCGCCGAGAAGCGAACTCCAGCCTTCGTTCGCAGGCAGGTGCTCGGCGAGCAGGACGTCGCAGCCCGTCTGGGCCGCCGCCTGACGAAGCGCGCGCGCCGCGGCCGTTCGGTCGGCCGGATCGCATACCGGTCCGAGCTCGTCGGCCGTGCCATGACCGAGGAAACGATCGATCCGAATCCGACCGTCGTGCCAGCGGTAGAGCGGCAGCAGCGCAAAGCGCTCGTTTCCCGGTCGCCTGACCGCGACGATCGACGGTCGGCCCCGCCCGTACCGTCGCCACCAATGGGAAGCCCACTCCCATGTCGCGAATACGCTGCCGCTCGCGGCGGCGAGCCTGCGCCAGTCGTCGGCCACACTGTCGAGATCGTCCATCCACTCGAGCTGGTACGAGGGCGTTCCACCGCGCCCAGAGGCTGCGGCCACGCGCTCGATATCCGCTCGGTGGAGCTCCTGATGGACGGGGAGGCCGACGGTGCCGGCACGTCGCGCCTGCGCAGCCGGAAACCGTTCCGCGGGCAGGATCGGGTGCGGCACTGACCAGAGGTCGACCGCCCGCACACCGGCCCGCGCCAGTCGGTCGAGCAGTTCCTGCTTGTCCGCGGTGGCGACCGGAAAGGCAAAAGGCGAGGCGCCCGCAGGGAGGCACTCGAACGGCGGCCACACCTCGGCGCCAAGCTGCTCGAGAAGCAGTCTGTAGTGCGCGCGCCGTCGAGCCGCTGCATCCTCCGGGACGCGCGCCGCGAGCGAGAGGCTCGCAGGCAGCGGCCCTTCAGGAGAACCGAGTGCGAAGTCGTCTTCGGGGCTGTACGAGCCGTTCCGCTTGAACACGTCCAGTGCGCCGCCTGCGAGACTTGACCGACTCGCGAGCCAGAGTGCGTGCTGGCGGGCAAGCTCTCTGACTCCGGCTCGCCGCGCATGGTCCGCGTGCGGCGCCGACCCCTTCCGCACGAGGAGCGCCGCGCCGTCCGGTAGCCCGAACGTCTTGTAGAGGCAGAAGATCGCGAGATCGCCCAGAGAGCCGACCGGCCGGCCGCCGTCGAAGCTGAGCCACGCCTGCGCCGCGTCCTCAAGCAGCAGAAGTTCGCGCTCGTCGCAGAAGCTACGCCAGCGCATCGAGTCCTGCGGGAAGCCGAGGTAGTGAATGAGATAGAGGGCGCGGGTCTTTGGCGTCATGAGCTGCTCGAGCTCATGCTGGTCGGGCTCGAGGGTCTCCGTTGCCTCGTAGAACTGCGGCTCGAGGCCGGCTCGGACCAGAGCTTCGATCTCCGAGCCGTGGTGATAGGCGGGAGCGAGCACAGCGTCTCCCGGTGTCAGGCCAAGCGCCTGTGCACCGAGGAAGAGGCCATGCCGAGCCCGAGCGAGAAGCACCACGCCGGGCTCGCCGAGCGGGAACGGCGCAACTCCAGTCGTTCGGCCGAAGTAGCTCCATGGCGACAGCGGCGGCCAAACGTCGAGGCGAGTGCTCATCGCGAGCCCGGTCGCGGCCGGGCTGCCGCTCGACAGTTGCTCATGAGCGGTACGACTCGTCTGGGGTGTCCGAATGCTCGCGCCGAAGCAGCCTCCACCAGGGCGTCGACCGCAGCCGCATCGTGACCGGAGACACTTTCGCGCGGAACCTAATCGGCCCGTCGTGACGAAAGACCCCTACGCGCGGGCAAGCAAGCGGCGACGGCGCTGAAAGCGAATCAGTCAAGGTGCATGCCGCCTCGAAGCCCGCGGTGGCAGCGGCGCGCTCTACCCGGGCGTCTGCTTCGCCGTAGGGATAGGCGAGCGAGCGACAAGGGACGCCGAGCTCGTGCTCGATGGCACTCCGCGAGCCGGCCAGTTCATCGCCGAGCCGCTCGTCGTCGACGCGGATCAGATGCGGGTGTGTGGCCGTGTGCGACCCGATCTCCCAGCCCGCGTCCCGCAGGATCCCGAGCTGATCCCACGTCATCGGCGTGAGCTCGTGCTCGAAGCCGGTACCAAGCCAACAGTCGGTACCCGGCCAGGCGGCGACTTCCGCACCGACGAAACGGGTCGGGACGAAAACGGTCCCGCGCACGCCGAGCCGCTCGAGAACCGGAAACGCATCCTCGACCACAGACCTGTATCCGTCATCGAAGGTGATCACAACTGTCCTTCCGGCCGGCGGGTGGAGCACTGCTTCCGCGAAGGATGCGGCGCGGTAGCCATGATCGAGCAGGTGGCGAATTTGCCACTCGAGCGAGTCGGGCCTGACGGCACCCGACCACGTATCGCTGATCCCGTGGTAGCAGAGGACGATCACGCGTGCCTGCCGAAGCCGCCGACGGCGATCTGCTCTGTCGCTTCCATGTACTCGCGCAACACGATTACCCGATTGGAGCGTGACTCAGTGGCTAGTGATTGGAGTCGACTGCGCGAAGGACCGTGTCGGAGACGAACTCGACGCCCTCGCCTTCGAGATGCGCGTAGAGCGGAAGAGTGAGAATGCGATTTGCGAGCGAATCCGTGACAGGAAACTCGCGGTCATTGTCGCGAGAAGCGGTGAAGCAGTCGGCGACCTTCGCGCCCATGCTCCACCAGCCGGTGGCAAGCGTGGTCTCGGCGGCCTCGAGGATCTCTTGGTCGACACGAATGTCGAAGGGCGGCACCCGACGCGGGTGCCGCAGGTGCGGCCCATCGTCTGCGCGCCTCTGCGCGCGACGCGCTCCCGACGTCACTGCTGCCGCCTCCCGTTGAGGAACCGCGCCACGCGTTCCGACTCATCCTCGAGTGTCATGCGGCGCGCCAGGGCCAGCCCACGCTCGGCGAGCCGGCAACGAAGCCCGGCGTCGTCGGCCAGGCGGACGACTGCCGCCGCGAGGGCTTCGGCATCTCTCGGCGGCACGACCAGCCCGGCGCGTCCGTGTTCGAGCGCGGCTGGGATGCCACCGACAGAGGACGCGACAACCGGCGTGCCGCAGGCGAGGGCTTCGACAATCGACTGAGGGACGCCCTCGGTGAGCGATACGTGCACCAACGCGTGGGCGTCGCGGTAGAACGCGAGTAGCCTGGGACCGAAAGGAACGTAGCCACGAAGCTCGATTCGGCCACCGAGACCGAGCGCGGCAATTCGCGCGCGGAGAGCTGTTTCCATGGGTCCGCTCCCGAGCCAGACCAGTCGAAAGCGGCCGGGATACATGGCCTCTAGGCGGCCGAGCAGTTCGACGGTCAGAAACGGATCTTTCTCGACATCGAGGCGCCCGACGGTCAGCAGGCTGATCTCGCCGCTCCAGTCACGCTCGAGCGGGCGGCCGGCGACCTCGTGTTTGCGCACGAGCCCCACGATCATCTCGTGCGCGCGCGGGCTGTAGGCGCGCGCCAGCTCTGCGCCGGTCACCGTGACGGGCAGC
>JGI10216J12902_103358410_pt1 | contig 11743 bp, 13 predicted proteins | sample KanNatreferecore_FD_12902 | JGI IMG/M metagenome (IMG submission 12902)
CTGCGCAGACCGCCATCGGCGCCCAGCCGGGGCGCCACGCCGCGCCGGCGGAACCCGGGGCGGTCTTTGAATCTTTTTTTTGCATTCGTATTCTGCTTGCTACGGTGAGGTGCGACGGGTTCGTCGTGCCGCTCGTCGTGAACCCTGGCCTACGACGGCGGCATGCTGTCGGAATACCCGGCGACGCGCAGGCGCAAGTGTAGCCGGAAGACCGCCGCTGCGCTCGGACAGGGGTCTGCGCTAGCATTCGCTCCGTGACCGCTCTCCGACATCGTCTTGCGCGGCAGGCCGACCTGCCGCGCATCGTGGACATCTATAACGCCACGATCCCTTCGCGAATGGTGACCGCCGATCTCGAACCGGTCGGTGTCGCGCAACGGCTGCCATGGTTCGAAGCCCACGTCCCCGAAAAGCGGCCGCTTTGGGTGGTGGAACGCGAAGGCGTGGTTGCAGCATGGCTGAGTTATTCGTCCTTCTATGGCCGGCCCGCTTACGACAAGACCGCGGAGCTGAGCGTGTACGTGGACGAGGCACATCGGCGCGCCGGGCTCGGGTGCTATCTTCTGCAGCAGGCGATCGCGCATGCCCCGGCCGTCGGGGTCGATCGCCTGCTCGGCTTCATCTTCGGCCATAACGTGCCCAGCCTCGCCTTGTTCGAGCGTTTCGGGTTCGAGCGCTGGGCCGTGTTGCCCGGCGTCGCCCGCCTGGACAGCGTCGAGCGCGACCTGGTGATCCTCGGCCTGGCCCTGCCCTGAGCGGACTTCAGGGTTTGCCGGCCAGGAAATCCACGGCCAGGGCGCTCAAGGCGCGCACGCCTTGAACGAGCGCCGACTCGTCGACGAAGAAGCGCGGCGAGTGATTGGGCGCGGCTTGCCCCATGTCCTGGTCGCGCGGCGTGATGCCGAGGAAGAAGAACATTCCGGGCACCTTCTGCTGGAAGTAGGAGAAATCCTCCGCCACCATCACGCGTTGCTGAAGCTTCAGCCCGCCCTCTCCACCCACCCGGCGCAGCGTCGGCAGCATGCGTTCGGTCAGCGCATCGTCGTTGGTGGTGACCGCCACCGCCTTCTCGATGCCCACTTCGGCGTGCGCGTGATTGGCCTGCGCGATGTTCTCGGCGACGTGCCGGATGCGGGCGTGGATGTCGGCGCGCATGTCCTCGTCGAAGCTGCGGATCGTCCCCGACATCTCGACGCTGTCGGGAATGATGTTCTTGCGCGCGCCGCCGTTGATGGTGGCGATGGTGACCACCGCGGGCTCCTTGCTGACGTCGATCTGGCGACTGACGATGTTCTGCAGGCCGATCACGATCTGGGAGGCGGTCACGACCGGGTCGATGCCGCGCCACGGCCATGCGCCGTGCGTCTGGCGGCCGCGCACGCTGATCGTCACCCAGTCCGCGCTGGCCATCAGCGGGCCGGACCGGTAGGTCAGTTGGCCGGCCGGGATGCCCGCGATCACATGCAGCCCGAAGATGGCATCCGGGCGCGGGTTGTCGAGCACGCCCTGCTCGATCATGTAAAGGGCGCCGCCTTTCTCACCGGCGGGCGGACCTTCCTCGGCGGGCTGGAAGATGAACTTCACCGTGCCCGGCAACTGATCCCGCATGCCAGTCAGGACCTGGGCAACGCCCATCATGATGGCTACGTGCGCGTCATGACCGCAGGCATGCATCACGCCGACTTCCTGGCCGTTGTACTGGCCCTTCGCCTGCGACCGGAACGGGACATCGACTTCCTCGGTGACGGGCAGCGCATCCATGTCCGCCCGCAGGGCGACCACGGGCCCCGGCTTGCCGCCCTTCAGCAGGCCGACGACGCCTGTGTGCGCGACGTTGGTCTGCACCTCCATGCCGAGCGCGCGCAGGTGATCCGCGACTATGCGCGCCGTGCGCGTTTCGCGATTCGACAATTCCGGATTCTGGTGAAGGTCGCGGCGCCACTCGATCACGCGCGGCTCGAGTTTGCGCGCCGCCGCGTCTATGGCATCGGCCTGTGCGTGCGCCAGAGACCCTGTAGTCCCCGCGAACAGCGCGAGCCATGCAAGAGCATTCGTTCTCATTCGATATCTCCCTGGACTGCATCCCGTTGCCGTCTGCGACCGAGCTTGCGCGCGATCGCCCAGCCGACGATGTACCACCACCCGCCCCCTACGATCGCATGATAGGCGAGCGGCCACCAGAAGTTCGACAGATCCGCCAGCGGGCCGTCCGGGGACTGCGGCACCAGCCAGGCGACGGGGATAACGCCCAGGCTGACGGGGAAGTCCAGGGCGAGGAAGATGAACCAATGCTGCGTCCACGAACCCTCGCCGCTCCCCAGGATGAGGGACACGGTCACGCCGAGCAGGATCAGGTGCAGCGCAACCGCTGCGACGCCGGCACGGGACACGCGCGCCATGTGCGCCTGCTTTCCCGGTGTCCGGCTAGCCCTTCTTCCTCTCGCGTTCGGCGATGAACTTGCGCACCAGGCTCTTGTGCTCCTCGCTGGCGGTGATCACCGCGTAGTGCGAGGAGATCATGTCGAGATTGGTGCGCAGATCGTTGCGCATGCCCTGGTAGATCGCGCGCTTGGTCATGCGCAGCGTGAGCGACGGCGCACGGCACATGCGCCGGGCGATCTTCTCCGCTTCCTGCATCAGCGTGGCGTCTGGAAACACGCGGTTGACGATACCGATGCGCAGCGCTTCGTCGGCATCGATGAAATCGCCGGTGAAGAACATCTCCAGCGCGCGCGCGGTTCCAACCAGCCGCGGCAGGAAATGTGCGCCGCCTGCGCCGGGTACGAGGCCGACCTTGACGTAGGTCTCGGCGAAGCGGGCGCTCTGCGCCGCGTAGCGGATGTCGCACATCAACGCCATATCCATGCCTGCGCCGGTGGCCACGCCGTTCACCACTGCGATCACCGGCTTGTCCAGATCCTCCAGCGTGAGGGGGATGCGCTCGATGCGCTGGAACAACTCGTTCTTGCGCTGTTCGGGTGTCTGCTCCAGGCGATCTCCCATCTCTACGATGTCGCCGCCGCTGCAGAACGCCTCGCCTGCGCCGGTGACCATCACGACCTTCACCGCGTCGTCGGTGCGGCAGCGCTCGAGTGCGGCGACCCACGCGTCGATCATCGCGAAATTGAACGCGTTCAAGCGTTCGGGACGGTTGAGGACGATCCTGGCGATGCCCTCGTCCACGGTGAATTGCAGTTGGTCGGTCATGAAGGTCCCGGAGGATGAGTCATTCGCCGGCAAGCGCCGGCCACAAGGCGGCGGCGCCCGCTCCGCACACGAGGCGGCCGATGCGCTCCTGCCAGTATGCTTCGCTGCCGAACTCGTCGCGCCACGACCACAGGCGGCGGGTCGAGAAGTGCAGCGGATGCTCCTGCGTGAAGCCCATCGCGCCGTGCACCTGGTGGACGATGGCGGCGACCTTGCCGGCGGCTTCCCCGACGCGAGCCTTGGCGATCGCGCCGTCGAACTCGAACCGGGGCGTGCACCAGGCATCGGCGGCGAGATCGGCTGCTGCGACGGCGGCAGCGTAATGGCCGGCGGCCTCGGCCAGCATGTGCTGAATGGCCTGGAACTTCGCGATGGGGCGGCCGAACTGCTGGCGCTCCATCGCGTAGGCGAGGGCATAGTCGAGGCAGCGCTCCATCGCACCGGCCATCTGCTGCGCGCGCATCAGTGCGCCGAGGGCGAACAGCGATCCCGCTCGTTCGCCCGGCGCGGGGCGGGTAATCGACGCGTCCACCTCGATGTCCTCGAAATGCAGCGTATCGCGCGGTTCGAAGGCGAGGTTGCGCACCGGTTCCCCACGCACGAGCGCGCGCGGTACCAGGACCAGGTGCCGCGCGTCGGCTTCGTCGTGCGCCTGCAGCAGGACGTGTCCGGCGCTCGCGCCCCAGGGTACGCGCAGCGCGGTGCCGCTCAGCGTGAAGCGCGCGCCCGAAGGGCGCAGCGTCAGCCCCTCGTCCGCCAACAGCGTCACGCTGCCCGCAACCGGTGCGCCACCGGCCTCGCACCAGCACATCAGGGCCAGCATGGTCTCGGGCAGTGGCAGCGGTGCGGCGTGGTAGCCGAGACGGCGGATCAGGCGCAGGCCCTGCGCGAGCCCGAGGCCCACGCCGCCGCTGTCCTCGGGCACCAGTGCAAGCGTCAGCCCGGCGTCCTCGCACGCTCGCCATAGGGCGGCGGGGAACTCGCCGCCGTCTGCGCGCGCGAGCACTTCGCGCGTCACTTCCCCGCGCAGCAGCCGGTCCGCCTGCTCTAGCAGCACGCTGGTGAGTTCGACGTCCGCAGCCGATGTGGTCATGGTTCGTTGCCCATCTAGCGCAGGCCGAGACCGCGCGCGATGATGCCGCGCAGGATCTCGCGCGTGCCGCCGCGGATGGTGAAGGAGGGTGCGTGCAGCACCACGTGCGCGAGCGTCTCCGACAGGCGCTGCGTGCGCTCGTCCAGGCTCGGCTGCAGCGGGAGCAGCAGGCGCGCGATCTCCGGTATCTCGCGCTCGAATGCGGTACCCACGTCCTTCACCAATGCGGCCTCGGTGCCGGGGCTGCGGCCCTCGTCGAGCAGGGCCGCGACGGAGGTGGACATGCGCAGCAACGCGGCGAGATGCGCGACCAGCCGCCCGATTTCGACCGCCTGGCGCGCGTCGGGATCGGGGCCGACCGCGTCGATCAGTTCCGCCAGCAGGCGGTAGTCGGACAGAAAGCGGTCGGGACCGGAACGCTCGAAGGCGAGCTCGCCGGTGACCATGTCCCAGCCCGCGCCTTCCTCGCCCAGCCGCATGTCGTCGGACACGCGGTAGTCCCGGAAGAACACTTCGTTGAACTCATGCCCGCCGGAGAGATTGTGGATCGGCCGTACGGTGACGCCGGGCGCGGCGAGATCGACGATGAACTGCGTCAGGCCGCCGTGACGGTCGGCGCCGCTCTCGCCGGTGCGCGCCAGCACGATCAGGTAATGCACGCGATGCGCCTGTGATGTCCAGATCTTGCTGCCGTTGATGAGCCAGCCATCGCCCTCGCGCTGTGCGCGGGTGCGCACCGCGGCGAGGTCGGAGCCGGAATCCGGCTCGCTCATGCCGATGCCGAAGAAGCATTCGCCCCTGCACACGCGCGGCAGGATCTCGCGCCGCGCCCGTTCGCTGCCGTGGCGCAGGATCTGCGGTCCGGACTGACGGTCGGCGACCCAGTGCGCGCCGCAGGGCGCACCCGCGGCCAGCATCTCCTCGGTGATGACGAACCGCACCAGACTCGACAGGGCTTGTCCGCCGTACTCGCGCGGCCAGGTGACGCCGATGAAGCCGGCCTGCCCAGCGCGCCGACTGAATTCCGCGTCGAAGGTGCTCCAGGAGCAGCGATGGGGCACGTAGCGTCCGTCACCGCCCTCGGCCGCGAGAAAGGCGCGCACGCGCTTGCGCGCTTCGATGGCCTCGGGGGGCAGCGGTGGCGCGTCGAATTTGAACGCGTGCATGGACGGAGCAGTCCCGGCTTGCGCCGGTGCGGAGGAAGACCCGGAAGATTCTAGCGGATTGCGCAGCGACGACTCAGCCGCGCTCGCGCGAGGGGATCCGGTACATGTACACGGCCAGGGCAATGCCGAGCAGGGCAAGTGCGATCTGCAACCGGCCATCCTTCACGAAGAAGACGATCGAACTGGTGAGCGAGACCGCCATCATGCCGATCGCGACGAGCTTGGTGCGATAGCGGATGCTGCGATAGCGCTGCCATTCGAGGATGGTGGGCCCGAGCCAGCGATTGTTCAGCAGCCAGTTGTAGAAGCGGTGCGAAGCGCGCGCGTAGCAGGCGGCTGCCAGCAGGAGAAACGGGGTGGTCGGCAGGACGGGCAGGAAGATGCCGGCGACGCCGAGCGCGACGAAGCCGCTGCCCACCAGCACGAGCGCCACGCGCACCGTGGGCGAGGCGTGCTTGCGCACGTGCGCGCTGAAATCCTGCGGTGGCTGTGCCAATTACCCCTGCCGGTCGTTGCGTGCGTGGGCGTCCCGGGCCGGGAACGAGAGCGTTCCGGCCAACGCCGATGCTACACCGCAGCATCAGTGCGTGGGGCACATGGCGCAGCGGCTGCTCGATGCCGCCGCCACAGGCGATTGCACGTCCTGAACCGGGTGCCGCATCAGCGCTGCGCGCTTCCCACCACCGCGCAGGCCGGTCCCAGCCAGCCGATGTGCACGTCGGACTCGTCCAGCACCTTGAGCGGCTTGCCGCAGGCATGCGCCGGCGATACCGCGCCGGGGTAGAACAGGGGACCCTCGGCGAGCGTATCGTCCTGGTCGGCGATGTCGTGCCAGGCCAGCACTTCCAGCCCATTGCGGCGTGCCGTACACAGCCAGGCGTGGCGGTCCGGTCCACGCAGTTTCATCGCCACCGCCTCGTCGTAAGTCGTGTCGTCCCACGCATTGGCCACCCAGCGTACCGGCGCGGGCGCCTTCGACAGGCAGGCGCGGATCGCCTTGACGTAACGCGACAGCGATTTCGACCATCCCTCGCCGACCGCGGACAGCGGTTCGGGTGGCAGTTCGACGTTGCGTACCGGCCGCTGCGCGCTGTAGTCCGGGCGTGCCTTGAGTGCGGCGATGCGTTGGACGTAACGCTGGTCCAGGCAGTCGATGCCGGTGGAGTGTTTGCGGCATTCGTCCCGGCTGCTCCACCAGCGCTGCTGTGAGGCGGTCAGCGCCGGCTCGCTCTTCGGCGTGGCGGTGCGCAGGAGGTTGGCGTAAACGGACGCGAGTTCGAGGTCCAGCGCGGACAGGCGCGCGCTGGAGCAGATGGTCGTCTCGACCCAGGTCGTGGCTTTGCTGCACAGGAAGCTCGGTGTGCCCGCGCGGGCGTCCGCACTGTGCACAGGCCCAACCGCCACCATCACCGCCGCGATCGCGGCCGGTGGGAGGCGCCGAAGCGAAATCGGCAAGGTGTTCATGGCGCGCTCCTACGAAGATGGACGACAGCGCCATGCAATAACCGCGCTCACGCCCGCCGAGAAGCCGGGCTAGTCGGCCGGCCCCCCGCGGACCAGCGGCAGGATGACCTCCTGATAGTGGCGCGGCGTCTTTGCGCCGGTGATCTTCAGCCGCAGGACGCCGTCGCGATCCACCACGAAGGCGGTGGGGGTGGGATAGCGGCGGCCGAACCCATTATGCGTCAGCGTTGCCGCCATCGTGCCCGGGAGGTTGTAGATCGCCAGATTGCGCTCCACGCGCTCGCGATCCTCGGCACTGTCCACCCCGAGCGCGATCACCTCGAAACCCTCGGCGCGGTGCGCCTCGTAGAACGATTCGAGCAACCCGATCTCGTAAGCGCAGAACTTGCAGTAGCTGGAATAGAAATTCACCAGCACCACCTTGCCGCGCATCGCGGACAGGTCGAACGCCTCGCCCGAGAAGAGCACGCCGGCAAGCGGTGGAGCGGGTGCGTCGATCTCGGGTGCGGCGCGCGCCGGCATGTGCGCCAGCAGCAGCGCGGCGGCGAGCAGAGCGGCGAGGAGCATTCGGCGCATGGAGGCCTCAGCGGATGAAGTTTCGGCTGATCTCGCGGAATACATCGTTTCCCGCCCGCGCCAGCCACTCGAATGCGACCATCTCGCGCGAGACGATCTGCGCACCGGCGTCGCGCATGCGCGCGATGCCCAGGTCGCGGTCGGCGGCGCGCCGCGATCCCACGGCGTCCGCCACCACGAACACGTCCTTACCTTCGGCGAGCAGGCCGAGCACGCTCTGCAACACGCACACGTGGGCTTCGGTGCCAGCCACCACGAACTGGCCGCGCGACCACGTCGGATGCACCGCCAGGCACCCTTCGGCGACGCAGGAGAAGTGCACCTTCTCGACGATGTCCTCGGGCTGCAGCAGTTCGCGCAGCGGCGCGGCCGTCGGTCCCAGGCCCTGCGGATACTGCGCCGAGGCCACGATTGGCACGCCCAGCCGCCGGGCGATGCGCGCCAGCCAGATGCCCTGCCCGAGCACCGCGGCACCTTCATGGATGTGCGGGAGCAGCCGCTCCTGCAGGTCGATCAGCAGCAGCGCGCTGCGCTCGGCGGAGACCAGGGCTGTGCGCGGCATCGGGCCGGTCTCAGGCGATGCTGCCGGGGCTCAGCTTGCCCTGTGCCAGCAGGTGGCGAAACGCGTCGTAGGTCGCGCGGATCCCGGCTTCGAGGGGCACCGAGCCATAGTCGCCAAGGTGCGCGCGCACGGGCGCATCGGATAGGGCCATCGGAAAGGGAAGGGCGGCACCGGAGCAGGAGATCTTCGCGCCGGGCGCAACCTTGCCCAGCACCGCAAGGGAACTCTCCACGTCCGAGGCGATGCCGTTGATGTCGAACACCGGGGCGCCCTCGCGCACCTTGGAAACCGCCTTGAGAAAGGCGCTGGCGACTTCGCCTGCATGCAGCCACGACACCGGACCGGTGAAGGGGACGGTGTAGGGCTGGCCGGCGGCAGCCGCGAGCACCGCCACGGTGGTCTTGGACGTCATGCCCTGGTCGCGCCCGAGGCCATAGACCACGCCTGGCCGCAGGCCGACGCTGTGCACGCCCCAATCCTGCGAATAGACCTTGGAGGTTTCCTCGTTGCAGAACTTGTATGCACCGTACAGCGTGGGCAGCGTGCCGTGTCCTTCCATCGCGCCATGCGCGGCGATGGAACTGGCGTAGGTGATGCGTCGTATCCCGAGCTTGCGCGCGGCTTCGAACAAGTTGATGGTGCCGACCACGTTCACCTTCGCGCCAGCCACCGGGTCTGCCTTGCAGAACGGGACCTGCAGCGCGGCAAGGTGCACGATCGCGCTCGCACGGCTGGTTTCTACGGCTTTCATGACCACATCGTGATCCGACACATCGCCGGTCAGCCACGGAATCGACGCGAGTTCGTCGTTGGACATCAGCAGGCCCGGGCGGCGCTTGTCCTGCGTCAGGTCGAAGGCCACCACCGGAACGCCGGCCCGGGTGAGCAGCGCCATTGCCCAGCTGCCGATGCAGCCGCCGGCGCCGGTGATCAGAACCGGGCCATCGTAGTCCGCGCGGTTGATCGGGAAGTATTCGTACACGGTCTCCTCCTGGTGTGGGGTCGAACGAAGCGCTCAGGCGCCGGTCTGCATCGGCAGCGCCGGGTCGGCCGCCCATTCGGTCAACGAGTTGTCGTACACCTTGACCTTGTCGTGGCCGAGCATGGCCAGCACCAGCGCGACACTGGTGGCGGCGATTCCGCCGCCGCAGTAGGTGATCACCTGCGGCGCGGACAGCGCCGGGGCGAACATCGCGCGCAGTTCGTCGGCGCTCTTGAAGGTGTTGTCGGCGCGCACGTGCTGGGCTGCCGGGATGTTGGTGCTGCCGGTGATGTGGCCGCGTCGGCCGTAGTGAACGCCGCCGGTGCCCGCATGCTGTTCCGCGCGCAGTGCGTTGACGGTGCACACGCCGGACTTGCCCACGGCCGCCAGGACGTCGCCGCGGTCGGCAACCAGGTCCGCTTGCATCCGCGCCGTGAAGCGCGCGGGCGGCCGTGCAGCCGCAGGTCCGCTCTCGGTGGGCCGGCCCTCGCTGTGCCACTTCTGGAATCCGCCGTCGAGCACCGCGGTGCGGTCGTGACCGAACACGCGCAGCATCCACCACATGCGCGTGGCCCACCAGTGGCTGGCGGTGGAGTAGGTGACAACCAGAGTGTCGTTGCCCACGCCCAGCGCTTCCATCGCGCGCGCGAACTGCTCGGCAGAGGGCAGCATGAAATGCAGGCGCGGGTGCGGCGTCGATACCTCGTGTTCGATGTCCACGAAGGCAGCGCCCGGAATGTGTGCCTTCTCGAAATCGGCGCGGCCCGGCACGACCTCGTACAGGGAGTAGTCCGGCAGGGGCGGTAGATGCGTGGTGCAGTCGAGCACGCGGACGTCGGCGTCACGCAGGTGCTCGCCGAGCCACTGCGTGCTCACGAGATACTCGGGATGTGCGAATCCGTGTGCCATGATCGGTGCGCGTTGCGCGCTCGTGTGCGCCCGGGGCGCGACTGTTTCGATGGTAGCACGCGTGCGTTCGGGCCCGCCTGCCCGCGATGCGCACGGGCATGGATGCTGCTCGTTGGGCCGCGCGATCCAGGGAGGCAGAGCGCAGGTGATCAGGAAGGTCATAGGTGTGTCGATCGGCGCGCTGGCTGTCGCCGCGGCCATCCCCTGGGGGGTGGGGCGCCTCGCGGAGCATCGCTTCGTCACGGGTCTGGAAAGCGCGGCAGGAGGCGTCGACGCCATGATGCGCATGCACCTGGTGCGATACGAGCGCGGATGGCTGTCCTCCTCGGCAGTGCACCGCGTGCAACTGACCGACAACGCGGCCGGCGCGTTCGAGATCCATCATCGAATCGATCATCTGCCGCGTCCGGGCGAGGGGCTGGCGCGGGTGCATTCCAGTCCGGTTTGGACCGGCGAGGCGGGCGACGCGGTGGCGCACTACTTCGGCGCCGACGCGCCGGTGTCGGCCGACACGGTGGTCGACTTCGATGGCAGTCTGGCGATGACGTTGCACTCCCCCGCATTCAACAAGGCGCTCGCCGAGGAGCCTGGGGTGAAGGTCACCTGGGGCGGTGCGCAGGGCACTGTGCACATCGATGCAGCCGGCAAGGCGGACATGCGGCTGAATGTGCCCGGGCTGGCGATGCACGGACAGGGTGTCGTCGCGACGTTCGCCGACATGCGTCTCGAGGGCCAGTGGGCCGGGAATGCGGATCCGGGCGCCTGGTCCGGCAGGACTGTGCTGAAGGTGTCCGCCATCGGATTGTCCAGCCCGGACGGCGGAGCACGCCTGCGGCATGTCGAGACCGCCATCGACCGGCGCGATGAGGGCGAGACCATCCGCCTTGCGTATCGCCTGCGCATCGGCGAGGGCAACACGCTCGGGAGCGCGGACGAGGATTCGTTCCGCGAGGGCGTGCTCGAGCTGGAACTCGACGGGCTCGACAAGAAGGCGCTGGCGGCATACGCGGACCGGATGGAGCAGACCCCGCGTGCGCTCCCCGAGGGGCAGCAGGCCCGGGTGAACGCCCGGCTCGCACTGGCCCTGCTCGGCGATCTGCTGCAGGGCGCACCCGAACTGCGCATCCGGCGGCTGGGACTGATCACGCCGCAGGGCAGCTTCACCGCCTCCGGGGTGATCGGCATCGAGCCGGTGCAGGCCGGCGCATCCGGCGCGGACCTGCTGTCGCGCCTGCGCCTGGACGGGCGAATCGACGTGTCCGTGGCATTGCTGGAGGGCTGGCTCGCGCGCGACACCTATCGTGGCGTCGAGGCAGCCCTGATGCAACGCGGCGGTGAAGTGGACGAGGCGTTGGCGCGCGAACTGACGCAGCGCTTCGTGCGCGAACGCATCGAGTCGTGGGCTTCGTCCGGAATCCTTGCCGCCGATCGCGACCGCTACAAGGTACAAGTGAAGCTCTCGCAAGGGCATCTGAGCGTCAATGGCGTACCCAGCGATGAACTGCTGCCTTCGCGCAGCCCGGATGAACTGCTCGACAGCCTCGGGGAGACGGCTGCGGTGGGTCCGGACGCAACGCGCGCCCGGGTTTCTGGTGAAATACCGCCCGTGCATAACCGGAGACGATGAGGAAACGATGCCCACGGCAATGAGCACGCAGGATCATGAAGCCCACTACAACCCGCGCCTGGCGGTGCCCGAATTCGCGCAGCACTTCGAGCGTTGGACGCGCCTGTCGACGCAGGCACGCGCCCGGATGGACGGCTACCTTGACGTGCCGTACGGG
>JGI10216J12902_102752547_pt1 | contig 11738 bp, 24 predicted proteins | sample KanNatreferecore_FD_12902 | JGI IMG/M metagenome (IMG submission 12902)
CCTTCTCTTTTACCGCCGTGCTTTTTCTTTTTAGACATAAATCTTTAATGAAGTTATGATTTGCTTTTGATTTCGCAAAATGTAATTTCAAGTTTTGGAAAGTATTTATCAATAGTCAACTACTCGCAAAACAAATCAGATACCCTCTTATAATCCATTCCCAACGCCTCGCTCAACTCAAACAATTCTTTCAACCTCAACTTCCCGCTATCCTTCGCCACGGTGCGAACATGCTTCGGACTACACCCCATTGTCTCCGCCAAGTCTTTCAAACTAACGTGGTCGAGCAGTTGACCGAAAACGGCTATTGTTCCGTTTCTTATTAAAGGCTTGAGATGTGATAATTTATTTTCGCTCATGCAATTAAGGTAAAGAAAATTTGTATATTACTTTATCAAACTCATTTAGGTAGCAAGTTTCCCCCTCTTGACATGTAAAAGCTGGTGAAGTCCCGGTAGCAATGCCGGGATTTTTTATTTACCGGGAAAATCCCTTTGTTAAACCGGTTTTTTCCTGATTGCGATTTGCCAATCTTTGCCTAAACAAAAAAATCATGAAGTATCAACAAAAACTTACGCTGATTTCTATTCCAATGCCTACGCATATTAATTACGAACGCGAGCCTGGTAAAAGGCAGGATGGGTTTAATCTTGAAGAAAAGGGCATCCCGGTTGAGCAATTTACCAAAGAGGAAGCCGAGGAGTATGGCGAGTTTTTAAAGCAGTATTTTATTAAACATTGGGAACAGGCCGTTGCAATGGCGAAAAGTTAATTGAGGTGGGTTGATTTTTTAATGCCAAGAAATTCAACCCATCCATTATCTTCTTGACCGAAAGAGGCGATGTATCCATAACGCGCACACGCGCATATAATAACCTCCCTGTTTTCAACTCGAACAGGAAACCCGTTATTCTTAATAGCCTCGTCGCCTCTTTCCATTTTTTCAAGTAACCGGCCGAATTCAACACCGTGGGTAAATGACGGCGACTGATCAGTGAATGGTATAATCAAATTTTGCATCCTTCAAAGTTAATAGTTTTGCAGCTTTAACTATGGTGCGAATTCGGCAGGTTTTGATTTTGATTGAGGGTAGGAGGTAGCCTACTTAAAAAACTTATGCCCTGCCAATAACTTCGCTGTCTCTTCTGGCTTGGTTTTCTTATACTTCATTAACGTAGCGTGTTTTTTTATCCCGGCCAACTGCATGACTTGGTTATCAGGAATGCCAGCGTTAAGCAGGTTGGTGATGAAGCTGCGGCGGGCGGAGTGGTTGGAAACCATTTCGTACTTTTTACAATGAAAGTCCCGGCGCTGGCCTCCCTTGGTCACACTATATAGTATCGTTTCCTTGATACCCGCGAGCTCGCAACACTCTTTGATTGATCTATTTATTTCCTGGTCGGTAATCTTTGGCGGTAACCCGTTCCACTTCTTTAGTATTGCTTTGACGTAAGGGTGTATAGGAATAACCACCTTGGTATCTGTCTTTTCGTTAGCGATTTGTATACGGTCTTTCAAGATATGATCCTTGGCGAGTAGTTGGATATCGCTTACCCGCAGTCCCGTGAAGCAGTCGATAATAAACCAATCGCGGGCGCGGTCAAGACCTTTGTTGGCAAAATGATGATCGTACAAATTCTTAAGTTCCTTTTCGTCGAGGTATATATCGTCCGTGTCTTCGCCCGGTACTTTAAAATCCTCGTGGGCAAAAATCAAGTTGGAATGCAACCCTCTTTTGTGCGCGGCTTTCAAAAACACCTTCCAGTTCTTAACGATCTTCCCAAGACTGTTCAAGCTATGATCTTTATGATTGAAAAAAGCTACCAAGTCATCGTATGTTTTCATCGTGATAGCCTCGAAAGTCATGCGACTGTCGAACCTCTTTAAGTTATCCCGCGTATGCCGGTAGCCCTTAATTGTGTGCCAACTAAACCGCTTGCCACGGGGCGTTAATTCCCGTCCTGCTTCGCGATCGTCTATAATTTGATCTATTGCCTCGAAGAAGTTTTTGCCCTGTATTTCGCGGCCAAACGCTTTGTCGAGGGCGCTTTTTAGTACTGCGCGCGTGAAGGCTGCGCCCTGCAGGTCTCTTTGTAGCGTGAGCCCGGTTATGACCGTTTCCATTTTGGCCAGCAAGAGGTTTACCTTCCCGGTATCGTTAATCACGCGGGTGCCGCTCCAGTTTGCGGGCGCTACTTTTTTTCGGACCGAGTATTTAAAACGGCCATCCGTGCATGATAGGCGAATAAGAATGAAGGTAGGCTCTTTGGCGGTGGGGTGCTGGAGACAAAACATCTGTGGCCAGTTTGTGGCACAAGGTAGGCCATTTTTATACACCTTTCACCACTTTTTCACAACAGCAAAAACCACGATTTTCATAGGTAGAAATGATTTTCAAGCACTGGTAAAGAATTTGTTTCGATTCCTGTTCTGGGCACATTTCATTAATTAAGTCGCTGGTTATTAAACAAATAACTGGCGATTTGTATTTAGGGCCAGTTTGTGGCCAAGTCGTAAACAAATGATTGTCAAGCTACGAGGCGATTACTGCAATACACCCGCCCCAAACCATGGTGATCACCAACCATGCCAATACCTTTACATCCGGGTCTATCAGCGCTCCAATGTATAATAAAGCTGGCAATCCTACAGCGAGGATAACGACCGTTGCCGGCCAAAGAATAATAGCAGTCATTACCAGTGCCCATTTCCCGAACCGGCCATAATACCGGTCGAGTGCCCGGTTGAGCGGGCCGCGCTTCGTAAAGTCGGCGATCCAGTAGAACGCGAAAGGCACAACACCGATAATATAAATTTCCAGTTCGTTCATAGGTATATCTTGATCATTTGAAGGTGGATGATATCGATGATAAGCAGCAGGAGGGTTACCGGCATCAGCCATCTCGAACAAGGTAAATATCTTCCCGCGAGATCGGCGCTGCACCCCACTATGTAAACCGGGAATAATACCGGCCACAGCAAGCAACCACAACCGTAAATCATATAGTGCCTCACGCATAATCCTTTGAATTGGGAGTATACCATCTTGCGACTGGTAGAAATTTCCCGCAGGATAACATAATAACGGCACACCATAACCGCAATCCCTATTACATAAGCGTAAGCCATTGCCGGAGTTTATGGTAAAAGAATTCTACGAGGAAAATAACCGGTATCACTGGGTATATCAAGCATTGCAGGAACAACTTCCAGCGTGGGTAGGGCTTGCTTTCCGGGGCTGGCTTGTTGGGGGGCTTTTCTCCGAACACGACAATACATATAGCGGTGAGACCCAGTAAGTAGGCGGCAAGCCATAGCATAAGAAATAGGTTTGGGGAGCCTAAAGATAACGGTTATGCGTAGATTAAATTATACCCGGAAGTGGTCAATCCCGAGAAGGCATAACCCGAACTGGGTATTTTTTCAGCTAAACCGTTGTAGTGGAAAAGCAGATTTGTTTAGCAATATGAAGATTTTGTAAATTTAAGTTCAACACTACCCGGCCCTGCTATTAATTAACTGCCAAACGAACCGTCATGATTAGTACCGAAAAGCCTCCCAACTAACTACTCCCCACGAGACAGCAACCCCACCAAAACACATTAAGAAATTTCCTTAAACCACTTTACCGTCATGCAGCAGCTGCCGTGCGCTACTTCCGCGCCTTGCCATCTCCATCCGAAGTGCTCTTGTTTATCCGATTCAATGTCTCTTGCAGCTTTATCGCTAATTTGTCCGCTAATGCGGAAAGCTCTCCTGCGGGCCTGCGCTCGAGACGTTCAAGTGACCCTATCATTACCTCCTGCCCTGCCTGTTGTTCCGTTAATATGGCGATCGTATAGCCCCGGAGTTCTTTTAAATTAGATAGAATTTCGGACAACCCCTCTGTTGGTTTTTGTTGGCTGTCGAAATATTGAGGAAATGCTTTCGTAAGCTTCCCAATAAACACGCCGGTCACATCCATGCTATCCCCGCTGTTAATTATTGTGCTAAGATGACTGCGGTTCACCTTAGCCTTTTTAGCTATCTGCTCAAGTGTCAACTCCTCGCCGACCTTGATACGATTAATTATACTTTTTAAAGATTCGGTATTCATTAGATAATTTCTAATGTTGGTTTCTGTTGGTTAAATAAATTCTATATTTTGCCAATTAGTCGGTTTTTGTTTGTTCGTGTTGGTTTGCGTCGTATGTTTGTGTAGCAATGATGCGAAGCAAATATAAAGAACATGAAACTTACAGACAAGGCGAAATCAATCATCAATAAGAATACAAAACTCAAGAACCTCCTGGCGATCGAGTTCGAGTGTTCGGTTTTCACCATAAAACGCTGGATGGATAATGACGATGTAAGGTTGACTGCGCCAACGGCTACAGCAATCATTATGAAAGAAACCGACCTAAAGTATAAAGAGATATTGGTAGCTGAAAAAGTTAAAGCATAGGCGGGACGATCAATTCGAGTGCAAGTATAGTGACCGATTTGGGAATTGTCAATACCTCAACAAAAAATTGTCAAATAAACATTTTAATAATAACAAAATCCCAACGTATGAAAACGATCACCCTTAGAAACATTTGTATCACGCTCGTAGCAATCTGGACTATTCTTTTAGCCTTTAATATTTATCTCATATGGTAAAGTCATACACCAAGAAACAATTTATCGAGGATGTGAAAAAGGAGGCGATGGCGTTGCGCAAGCATGCGACAAAGGAGGAAATCGGAAAACTTGATTTCGAAAACCTGGAGCCGCTAAGTGTTACTCGGTGCATCTATGGACAACTAACCGGCGAGTGCGATACGCCAAGGGCAAGCCAATTGATTCGACAATGCGCCCCCGTGTTATTCGAAATAGCGGATTTTAATGAGCGCGGACCTATTCCAGTTACAGAGTTTCAATATTATCACTCGTCGCCGATAGAGCGATACATTACCGGGAAGGGCGCCAAGAATAAAAACCTTATCGCCTACCTCAAAGGAGAATGTAACGATTTAGTACTATAGCCATGGACGCCGAAATCAAACAAGAATTTAACCGCCTCCACGCCAAGCTAAACAACTTGATGGCGGCGCAAAAGAAAGAAACTTGGATAAAAGTCGGTTTCCTGACAGAACTAACGGGATGGAACAATGAGAAGCTAAGGCAAGCGCGTGAGCAAGGAATCGTAAAGCGGAAAAAAACGCCTGAAGGTTGGTTCTACTTACTGGAAAGCGTACCCGAACAGTTTATTAAGAAAGCATCATAAAACCCATACCCATGACCACACCAAAGACCGCTGGCATTACCAGCTTGACACCGGAACAAATAAGATTGATCGCTATAAAAATTAGGAAGCCATGAAGCCATTTCGCGTGATGTGCATAAGGAAGTTTCCGCCCACGTGCCATTTAAGTGGTAAGCCGATGCCAATCCCCGATGTATTTGATAAGGATTGGGTAACAGAAGAATTTGCATTAGAGGGCAATGTAATGTACGTGCTTGAAAGATTTGGCGGTGAGAATTGTTATAACGCTGCATGGTTCGCCATCCTCCCCGAGCCTTCTGACGAGGTAGCGATAGAGCAGGAACAAGAGGCGATAATTTATCAACGATAGCAATTTTGAGTCCTCATAATGCCGTAGCGGCGCGGGCCGGGCGGCAAACTTTTAAAACAATTCAATTTTTTATATGTCAGCATTAGCAGAATCATTACTTAAATGCAAGGTAGAAGGGAACACTCTTTTTCTCCCTCCCATTTCAGAAGGCCCCTTAACCAATTATGCAGACGTCCGTAAAGCATTATTGAATGCTGGCGCAACGTACAAACGAAACACGTTTATTTTCCCCTCTGATGCACAACCATACATCGATCGGTTAACAGGCGGCGAATCCGTAAACATAAAAAAGGAGTTCCAGTTTTTTGCAACGCCCGATCACCTTGCTGATCGGTTAGTGGAGCTCGCCGAAATGCATGAAAGCGATTCCGTACTGGAGCCTTCGGCGGGTCAAGGCGCGATCATTAAGGCAATACAACGTGCGTTCCCTGGGAAGTTAGTCAACTGCTACGAGCTTATGCCAATTAATCAACAGGTTCTTATAAAGATGCGCGACGTTATGCTTTTGGGTGATGATTTCCTAAATAACAATAGCCGCGGCGCTTATGATCGGATTATCGCCAATCCACCGTTTTCAAAAAACCAAGACATTGATCACATCTATGAAATGTACAGGCTTTTGAGACCGGGTGGGCGCCTCGCGACAATTGCGTCCAAACATTGGCAAATATCAAAGAATAAAAAAGAAACCGCGTTCCGTGAATTTCTTGAAGAAATGGGCGCCGAAGTCCACGAGTTGGATGCTGGCGAATTTAAAGAAAGTGGCACCCTTGTTTCTTCCGTAATTATCCTAATTGACAGGTAGGATGCTTTAATAAATCCCTCTCCATATGCTAACCCTTTTCCTCCTATCCCTATTCTGTTTCATTACAGCCATAACCCTAACGATTAAACTTAAACGCGATGTGCGAACCAATGACCGCCAAAGACATGATAATAACCGGACTGTTGATAGTTGGCCCATTCGCGATTATCGCCACGGCTATTGTTTATACACTTTGGAGAAGAAATAATAAAAACCTATAGACCATGTTACTACCCCTCCTAATCGGCTCTTTCCTCGTCCTCGTTGCATGGGGAATAAGCCTTGCCAAAGCAGCAGACAGCCGTAGAAAAGAACGGAAACAAGGTATACCGAAGGGGCATGAGCGGGTGTGGAAGCGATTAGATGAGCATGAAAAAATGTTGGGAGAATGACTGAAACAATTCTATTTATAACCATCGCTTTCCTCTATAAGCGTTACTACGGTGCAGAGAAAGCGTATAACAAGTTAAGAGATGAAATACACGGTTGATTATTTTATCGAAAAGTTTCGATCCATTCCACCGCGAAAGTGGCGAACCCATATGTTATTAGACGAGGTGGGAAGGAAATGTGCTAACGGTTTGTGCGGTGTAACGTGCGAATTGATCGCCACGGATGAATCAAAGGCTCTTAAAGAGTTATTTTCCGTGTTGACACTATCGCGTACAAACGGCACTAAGATGGACCCCGATTATTCAGACTATTCAATCAAAGTAGAGTATGTCAATGATGGCATCGTTAATGAATACCGACAACCCACGCCCAAACAACGCATCCTCGCCGCGCTGTACGACATCAAGAAATTACAAAGTAACAATACTGATCAAGCGAAAGAAAGAATTGTGTATGTCGCGGTGCCGGTGACGATCACGGAACAGGCGAAGGAATTAATTACTAATTGAGCCGGTCACAGGGTGTTTTCTCATGCCGGGCGGCTACAAGGGTGGAGCCCGGTTCTGTTGGAAATTAGTTCTTAAAAATATTGTTGGCTGCTCGATGCCGTATCCAAGGTGCCCTATCATGGATAGCAGTGAATAAAATCCATGATCGTAATCTGCAAAGCACTTAAATGTGCCGCACCGCTTACGATACGAAACAACAGTAGCCAACATCTCTTTTTCATACGATAAGGTTTAATGGTCAATCCTGCCCTACATGGTAATTTTTAAGGTTAGGCTGCCGGTGTAATGCTGGCAGCTTTTTGAAAGACAAACAAAACTTTTTATATGCTACTGACAGTAAAAAAAGAAATCGAAGAAACAGTTGAAGTAAAAACGCCGTGCTGGATGGTCAACGGCTACGGCTGGTACGCCCATATCACAGAGGGCGGCGACTTAATACAAATCTATGGCGGATCAATTTCCTTAATGGATGCATCCGACCCGTTTACGGCTAAAGACATCGCGAAGATTGCCAGCACCTATAACTCCTGCACCGAGGCAGAGTTCAAAGAGCAATTGGATAAAAGACTTTACAAACTGGAAGAAACTTATACGAGGGCGTAAAAAAACCCGGCGCGAACCGGGCGAAAGACTAAACAAACCGAGACAAAGATATGAATAATCAATTAACAGTAGTGGCTTTTGAACCTGCATCGAAAAGAATGCTGGAATTAGGAATGGACGTAGTGCAAATCAAAAAGGAAATATCCTTTGCCTTGCAGCACATCAATAAAAGCGACAAACTGCAAAAATGTACGCCCGAAAGCAAACTGGCCGCTGTAGTAAACATTGCCAATATAGGTCTCACGCTTAATCCTGTCGCCAAAGAGGCGTACTTAATTCCAAGGTGGAATAAGTTGGCGGGTGGCATGGAGTGTGTGTTAGAGCCCGGCTACGTGGGTTTGGTGAAGCTCTTGACCGATGCGGGAAGTATTACATCTATGTCTACGCACATCGTTTACGAGAATGACAAATTTCGCTTAAACCTCGCGGACAATAAAGAGCCTGTTTCCCACGAACCCGAATTAATCAAGTCTAAGCGCGGCAACCTTATAGGATGTTATTCAGTAGCGACGCTTCCCGGTGGAACAAGGCAAGCCGAATGGATGGACATTGACGAACTCTACAAAATCCGCGAACGCTCCGAAACCTATGTTGCCTTTAAAAACAGCAAGATTTCAACTTGCACATGGGCTACCGATGAAACAGAAATGATGCGCAAGACCGTAGTAAAGCGCATATACAAATACCTACCCCGTACCGAAAGAATGGAAAAATTGGACGAAGCAATTAAGCTGGATAACACCGATTACACGGCCAGCGATGAACAGCTTACCTACATTGAAAACTTACTGGCATCCTCGACCCTCGACGAAAGACAGCGTACAGCCCTCGAAATGGAAATGAGTGTGATGAATGGGCAGCGAGCATCAAAGGTGATCGAATATTTAAAGAATCACCAACTCGACCCGGTTACTCATGGCCACGGCGGCAGCGCAAAAGAAATTAATAACGCGGTGAGACGTGCCGCACAAATCGAATAGTATGGACAAAGTCGAATTGAATGGAAGTATCTCGGAAACCGGCGAAGTGGTTATTCAAAACCGTCGCCTACTTCGCGAATGGGCAAGCAAGTTCAAGGGGAAGAACATAAAAATCAGGATTGAGCGCGCCGGTAGTCGCCGGACCCATCCCCAAAACAATTTTTACTGGGCATGTATAGTCGATGAAATCCGCTTGGCGCTTCTCCAACTCGGTCACCAAATGACCAAGGAGGAAACGCACGAGTTCCTGAAAATGAAGTTCAACACGGTCTCCATTTCCAATGAACACGGCGAAGCATTGGAAGTCCCTGGAACAACTACGACCATGACCAAAACCGAGTTCGGCGAGTACATGGATAGGATCGCGCAATGGTGTGCTGAATATCTCGGTATCGTTTTACCTCAACCTGGCGAACACTTAGAACTGCAATTGCACTAATGGAAAGCCTAACAAACGATATAGTAACCGGGACCTGCTGCGAACTATGCGGGCAGTATTTCAAGGACCCGACAGCATTAGACAATGAATGCTTCGTCCATGGTCACCCGGTAGTGTGTTACGAGTGTTTTGACAAACTGGAGCCGGTAGATCAAAAAACCTATCACCGCGCAAATGTAGAAACGTTTTAATGGAAAAGAGTTGCAAACATCCATGCTGCGGTTCGGTGTGCCGCCGCCCTCGACCTAAGAAGCTCCGCAAGCCTATACGAAAGGTATCGCGGAAACGGGTGAAGGATAATAAAACGTATTCAGAATTGCGGAAAAAGTTCTTGATCGAAAACGAGACTTGTCAATTCCCGGCTTGTCAAAAATTGGCAACTGATGTTCACCACGCGAAGGGGAGAGGGGTTTATTTCTTAGACGTGAAAACATGGAAAGCTCTGTGCCGTGAACATCATGATCGCATAGAATTGAATCCAGTACTCGGAAAACAATTAGGATTATCAGAAAGCAGGTTAGCCTTATCCCAATAACCAATGAAAGTGTAGTGTATGACAGTACCACAGCAAGTAAGAGAAATTATTGACTATGCCGAGAGGAAGATCAAGCGTGTCGCTGATATGGACGTGAGCCTTTACCCGCGCCCGAAAGAACCAGCAGCGTGGTTTACTTGGGAGCAGTTGTGTATTGTGGTTTGTTATGAAGTAGGTGTGGAGATTAAAAGTGTAAGCACTAAGTGGCGTAAAAGAGAGGTTGTTCTTGCCAGGCACTTGATTTGGTATTACGGAACAGCTTACAAGTTGGGCACTCTTAGCGACCTCGGCCATCGATTATGTAGGGTTGATCACAGTACCGTTATACACGCGGTTGCAAAACTAAAGGGACTTATTGAAACAGGCGATGAAATCGTGTATGAAGCAATGACAAAAATTGATACAGCACTCGAAGCATTAAAGCCAAAAGAAAATGCCGATCAACTATAAACTATACCCATCGAACTGGCCCGAAATCCGTCAAAGGATTTTAGAGCGTGACAATCATTGTTGCAAAACCTGCAAGGTTGAAAATGGGATATATGTTTTTCGGGGTATCTATGAAGGCAACGAAGTGTTTCAAACGATCGACGGTAAAATATATCATACAGGAACAGGAGAATTTTTAGGACAGGATTTGTACGCTGCCATCGAACCATCTTCCGGTAAGGAGAATCAGAAAGCGGTAAGGATTGTACTAACGGTCGCGCACCTCAACCATGATATCAAAGACAACCGGGATGAAAACTTAGCTGCGCTGTGCCAGTTGCATCATTTGAGATTGGACATAAAGCAGCACCGCAGGAATGCGCGAGAAACGAGGTTGAAGAAATTAGGTTTACAAGACCTATTTAAATAAGTCTCCATGCCGAAGAGGAGCAAAAACTGAACGGCAAAACACCAATTTAAACTGGTGGTGAAGTATAAGTAAATACACCCCGGCACAGGTACAACAGCCGGGGGTTTTTGAAAAAGTTGATCGATGCAAACCGTGATGACCTTTCTCTCGCCGCCGAAAAATCAAAAAGCGAAGTTGCTAAAGGCGCTGATTGATGGAGAAATGATATCAGAAAGGTCGGTCGGCTGGAACGGCTTTAGGACGCGAATAAGCGAGTTACGCCTCGATCACAAGGTTCCCATACGCTTCAACTGGAAGCCTTTCACAAACGAATTTGGACACGAAGGAAAGTACAAGGTTCATTATATCCTTACGATAGACCAAGAAAAGTGCATAGAGATTTACGAGAAGATTAATAAATAGAGACCTACGACCACAGAAAGATAGTTTTTAATCCGCGCCCTGCAACTTAAATCAAGGTCTGATGAGTGCAGGATATAAAGAAAAGTTGGCCGACCCACGATGGCAGAAAAAGCGCTTGGAGATATTCAACCGCGATAACTGGACATGCCAGCATTGTTCAAGTAAGACTACCCAATTAGAAATTCACCACATAAGCTATTGGGGGCATTTACAGCCGTGGGAATATCCCAATGATCTGCTTATTACGGTTTGTAGAAACTGCCACGGCGCTGAACAGGTACGCTTCCGGTACGAAAATTCTTTAATCACCGCACTTCGTGAAAATGGCTTCATGGCCTTAGAGATTGAGGCTTTTGCTCAAATGATTTTCCAATTTCCGGGCTTCAAAAAACGACTCAAAACTAACATCAAAGATTTTATAGATCGCGGCTTATGAAATCACCAGCTTTTCAATTTTACGTACAAGACTTTCTTATTGGTACTGCGCACTTTACAGCAGAAGAAACAGGTGCTTATATACGCCTGTTATGCTACCAATGGGACAACGGTTTTTTAGAGGATGACGAACAAAAACTGAAGAAAATTTCGGGGATTTCTGTAAAAAAAATGGAAAAAA
>JGI10216J12902_100007444_pt1 | contig 11733 bp, 13 predicted proteins | sample KanNatreferecore_FD_12902 | JGI IMG/M metagenome (IMG submission 12902)
GGCGCGGGCGCGAAGGTTTATTACTACTGCGGCACCACCGGCTGGGGAGCAACCTACGGCGACTTGCCCACCCTGATGCTGTTCGCGCCGCGAGTCGCCCTGGGCAGCGCGGGCGTGAAACCGGGCGGGTTCGGCTTCACCCTCACTTGCCTCACCAATCAAACCGTGGTGGAGGCCAGCGCCAATTTGGCGAACTGGCAACCCATCTGGACCAACACCATGCCCGGCGCCTCCGCCGATTTTGTCGATCCCGAATGGCTCCAACACTCGAACCGCTTCTATCGCGCGCGCTCGGATTGAAGAGCCGGAAAAGCAGTGCCCGTCCCCGGGCGATAATCACCCTTGCCCCTTTTCAGAAAAGGAACTGGGATGCGCATTGGCCGATGGCATTACTGGCAAAGCGGGTCATGGCAAGATCGCCGTCCCGTCGTGACCGGTGACGCGCGGCAATCTTGTCGGGCTTTTGCGGGGCGAAAGCGAAGTAAAATCAGGAGAGACTGGAAAAGGGAAACTGGTTGAGAGTTGAGGGTTGAAGGTTGAGGGAAAAGTCCAAATCATGAACTCGTAACGGGAAACCATTCCATGAAAGCCTATCTCATCACGACCGGCATCGTCTTCGGCCTGATCACGGTGGCGCATGTCTGGCGCGCCATCGCGGAAGGTTCACACCTGGCCACGGACCCGGTGTTCATTCTGCTGACGGTGCTTTCCACCGCGCTTTGTCTTTGGGCCTGCCGGCTGCTCAGGAGGTTGAGCGTTGAGAGTTGAGTGGTAGGGCAGCGGTGTCCTCACCGCGCCGGAGCGCGATACGATAACGACGGAAGGATTCACCCGCCCGCGGCGCGCTGAGGACAGCGTCGCCCTACCGCACATGAAATTCGACACCTCACCCTGACCCTCTCCCCGGTCGAGGCGGAGAGGGAAGATCAATGGAATGATCGCGCCGCTCCTTTGGCCGTGGAGCCATGAGGAGATAAATGTAGGCGGCCAGCGCGACAATCAGGCCGGCGGCGCTGAGTGAGAGCACGAACGGTTTCTTCGGAACGAGATTCAGATCGATCAGGAGATAGCTGCCGAGCGCGACGCCGCCGAGCGCGCCCATCAACAGGCGCCAGCGCGAACGCCATGGGCCGAGCACGAGGAACGACAGCACCGCGCCGAGATAGAGGCCAACATCCATGCGCACGTGGGGATCGCTCTTGTGCGCCTGGGCGTTCGCGTAAAGCGCGCCCAGCAGGTGCAGGATGGCCGCGGCTTCGAACACACGGCTGCCGCGCCGCAGGTCGAGGCTGCGCGCGTTCTCGGTCGCCAGCATCAGCGCGAGGAACACGAGGCCGTTCAGTGCGTAGGAGAAAAATTTCTGCCGCTCGGGCGTGAGAAGTGAACTGGTTGATTGATCCAGTCCGAGCATCGAGAGAGTTGGCCCTGCTTCCGCCATGCAATCCAGCGCCACGATCATCACGACGAGCGCGACGAGATGAAATGGCAGCGCCCAGCGGACGCGGCCGAGTTCCTCGAACAGGAGCGCGACGCAAGCGAACGTGACGAGTGGCAATGTCCACAACGCCATGATTTCGGGATCACGACTGAGCCAGTTGAACTGCAAGAGAACGCCGATGTAGGTCATCACGCCGAGCAGGCAGGTCGTCCAGGCGAAGCCGGTCATGCGCAAGCGCGCCAGGGCGACGATGGAGAGCACGAGCGCGGTGAGGCAGGCGGCGAGCACTTGAGTGTTCGTGAATGTGTCTTTGAAAAGTTGCTTCATGTCGGCCGCCGGCACGCTGAACAGGCCAGACTCGGCGAGAAGTGCGAGCGTGGTCGGCACGAGCGACAGCACCGCTCCGGCGAGAAATGCCGCGGACGCCATCGCTTCCTTGCGCCATTCCGCCAGCAAGCCGACGGACACCAATGCGGACGTGCTGAACAGAGGAAGAAGCCAGCGCCAGACGGGCGAGAGTTCCGCGCGCACGAGCCAGACGATGAAACCCGAAGCGAGGACGACGATCCACGTGCTGGTGTATAGGACGGTTTGCGCGAGCGTGAGGCGGCGCGCATCGACGAGCCAGTGGTCTTCGTCCGCGAGAATGCGGCGATGAACCACTTCGAGTCGGTCGCGTTCGTCGGCGGCGATGATTCCCTGGTGCTCCCAGTTCACGAGGTCGTTCGAGTATTCGCTGATGCGGCGGCGCAGAATGTCGCCGTAAAGCGCGGGGCGCAGGCGCACCGGTTCGCCGGCGAGAAAACGTCCGAGGTCGAGGGCGATTTCGTCAGCGATCGGACGATCTTCTGGTTTCGCGGCGAGACAGGCGAGACAGATGGCTTGAAGGTCCGCTGGAATTTCGACGGCGACGTCGCGCAGGAATGGCGGGGCGGCTTCCTTGATGGCGCGAAAAACTTCCGCAATGTCCGCGCCTTCGAACGGTGCTCTGCCGGTGAGGAACTTGAACATCAGGCTGCCGAACGAAAAGACATCGGACGCGGCGGTGAGCGGCTCGCCTTTCACCTGTTCGGGCGAGGCGTAAAGTGGCGACCCTTCGAAATGGCGCGGCAGATTGCCGGCCTCGCGGAAGGAAACCGCTAATCCAAAATCTAGAATGATGGGCTTCATCGCGGGCGTGAGCAGCACATTGCCCGGCTTGAGGTCGCGATGAATGATTCCGTGCCGATGCGCGACGCCGAGCGCCCGCGCAATCTCCTGAAGGATGCGCGCCTTTTGTTGGTGCGTGAGGCTCTCGGCGTAGCGGTCGAGGGAAAAGCCTTCGACCAGCTCCATTACGATGGCCGGCGGTTTGTGTTCATCCAGCACGGCGTGGACGGTGACGATGGCCGGGTCGCGCAACGCCGCGGTCTTGCGTGCTTCTCCGAGCACGCGCTGCTGTGTTTCGGAATCCGGAATGGCGTGCAGGACTTTGAGAGCGACTTTGCGATGAAGCTTTTCGTCCCACGCTTCGTAAACGATGCCAACGCCGCCGCGGCCAAGCTTTCGTTCGATGCGGAAGCCGGGAATCTTCGGCGGCTCGTCGGACAATTCGGGTTCTACTTCAATGCGAATAGTGCTGCCTCGCCCTGCGGCGACAATCGGCGTGGCCTCGCCCATGAATCCAGCCGCGCACTCGTGCGCTTCGAGGAGTGATTCGACATCGCGGCGGAGAGCGGAATCACCGGCGCACGCTTCGTCGAGGTAATGCTGTCGCTCTTCCGCAGAGCGCCGCTCCAGGGCGTCGGCAAAGATGCGTTCGGTGGATTGCGTTTCAGCCATGCTGCCGCCCAGCGCGCAAATTTTTGATCCTTTTCACCCGCCGATTGCGCACTGAGGAGTGAGGCGATTTAACGGCATCGGCTGAATGCTGGGAAATCAAATCTGCGCCACGTGATGTGGCGTGCGAACGAATACGACGAAAGGGAACCTTATGAAAATACGAACAAGTTGCCTGCTGTTGAGCGCCTGTCTGCTGGCCGGTTGCTGGCAGAAATCATTGAACCCGTTCTACACCGCCGCCGACCTTGCGTTCGACGCGAAGCTCGTTGGCAGTTGGAAGGAAAAAAAAGAGTCCAGCGATGGCAAGGAAGAGAAAGGCCAGGAGTGGACCTTCACCGGCGGAGCAGGCAAGGGCTACAAACTCGAAATCGAAGATGGTGACGAGACGCATCGTTATGAGGCGCACCTGTTCAAGCTCGATGGGCATCGGTTCCTGGACATCGTGCCGACGGAGCGGACCGTGAGCACAATCCCGGCGCACAATCTTTTCAAGGTGATTGAAATCGGACCGAGCCTCCAACTGGCCGCGCTGAACATCAACTGGGTTCAGAAGTGGTTGCGTGCGAATCCGACTTCGCTCGCGCACATCGCCGTGATTGACCCAGAACATCGCGACGACCGGGAGAAGGATGAACTGGTGCTGACGGCTGATACCAAAGCGTTGCAGAAGTGCCTGCGCGAGAACTGGAGCGATCCGGATTTGTTCGGCGGGCCGGTTGTGTTCAAGCCAGTTCCAGATGGTTCGATCGAAAAGGTCGCGAAATAAGCGCATTGACCCCTGAACCAGGCGGCGCAGGTACGGCGACGGTGTCCTCATCGCGCCGCAGACAAGGCGCACCGTCGAAACGGGCGCGGCGTGCTGAGGACAGCATCGCCCTACCCTTCAGACTCATGATTGCGAATGGGGATTGTCAGGCGGCACCGTTGTTTGAAAACTGGTTCGATGATCGCCACAGCATGAATGAAGTCACGCGCATCTTGCAGCGCATCGAATCCGACGGCGCGAACGCCGCGGATCTGTTACCGCTCGTCTATGAAGAGTTACGCGCGCTGGCGCGGGCGAGAATGGCGAACGAGCGCCCGAACCATACGCTGCAAGGGACAGCCCTCGTTCACGAAGCCTACTTGCGGCTGGTGGGAGGCGAGCCGCAGCCGTGGGCGAACCGCGCGCAGTTTTTTGCCGCGGCTGCGGAAGCCATGCGCAGAATTCTTATCGAACACGCACGCCGCCGCTGTGCTCAACGCCGCGGCGGTGACAAAACGCACATTGAACTAGATGAATTTGCCATCGCCGCGCCCGCGGATGATGACGAACTACTCGCCGTTCACGACGCTCTGGAAAAACTGGCGGCGCACGATGCGCAAAAAGCGGAACTTGTGAAGCTGAAATACTTCGCCGGCCTGACGACAGTGGAAGCGGCGGGCGTGCTCGGCCTTTCAGAGCCGACGGCCAAACGCCATTGGCAATACGCGCGCGCCTGGCTCTTCCGGGAAATCAATCGTAACCGTCAAACGTAGCGGCGTCTCGGCAGAGCGCCGCTACACCGGCCGAAAATATTCTGGCTCGTTCCCCGGCTTCCATTTGATGTTGCAGCCGAGACTGGGGATCTGGTTTGGGGAAACCGGCTTGCCGGTGAGCACGGCATCGACCGCCGTCCACAAGTCCCGTCCAGTCACCGGCAGGTTGTTTCCGTAACGCGCACCGTCCATCTGCCCGCGATAAACGAGCTTTCGCTGCCCATCGAACAGGAAAAAATCCGGTGTGCACGCCGCGTGATACGCTCGCGCCACCGACTGCGATTCGTCGTACAGGTACGGAAATGTATAGCCCGCTCGCTGCGCTTCCTCCTTCATCTTATCCGGACTGTCCTGGGGATGACTTTGGATATCATTCGAGTTGATCGCGATCACGCCGACGCCGCGTGATTGAAAATCTTTCGCGATCCGCGTCATCCCAACCTGCACGTGCTTCACGTAAGGACAATGGTTGCAGATGAACATCACGAGCAGCGCGGGAGAATTCTTGAAGTCAGCGAGTGAAACGGTTTTGCTCGCAACCACATCCGGCAACGAAAAGCCCGGCGCGAGCGTGCCGAGCGGGAGCATCGTTGACGGTGTCCTTGCCATGCGCGGCGGTCAGTTCCGCGACAAATCTTCGGGCCGGTCTGAGATGAGCCGATACTTCCAGCCCTTCTGTTTCAGAATCGTCGGCCAGAGTTCGTCGGGGCGCTCGTGGAAGACCAGTTCGACGGACGCCGGATGCGTCAGCCACGTGTCGCGCTTCATCTCGTCGTCGAGTTGCCCGGGACTCCAACCCGCGTAGCCGGCAAACACTTTCAGCTTTTGCGTCGTGGAAAATGAATCGCCGAGGTCCACGAGATTATCGAGTGAGTGATCGAGATTCAGGTTCGGCAACACGTTGGCGTTGGGAAGAAAATCGTCCGCGTGTAAATAACTCAGCGCCTGCGGCTGGACCGGGCCGCCGAGATACAGTCCCTGCATCTTGAGCGTGTCGGGAAGATTCGCCGTGAGCGCATCACCGATCTGTTTGCCGGTGGGCCGGTTCAGCACGAGACCGAATGCGCCTTCCTCGTCGTGCTGGCAGATGAGCAGGACCGTGCGGTGGAAGAACGACCCTTCGAGCCGGCCATTGTCCAGCAGCAGCTGTCCCTTCAACGATTTGAAAGCCATGAAAGACCTCGCGGATATTATGCGCCAAAATCTCGGACGTGACAAACACACGTTGCGCCCGCGTGAGAGACGTCACCGGGCGTCCACGCGGATGAGATTGCGCGTTGACACGACTTGTTTTCGAGCGAACAGGTTTTGTAGAGGAGCCGATTCGAAGCCCGCAGAGAAAAGGAGAACGTTATGCAAACAATCGAACAATCCATCGAAGTCAATTTGCCGATCAGGACGGTCTATGATCAGTGGACGCAGTTCGAAGAATTTCCGCAATTCATGGAAGGTGTGGAACAAGTGCGTCAACTCGATGACAAGCGGTTGCACTGGGTGGCCGAAATCGCGGGCCACCGCCACGAATGGGACGCGGAGCTCTACGAACAAATCCCAGACCAGCAAATCGCGTGGCGAAGCATCTCGGGGACACGCAATGAAGGCGCGGTGCGTTTCGAGGCGTTGCCAGAGAACCGCACACGTGTTTACGTGCGCCTCAGTTTCGAACCGGTCGGCGCAATGGAAAAAGCCGGCGCTGCGCTGGGCCTCGCTTCATCGCGAGTGAAGGGCGATCTAAAACGCTTCAAGGAATTCATCGAAGCGCACGGCACGGAGACAGGTGCATGGCGCGGTGAAATTCACGATGGCGAAACGACCCGCGATGTGAGCGGCGTGCCGCGCTCGAAGCGCCTGTTCGACGAGCAATCAGGTTCCATCAGCGCGAGCGGCACGTCAGACAGTGGGATGAGTCACCAGTGAGCGGCGAGGAAGTAATCAGTAATCGGTGAAACAGTAATCAGTCTTCCGGCAATGGCTTGCCTTTGGTTTCGGGGAGAAACCAAAGCGCCACAAGGCCGACCAGAAAAACGAGACTCACTAGGACGCAGGCATTGCGAAACGCTTCGAGTTTCGCGTCCGCTGTGATGGCCCCGGCGGCTAAATGCGCCTGAAGAATTCCAAGCGTGAACGGGCCGGAGGCGGCGATGAACCGTCCGACGTTGTAGCAAAAGCTCGTGCCCGTGCTGCGCAGGCGTGTTGGGAAAAGCTCAGGAAGATAAATCGCGAATCCCGCAAACAACGCAAGCTGACAGAAGCCCATGATCGGGATGAAGACGAAAATGTGCCAGGGCTGGCTGAGGAATTTGAACGTAAACGCTGTGCTGATGAACGCGGCGATGAATCCAATGGCAAAAATCGGTTTGCGACCGTAGCGCTGGGCAAGTTTGGTGAATATCATCATCCCAAAGAACGAGCCGATGTTTTGCAGGATCATGTTGATGCCGGTCCACATCAGGCGGCGTCCCGGAACTTCCGCGGCGGGAACATTCTGCGCCCTTAATTGTTTGCTGATGACGTCACCGACCAGTTCCGGGCTGAAGAAGCCGACGCCCCAAAGGCCCACCACGCCAGCCACGCACAGGAGCATGCCGAGCAAGGCGGACCTTCGCCAACGGGCCTCGCCGAAAAGCGACACATAGGAGCCGAACCTCGCTCCAGTCTTCCTGCCTTCTTCGCGGGCCTTCACCCATTTTTCTGGTTCTTTCAGCCGGATTTGGATGAACACGCAGAGGAACGCGGGCAAGGCGCCAATCCAGAAGAGATATTTCCAAAAATCCGTAGTCGGTTTCGCGCCCCCGATGATTGCGGAGACCTGGGTCCAACCGACGAGCACGGCAATGAGTCCCGCCGTCACATTTCCGACCGCCGAGAGCGATTGGAGGAGCCCAAGCGCGTGAGGCCGCGCGCGGTCCGGTAGCGAGTCCGCCACCAACGCCACGGACAAACCGAACACTCCGCCGACCCCCAGTCCCGTGACGAACCGGTAGATGCAGAAGTCGTAAACGTTTCGCGAAAACGCGGACAACCCGGTGAACACGGAGTAAAGCAGCACGGTCATCGCGAGCGTTTTGGCTCGTCCGATTCGGTCGCCGACCGCGCCGAAGATCAATCCACCCGTCGCCCATCCCGCGACGAAAATGGCGGTCGCATTGGCGCCCCATTCCTTCAGCAGCTCTGGTGAGGCGCCCTTGAGCAAATCAGAAATGGCGGGGTTCCGGGCGATGATGAAAAGCTGCTGGTCCAGGCAATCGAACAGCCACGCGAGCGACGCCATCGCGAACACAAACCAATGATAACGGTTCAATGTTTTCCACCACGGCAGATCGGCGGCGGAGGGTGAAGACGCGGTCAGATTCTGCTGGTTCGTCATGGTTTGAATCGTGAGTACACGTATTTCAATGGAGAGCCAAGCAGTTTGTCCTGAGCAGGCGTGATTGCTGTAGCGGCGTCTCGTGGGAAGGCCACCATCCTGATAGGAAAAGCCGCAGTGCTCTCACGAGCCTTTACAGAAAAAAGCCCGTCCTTGCGGACGGGCTGTGCAATTCAGTTGTGAGAGAGCTCAAGCTTTTGCTTCAGCTTCCTTCTCTTTGGTCTTCTTCGACTTTTTGGCTTTCTTGCCCTTCGGCTCAGTTCCCTCAGTTTCCTCAGCCTTGGTTTCTTCAGGCTTGGTCTCTTCCACTGCGGGCGCGGCCTCGACGGGAGTATCGACCCATTCGAGGATCGCGAGTTGCGCGGCGTCACCCTGGCGCTGATGCATCTGGACGATGCGCGTGTAACCGCCATGGCGCTCCTTGAACACCGGCGCGAGTTCGGTAAAGAGAATCTTCGCCGCTTCTTCGCTGTGCAATCGGCCCGCAGCGAGGCGGCGGTCGTGAATGGTCCCGCTCTTGCCGAGCGTGATCATTTTTTCCGCCACGGAACGCGCGGCCTTCGCCTTCGCGAGGGTCGTCTGGACACGCCGATGTTTGATGAGGCTGCAAACCAGATTGGCCAGCATCGCGTTCCGGTGCGTGCCGGTGCGGCCCAGTTTGGCGGTTCGTTTAAGGTGTCGCATACAATTAAGCCGTCAGGGCTTTTTCTTCCTTCGGCGCTTCCAGCAATTCAGGATCGATATTCATGCCGAGGCTGAGGCCGAGGCCCGAAAGTTTGTCTTTGATCTCGTTGAGCGATTTCTTGCCGAAGTTGCGGTACTTGAGCATCTCCGCTTCGGTCTTCATTGCGAGCTGGCCCACAGTCGTGATGTTGGCGTTGTTCAGGCAGTTCGCCGCGCGCACGCTCAGCTCAATTTCGTTCACGCTCATGTTGAGCAGCTTCTTGAGCTTCGCTTTGTCGTCGTCCTGCTTGAGTTCGGCTTCCTCGAATTCGACTGCGTTCTTGTCGTAGCCGACGAACACATCGAGATGATGTTGGAGAATCGCCGACGCCTGCGTCAGTGCGTCGTCAGGAGAAATACGTCCGTCCGTCCAAATCTCGATCAGCAGACGGTCGTAGTCCGTGCGCTGGCCGACACGCGCACTCTCGACAGCGTAACGAACACGCGTCACGGGGGAGAAGAGCGAATCGATGGCAATGACGCCAATCGCCTGCTCGGGCTTCTTGTTTTCGTCGCCCGGAAGGAACCCGCGGCCGATCTTGACCGTCAGTTCCATCTCGAACTTCTTCTTCTTGTCGAGCGTGCAAATGATTTGATCGGGGTTTACCAACTCGACGTTCTGGTTGAGTTCGATGTCGCCCGCCGTGACCTGGCCTTCTTTGTTGGCACTCAGCAAGAGCACCTGCTCTTCGCGCGTATGGGCTTTGAATTTGATTTTCTTCAGGTTCAGCACGATGTCGGTGACGTCTTCAACGACGCCCTCGACCGTGGTGAACTCGTGCATGGCGCCGTCCAGTTTCACGGACGTAATCGCGGCGCCTTCGAGCGAACTGAGAAGCACGCGGCGCAATGAATTGCCAACGGTGTGCCCGTAGCCGGTTTCAAACGGCTCGGCCATGAATTTGGCGTAGATGGGTGTGGCAGTGGACTCTTCTTTGACCAACCGCTTCGGCATTTCGAAGCGTCCTAGACGTACTGGCATATGTTTCCTTTCAACAATTTTAATCTGGCCACCCGGTGTTTATTCCCGCATCCGGGCGGCCCGTATAATTGCTGTTTGCCCCGCGCACTCGCGCGGAGCGGTTTCAACTAGCGGGAATAAAATTCAACGACGGCCTGCTCGTTCGCAATAGGCTGAATCTCGTCGCGCGTCGGAATGCGCATGACGGTGCCTTTCATCGCGTTTTTGTCGAGCGACAGCCAATCCGGCACCACGCGGCTCGTCGAGCTTTCGAGCGAGCGCGTCGCCATTTGCTTCGAGGCGTTGGTGTCCTTCATTTCAATCACATCGTTCACCTTCAGCGCGTACGAGGGAATGTTTACCTTGCGGCCGTTCACTTTGACATGGCCGTGACAAACCATCTGCCGTGCCTGCGCGCGCGTGTTTCCCAGACCGAGGTGATAAACCACGTTGTCGAGGCGCGTCTCGAGAATCTGCAGCATCTGCTCGCCGGTGACGCCGCGGCGCCGGAGCGCCTTTTCATAAACGCCACGGAACTGGCGCTCCAAAAGGCCGTAGTAGTATCGGAGCTTCTGCTTCTCAATCAGGCCGAGGCCGTAGTCCGTGTGCTTGCGGCGCGATTTCGGACCATGCACGCCGGGACCGTAGTTGCGGCGTTCGAGATACTTCGACGGGCCGAAGATCGGCACCCCGAAACGGCGGCTGATGCGAACGCGTGGACCAGTGTAACGAGCCATTTGTTGGTTGAGTGTTGAAAGTTGAGTGTTGAGTGTTTACACGCGGCGTTTCTTGCGTGGCCGGCAGCCGTTGTGCGGAATCGGTGTGCAGTCCTTGATGGTTGTGATTTCGAGACCAATCGCTTGCAATGCGCGAATCGCGGACTCGCGGCCAGAGCCGGGTCCTTTCACGCGCACCTCGACCTCGCGCATCCCGTGCGACATCGCCTGGCGTGCGGCGTCCTGCGCCACTTGCTGCGCCGCAAACGCGGTGCTCTTGCGCGAACCTTTGAAACCAACGCGACCCGCACTAGACCAGCCGATGACGTTGCCCTGCATGTCAGTGATGGAAACCTGCGTGTTGTTGAAGGTCGCGAGAATGTTCGCGATGCCAACGACGACGTTCTTCGCGCCTTTGACCTTGATAATCTTCTTGGCGTTCGGATCTTCGCCGAGAAGTTCAGCGGCAGTGGGAGCAGCGACAACGGGCGCAGCGCCTTCGACAGGCTTGGCTTCCGCGCCGGCGGCATCGGCAGCAGCCTTCTTCGGTTTGGCTGGCGCGACTTCGTCACCTGCGCCCTTAGCCGGCTTTTCCGCGGCCTCTTTCTTTGCAGCCGGCTTCTTTTTCGTTTCGTCAGTTTTTTTCTTCTCGTCAGCCATACTTCAAAATTCCTAGTGGATGCCCGTCTTGGCGTTCGGATTGCGCTGCACGCCGACCGTCTTGCGCGGACCTTTGCGCGTGCGCGCGTTCGTGGAAGTGCGCTGACCACGCACCGGCAAGCCGCGCAAATGACGAATGCCCCGGTAGCATTTGATCGCCTGCAGGCGCTTCAGGTTCATGCCCAACTCGCGGCGCAGATCGCCCTCAATCACGTATTTGCCCTCCTGAATCGCATGAACGATCTTCGAAAGCTGCGCTTCGTCCAGGTCCTTCGCGCGAATGCTCGGGTCGATGCCCGCCGCCGCGAGGATGTCCACCGCGTTCTTCGGGCCGATGCCGTAAATGTAACGCAGCGCAATGTCGATGCGCTTGTTCGGCGGAACTTCCACTCCAATGATGCGTGCCATATTCTTCCTATCCCTGACGCTGTTTGTGACGGCGGTTCGTGCAAATCACTCGGATGACGCCCTTGCGCCGGATGATTTTGCAGTTTTCGCAAAGCTTCTTAACTGATGCGCGAACTTTCAT
>JGI10216J12902_102007711_pt1 | contig 11733 bp, 11 predicted proteins | sample KanNatreferecore_FD_12902 | JGI IMG/M metagenome (IMG submission 12902)
CTCACCGGTTCTGGCTCAGAATGCTATTGTCGTGGGTGCCTATCCGGCAAACCCCCCGTGGGAGTTTAAGACGCCGAGTGGCGCGTTTGAGGGATACGAGATCGATGTAGCAACCGAAGCGGCCAAGCGGGTCGGGCGCACAGTTGAGCTCCAAGACCTTGGCTTCCAAGCACTCTTTGCAGCAACGGCATCTGGGCGCATCGACTTCGCTGTGTCGTCGATCTCGATCAACAATGATCGTCTGAAGAGCCAATCTTTCACGCAGCCATATTACGACAGTGACGGGACAATCTTAGGTCGCGCGAACTCGACCGTGTCCAAGCTCGAAGATCTCAAGGGCAAAACGATTGGCGTCGTTTCAGGAACCACAGGCGAGAAGTGGGCCAAGGAGAACGCCCAACGCTACGGCATCGCGGACATCAAGAGCTATAACGCCCAGCAGGACCTGATGCTTGATGTGCAAAGTGGTCGCGTCGAAGGAGGGGCCGGCGAGCTTGCCGGATTCCAGTACGCGATGACCAAAATGCCTGGCTTGAAGTTACTCGTCCGGATCCCCACGGGCGAGCGCTTCGCGATGATGGCGCAGAAGAACTCGAAGCTGCTGCCTGAAATCAACGAGGCAATAACTGCCATGAAGAAGGACGGGACACTGGCCAAGATTCACCAGAAATGGTTTGGCGTTCCACCCACGGAGGGGACCAGCACCGTCACACCGATGCCGATTCCAACCGCGCAGTAAAGAAAAATGCGGGGTGTCCAACACCCCGCCTTCCTCGAGAGGTTTGATAAGGTGTGGTGACCCCAATGGGTCTGATTGAGACATTCTTCAACGGCGAAATTCTCGTCAGCGCCTTTCCGATCCTTCTGCGAGGGCTGGCGAACACACTGTTGCTCGGCAGCGTCGCCATTGTATGCGGCTGTATCTGGGGGTTGTTGCTCTGCCTCTTGCGGCTTTACGGACCCAAACCAATTCGTCTCCTGGCAATTGGATACATTGACATCTTCCGGGCTGTGCCGATTTTGGTGGTGCTGATCCTGTTATACTATGCGCTCCCGTTCGTTGGTATCCGCTTGTCATCCTTTGCCGCGGCTGCCATTGCGCTTTCAGCCGTTCTCGGAGCTTTCACGGCTGAAGTTTGCCGAGCGGGCATTGAAAATGTTCCCCGCGGTCAGTTCGAAGCGGCTGCGAGCTTGGGGCTTAACTTCCGCCTCACCATGTGGAAGGTCATCCTCCCGCAGGCATTGCGGATGGTCGTCCCGCCGCAGACCAGCAACTGCGTTTCGATTTTCAAGGACACGGCACTGGCGTCCGTTGTGGCTATGCCTGATCTCCTGAAAGAGGCAACGGATGCACAGGCGATGATGGCGAATCCGACACCTCTGATCGGGGCAGCAATCATCTATTTGGCGATGCTTTGGCCCATGGTCCGCCTAGTTTCTCACCTTGAGGAGCGAAGCAAGGCACAGCGTGCAGCCCGCTAATCCTATGCGTCGTGCGTACGGTCCGCAATTTTGGAGAACTGCTGATGCCCTCAGATGCCTGTCAGGTGACCGACCGCAATACATTCCCGGTCGAATCCGTACGGCGCCTGTTTCCAGCACTCGAACGCAGTGGCGATTTCATCTTTTTTGACAATGCTGCTGGCGCACAGGTGCCTCAAAGTGTTCTGGATGCTGTGTCCCATCACCTCATTGAAAACAACGTGCAAAGAGGCGGTCGTTACCAGAAAAGCCGTTTGGTCGATCAAGCGATTGCAGAGGCGCGGGAAAGCGTTGCCCTTCTGGTCAATGCAGAGGCTCCTGCCGAAATCTCATTTGGCATGAACGCCACATCGTTCATTCGCCTCGTCAGCCTCGGCATCGGTCAAATGCTGCAGGAACGGGACGAGATCATCGTCACTGACCTCGATCACGACGCAAACATCGCCACATGGCTTGCTCTGCAAAGTTCGGGCGCCCGGATCCTCTGGTGGCGGATGCGCGAAGATGGCAGACTCTATGTCGATGATCTGGCGCCGTTACTCTCAGGCAGAACCAGGCTCGTCGCGTGTACGGTGGCGTCCCACTCCATTGGGACCCTGGTCGATGTGGCGGCAGTTGGTGCCCTCGCCCATGCAGCAGGGGCCGAGGTGTTCCTGGACTGCGTTCATTTCGGACCGCATGGCGTAATCGATGTTCAAGCCTGGAATTGCGATTACTTGGTCTGTTCGGGGTACAAGAATTTCTCACCTCACATGGGTTTCATGTGGGGACGCTACGACCGGCTGAGGCGCCTTCCGACGTTCCGGGAGGACTTTATCCCCGACCTGCCGCCGTTCAAGATTGAGGTTGGCACCTTCGTCTACGAGAATGTGGCGGGCATGAATGCTGCCATATCCTACCTGGAGGAGCTTGGGCGTCGCTGCGGGGCCGCGCAGGGCAGTTCGCGGCGCCAGAACATCACAGCGGCGATGGGCGCTATCCGTGACTACGAGGCACTACTCTCTCGCGAGATGCTGCAGGTTCTCAGAAGGAACGGTGCAACCGTTTACGGCATTGCGGACGAAGATCATGTGTATAGCCGCATCCCGACATTCTGTTTCAATCTCGACGGACTCACGCCACAAGCAATCGCGGAAGCCATGGCCCGCGCCGACATCGGGATCAGAGATGGACATATGTATGCGCCACGACTTATGGCGAGGTTGGGACTTGCCATGGACAGTGGTGCCGTAAGAGCCTCTCTGGTTCACTACAATACAGTTGAAGAGATCTGCCGCTTCGGGCAGGTATTGGAAGGTCTCGTCGCAGGTGACCCTTGAGGTCTCTTGGACCGCTCCGGGCTCGATAAGCCAGCTTCCTCCCTCGAGAGGCCCGGTTACCCCCATTCCACAATGGACACCATGATATGTCAGGCTATTTCCTTTATCATTCCATCGGTACCTTTCCGGGCAAGAATCGGGCGATGAGCGAGGCTCTGACACGCTTCTCAGAGGTGTGGTCGGCGGAGGATGATGGTCAATGGCCGGCGGCGCTCGCCGCGCGCCAGACCTTTATCGAGCACTGGGAGCGTTGCATCGGCGCGGCGCCAGGGACATTGACGACCGCCGAGAACGTGACCGCAGCGCTGTTCAGCCTTATTGGCTCCCTTCCGCCATCCTATCTCAAAGGTCGCCGCATTCTCGTTGCCGCTGACTGTTTTCCGAGCCTGCACTTCCTGCTGGCCAAGCTGGCAGAGCGGTTCGACTTCCAATTGGATACCGTTCCTCTGCGGCCTGGAGAAGCTTACGTCCGCGACGAGGACTTTATGGCGCACTGGGACAAGAGTGTCGGCCTGGCGCTGCTCACATGGGTAACCTCGACAACCTCGCATCGATGCGATGTGGCAGCGCTCGCTCAGCATGGGCGCCAGATGGGGAGCCTCGTGGGTGTGGACATCACCCAGGGCGTCGGAATCGCTCCCTTCCAGGTGAGTGATGACACAAGCTTCGTCGTGTCCTCCTCCTTGAAGTGGCTCTGCGGCACATCGGGCGCCGGTATCATCCACGTGAACCCACGCATTCTCCAGGAGTGCGAGCCGGAGTTCCGCGGCTGGTTCAGCCAGACCAATCCGTTTTCGTGGGGTTTGGATGACTTTGAGTATGCGCCGGACGCGCGCCGATTTGACCACGGCACCCCTGCGATCCTCGCAAGCGTGGCCTCCCTGCCTGGCCTGCAGTTCGTCGAAAGCACTGGGATCGATACCCTTCGATCGCACAACTTAAAGCTCGTTCGGCGGATCATTGATCACGCCCAAACGTCAGAGTGGAGGATTGTTTCCCCACTCGACGACGATCGCCGCGGTGGAAGCTTGATGATCCGGATGGGCGACCACGTCGATGTCCAATCGATCGTGAGCCACTTGCGGGACCGCAAACTCTTTTGCGATGCGCGCGGCCAGATCATAAGGCTCTCCCCGGGGATCGTAACGACCGAGGCAGACGTCGACCTTCTCTGTCAAGGTATTCAGGAGCTATCGGCCTGAAGCCGGTCGCTCTCTTGCGCGGTGTTACACCCGACCTAGGTCACCGCTAAGGATGTCCTCACCAGGACAGGAGTCATGATTCAATGGAAGCCCACAAAGGGTCCCCTTTCCCCAAGGTCGATGTCAAGACCTTCTGGCGGACACTGTCGGAGCGGGTGACAGGTGTTACGATCGTGACCGCGCGTGACGAGCTCGGACCCGCCGGGTTTCTGGCTCTGTCCGCCGCGCATGTTACCGCCGATCCTCCAACAATGCTCGTATCGGTCGACAAGAGAACGAGCGCACTCGCCACGATCCTGTCGAGTGGACACTTCGCGGTGAACTACCTGCCCGCGGGGGCGGATGGTGTCGCCGATGCGTTCAGTGGGAAAACAGGTCTTTCAGGGGCAAACCGCTTCGTCGAAGGTCAATGGGATACACTTGTTACCGGAGCGCCAGTGTTCAAAGAAGCCCTTGGTGCATTCGACTGCGTGGTCGATGATGTTATCCTGCGCGGGGAAACGTCAATTGTGATCGGGACTGCTGTCGCCACGACAGTCGACTCGTCCCGCTCACCTCTGATCTTCTTTCGCGGAAAGTTGCGGAGCGATCTTGTCGGATGAGTCCCGTTGAATGGATCCCACTGGGATGCTTTCAGTCCCATTGATCTCCGGCATTCACGTCCGTTTGTCTATTTAGGGATTGAGCGACGGCGCCGCAGCCGGCGGCCCATCTGCTCCTCCAAAGTTCGCTCGAGTATGCCAAGGCGCTGTTCGGTGATATCGGAGATCTTCTGAGCGTCACCCTGCTCGATCGCTTGCAGCATCTTCTCCACGAGCTCAAGCGATAGTGCGAGATCCTCCCGCGTCTTGAGGGTTCTCGGCCGCATCGGCTCGACCCAATTAAGCAAGAGCTCCATCAGGCGCACGACAAGAGTGTTGCGGGTTGCACGGGCAATGGCCAGGTCAAATCGCATGGTGGCGATAATGATGGATTGCACATGCGCCGGATCGATTGACTTGGACGAGGGATTTGGAAGGGAGTTCGTTCCGAACTCTATCGCCTCCCTCATCCGCTCAAAGTCGTCATCCTCTGCATATTGCGATGCGATCTGCACGACCCATGGAAGGATAAGCCGGCGAACTTCGAGCGCTTCATCGATCTCTCCAGGCCGCAAAGCCGGAATGTCGATGATGAAGTCGAGGGGGACAATTTCGCTTGATACGAAGGTTCCGCCGCCCGCACCGGGTTTAACAGTGAGGATTTTTGCCTCAGCCAGCAGTTTCAGGGCCTCGCGGATGGTTGGGCGGCTAACCTGCATTTGCTCGGCCAAGCTTCGTTCTGAAGGCAGGCGGGAGCCAACGCGGAAGTAGCCGGTCCTGATTGCATCCCCCAAACGGCGTGCCACCTCCTCACTTGGGAGAAGCACTCTAATAGGCTTAAACTGCATACCCGACCCTTGATCCGACCGGGGGCTGACCGGTCGCGCTGCTGTCATGCTCCAAGATAGGCCCTCTCGATGGCTGGATCGTTCGCGATGACATTCGGTGTCCCCTCGGCCACGATGTGCCCGAGTTCCATGACATACACATAGTCGGCAACTCGCAGCGCCTGCTCGGCGTTCTGTTCTACGATGAGGAAACTCACATCATCTTTCTGTCGAATTTCGAGAATAGCGGAAAACAGGGCTTCAAAGATCAGCGGCGCGAGTCCAAGTGAGGGCTCATCCAGCAGAATTAGCTTTGGTCGCGCTACCAGAGCACGCGAGACCGCCAGCATCTGCTGCTCGCCTCCTGACAAGGACCATCCCAATTGATTCTCACGCTCCTTGAGCCGCGGAAAAAGTTGGTAGATCTCGGCCAGCGCGGCCTCAAAGCCACCCTTAGTTCGCTTCGTAGCGGCTGTTTGGGCGACTTTGAGATTTTCTTGAACGGTCAATCCGGGAAAGATCCGCCGCCCTTGGGGCACATGGCTGATACCGAGAGAGACGATCCGCTCCGGCATCATTCCCTGGATAGTGTGTCCCTCAAATTGGATTTGACCGGCTATTGGCCGTATGAATCCCGAGAGGGTATTCATGAGCGTTGTTTTGCCCGCTCCATTCGCGCCGAGAACGACCACGATCTGTCCGTGCGGCACGGTCAGGGACAAGCCATGCAGGACGCGATTCTCGTTATACCCGGCATGAAGATTGTCAATGTGCAGCATGACGCTTCCGACCAAGATATGCGGCAATCACCGCTTCATTCTCCCGAATGGATCGAGGATCCCCTTCGGCGATCTTGCGACCGAAGTTCAGGGCGACGATGTGGTCGACGAGACCCATCACGAAACGCATGTTATGTTCGATCACGATGACGCCGATCCCCGATTCTCCGAGCCGGCGGATGAGAACGGCAAGTTCGTCGGCTTCCCCTTGAGACAGACCGGCGCAGGGCTCGTCTAACATGAGAACGGACGGACTGCTCGCGAGAGCTCGGGCCAGTTCAAGGAGCCGCCGCTGCCCGTAGGACAATGAGGACGGCGGCTCGTCGAGATACCGCTCAAGGCCGACAAGTGACAGCAGGGAGAAGGCTTGGTCCCGAGCATCCGCCTCTTCACGGCGCGCAAAAGAAGTCCCGAAGACACTGCCCAGCACGCTCGACCGCATGCGGCAGGAGCGCCCGACCGACACGTTCTCGCCAACCGAGAGGCCATGGAAGATTTGAAGATTCTGGAAGGTGCGGGCGAGACCTGCTGATGCGATGGCATTGGGCGCCAAGCCGGCGAGGCTGCGCCCATTGAGACTCACGCTGCCGCCGTCCGCCGCATAGACTCCTGAGAGCAGGTTTAGCATGGTCGACTTGCCCGAGCCATTGGGCCCGACAAGCCCCAGAATCTGTCCCTTCTCGAGCTTAAAGCTCACGTCATCGACCGCTGTCAGGCCCCCGAACGTTTTACGAAGATCGCGAACTTCAAGAAAAGCGTTCATGCCGCAAGCCCTACCCGCTTTAGAAGGCGCCGTCCAAGGCCGGCAAGACCATCGGGCAACAGGATGACGCACAGCCAAATCGCAATCCCGAAGACAAGGAGGTAGTATTCTTTGACAAACCGCAAAACTTCAGGGAGCGCGATCAGAAGTGCAGCACCAATGGCAGGCCCTAGGATCGTTCCGCGCCCACCGACGAGCACCATAGCAAGAAGAATGATGGTCAGGCCCAGACTGAAAAATTCCGGACTGATGAACCGCATCGTATGGGCGTAGAGGCTGCCCGCGACGCCGGCGATGATGGCGCTGATCGCGAACGCCATCATCTTCATTTTGGATGTATTGACACCGCACACCTCAGCCCCGATTTCCGCGTCCCTGATCGCCATGAAGGCTCGGCCGAAGCGAGAGGCCTTCAGGCGCCACACAAACACGACGGTAAGCACTGCAAAAAGCAGCAATAGGTAGTAGAGAGGCAAGGCCTGACGGAATGAGAAGCCAAGGATTTCCGGGCGAGGAATACCGGAAAGTCCCGAGGACCCGTGCGTCAGCCATTCCATGCTGCGCAGGACGAGCCGGATTACTTCGCCGAGGGCAAGCGTGAGCAAGGTCAGGTAGTGTCCCTTGATCCGCAGCGCTGGAATCGAGATGAGAAAGCCAACGAACCCGGTCAGCACGGCTGCGCCCATGAGACCTATCAGAAACGGAGCTCCGGTGGACATGACCAGCAGGGCGCTCGTATAGGCTCCAATCGCGAACAGGCCGATATGCCCGAATGAGAGCAGGCCCGTGAAACCAAGAAGCACGTCGTAGCCCACCGCCAGGATAATGAAGATGAGGGCCTGATGGGCGATACCGAGCTGATAATTGTTCTTGAGAGCAAGCGGCAGTGCAATGAGAATCGCGAGCAGGCCAACTGGAGCGATGAGACGCAGCAGACGAGAGCGGGCCGATTTGCGAGGGGGAACCATCACAGCTTCTCCGCGATAGGCTCCGGGAACAAACCGCGAGGCCGCACCAGAAGTACGATGATGATGATCAGGAAGGAAAGCACGTCTTTGTATTCCGACGAGACGTAGGTGGCACCCAAGGCCTCTATGATCCCGATGATCAACCCCCCGAAAACGGCACCTTTGAGACTTCCCCAGCCGCCTACGATGGTCGCAGCGAGTCCTTTGAGCATCAGGCCAAAACCCATTGTCGTGGTCACAACGAACAATGGAGCAACGAGAAAGCCGGCCAAACCGGCCAGAGCCGCAGAGAGGCAGTAGGCGAAGGTGCGCATGTGCCGGATCGGAATGCCCATCAGGCGCGCCGCCACAGGGTCCTGAGCCGTTGCTTGAAGCCGCAAACCGATATCGGTTCCTGTCAACCAGAGTTGGAGTCCCCCAATCAGGACCACTGCTGTGGCGATGATGAGAATATTGTGGGGAAAGATCGATACCCCGGCGACGTTAACGACGCCGCTGCCGAAAAAGGTGGGCAGCGTGAGGGCATAAGGTCCCCACACGAGTGTTGCGAGCGCCTGCATGCTCACGGCGATCCCGATCGTCGCCGTGACCGTTGTCAGGAAATGTCGGCCCTCGAGAGGCCTGAACACGATCCACTGGAAAGCATATCCCATCACGGCGCACAACAGCACGGTAGCAAGAAGGGCAAGCCAGAGGGGCAGCCCAAAGACGCTGACCAAGGTCACTCCGATGAATGCGCCGTACGTGACCCATTCGCTATATGCAAAGTTGACCACGCCAGCCGCCGCGATGGTAAGGGTGAACCCCAGAGCCACAAAAGCGTAGATACATCCCATCGTGACACCGCTCAGGGTGACTTGCAGAAACGTGTCCATAGGCAGACCGGCGTCAGTTTAGAGTAGTGGTAAGCTTGAGCTTGCCATTCTCGATCTGGCCAATTGCCACGCTTACGCCGCCGTCGCCCTTGTTGGCATAGCTGTAGACGTTGCCAATGCCCTTATGGTTCTGGATCGACCGGAGCTCTTTCACCACGGCGTCTTTGCCCGCTCCGACCTTGGCGATTGCCTGGGCCACCATCATCACGCCGTCATAATATTCAGCCGCGGAATAGTCTGGCTCCAGGTTGAAGGCCTTGCGGTAGCGATCAGCCCATTCCTTGTTCTCGGGAACGTCAGCCGGCAGGGAGTCGACGGTGCCGTAGATCCCGTTCGAAGCGTCTGGCTGATAAAGCTTCAAGGTTGTCGGCAGAACACCGGCATTCGATAGCACGACCTTCATGCAGAGACCGAGATGCTTGATCTGCTGCACGGCGACAACGTGATTGGGCGGGTCGCCAACAACGATAAGCGCGTCCGCGTTTGCGTTCTTGATGCGCAGAAGCTGCGGGGTCAGGTCGCGGTCCGGCCCTTCATAACTTTCGATGGAGGCGGGCTTCAGCTTGAGCTCACCGAGCACCCCTTCAATCGCGCGCAGCCAGCCGTTGCCATATTCGTTGTTGATCCTAAGGACGGCGATGTTCTTGGCACCGAGCTTCTCGGCCGCGAACCGAGCCGCCGCCGCCGCGACACGCTCGTCGTTCGTGCGGATCCGGAACAGGGGCTCGATTCCCTTGCGGTCAGGGGAGAGTTGAGCCGAAGCTGCACCTGTCAAAGTCGGAATTCCCTCATCCTTGATCATGGCGATCTGCGAGAGGACGAACCCGCTCAAGGTCGTGTTCATGATCGCCACTGGCTCTTGGCCGACGATCCGATTGAACGCGTTGATCGCGCCAGTTTGCTCGCTGCCCGTGTCTTCGATCACGAGGTCGATCTGCTTGCCGCCGATGCCCCCTTTGGCATTGATTTCCTCGACTGCGAGCTTCGTGCCATTCACGAGCGGTGCCTCGCCGCCTGCGAAAGCGCCAGTGGTGCCGACCACCATACCGAGCGTGATCGTCGACTGGGCTGAAGCTGTCGTTATGAATGCCACCGTGAACAGGGAGGCTGCTATCAAAGTTGGAATTCGTCGCATGGGTTTCCCTCTTTTGTATGGGGTGCATCGGCACCTCGAATCTAGCGGTCGAACCGCTGTGCTACAGCTTCTACGGCTGTCTTCATCTGGATATTGGTATAATCACCTAACCATAAACGGCTGTCAAACGCACCTTTCCGCCTGTTCCAAACTGGTGCGCGCGAGAAGGTACGCAGCCTCGTTCAGGCACGTCTCATCAAGAAGGTCAGGCGAAGGGCGTCCGAGGAGAGCAAGCGTCCTTCGAACTTCCTCCGCCAGAATGGCAAGGGCCCTCTTCCCTCCCGGCTCACCTCCCGCGGCAAGGCCGTAGAGAGCGGCGCGCCCTACCAGAACCGCATCGGCACCCAGCGCAAGCGCCTTCACGATATCCGTGCCACGCCGAAAGCCACTGTCGATCAGGATGGTCATGTCCTGGCGGAGGCTGCTGGCAATGGCTGGCAACGCGGTCATGGGGGAAATCGTACCGTCGAGTTGCCGCCCGCCATGATTGGTCAGGACGAGTCCGTCCGCGCCCACGTCGCGCGCTCTCCTCGCATCGTCGACGGACAGCACCCCTTTCAGGATCAGCTTTCTCGGCCAGAGCGATCTGATCCAAGCGATGCGTTCCCAATCGAGATCGGGATCGACCTCCTTGCGCGACCATGTCGCGGCCTCGGAGAGCCCCTGTTGCCCCGGCGGCAGAAAGTCGAGCAGGTTCCGGAACGGAGGAATGCCCTTGGCCAACACGTCCATCATCCACCGCGGATGGCGGAGGATGTCGAGCTTGTTGAGAAGTGTCGGGTCTGTTCCCTTGGCGTAATTCCGCCGATCCCATTCGCGATTGCCGAAAACCGTTGCATCGCTCGTGATCACGAGCGCCTCGCAATCGGCCGCCAAGGCGCGCGCTAAGAACTGCTCAGTGAATGCCCGAGAGCGGAAGACATAGATCTGCATCCAATGCCGCAGACCTGGAACCTTGGCGACGTCCTCGATAAGCGCGTTGGAGACTGTGCTCTGAATGAAAGGAATTCCCTCCGCGGCCGCAGCGCGCGCTAGACATAAATCGCCTTCTCGGGCGAACAGTCCGCAAAACCCAGTCGGAGCGATCATGATGGGCAGAGCCGAGCGTCGTCCGAAGATCGATATGGATGGGTCGACGGAGCCAGACTTCACCAGCGTCCGTGGGATGAACTCCAGCCGGTCAAAGATCTTCCGGTTCCTTCTCAGGGTGACCTCGTCTTCGGCTCCGCCCTCCAAGTACTCAAACACGAACCCCGGGAGGCGTCTTTGAGCCATCTGACGCAGTTCATCAATGGACAACGCTCGCTCGACATTGCTCCCAGAGTAGTAGCGTCTGCCCATGCCTCCCCCCTTCAGAGTGATAGAACTTTACCGGTGTTGAGAATGTTGTTGGGATCGAGGGCCTGCTTGATGCGCCGCATCACATCCAATTCCTCACCTGTGCGGGAGAGCGGGAGATAGGATTTCTTGAGAAGTCCGATGCCATGCTCGGCGGAGATCGTGCCGCCCGCTCGTCCAACCGCGCCGTAGACCAGATCTGCAATGTCGTCGTGGGGCTGGTGATCGCCGGCGGATGGAATATTGGCCACAAGATGAAGATTGCTGTCGCCGATATGGCCGTAGCTCAAGACGATGGCGTCCGGCCAACGCTCCTTGAAGGCCGCCTCGATTTCGTGGACGAATTGACCAGTCACCTGGCTCGGCAAGCCGAGATCGAACGCGGTCAACGGTCCCATCAACCGGCCGTATTCGGAAACGCTCTCCCGCACAGCCCAGAGATCTTTGGTGTCTTTCTCAGATGC
>JGI10216J12902_102464608_pt1 | contig 11732 bp, 7 predicted proteins | sample KanNatreferecore_FD_12902 | JGI IMG/M metagenome (IMG submission 12902)
GAGCCGGTGGATCGGCGGTCCATTCACGGACAGTTTCGCAACGTCCGCATGACGAAGGCCGGCACGTTCCTGATCGCGCACTTGAACCTGGGCAAGGTGATCGAGTACGACAAGGATTGGAAAGAGCTCTGGGTTTCCACCAATGCGCCGTCCGTGTGGCAGGCGGTCCGGTTGAAGAACGGCAACACGCTGATCACCGGAAACCAGCACGCGTTCGTGCGCGAGGTCAATCCGAAGGACGAGATCGTCTGGGAACTCAAAGATGGCGACCTGCCCGGCATCAAAATCAACAGCGTCCACCAGGCGACCCGCCTGGCGAACGGCAATACCATCATCTGCAACTGGACGGCGCGGGTGAAGAGGCCTGACTGGCCGAAGATCGTGCAGTTGATCGAAGTCACGCCGGAAAAGAAAGTCGTCTGGGCGATCAATGAGTGGAAAGACCCGGACCTCGGTCCGGCGTCCTGCATCCAGTTGCTCGATGAGCCGGGCAAGGCTGAGGAAATGGATTTGATGCGGTGAGCGGAGCGGAGCGCGGACAGCTTTGTCCGCGAGTTAAATCCGTTAAACGGGTTAAATGAGTTAAACCGGTTAAATGGGTTCGAAATCACGGCGAACCAAAACGAACAACATGAACTCTCAACGTTGGCTGATCATCTCTTTCCTGGTCCTGTCCTCCTTAAACAGTTTCGCTGCTGAATCCACGAACGTTCCCGCGGAGATCAAAGTTCCTCCGCCGGTGCCGGGCATTCCGATTGGCTGGTGCATTCGCGCGCGGCCGGAAGTTTTTGCGCAGGCGAAATGGGCGGGGTTCGAATACGTGGAGCTGGCGTTGCAGGATGTGCTGCCGCTGGACGACGCGAAGTTTTTGGAACTGGCGGCGGAACTGCAGAAGCTCAACCTGCGGGCGCTCTCGGGTTACAACCCGGTGCCGCGGGACATGAAACTGGTCGGGCCCGAGGTCGACCAGGCGAAGCTGGACGCGCACCTGGAGCGGCTGCTCACCCGCGCCGCGGCGCTCAAGCTGACGTATCTCGTTTTGAACAGCGCCGGCAACTGGCGGGTGCCGGACGGGTTCGAACGTGAAAAGGCGTTCCGCCAGCTCGCGGAGTTCAGCCGCCGCTTTGCCGAAGGCGCGGGCAGACACAACCTCACCGTGTTGATCGAGCCGATGCGCGGGGCGGACTCAAACATGATCACGGACATCGCCGAAGCCTTGAAGCTGGTGCAAACGGTCGATCATCCGAATTTCGCGATGATGGTGGATTATTCTTTTCTCACGATCCAGAAGGACGACCCGAAGGGGCTGCTGGCCGTCGGCAAACATTTGAAGAACGTGCACATTGCGAACCCGGCCGCGAACCGCACGTATCCGTTCAGCGACACGGATTCCGACTACGCGGCATTTTTCAAAGTGCTGAAGGAGATCGGTTATCGCGGCGGGATCAGCATCCACGGCGGCACGCAGGCGTTCAGCAACGACGCGCCGCGCTCGATCACGTTTTTGCGGGGCAAGGCGAAACAGTTGACGGGGGACTGACGTCTTCGCCTCGGCTGCCGCGCGAATTATTCCGACCAGGCCGGCATCGACACGGTGGTCTGATAATTCGAATAGTTAAACAGCGGATTGCGCTTCGGTTTGTAGATCTTGCCGGACCTCGGGCTGTCGGCCTGGGTGTAGATCCAGATTTCCCACGGGTCCCAGACCACGATCTCATCGCGGGCATCGCCGGTCATGTCGAGCGTGGCGACGCACATGTCGGGATGGCCGTCGGCCGGGAAACGCAGGACGCGGCGGCCCCAGCCGTCGTACGCGCCTTCGTCGGGATTAGGCGACAGGATCCAATACTCCTGGCCGTCGCCTTTCCAGTTCAGCGGTAGCATCATGCTGCCGTGCTGGGAGGGTTCGAAGGTGTGGTACGGTTTTCCGTCGGCATCGTAGAAGTGGACGATTCCCTGGTTGGCCCAGAAATTAACGGTCACCGTTTCGAGTCCGGGCATGTCCGGCCGGTAGTCGGCGGTGGACGCGTTCTGCGCATGGCCGATCTGGTAGTGGTGCAGGACGGTCCCTTTGGTGTCGGCGAACAGAACTCCTTCGTCGCTGGCGACGCATTGCCAGACCAGCGGGCCGCCGGGTTTGCGTGGGAGGATGGCAACGCCGTCGGCGTGATCGTCGATTTTGTCTTCGAGGCTCCAGACTTTCTTCCCGAGATGATTGACCAGCGAATAGCCGACCGCCAGCTCGTCCTTGCCGTCGCCGTCGACGTCGTAAGCGTAGGGATAATGGCCGGTGTTCACCGGGAGGGTCCATTGTTGCTCGAGCTTGTCATTGTAAGCCCAGATGTTCCGGTAGCGGTCTTTGATAATGAGGTCGCGTTTGGCGCCGAGCCCGCGGAAGTCGCAGAAGTAAAGCGCGTCGCCGAGGATGCGGGGAAAGAGGTCCTTGCGGGTCTCGCTCTCCGGGGAATCGGGTGTGGGCGCCTCGTATTTGGTTTTGCCGGTCGCGCCTTCGGCCACGATGATTTTCATGCCGCGGCAATAGACCACTTCATTTTTGCCGTCACCATCGAAGTCGTGGATCTGCACGCCGACGTCGCTGGTGAGATGGTCGTTCCACGAATCGGCGGTGCCGTTGCGCCAGAGTTGCTTGCCGTCGACGGTTATGGCGGTGAGACAGCCAACTTCGCAATGGCCGTCGTTTGGACCGTGGGCCTTTACCTGCGCGACGAGAATGTCGAGTTTGCCGTCGCCATCGAGATCGCCAAAGCGGAGGTTGCGGCCGACGCCGAAGCCGGGAGTGTAGATCTTCTTCCAGACGACCATTTTCGGCTGCCCGGCCTGGAGCGCAACTTCCGTGTCCTCGCGGCTTTTGCGGGCCTTTTCGAACGCCGTTTTGATCGGGTTGGAACAGGTCACGCGGACTTTGGAAAATTTCGTCGGGACGTCGGAGGTGTAGCCGATCTTTCCATTTTTGAAACTCGCGTCGCGCGCTTCCAGTTTCACTTTGCCGTCTTCGAATTCGACCGCGAGGTTTTCGCCGGTCGCGGTGATTTTTACTCCGATGAAATCGCCCGCCGTCCACGAGAACGGTTTTTCGGCGAGAACCTTCTCGTCGATTTTGCGGAAGCCCACGCCGTCGTTGACTTTCTTCAGGACGGCTTTTTGTCCGACGACACCGGCGAAGTAATAGACGCGGTCATTGCGGTAGCGGAACAGGATCCCGCTTTGGAACTGGTCGCTCTCCGGCGCGAAGCTCACTTCCACGGTGTAATCCGTCCAGAGGTCGTCGCCGGCGATGAGAATCGGGTGGGTGTAAGGCCGTTCGCGGTCGGATTCGGTATAGGATTGCCAGATCAAACGTTCGCCATTTTCTTCGATCAACCGCCAGGCGCGCTGGGACGGGTTGGTGCGGAAGTTGGACACGACCCAATTTCCTTTCGGCGCGGCCTCGGGCAGGTAATGATACTCGGTGTGGGCGCCGACGACGTCGCTCGAGATCATCTCAAGCGGCATGCCGGCGTAATTGTCCTCGAGCAGCACGGCCGAGTTTCCGGAGAGCGCGGGGGTGCTGAAGGCCAGGGCGAGCGAGAGGCGAAACGTCCGAAGGCGGATGATTTTTTTCATGGTGGAATGTCAGTAGGACGGCATGGGGGCTGATACTGGTTTCGTGCGTTACTTTTCAGGAAAACAGGCGTCTGGATTTATGGCAATGCATAATGAAATGAATTTTCTGCACCGATACCGGCCGGCCGTTGTTCTGGCGTTCTTTCTGGCGGCAGTTTCCAGCGGTCCGGCCGCTGAAACAGCGAACGCGCCCGCGGTCAAAGTGGAAAAGCGGAGCTTGAAGGATTGCCTGTTGCCGGCGGTGAAGAACGGCGGGTTTCGCATGGACGGTTACATTCTGTGGTGTCCGTCAGTGATCAAAGTGGAGGGCACGTATCACCTGTTCGCCTCGCGCTGGCCGGCGGAGCATGGCCTGGGCGGCTGGACGCGTTTTTCCGAGTGTGTCCGCGCCACGTCGACGAACCTGTTCGGTCCTTACGCGTTCCAGGAAATCGTGCTGCAAAAGCGGACGAATAACTGGGACGACTCGCGGGTGCACAATGTGAAGATCGTGAAGGCCGGGTCGAAGTACGTGCTTTATCACATCGACACCGCGAACGAAACGGGTTTTGCGGTGGCGGATTCGGTCACGGGACCGTGGGTGCGCCAGGACCGGATCGCGATGCGCGTCAGTAATCCCGCGCCGCTGGTGCGGGCGGACCTGAGCGTCTATGTTTTCGGCCGGTTGAGGGACGCAGCTGGCGTGAATCGCGGCATTGCCTTCACGGCGCCGGCTTATGAGGGGCCGTACGCGGTATTGGCCAATGGCGACAATCTGCTGCCCAACAACGCCGAGCTCGAGGACCCGACTATCTGGTGGGCCAACGACCAGTACAATCTGCTGATGAACGATTGGAAAGGAAAGGCCACCGGGACCAGCAAGGCGGGCGTACAGTACTGGTCGAAGGACGGTGTCAGGTATCATTTGATGAGCGCGGAGCCGGTGTTTTCTAAAACGGTGGTTTACGACGACAAGACTTCGGAGACTTTCAGCCGCCGCGAGCGGCCGTTTATTTTTGTGAATGAAAAGAGCGAAGTGACGGCGTTGTTCACCGCCTGTCTGCCTCCCGGCGGTCCGGCGCGCATCGTGGTCCAGCCGGTGGACCGGTATGTTCCCGGGAATTGAGACCCGCGCGGTGGCGCGGTGGATTCTCATCGTCAAAACGCGCGGGCAAAATTACATTCGCACCATGAACTCAATCGCATGCCGCTGGAAACCGTTATTCGCCGCCATCCTGCTGCCGGCGCTTTCGCTTTGCGCGCAGTCCGACCCGCAAAAGGATCCGGACCTGGCGTGGTGGCGTGAATCGATGAAGACGCGCGACCAGCGGATGCGATGGTTCCGCGAGGCGCGCTTCGGGTGTTTCATTCACTGGGGCGTGTATTCCGAGTTGGGCGGCGTGTGGCGCGGCCAGCCGGTATCCGGTTACGCGGAGCATATCATGCGGGTTAAACAGATCCCGATGAAGGTCTATCGCGAGGACGTTGCCGGCGAGTTTAATCCCAAGGCATTCAACGCCGAGGAATGGGTGACGGCGATCCGGCGCGCCGGCATGCGTTACCTGATCATCACCGCGAAACATCACGATGGTTTCGCCATGTGGCCGACGAAGGTGAACGATTACGACATCGTGGATGCGACGCCTTTCAAGCGTGACCCGATGCGAGAGCTCAAGGCGGCGTGCGACCGGCACGGCATCAAGTTCGGGTTTTATTATTCGCACGCGCAGGACTGGGGCGACACGAACGGCACGCGCAATTTCTGGGAGTTCGGCCATCCGCCCGAACGGCCGTGGTGGAACGATCCGAAATGGGCCGATCACGAGGGGAAGGTGCATGAGTATTACACCCGAAAATGCGTGCCGCAGGTTATCGAGCTGTGCAAAGAATATCAGCCGGCCATCCTGTGGTTCGACACCTCGTCATGGGCGCCGCAGTGGGAGAACAACCGCGCGTTAAAAGCCGTGCGTGACACGAAACCCGACGTCATCGTCAGCAGCCGGGTCGGTGGCAATATGGGTGATTATATCAGCACTACCGACAAGCCCGCGGAGTTTCCGCCGGAAAACGGCGATTGGGAGGCGATCCCGACCACGAACGAGTCCTACGGCTGGCATAAGCGGGACAATACCCACAAACCGCCCGAGCATTTCATCGAGCTGCTCATCAAAAGCGCCGCGCGCGGCGGCAATCTGCTGCTCAATATCGGTCCCATGGGCAACGGCAGGTTCGATCCCAAAGACGCGGCTATTCTCCAGGGCATCGGCGATTGGATGGAGGTGCACAGCGAATCGATTTATGGGACCACGCGCACCCCGCTGCCGGTTCAGGCATGGGGTGAATCGACGCGCAAAGGAGACACGCTATATGTTCATGTGCTCACGGTGCCGTCGGACCGGAAACTCGTGGTTGGCGGCCTGAAATCCAACGTGAAGCGGGCGTTGCTGCTGCGCGGCCGGTATAAAACACCCGTGGACTTTGCGCGGTTGAACGATCTCGACGTGGTCCTCACCTTTTCAGAACGGGTGCCCCTGACGTGGGGCTCCGTCATCGAACTGGAGATGGAAGGCGAACTGATCACCAACCCGACGCGCCTGCTCGCCACCAATGTTCCGATGAATCGCCTGCATGTCTTTGACGGACGGCTGGAAGGGAAATCCTTGCGTTACGGAAACGGCAAGCGCGACGAAGACCTGGTGGGGAGCTGGACCGACCCGAACGCGGCGGTCCGATGGCCCGTGCGATTGAACGGGCCGGCGACGTTCGACGTGGCGCTGGCGCACAATACGACCAACGTAAATTCCGGCGGAACGGTGATGATCCAGATCGGGAACCAGACGTTGAAGACTGCCGCTAAAACCGGGAAAGAGAATCTTCCGCTTGGCCGCGTGACGCTTCAACGGGGGGCGTTCGACGTGGTGGTGAAAGCCGAGAAGATCGAAGGCGCCGAACTGATGCGGCCGCGCGCGGTGCTGTTGACGCCGGTGTCTACGCCCTGAGCGGGCTCCGGAGCGCGCTGTGCTGCGCCCGAGGACGGGCGCACTCCGTTCAGATCCGCGCCCTCACTGCCTTTTCGGCGGCCCCGGATTTCGCGGCGACCGGCAATGCGGCCTTCGAGAGGTCGCCTCCGTCGATGGTGATCCCGCCGCTGCCCGCTCCTTCAACCTGAAGAAACACAGCCGCCGGTGAAAGCAGGCGCGCGGCGCTCAGCAGCACGTCGCGACTTTCAATAAATCGAAGGAGCGATTCCGCGTCTTTATTGCCGTCGGCGCTCAGCCCGTTCACTGCCGCGTCCGTTACGTGGTCGAAAACCATCGCGGGCCGCAGATCAGGATTGGCCAGGCGAAACCGCACGTTATTGAGCGTCAGGCCGCGGACATTGCGGGCGAAGAGGCCGTAGGCGGGCGGCACACCGATGACGTAATACTCGCTGGCAACTTTCGGAACGTCCCGCACGGCTGCATGCTCCGCCGTTCCGCCGCCGGGAAAAGTCACGTGCACGTCGTTGAAGCTGATGTGTTCCAGAAAACCTTCATCCATCCCGTTGAGAATGATGCAGGAGAACATTTCGCCGGGATTGTACGAGCTGATAAACGGCACGTCGGAAAGCGGCACCGGCTTCGCAACGGTCGCGTGAATGCCGTTGAAAGAGATGTTCCGGACGATCCCCGGTTTTTCCGGAGGCGCGTCCGCGCGCGGTCGTTGTGGTCCGAGGCCGATGGAGATCGGGCCGGTCACGTTCTGCATGACGAGATTCGAGAAGGAGATGTTTTCGTAATGCGACCGGTGGTCACAGCGCATTTTGATCGGGCAACCGTAGGTTTCGTAGATGAGGCAATTGGATACCGTGATGTTTTCGGAGTGTCCGCCGCCGAAGCGGAACACCGACCAGCGCGTGCTGAAGGAGCAATTCGTCACGGTTACGAATCTGTTGCTGCCGAACAGCGCGCAGGCGTCGTCCTGGCAGCGGACGTCCGAGTTGCTGACGTGGACGTATTCGCAGCTGATGAAATGGAACCCGTCGTTGTTATGATTGACGCGGTTGTGGATGTGAAGGCCGTCGAGTTTTACCTGGGAGCAGGCGCAAACGCGGACGGAATGATAGGCGCCCGCGACGAGCGAAATCTCGCGAACGGTGAGGTTCCGGCATTTGTAGAAAAGCAAGTGATGCGGCCGGCGGTTTCCGGTGATGCCCGATGGCGGTTGAGCGCCGCGGGTGGGCGGACGAAACTGCGCGCCGTTGCCGTCGATGGTTCCGGCGCCTTCAATCGTGATGTTATCCGCGTTGGCAGCGACGATGAGACCGACGTTTCCGTCGCCCATGGTCCATTCGCCGGGACCATCACGGGTCGGGATGGTTTCGGTTGCGTGATATTGTTTGCCGTCACCGCTGCCCAGCAATTTTCCCTGGGCGGCAATGTGCAACGTCACGTTGCTCTTCATCTCGACCGTTCCGATGACGAACACGCCGGCCGGGACAAGGACTGTTCCGCCCTGATCCTTATGACATGCGTCGATGGCGGCCTGGACCGCGGCGGTATCAAGCGTAGTGCCGTCACCTTTCGCGCCAAATTCGCGGACGTTATAAGTGCGGGTGCCAAGGTCCTTTTCATCGGGTGACGGCCGGGACATTTCCGCGGCCATCCCGGTGGCGGCAAACAGGCCGGAGCCGAGTGAGGCGGTGGAGAGGAGTCCGAGCCATTTGCGTCGCGAGAAAGAGGGCTTATCTGGGTCGATCATCATGGGTTTAGATGTTCGGTAGCGGCACGGTTTATGGCTGTTAAGGACGGGTGGGAGGAATAGAAGGTGACATTGCAGTTCGGGTGAAAAGGCCGTGCCTACAGGAGTTCCCGTGGCCCGCTTGATGCTTGGAGAATCGCCACGGCTTGGAAAATTCGAATTTACGGCGGAAATTCGGGTTTTGAATGCGGGTGTCGCGGCATGACATGTCCCGCTAATGGACAGGAAAACAGCGCCATCGGTCCACATTTGAGTTTTATGATGGGTTTTGCAGTTTTCACCGGGGTTTCAGGGGTCTTGCAATTGTTGGTTCCCACCTATGCCTTTCGGCTCATTCGACGTTTCGGGGTGCAGCGCGTCGGCTGGTTTGTGGTCACGGCTTTTTCCTGCATGGCGATGCTTCACATCGTTGAACCGCTGAAACCGATTGTTGCGGGGCTTGCCCCGGGGGTTTCCCAGGAACTGGTTCACGGCCTCAGCGCGGTCTTTCTGCTGATCGGCATGTGCCATATGGAAACCTTGTATGCAGAAAAGGAAAAAGCGCGTTCGAATGGAGAAACCCTCGCGGATGAACTCGACGACCGCGTGGAAAAAGAAACTGCCGACCTGACCGATTCCAATCGAAAGCTGCATCAGCAAATCTCCCTTTACGAACAATCACACAAGGTCCTCCAGGAATCAGAAGCGCAATACCGCGCGCTCTTCATGGAAAGCCCTCAGGCAATGTGGATCTTTGACCGCCGTTCGTGCCGGTTTCTCGCCGTGAACAAAGCGGCCCTGCGGCAGTACGGGTTCAGTCCCAGGGAATTCAACGCCATGACCGCCCGCGAGCTCATCGTGCCCTCCGAACTCACCGCTTTCATGCAGGATGTCGCCCGAACCGGTCCGGAAGCCCAGGCCCGCCGGCAATGGCAGCATTGCCGCAAGGACGGCACACGCATTGACGTGGAAGTGACGACGACGGATTTGATCTACGCGAATTGTCCCGCCCGGCTGGTGGTTGCGACGGACGTTACGCAGCGTCACCGGCGCGAATTGGAGTTGCGCCGCGCGCAGAAGACGGAAGTGATCGGTCGGATGGCGGGCCATATGGGCCATCATTTGAGAAGCATCATCGCCACCATCGAACACCAGACGGATCTCATGGCGCGTAATCCGAATGGTGAAAGGACCGAGAAACATCTGCAGCAGATCTCCGCGGCGGCCACGTGTGGAGCCGTGCTGACCCGCCAGTTGCGCGTTATCAGCGGGCACCACCAGTTGCAGGTGGAATCGCTGGATCTGCGGGGATTGGTCACCGCTTTGACCCCGGTAGTGCGCCGGCTCGCGGGTGAACTCATCACCCTCCAGTTCACGAGCGGATTTAACATTCGTCCGGTGCTGGCGGACCGCTACCTTGTGGAGCAGATCCTGATCAACCTTGTCCAGAACGCCCGCGATGCCATGCCGACGGGCGGCGTGCTGACGATCGGCACGACCACGGTGCGGGTTGATGAATCTCAAACCGCTGCCGGCGGCCGGCGAGCGGGAAGATTTATCTGCCTGTCCGTCCGTGATTCCGGATGCGGCATTCCTCCGGAGATCCAGGACCGCCTCTTTGAGCCTTTCTTCACCGCGGGGAACTCCGGCGGAATGGGCCTGGGGCTGGCAACCGTTTTTGGAGCTGTCAAACAGCAGTCAGGCTGGGTGGAGTTTTTCAGCGAACTCGGGACCGGTACCGAATTCAGGGTCTTCCTCCCGTGCGCTTCCAATTCGACAACGCCCGTGCAAAAGGAATCGCCAGCCGACCTGGCGCCGGTCCGGGGAACGGTCCTGCTCGTTGAACCCGAAGAACGGGTGCGCGGCATGACGCGGTGGGTTTTGAGCCGGGAAAACTATCATGTGATTGAAGCGGACACGAGTTCGATTGCTCTGATCCTTTGGGAAGAAAACCCGAACATCGACCTGCTCCTGACCGATTTCCGTCTGCCGGACGGGTCCGGCTGCGACCTGGCCAACCAGCTTCGCCGGACCAAACCGAACCTGAAAGTGGTTTACACGTCCGACCATACTCCGGACGCGCAAAGCCAGAAACTCGCGTTGCGCGACGGGTTCAAATTTCTCCCGAAACCCTGCAGCCCGAAGAAGCTTCTCGAAACGGTGCGGGAATTTCTCGGACACGCCTCTTAAGGCGATACCAGCTGCGCCTCCGGCTTTTGACGTTCGCTTCCGGCAGCTCGTTCTGCGGTTTCCCAGGCGATGATGACGCGCTTTCGGATCTTTCCCCACCGATAATCTCCCAGTACCCCCGTTTCACGGATCACGCGATGGCACGGGACCAGGTAAGCGAGCGGATTCCGGCCGACCGCGGTTCCCACGGCGCGGGCCGCCCCGGGATGGCCGGCATCAGCCGCGAGGCGCGTGTAGGTCGTCAATCGGCCTGTCGGAACTCTCAAGAGCGCGCGCCAGACCCGCAGTTGAAAGGGAGTGGCGCGCACAAACGCGCGTAACAGGCGATCGGAACTCCGGTTGGCGGGCAGGAACATGTGGTTCGCGATCCGAGCTGCCGCGGGATCGTCCCGACGCAAACGCGCGTTCGGCCAGTTTTCCTGAAGCTCAGTCCACGCGGCCTTGTCTTTGCCGGGTTCGACGAAAGCCAGATGACAGATTCCCCGCCGACTTTCAGCGACCAGGCAGGTCCCGAACGGGGTCAGGGCGAACCCTGCGGAGATCGTCCATCCGGCGCCGCCCGATTTCATTTCGCCCGGCGAAGCGGCTTCGAGCGTAATACACAGGTCATGCAGCCGCCCGGGTCCGGACAGCCCGGCGTCCAGCGCCGCATCCAGAACACTTTGGCCGGTCCGTAGCGATTGTTTGACGCCTGCGAGCGTCAGGCATTGAAGAAAATCCTTCGGCGTCACGCCGACCCAGGTGGAGAACAGCCGATGAAAATGGAATGGACTCAACCCCGCGCGCCTCGCGAGGAACGCAAGGTCCGGCTGGTCGGTGTGATGTTCGTCCAGGTAACGAATCACGCCGGCAATGCGCTCGTAATCGTTCATGCCCTCAGCTTGCCACGTCTGAGAATTCATACCACCCGATTCTTGCTCCGAAACGCTGTGATGAAGTCCTGGACGACGTGGTTTGACAGATTCGGGATTGAGCTTAGAAGTACACGACCGCCAAAAGCGGTCGTGTATGAAAGTTACCGAAACAGATATCTTACCGGTCGCGGACGAATCGGACGCGTTGGACGGTCAGTCTCCCGCGCAAAACGGACCGGTGTCGGACGGGCCGCTTCTGGACGCCTATTCCAGCGCGGTCGTGAGTGCCGCGGACGAGGTCAGCCCGTCGGTGGTGAAGATCGAGGTCCGCAAGAAAGGGGAGCCGCGCAGCGGCCGCGAAGCCGC
>JGI10216J12902_100468322_pt1 | contig 11726 bp, 11 predicted proteins | sample KanNatreferecore_FD_12902 | JGI IMG/M metagenome (IMG submission 12902)
TCGGCGAGGGCGGTCGGCGAGCCCGCGCAATGCCTGCTCCGCTTCCGCCAGCATGGCCTCTCGTCGTTTCGCGGACAACTGCTCTCCGAGATAACGGCGCTCGTCGGCGGACAGGCTTGGATGATCGCGCGCCCGCTCGAGTACGACGGTCCCACCTCGCATGGAGCGCGGTCGGTTCGAGCTGAGGCTGTCGCCGCGGATCCGATAGACGCAGAGCGGCTCGTCGACGAGGCCGGCTCGCGCACCGGCCAGGATCAGCCGGACGAGCAGATCGGTGTCTTCGACTCCGGTGTACACCGTTCCGTCGTAGAACTCGTCGTAGCCTCCGACGGCCACCAGGGCGACGCGGCGGTAGGCCGCATTTGCGAAGACGAAATGCTGGTGGATGATTCCGCGGCGCTGATCCGTGGCGACGAAACGAGCCTTGCCGCGGTAGTAGCGACCGTAGATCTTGCCGTCGAGCTCGAGATACGCGTCCGTCGTGAGGATGTCGAGATCCGGGCGCGCGACGGCCAGCTCGGTAAGCGACTCGAGATACTCGGGAAGGTAGACGTTGTCGGCGTCGAGCACGGCGACGAAGTCCGCCGAGGCGGCTGCTATCGCGAGGTTGCGAGCCGACGCGACGCCGCTGTGCTCCTTGCGGACGAAGACGATGTCGTCCAGGTGCGGTGCGAGCGCAGTGCGCAGGTCGTCCGTCGATCCGTCGTCACATACGATCACCTCATGTGGAGCCAGCGTCTGCGCGAGCGCCGACTCCACCGCTTCTCCGGCGACGGACGCGGCCTGATAGGCAGGGATGATCACCGAGAACGTGGGCCGCGGCCCGGGCTCGACCGGGCTCTCACTCGGCGGCGTGACGAAGGTTCTCACCGGCGGCGGAGCTCGTCTGCATGAGCGGAACACCACCGGTCACGCTCGAGATCACGCTCGCCCCGCCGGACCTCCGGCACGTCCGGCACGTCCTGCCGCATCAGCTGCGTACGTGGGCTGCGCAGGTCAGCGAGATCTTGTGCGTCCTCGACTTGCGGCCGGTGCCGGGAGCCCCTGCGCCGAGCTGGGAGTCCGATGGCCGCCTCCTCGAGGAGCTGGTCGACGACTGTTGCACCCCGTACGCGCACGCGCACACGCGCGTCGTCGACTACGGCTCCGATGTCGCCGACGCGATCGCTGCGCGTTTCCTTGGCGATCGGCCTCCGCCGGCGAAGACGTATCGCGGAGGGCCGTTCTATGCCTACTTCTTCGGGCTTCTCGTGTCGCGGTACGACAGTGTTCTTCATCTCGACTCGGACATGATGTTCGGCGGCGGCAGTCAGAGATGGGTGGACGAGGCGCTCGACCAGCTCCACGGCCGCTCCGACGCACTCGTCTGCCAGCCCTATCCATGCCCGCCGCGGCCGGACGGGGTTGTATTCAACCCGGGGGCCGAGCCAGAAGCTGGAACCGTGCCGGCGCTTCGCTTCCAGACCATCACCACGCGGTACTTCCTGATCGACCTGCGCCGATTCGACGAGCGGATCGGCAGCCTCGGCGTGCGCGCCCATGCGCCGGCGGTCAGACGTGTGGGGCTGCACGACTGGCTTCGCGGAGTCGGCGACCTTCCATTCAGGGACCGGCTGCGGCCCCTCCGGCTGGCGACGCCCAGGATCGACCTTCCGGAACGCCTGCTCGGTGAGGCGATGGCGGCCGCCGGAATGTACCGTCTCGACTACCTCGGCAGCCCACCGGGCATGTGGGTATTGCACCCGCGAGAGCGGACGGACGCGTACTACGCCGTCTTGCCCCAGCTCGTGGAGCGGATCGAGCGCGGCGACGTGACCAAAGAGCAGCGCGGGCACTACGACCTCCACGAGAGCATGCTGCGGCCCGCTTCAAGGCGCTTCGACGCCTAACCGACCGTAACGGTCACCGCGGCGGAAGTCGTGCTGTTACCGCCACGGTCCGTGGCGATCGCCGTCAGGACGTGCTGTCCCCTTTTCACCCTCTTCGTGTTCCAAGCCACCTGCCACGGCGAGCTCGTTGCCGTTCCGAGCAACGTCCCGTCGACAAAGACCTTCACAGAGGCGACGCCGGACGGCGTGTCTGCGGGCGATGTGACGATCTTGACGTTCCCGCCCACGGTGGCTCCGTTGGCCGGCGAGGTGATGCTGACGGTCGGCGGAACGGTGTCGATCTGGATCGTCTGGCTCTTCGTCGACGAGACGTTGCCCGCGACATCCCAAGCGCGGTACTTGACTGTCGTGGTGGCGGACACGCTGAACGGGCCCGTGTACGTCGGGCTCGACGTGGTCGGATCGGTGCCGTCGGTCGTGTAGCGGATCGCGCTGACCTCCGTCCCTGCGTCCGAAGCAGAGAGCGTGACGGTGACCGGCGCCTTGTACCAGCCCGTGGAGCAGGCGGCGCCGTTGCAAGCGATCGACGTGACCGGCGCCGTTGTGTCGCTGACGACGTCGCGCACCATTCGCACGACCGTGTCGTTCGCCGCCTGTTGCCCGAGCCAGTCGAGGAACGGAGCGAGGACGGACGGACTGATGGAGTAGCCGCCGGGGTCGCAGCCGTCGCAGAGGTGGTGGAAGACGAACGTGACCCAGCCGCCGCCGTTCGCCTGAGCGCGCGTGACAGCGCTCTCGAGGTCGGCGAGCGTGTTGAAGCTCTTGATGCTGGGGAGCGTCCCGGTCGCCCAGATGTTCCGCGGCGGAATCGTCTCGGTGACGGGATCGGTGCACGCGTTGGGCGCCGTCCCGATCGCGCAGAGCCCCCAGGCGCGCCTGCCGGTGTTGTAGCCGCAGCCCTGAAGGATCGGGTAGAGCGACGGGTTCTCGGCTCCGAAGGGATATGCGAAGTCAGTGACGGTGAGACCGTGCGAGACGAGCGCCTGGTGGTCGTCGCAGACCTGCCGCGTCGCCTCGCCGGTCGAGACGCTCGTCAGGTCGACGTGGTCGAGCGTGTGGCCGGCAATCTCGTTTCCGGCTGCGGCGATGTTACTCAGGTCCGTCCACGTCATGTAGCCCGCAGCGCCGATGTTGTCGCTGTTGATGTAGAAGGTCGCATGCATCGAGTGTTGCGCCAGCATCGTTTGGAGCGGGATCTGGTCGCTGAGTCCGTCGTCGAAGGTGAGCGAGACGACTGTCGGGGCCCCGAACGCCGAAGCGGGAGCAGCGAGTGCCAGTGCGAACGTAATCGCAAGAAGGAGGCGTCGCACACGCCTAAAGCTTCGTTTCCGATCCACCGCCTCTCCCCTCCGGTAACCGCGCCGATGCCGCATGCAACAGCGCGGCTCGATTGTACGTCGGGCCGGTTCGGGGAGACAACTAGCCGAAGGTGGGGGAGGGGTTAATCTCGCGCGGTGGCGGCCGCCTGGAAGAACGTGAGGGGCCGGGCTCTGCGGCCGATCGCGCGGCGCCTGGGCGATGCGGTCCTCGGTGAGCGGGGACTCCTGGCGAACCGCTTCGTCTCGGCGAAGCTGCTTCCCCTGTCGGGAGATAGGCCGTTTCTGCTCGTCGGCGAGAATCGGGAGACCGACCCTGACCTGCCGGTTCCCCCGCCCGAGCTCTGGCGCCGCTGGGGGCTCACGCTCGACTCGTATCTGAACGGCGGGCGCGCAGACGCCGAGCGGATCGTCGCCGACGTCGCGGCGACCGGCGTCGATCCCACATCCCTCGAGCGCGTGCTGGACTTCGGTTGCGCCGAGGGGAGGGTCCTGCGCTTCTTCCCGCGCGGCGACGACGCCGACCTGTGGGGCGTGGACGTCAACGCCGACCGGATCGCGTGGTGCCAGCAGAACCTGACGCCGCCGTTCCGCTTCGCGACGACGACGACGGCGCCACACCTGCCGTTCGCAGACGAGACCTTCGATCTCGTGTATGCGATCTCGGTGTTCACCCACATCAGCGAGCTCGCGGACGCGTGGTTCCTCGAGCTGCTGCGGATCGTCCGCCCCGGCGGCCACCTGTACCTGACGATCCACGACGAGCACACGATCGAGCTCCTCCTCGACGAGGGCGCCGACCCGGGAAGCACGGGTGAGCTGGGCGATCTCGTGCGGGCCTTCGACGCCGAGACCGGCGTGCTCTCGCGCAACTGGGCGTACTTCGCCGTGCACGCGGATCCCGGCGCACAGGTGTTCTTCAGGACGAGCGACCTCGTGCAGCGCTGGTCGCTCCTCGCCGAGTCGCGGGCCGTGAACCCGGCCTCGATCGGCTATCAGACCGCGCTGATCTTCCGGCGCGGTGAAGGCAACCCGCCGCGACCGCGCTCCCCGCGCTTCGCGTGAGGCGTTTCGACCGAGGACTTGGCCGCACCTTCTGGGCGCTCCTTGCGCTCACGGCGGGAGGGGCTGCGCTCCGCTTCTCGACGCTGCGGACGCAGAGCTACTGGTACGACGAGGCGATCACCGTCGGGCTCGTGCGGCGATCGTTCACCGGCATGCTCGGCGCCCTCCCGCACAGCGAGTCGACGCCGCCGTTCTACTACGTGCTCGCGTGGGGTTGGGCTCGGCTCCTCGGGACAGGGGAGGCCGGTCTCCGCTCGCTCTCTGCGTTGCTCGGGACGGCGACGATACCGGCGACCTACTTCGCGGCCCGGTCGTTTGTGTTGCGGCGCTCGTCCCTGGTCGCTGCGACCCTTGTCGCTGTCAGCCCGCTCCTCGTCTGGTACTCGCAGGAGGCGCGGGCCTATGCGCTGCTCGTCTTCCTCGGCGCTCTCACGCTCGCCCTCCTCCGCCCCGCGGCCGAGACAAGCGGCGAGCGGTGGCTGGGCGGGTGGGCGTTCACGTCGGCTCTCGCACTGGCCACGCACTACTTCGCCGTCTTCTTGATCGCTCCGGAGGCCGCGTGGCTGCTGTATCGGATGGGCAACGCGAGACCGGCAAGGCGGGCCGTGGCGATCGTCGCGATCGTGGGGTGCCTCCTCGCTCCGCTCGCGGCATATCAGGCCCGCTACTCGGAACACACCGCGTGGATCTCGAACTCGGCGAGCCCGGCCGGGCGCCTCGCCTACCTCCTGCACCAACTCGTCATCGGGGCCTACCCGGCTACGCACATTCGACTGCTTCTCGCGGCGGTGCCCGTCGTCTTGCTCGTCGGCGCGCTGACCTGGACCGGTAGGGACGATCGCGCAGGGGCGCTGCGTGCGCTCGCGTTCGCGGCGTTCGCGATCGGTGCGCCTCTTCTCGCTGCGGTCGCCGGAGACCGCTTCTTCGCAGGCCGAGGCGACTACTTCATCTACCGCAACCTGATCGTGGCAACGATTCCGTTGACGATCGCGGCCGCGGCAGTCATCGGCGCTGCCCGAGGGGCCGGTCTCGTGGTCCTCGGCATCGCCTGCGTCCTCCTCGTCGCGGTCTCGGTCGCGATCGCGCGGCGCCCGAGCCTGCAGCGGCCGGACGTCCGCGCGGTCGCGGCGATGCTCGGCGCACCCCGCCGAGCGCGAGTCGTTGTCGTCGACATCCGCACCGCGACGGTCTTGAAGCTGTATCGGCCGCTCGAGGCATTGCCGAAGCTGGGTGCGCCCGTCGCGGAGGTAGACCTCGTTCCCGAGCCCGACCAGAGCCGGGCACGATCGCTTCCGCGCGGGTTCCGGCTCTTCGCGACCGATAGGATCGACACGTTCACGATCTCCCGCTTCCGCCTCGGGCCGCCTCTGCTCGAGCGACCGCCTACGCTCTCGCGTCTCCTCCCGAGCAGCCGTCAGGTCTCCGTGCTGCGCGACTCTCGCTGAGTCGCGCTCAGCGTGGCGATGGCCAGGCGCGCGAGGACCTGTCCCTGTTGCTGCGCCGACTCCTCCAGCCACGTTTCGACGCTGGCCCGATCTCCCAGAGCGGACTGGACGTCGATGGTCACGGCGCTGTTCCAGATCACGAGATCGCCGTCGACGACGTCGAAGTTCCACTGGTGGAGGCCTTCGTACCGCCGCTCCTCGCCCTCCCTGTGCGCATGCCGGAGCAGCACGACGCCGCCCGGGCGGACGACGGCGACCATGTTCTCGACGATCCGGAGCGGGTCGGCGCTGTGGTCGAGCGAGTTGCAGGCGTACGCGATATCGAAGCGTCCGGCGCCGAAATGATCGAGCAACCGTTCGCCGGCGACCCGGTGTGTCCGCACGGGAGGCTCCAGTCCGGCCGCACGAAGCATCCGGTCGTACTCGTCCGCAAGCGGATCGACCGGGACGAGGCTGATCCGCTTCCGGGGGTGACAGAAGCCGGCGTTCGTCACGGGGCCGGAGCCGACGTCGAGGATCGACAGGCTCTCCTGTGGCAGGCGCTCTACCTCGGCGCGGAGGACGGGATCCCGCAGCTCGGTGGAGGCGGCGAAGCGAAGCTCGCGGTCGCCCGCCCACTCCTCGGTCCCGGGCGCGCCCACCAGCCACGCCTGCCAGAAGGCAAGCTCGCTGCTCCTCCCGCGAGTCCGGGCCCAGAGGCGGCGGCCGACCGCTGACCGCATGAGTGCGAGCCGCGGAACCGTCCGCCACGGCGGCAGGGTCGACGAGCTCATTCCGTCCGTGGGTAGGAGCGTTCGAGGCGCGACCGGACGCCGGCCCGGCTCCGCCGCTCGATCACCCTCGCCGCGACTCCCGGAGCCACGGCGGCGGCCAGACCTGCCGCGCGAAGGCGCGCGCTCATCGCAGGATCGCGTGCGAGCTGAAGCGCGTGCCGGCGTGCGCCGCTTTCGCGCGAACGCAATGCGGCCTCCGTCTCCGTCACGCGAAGAGCCCGCCGCTGCGCATTGAGTGACCGTTCGAGAGCAGCGCGTTCGATCGTCGACAGGCCGACGTCGTCGGCGAAGCGGCCAAGGAAGTGCACCCGGTCACGGAGCGTCGCGACACGGTCGCCGGTAAGGCTGTCGCTCAGCACCCGGTAGGTGTAGAGAGGTTCCGCCACGAGCCCTGCAGTTTCGCCTCCATGGATCAGGCGGATCGCGCACTCCCAGTCGGAGCCGCTTCGCAGGGACTCGTCGAAGCCGCCGACCCCGCGAAGCGCGCTGAGGCGTGCCGCCGGCCAGGGGCAGAAGCAGCGCTCGAAGATGGCCGCTCGCTGCGCGTCCACCTCGAAAGCGCAGGTTTGCTCGAACCGGCCGACGACGCGTCCGTCCACCTCGAGCTCGGCGTCCGTGCAGAGAAGAGCCAGATCCGGGCGCGCCGTCGCAAGCTCCGTGAGAGCCTCGATCCGCTCCGGGTGATAGCTGTCGTCGGCGTCGAGGACCGCGAAGAACTCGCCACGCGCCACTCCGAGAGCGCGGTTGCGCGCCGCGGCCACGCCGCGGTGCTCCGCTCGCAGATACGTGACCAGTACCCCGTATCCCTCGACGACTTGGGCGGTGTCGTCGGTCGATCCGTCGTCGACGACGATCAGCTCGAACGCCGGACGGGTCTGGGCCAGGGCAGACTCGATCGCCCGACCGACCGTGGCGGCGCTGTTGTACGTCGCGATCACTACGGAGAACGTCGGTGGCGCCGCGCCGCGCTCGACGGTCGTCGGCGCCGGCGTCCTGAACGCGCCCTGGCGCGGGGGCGTCCGGCTCACGGTTGCTTGCTCTCGAAGGTCGGCGCCTCGTACTCGTGCGGCGGGTCGAACCAGTCGTAGCGGGCGTTGAGCCTCGCGAAGTGCGGAACGGCGAGGAGGAGGCGCTTGATCCGATCCTTCCGTGCCGTCACCAGTGCTTGGCGGTCGTGGAAGGCCGCCTTCGCGGGGGAGACTTTCGAGTAGTACGGGCTCCCGGCGTGCCACACCTTGAGGCCTTCCAGGACGGCGGAGCGGTACCCGAGCCGGTGGATGTCGCGCACGTATGCGGCGTCCTCGTGCCAGAACACGAGGTTCCGATGCGTGCGGAATCCGCCCGCCCGCTCGTAGAGCTCTCGCGAGGTCATCGTGCAGCCGCCGCCGGTCGGACCCTCGAGGATCGCGACCCCGTTGATCTCGACCCGTTTGTACGCGTTCCGCTCCTCGCGTAGGTACTTGATGTACTGCGAGGCGGAGTCGTTCGGGTCGTCATGGAGACTTGCGGCGAGATAGCCCATGCGCGGGATTCGGACGAAGGCATCGAGCAGCATCTCGTCCCAGCGCGGGGGCGCTTCGATGACATCGTCGTCGAGCTCGATCAAATAGTCGCCCGTGGTCATTGCGACGCCGTGCGCGTACGCGTTCGTCCCGATGTTCTCCGAATGATGGACGACGCGAATCCGCGCGTCGTCGAGCGAGTCCAGATATTCGCGCGTGCCATCGTCGGAAGCGTTGTCCCAGATCACGATCTCCCTGGTCTTGTCGGAGGCCCGGCGCAGGACGTCGTCGACGCAGCGGCGCAGGAGGTGGCACCGGTTGTGCGTCACCACGACGACGGCGATCAAAGAGATCCTCCCTGTAGCGGCTGCCGGTTGAGGTCGTCGAAGGTGCAGAGCTCGATCCCCAGTCGCTCGACCGTCTCGCGGACACGCGGATCGCACAACGCGCGTACTTCCTGCTCGCGCTCGGCGCGGTACCAGTCGTCCAGGTCGTCCACGAAGCCCGGATGGCAGCCGAGCTCGGTCGCTCCTGGCTCGAGCTCCTCGAGCAGGCGGACGAGCGCCTCCGTGGTGATCGACTCCGGCTCCGGCCTTCCACGGCCGTCGTGGCCGTAGAAGTCGCCGACGAAGCGAACGTGCGCGCTTACGCGGCGAAGCGGTACGCCGAGCTCCTCGGCCGCCTGCTCGAAGAGCGGGCGCACGAGCTCGGCGCGGTGGCGATGCTGGTGTGAGTCCAGGTGTGACGGGTCGCGTCCGACGAGCGACCTGAACCGCTCGAGCTGCCGCTGCAGATCGGCCTCTGCCCGCCGGCGAACAGTCGTCGCCGAACGCGCAGCGCCGCGACGTGGCAGGCGCGCGACGCGCCAGGAACCGAGCTCGGCATGGAGTCCGAGACCGAGCCGTGGGCGCCCTCGAGCTTCCTCGATCGCCTCGCGGGCCGCGGGCCGCTCGACCATGAGGCTCGCGCTCGTGACGATCCCCCTGTCGTGCGCCTCGAGAATCCCTCGGTTTACGCTGGGGCTGAGGCCGAAGTCGTCCGCATTCACGATCACATAGCGCATGATCAGAGGTTCCAGCGTTCCCGACGTCACTATGACCGATCCGTCCGAGAAGCGGAACCGCCGCCGCCGTCGTCTTGCGCGCGTTCGCCGCCCTGCGCGCCTCGGGACGATCCGCCGCACCGAGCCTCTCAGCGAGCATTGGGGGCGGGAGCGGGGGACGCCCGTCGATCGCTACTACATCGAGCAATTCCTCGCGGAGAACCGGCACGTGGTGAGGGGGCGGGTGCTCGAGGTGATGAATGCGGATTACACGCGCCGCTTCGGAGACGGGGTGACCGGCAGTGACGTTCTCGACATCGACGCGGGCAACCCGGAGGCCACGGTCGTCGCGGATCTGGCGGACGCCGCAGCGATCGAGGCGGATGCGTTCGACTGCTTCATCCTCACTCAGACGCTCCAGTACGTCTTCGACCTCGAGACGGCGATCGGGCACGTCCACCGTGTGCTTCGCCCCGGCGGCACGGTGCTCTGCACCGTTCCAGCCGTGAGCAAGATCGGCCGGCGGCAGCTCGGCTCCGAGTGGTGGCGGCTCACCCCCGCTGCGTGCGCGAGGCTCTTCGAGGGCGTCTTCGAGCGCGGTCGAGTCGACGTCCGAGGTCGCGGCAACGTCCTCACGTGCGTCGCGTTCCTCGTCGGTATGGCGGCCGAGGAGCTGAAGGCGCGGGAGCTCGAGACCGACGACCCGCTCTTTCCCCTGATCGTCACCGTGCGGGCGACGAAGACGACCTGACCAGGGGTAGGAGGTCGTCCGCCGCCGGGTTACCCTGATCGCAGTGAGCGGAGACAACACGACGTTCGCGGAGCCCGCGCCCGTCGCCGTTCGTTCGCGCCGGCGTGTGCGCGGAGTCGCGCGACAGCTGCGACGGTCCGTCGACCTGCTCTGGGCGCTCACGGAGTCGGACCTGCGGTTCCGCTACGGGCGAGGCCTCGGACGCTTCGCCCGATGGCTGTTGGAGCCGTTCGCGCTCGTCGGCATCTACCTCCTGCTCATCACCTTTGTCGTCGATCGCCCCGGAACCGCTCCGGGCCTGAGCCTCGCGGCCGCGATCGTCCCCTTCCAGCTCGTCATCTCGACGGTGAGCAACGCGATGGAGAGCCTCGAGACCCGACGCCCGATCCTGCAAAACATGGCCTTCGAGCGGAACCTCATGCCGATCTCGTCGGCGCTCACAGAGTGTGCCTCGTTCATCGCGAGCTTCGCGATCGTGATCGTCATGATGATCGCGTACCAGGTCGAGCCGACCGTTGCGCTCCTTTGGCTCCCACTCGTGGTGGTCGTGAACCTCTATCTCGCGGTCGCAGCGGCGTACAGCGCCGCAATTCTCGGGCTTTGGTTGCGCGAGCTGAAGGCGTTCCTCCTCAGCTTCGTCCGGATGCTCTTCTTCATCGGTCCGGGTCTCGTGCCGCTCGCCCAGACGAGCCCGCACGTCCAGAGCCTGCTTCGGCTCAACCCGTTGACGGGCATGTTCGAGGCGTATCGCGCCGTCTTCCTCTATGGGCACGCGCCGGCCGTGTGGCAGCTGCTGTATCCGATCGGCATCGCGTCGGCGATCCTCGCGGTGTTCGTTCCGATCTACCGCGCCGAGCAGCGACAGTTCGCGAAGGTCGTGTGAGTCGATGATCCGAGCCGAAGGCGTCGGCATCCACTTCTTCTTCGACCGGCATCGACGCGTCGTCACGCCGAACGCGGCACACTTTCGCTCCGGTTCATCCGAGGTCTGGGGGCTACGACGAGTCAGCTTCGACATCTCGGCGGGTGAAGGCATGGCACTCATCGGCCGAAGCGGATCGGGGAAGACGACACTCCTTCGGACGCTGGCCGGTGTGTACGCACCCGACGAAGGCCGCGTGTTCGTGAACGGCCGCGTCGCCTCCTTGCTCTCGATCGACGCCGGGCTACTGCCGCTTCTCACCGGTCGAGAGAACGCCCTGTTGCTCGGAGTCCTTGCAGGTTTGACGCGCGCGCAGTCGAAGCGCGCGCTGAGAGCCGTGAAGGAGCGAAGCGCGCTTGGCGACGCCTTCGAGTATCCCGTCTCGGCCTACTCGCAGGGGATGCGCGCCAGGCTCGGCTTCGCCGTCGCAGAAGAGACCGAGCCGAGGATCCTGCTTCTGGACGAGGTCCACGAGGCACTCGACCATGAGTTTCGGACCATCGTCCAGGAACGCGCACGGGCGCTCGTCGAAAGCGGCGGTGTGGTCGTCGCGACCGGCCACGACCATCCGCTGCTCGAGCAGCTCTGCGGGCGCGCGATCTACCTCGAGGCGGGCGCGGTCATCGGCGACGGGCCGTTCAAGGCGGTGCAGCAGGCCTATTTCGGTGACGTGGAAGCGGGAATGCACGGCTGACGCCTAGGTCGCCGTGCGCGGCGACTCGATTGAAGCCGCGCGAGACGGCTCTTACGATGGGGTCGTGACGCGGACGACCATCGCCGCGGCTTGGACGATCGGGATTCTCACCTTCGGGACGAGCCTCGTGCCGGTCGTGAACGGACCGCAGGGGTATGACACGGCGCCGCTCACGACTGCGGTGCACGCACTTCTCCACGGTGGTTCCGTCTACACGGGCAGAGGCGCCGGCGACTTCCTCTATCCGCCGAGCGCACTGCTTCTGCTTCTCCCGCTGGGCGCCGTCGGCATCGCGTGGGGCGGGCGGCTCTTCTTCGTCGTCGACGT
>JGI10216J12902_101137367_pt1 | contig 11726 bp, 8 predicted proteins | sample KanNatreferecore_FD_12902 | JGI IMG/M metagenome (IMG submission 12902)
TGGCTGAAGAGATCCATATCTCGGATGTCGAGCGCGCCTTGCAGAAGGATGCGGTGGCCAAGGGGATGCAGGTGCTCACGAGCCAACTGCCAGCCATCCAGCACGAGTGGCTTTTTGGTGGGCTGTACTTTGCCAGCCCGGACAAGCTCGACACGAAGGTACCACTGGTGGACAAACGCGTGCGCCAGGCCATGAACCTGGCGATCAATCGGCACGCCATCGCGCAGGCCCTCCTGGGTGGGCGGGTGCAGCCGATGCGGGTGCACGGGTATCATGCCAAGCTGGACAGTGACATCTGGCCGGGGATCTGGAACCCGGACTGGGACAAACGCTTCGAAGAGTTCTACGGGTATGACCCGGCGAAGGCCAAGGCGCTCCTGGCGCAGGCGGGGTATCCACAGGGCTTTGAGTTCACCCTGTACCTCGCCACTCTGCCAGGGCTCCCAGAGATGGTGGATATCGGGCAGGCCATAGCGCTCGACTGGCAAGCCATAGGGCTCAAGCCCAAGCTGGTGGAAGTCGACTTCCCCAGAGTGCGAGAGCAGTACCGGTCCAAGGCCATACACGGGGCCATCTGGCCCTTGCGCCACGCCCTGCGCGCCCTGGATGCCGTCCGCCTGTTCAACAAGGCCAAGGATTCGACGGTCTATGCCTATGAACATCCGTTTATCGAGGAGAGACTGGAAGCCTTAAGTAAGACGGTGGACCCTGCAGAAAGGTCGCGACTGCTGCGCGAGATCGGAGACCATAAGTTCACCGAATTCGCTGAGATACCCATGTTCTGGCTGTTTGCTGAGGCGACCGTGAACCCCAAATATATCGCGGAGTATGTCTTCCCAGGGGTGATCACCGGCTACTTCACCCACCTAGAATATATCAAGCTGGCGCCATAAGGAGATCACGATGCAGAGGGATGGTGGTTGGCGGACTTTTGTGGGGGTAATGGGCGTTCTCGGATTGGTGGTCACGGTGGCGTGGGCGCAAACGGCCGCTCCGCCGAAGGCGAAGCTGGAGCGGCTCAAAATTGCCGTGGCCCCCCTGGGGTATGACACCAACTTTTCCTGGCTGCAGACCCTCAGTGGGCAGCTTGATAAACGGCCGGCCCTGGAATACCTCGTGGGCATCGACCGCAATACTGGCGCGTATATTCCCGAGCTGGCCGAGAAGTGGGAGATGGCGCCTGATGGTAAGACGTGGACCGTCATGTTACGCAAGGGCGTCAAATTCCACGAGAACTGGGGCGAGTTCACTGCCAGGGACGTGCGCCATGCAGTCTTCCTCATCACCCAGCCTGAGGCCGTAGCGAGTTATACACCTTTCTGGCGGAACTCAATGGGGATCACCAAGAACGATACGGTCGAGGAGGTGACAAAGAAAGTCGAACAGGGCGTGGAAATCGTGGACGACTACAAGGTCGTCTTCCACCTCAAACAGGTGGTACCAGAGTTTCTCGATCAAATCTCGGCCATCTTCGACCTGCCCATGGAGAGCAAGGCGCGCTGGGATGCTGGCGGCAAGGAACTCTACGCCCAGAAGGTGGTGGGCACCGGCCCCTTTGAATTCGTCGAGCGTAAGGTGGGTTCGCACGTGTTGTACAAGCGGGTCGAGAATCACTGGCGTAAGACGCCGGAGTACAAAGAGCTGGAGTTCCGCTGGGTCCCCGAGGGTGTGACCCGTCTGGCCTCTCTGATGGCGGGCGAGGTGCACATCTCCGATGTCGATCGCGCCTTGCAAAAAGATGCCATCGCCAAGGGCATGAAGCTGAGCACCAGCAAACTGCCAGCCATTCAGTTCCAGTGGCAGTTTGGGGGAACGTACTTTGCCACCCCGGAAAAACTGGACCACAAAAACCCCTTTTTGCTGCGAGAAGTACGGCAGGCCATGAACATGGCGGTCAATCGGCACGCTATCGCTGAGAACCTCCTGGGCGGCAAAGTGCAACCGCATCGCGTCATGGGGTTCCACCCGCAACTGAGCACGGCCATCTGGCCGGGGATCTGGAATCCGGCGTGGGACACGCGCTTTGAGGAGCGCTTCGGCTACGACCCGGCCAGGGCGAAGGCGCTACTGAAGCAGGCCGGGTATCCGCAGGGCTTTGAGTTCACCCTGTATCTGTACACGCTGCCGGGGCTCCCGGAGATCGTCGACGTCGGGCAGGCTATGGCCCTGGATTTTCAGGCTATTGGGCTGAAGGCGAAGCTGGTGGAAACGGAGTTCCCGAGGGTGCGGGAGCTCTTCCGCTCCCAGACGATCCACGGGGGGCTGTTCCCCACGCGCCACGCCACGCAGGCACTGGACACTTCGCGCAACGTCCATAAAGCCAAGGACTCGGCGGGGCATTGGTATGAGCATCCGGCGATCGAAGAGCGCCTGGAGGCCCTCACTACGGTGGTGGACAAGGCGGAGCGGACGCGTCTGTTACGCGAGATCGGCGACCATAAGGTCAATGAATTTGCCGAGATCCCGCTGTTCTGGCTGTACGCGGACGCGGCCGTGAACCCCAGGTATATCGCGGAGTATACGTTTCCGGGGACCATCACCGGCTACTTCACGCATCTGGAGTACGTCAAGCTGGCGCCATAGACATAAGGAGACCTCTATGCAGCGGTATGGTCGTTGGCAGACTCTTGTGGGGGTGATGGGCGCTATCGGGTTGGTGGCTATCGTGGCCTGGGCGCAAACGGCCGCACCGCCGGCGAAGACGAAGCTGGAGCGGCTCAAAATTGCCGTGGCACCCCTGGGGTGGGACACCAACTTTAGCTGGCTGCAGAGCCGCAGTGGCAACCTGGATAAAAGGCCAGCCCTGGAGTTTCTCGTCGGCATTGATCGCAACACCGGGATGTATATTCCCGAGTTGGCTGAGAAGTGGGAAATGTCTCCGGATGGCAAGCACTGGACCATCACGTTACGCCAGGGCATCAAATTCCACGAGAATTGGGGCGAGTTTACCGCCAGGGACGTGCGCCACTCGGTCTTCCTCATCACCCAGCCTGAATCTGTGCAGAGTGATGCGAGCATCTGGCGGACCGTGATGGGGGTGACGAAGACTGACACCATAGAGGAGGTGGCCAAGAAAGCTGAACAGGGCGTGGAGATCGTTGACAACCACACAGTCGTGTTCCACCTCAAGCAGCCGGTGCCGGAGTTTGTTGAGATGATCTGCGCCAACACCGACCTGGTCATGGAGAGCAAGACGCGCTGGGATGCCGGAGGCAAGGAGCTGTATGGGCAGAAGGTGGTAGGCACTGGTCCCTTCGAGTTTATTGAGCGTAAGGTGGGCGCACACGTGCTCTACAAGCGGGTGGAAAACCACTGGCGCCAGACCCCAGAGTACAAAGAACTCGAATTTCGCTGGGTCCCGGAGGGCGTTACCCGTCTGGCGACTCTCCTGGCGGAAGAGGTACACATCTCCGATGTCGATCGCGCCTTGCAGAAGGACGCGCTCGCCAAAGGGATGAAGATTAGCACTAGCAAGTTACCAGCCATGCAACACCAGTGGCAATTTGGGGGGACGTACTTTGCTACCCCAGAGAAGCTAGACCCGAAGGTGCCCTTTGTGAAGCGAGAGGTACGACAGGCCATGAACATGGCCATCAATCGGCAAGCCCTTGCTGAGAACCTCCTGGGCGGGAGGGTACAACCACATCGGCTCCATGGTTACCATCCCAAGCTTGACGGTGCTATCTGGCCTGGAATATGGAACCCAGAATGGGACACGCGCTTCGAGGAGCGCTACGGTTATGACCCGACCAAGGCTAAGGCGCTTCTGGCGCAGGCCGGGTACCCGCAGGGTTTTGAGTTCACCCTGTACCTCTATACCCTGCCAGGGCTCCCGGAGATCGTCGATATCGGGCAGGCCATAGCATTGGATTTCGAGGCCATCGGGCTCAAGCCAAAGCTCGTGGAAATGGAGTTCCCCAGGGTCCGGGAGCTATACCGCACCAAGACGATCCATGGAGCGCTGTTTCCCTCGCGCCACGCCGCACGGGCCCTAGAGGTTGCGCGTAATGTCCATAAAGCCAAGGATTCGGTGGGCTATTGGTATGAGCATCCGTTTATCGAAGAGCGTCTAGAAGCCCTCAGCACCGTGGTGGACGCGGCGGAGAGGACCCGCCTGCTGCGAGAGATCGGGGACCATAAGTTCAACGAGTTCGCTGAGATCCCGCTGTTCTGGCTGTTTGCGGAGGCGGCCGTGAACCCCAAATATGTTGCAGAGTATACATTTCCGGGGGTGATCACCGGCTACTTTACACACCTGGAGTACATCAAACTAGCACCGTAGGCATGGGAGGGGAAAGCAGTATGCAGAGGTGGGTTTATCGCGGTGTTCTGTGGGGGATGGTCTGCATTCTAGAATTGACGGTAGCGGTGGCCTGGGCGCAAACGCCAGCACCGTCAGCCAAAACCAAACTGGAACGGCTACGGGTTGCTGTCGCGCCGCTGGGTTGGGATACGAATTTTACCTGGCTGCAGAGCCGCAGTGGCATGCTCGATAAACGACCAGCGCTGGAGTATCTCGTCGGCATTGACCGCAATACCGGGGCGTACATTCCCGAATTGGCCGAAAAGTGGGAGATGTCTCCCAATGGCAAAGACTGGACGATTACGCTGCGTAAGGGTGTGCAGTTCCATGACAACTGGGGACCATTCACGGCCAAAGACGTGCGCCACGCGGTTTTCCTGATTACCCAGCCAGAGTCCGTACAAACTGACGGGGGTCTTTGGCGTGGATTCCTGGGCATTGCGAAAAACGACTCCGGCGCGGACGCAGCGAAGAAAGTTGAGGAGGGGATAGAAATCGTTGATGATTCTACTGTCATCTTTCACCTCAAGCAGGCGGCTCCGGAGTTTGTAGAAAATATCTCGGCGAACGCTGACCTGGTCATGGAGAGCAAGGCGCGCTGGGATGCTGGCGGCAAGGAGCTGTATGGGCAGAAGGTAGTCGGGACTGGTCCCTTCGAGTTTGTCGAGCGCAAAGTGGGCTCGTATGTGCTCTACAAGCGGGTGGAAAACCACTGGCGCAAAACTCCTGAGATGAAAGAATTAGAGTTTCGCTGGGTCCCGGAAGGGGTGACGCGCTTGGCGACGCTCCTGGCGGAAGAAGTGCACATCTCGGACGTGGACCGTGCCTTACAGGCCGATGCCGTCGCCAAAGGCATGAAGATCAGCCCCAGCACCCTGCATGCCATGGAGCACTATTGGAGCTTTGGGGGCCTCTATTTTGCCACCCCAGAGAAGCTCGATACCAAGGTCCCCTTCACCGACAAACGGGTGCGACAGGCCATGAATATGGCGATCAATCGGCAGGCCATTGCCAAGTCTCTCCTGGGTGGGAAAGTCGAACCAGTGCGTATTGCCGGCTACCATCCAAAGCTGGACGCGACCCTCTGGCCTGGGATCTGGAACCCTGATTGGGATAAGCGGTTTGAAGAGTTGTACGGTTATGACCCCGTCAAGGCGAAGGCGCTGCTGAAGGAAGCGGGTTATCCCCAAGGCTTTGAGTTCACCGTGTACCTCTACACCTTACCGGGTCTCCCAGAGCAAGTGGATATTGGGCAGGCGATTGCCTTGGATTGGCAAGCCATAGAACTCAAACCCAAGTTGGTGGAAATTGATTTCCCCCGTGTGCGTGAACAGTATAGGACAAAAACCATTCACGGTGCCGCGTTTCCTGGACGCAATGCCCTGCGTGCCTTGGACTTCATCCGTATTTTCAACAAAAGCAAAGATGGGGTGGTCAATTCTTTTGAGCATCCCTTTATTGACGAGCGTCTGGAAGCGCTGGGGAAGATAGTGGATCCAGGCGAACGGGCGCGGCTGCTGAGGGAAATAGGCGACTATAAGTTCACCGAATTTGCTGAGATGCCGATGTTCTGGCTGTTCGCTGAAGCCGCAGTGAACCCGAAGTATGTTGCGGAGTATGTGTTTCCGGGAGTGATTACGGGTTTCTTCACGCACCTGGAATACGTCAAGCTTGTACAGTAAGCTTGCTGTTATGCACCTGAGACAGAGGAGGGGAATATGCAACGATGGGGTACACGAGGAGTACTGTGGGGAGTAGCAGTACTCGTTGTCGTGTTGGTCATGCACGTAGCCTGGGCGCAGGCGCCAGCCAAGGGGAAGCTGGAGCGGCTTATCGTTGCTGTGGCGCCCCTGGGTTGGGATACCAACTTTACCTGGCTGCAGAGCCGCAGTGGTATGCTCGATAAACGACCGGCGCTGGAATACCTCGTGGGTATTGATCGCAACACGGGGGCGTACATTCCCGAACTGGCCGAGAAGTGGGCGATGGCGCCCGATGGCAAAAGCTGGACCATTACCCTACGCAAAGGCGTCAAGTTTCACGAGCAGTGGGGGGAATTCACCGCCAAGGACGTGCGCCACGCAATTTTTCTCATCTCGCAGCCTGATTCGGTGCAGACCGATGCCGGGCTGTGGCGCTCGCTGATGGGTATAGAGAAGAACGACTCGATAGAGGCGATGGCGAAAAAACTCGAGCAAATGGTGCAGATTGTCAACGATCATGAGGTGATCATCCATACCACAGTGGTCGCTCCGGAACTGGTAGATAGCCTCTCGGCCAAGAGCGACCTGGTGATGGAGAGCAAAGCGCGCTGGGACGCCGGGGGCAAGGAGCTGTATGGCCAGAAGGTGGTGGGCACCGGTCCTTTCGAGTTCGTCGAGCGCAAGGTGGGTTCGTACGTGCTCTACAAACGGGTCGAGAACCACTGGCGTCAGACCCCAGCGTACAAAGAGCTCGAGTTTCGCTGGGTGCCGGAGGGGGTGACGCGGCTGGCGACGCTGATCGCTGGCGAGGTGCATATCTCCGACATCGACAGGGCTCTACAAAAGGATGCGACTGACAAGGGGATGAAGGTTATCTCGAGCAAACTGACGGCTATCGGCCACGAATGGTTATTCGGTGGTATGTACTTTGCGACGCCGGATAAGCTGGATCAGAAGCAGCCCTTTGTGGACAAGCGGGTACGGCAGGCAATGAACATGGCGATCAATCGCAAAGCCATTGCGACGAACATCCTGGGCGGCAGAGTGCAGCCCATGCTGGTGACGCGTTTCCACCCGCAAGAAGACGAGGCGCTGTGGCCTGGGATCTGGAACCCGGAATGGGAGAAGCGTGCTGAAGATCTGTATGGCTATAATCCCACCAAGGCCAAAGCACTTCTGAAGGAGGCTGGATACGAGAAGGGCTTTGAGTTTACCATATACCTTTACACCCTGCCTGGATTGCCAGAAATCATCGATATCGGCCAGGCTCTGGCGCTGGATTGGGAGGCGGTCGGGCTCAAGCCGAAAATGGTGGAGATCGATTTCCCGCGCGTGCGGGAGCAGTATCGCACCAAGTCCATTCACGGTGCGTTATGGCCCTTGCGGGGTAGCCCAAATGCTTTTAACCTCTTGCGTATCTTCAACAAAGCTAAAGAGTCTGTCGTCTATGCCTACGAGCATCCCTATATTGAGGAGCGCCACGAGGCGCTCGGCAAGGCCGTGGACAAGACCGAACGGGCACGGCTGCTACGCGAGATCGGCGATCACAAGTTCAATGAGTTTGCCGATATGCCCCTGTTCTGGCTATTTGCAGAAGCGGGCGTGAATCCTAAGTACATTTCAGATTATACTTTCCCGGGCAGTATCACCGGGTTCTTCACCCATCTGGAGTATATCAAACTAGCGCAGTAAGAGAGGGGAAGATCTATGCAGCGTTACATCCTGATTCGGTTTCTGCAGTGTTTGCTGGCTCTGTGGGTTATGAGCGTCATCGTGTTTAGCCTGGCCCGTATGACGGGCGACCCGCTTGATGTGCTCTTGCCCATGGAAGCCGGTGAAGGAGAACGGGAGCGAGTGGCACACCACTGGGGGCTGGATCGACCGCTCTATGAGCAGTACTTTGTCTTTCTGGGCAAAGCCCTGAAGGGGGACTTTGGGAATTCCTGGAAATGGCAGGGCCATACCGCCATGGGGCTGGTGATCGAGCGTCTGCCGGCGACGCTGCAATTGGCTGGTGTCGCCATTGTCATCAGTGTTATGCTGGCGCTACCTTTTGGCGTGCTCACGGCGGTGTGGAAAGATACGTTCTTTGATTCGTTAGGGAAAATCGTCGCCTTGCTGGGTCAGTCCCTGCCGAGCTTCTGGTTGGGCATTGTCCTGATGTGGATTTTCGCCGTGTCGTTGGGTTGGCTGCCCACCTCGGGACGTGGCACGTGGCACCATATGATTCTTCCGGCCATCTGTCTGGGCTGGTTCCAGGTGGCGGCGATGATGCGGTTAGTCCGTTCGTCTATGCTCGACGTGCTGGATAGTGAATTTGTCAAGTTGACCCGGGTCAAAGGCTTGCCCGAATGGAAGGTGGTGTGGAAGCACTGTTTGCGCAACGCGGCGATTGCGCCTCTGACCTATTTTACCGTCACCGCGGGGGTGCTGATCACTGGCTCGGTGGTGATCGAGAGCGTGTTCGCCTGGCCTGGCACTGGCCTGCTGGCAGTGGATGCGGTCAGGGCTAGAGACTTCCAGGTGGTGCAGGCGATCGTCATTGTCTTTTCGTCGGTGTTCCTCATGGCGAATCTGTTGGTGGACGTTCTCTATGCCTATATCGACCCACGTATCCGCTATTAATAACCCTGGAATGTCGGGATAACCCATTGTAGAAAGGATTGAGCTTATGGCGCTGGCGATACCACAACAAGTACCCTGGTACCTGGCCCCTCTCCGGCTGCTGCGTGGCATGTTTCAGGTCAGACGGTTCCCGGGGGTGGCGATGATCATTCTGGTTTTTCTCCTGGTGATTCCCGGCCTTTTCGCGGAGTGGATTTCACCCCACGACCCGATCAAAGGCAGCCTGGCAGCACGCCTCAAGCCACCCATGTGGGAGAAGGGTGGGAGTAGTACCTATCCTCTGGGCACAGATAAGGTGGGGCGGGACGTGCTGAGCCGTATCATTCATGGTGCCAGAGTTTCCCTGCGCGTGTCCCTTGAGGCGATTATAGTCAGTGGGGTCATTGGCACCACCCTGGGGCTCCTCGCAGGGTACTTTGGCGGTAGGACGGATGCGTTCATCATGCGCCTGGTCGACATCTCACTTGGCTTGCCCATTATTCTGATTGCCCTGGTGTTTGTCGCGGCGCTCGGACCGAGCTTTGCCACGATGAACCTGGTGATCACCGTGGCTCTGTGGTCGCGCTATGCGCGGCAGGTGCGTGGTGAGGTCCTGAGTATCAAGCAGCGCGACTTTATCGCCCGGGCGCGTGTGGCCGGGGCTTCGCACTTGCGCATCATGTTCCGCTATCTTCTGCCCAACGTGGTGAATACTCTGATCGTGCTGGCGACGCTGCAGGTGGGTTTTGTCATCCTCCTGGAGTCGTCCCTGAGCTTCCTTGGCGCCGGGATTCCGCGCCCAACGCCAGCCTGGGGGCTGATGGTCGCAGATGGGCGCGAGCTCATCGTGACGGCCTGGTGGATCGCCATGTTCCCTGGCCTGGCGATCATGCTCACCGTGCTGTCGATGAACCTGGTGGGCGATTGGCTGCGCGATCATCTTGATCCAAAGCTCAAGAATGTTTAACTGGTCCCCTCTCTCAGGAGGAGAGGGGAAGGGTCCCACAGGGAGATAGAGTTGTCGATAAAGCACTGTGGTGCATAGGTACGAGGGTATGACCAGACATATTGGCGACGTTGTGCTGGAAGTTGAGGATCTGCACACCTACTTTTTCACGCGCTTGGGTGTTGTCAAAGCCGTGGATGGGGTGAGTTTCTCCTTGCGCCAGGGGGAAACCCTGGGGATCGTGGGTGAGTCAGGGTGTGGGAAGACCATGACGGCCCTGTCCCTTCTGCGCCTGGTGCCAAAGCCAGCGGCGCGTATCGTACAGGGCAAAATCCTGCTGCAAGGGGAGAACCTGCTCGACAAGAGCGAGAACGAGATGCGACAGATACGGGGGAGTCGTATCTCGATGATCCTCCAGGACCCCCAGACCTCCCTGAATCCGTTGTTTACCATCGGCAACCAACTGATCGAGGCGCTCAAGATCCACCACGAGGGCCGTGCCCGGGATCTGGTGCAGCGCGCCATCAACGCCTTGAAGCAGGTCCGCGTAGCGGCCCCGGAGCGGCGCGTTGATGACTATCCGCATCAAATGAGCGGGGGTATGAAGCAGCGTGTCGTCGGCGCCATTGCCCTGTCCTGTGAGCCGCATGTGATCATTGCCGACGAGCCCACGACATCGCTGGACGTCACCATCCAGGCGCAATACCTGCGTCTCCTGCGGGAAATCCAGGAGGAAACCGGGCTGTCGATCATCTTCATCACGCATGACTTCGGCATTGTGGCCAAGATGTGTGACCGGGTTATGGTGATGTACGCCGGCCGGGCGATTGAAACCGGCTCGGTGCGCGACATTTTTAATCATCCTTCACACCCCTATACGGAGGCTCTACTCAACTCTGTGCCCAAACTAGAAGAACGCACCGCACGCCTCTACTCCATCGATGGCCAGCCACCGCTGCTCTGGAATCTCCCCCCAGGGTGCCGGTTTGCGCCACGCTGTCCCTATACCGAGGCGCGTTGTGAAACTGAGTATCCGCCCTCTTTCCGCGTGGCAGAGGGCCACACCGCAGATTGCTGGAGGCTGCAAGGCGAATGGCAGACACACCACTCCTCAGTGTCCAAAACTTAGTAAAGCATTTCCCGGTGACCAAGGGGTTGTTGCTGATGAAAACCATCGGCTGGGTGAAGGCCGTGGATGACATCAGCTTCACGCTGCAGCAGGGTGAGACCCTGGCTCTGGTGGGGGAGTCAGGGTGTGGCAAAACGACTACTGCCAAGCTCATCTTACGTCTGGAACAGCCGACCTCTGGCGAAGTGCTGATGGATGGAAAAGACGTGCACGCTTTGAGCGGGAGTGACCTGAAGGACTATCGTACCATGGTACAGGCGGTGTTTCAGGACCCCTGGTCGTCTTTGAGCCCACGCATGCGGGTCCGCAAGATCGTCGCTGAGCCCCTGGTGATCAATCAGAAAGTCTCGCGTGCCCAAATAGACGAACGCGTCAAGGAAGTTATGGCGAGCGTTGGCTTGCGCCCGGAGCAGGCAAATCTTTATCCTCACGAGTTCAGCGGCGGGCAACGCCAGCGTATTGCCATGGCCAGCGCGCTGATTTCCCATCCCAAGCTGATCATCCTGGATGAACCGGTGTCGGCCCTGGATGTGTCCATTCGGGCGCAGATCATGAACCTCCTGGTGGATCTGCAACAGCAATACAACGTCAGCTATCTGGTCATCGCCCACCACCTAGCCACCACCCGCTATATGGCGCACGAAGTGGCCGTCATGTATCTCGGCAAGATCGTCGAAAAAGCCCGCACCGAGGAGCTGTTTAACAACCCGCTGCACCCGTATACCAAGGCGCTGTTTTCCGCTGCCCTCCCCAGCCACCCTGATATCGAACGCGAGGAGATTATTCTGCGTGGCGAAGTGCCCTCGCCCATCAACCCCCCAAGCGGTTGTAGATTCCATCCGCGCTGTCCCATGGCCAAGCCTGAGTGCGCTACGGTGGAGCCGGTGGAGAAGCTGGTGGCTGCGGGCCATATGGTGGCATGTCATCTCTATTGAGGGAACTCTGCTGATGTCCCTCATGTCCCCTCTCCCTCTGGGAGAGGGTTAGGGTGAGGGGCTTTATCCCAGGAGCCGCGGGGCCCTCACCCCCATACGCGCCAGG
>JGI10216J12902_104726963_pt1 | contig 11725 bp, 12 predicted proteins | sample KanNatreferecore_FD_12902 | JGI IMG/M metagenome (IMG submission 12902)
ATTGCGGCCGGCTGAAGCCTCTGTGGCTAGAAACTGGGGACTCCTGAGCTCTTTATCACTTTCTTAGAAAGGATTCGCCGGGGACGTGTTGAACCCCTCAGTACGGGCGCCACATCTGGACGCCTGGACCGTAGCCGGAGGCGTTTGGAGCCCGGCGCGGCAACAACCAAGGAGTGCTGCTATGCGTAGAAAAGCGTTTACCTTAATCGAGCTTCTGGTGGTCATCGCGATCATCGCCATCCTTGCCGCCATCCTCTTCCCGGTGTTCGCCCAGGCACGGGAGAAGGCCCGGACCATCTCGTGCACCAGCAACTGCAAGCAGCTTGCGACCGCCCTGATGATGTACTCGCAGGACTACGACGAGATGCTGCCTGGCTGGCCCCGGCCCAACGCGACCAACCCGATCTTCAGCCAGAACAACCCTGCGGAGTGGGGAAACAGGTGGGACTGGCAGATGATCGTCTGGGTGATGAACCCCTACGTCAAGAACTACGGCGTCTGGAGCTGCCCCAGCGCCACACAGTTCACCACCCGCAACAATGTCCGAATCAGCGTGGCCTACAACGAGTACATGTACAACACCTGGCACTCGCTCGATTACTACGACCGGGACCAGAACAACCTCGCTTTCCTCGCAGGCACCCAGGCGGGTGTGGCGAACGTCGCACTGATGGCGGATTCCAGCTTTGCCGGCATCTTCAATGACTGGGGCACCTTGGACGGGATCCGGTTCCCCGGCGAAGCGGCGGATTTCGGCCTCGGACGCATCAAGTACGCGAACGGTTGGACCGGTACCAACCCGGCAAGCCCACGGCCTGGCCGCCACAACAACGGCGCCAACGTCGTGTTTGCGGACGGGCACGCCAAGTTCATCCCGGCAGGCTCGATCCGCGGCGGCTGCTGTGGGAACAACGCCACGCCGGCATCCGCCAAGGCGGGGGGTCACCGCGAGTGGCCGGTTGTGAACCCAAAGAATATCCCATTCTGAGCACGCCGGCCCGACCACGACGCGCTTGCGCGATCCGCCCCGGAGGAGCACAATGAGGCAGAGGCCCCTTCGCTCCTCGGGGTGGATCCGCAATGCACGTACTGCTGGTAGATGACGAAGAGCTGCTGCGAGTCAGCCTGGGCTACACGCTGCGGAAAGCCGGCTTCGAGGTGACCGTCGCGGCGGACGGCCCCTCCGCGCTCCGGTTGAGCCGGGAGGAGTCGCCGGACATCATCCTGCTCGATCTGATGCTTCCCGGCCTCAGCGGCCTGGAGGTGTGCCGCCGGATCCGCACCTGGTCCGACGTCCCCGTCCTCATGCTCACCGCGAAGGGTGAGGTCGACGATAAGGTGACCGGCCTGGAGGCCGGCGCCGACGATTACGTGACGAAGCCGTTCAGCAGCAGGGAGCTCATGGCGCGCATCGAGGCCGTGCTGCGCCGGCGGCGGACGCACGTCCGCGGTACGCCGGAGCGCGCCGCGGAGGCCAGGGGCGGAGCCGCCACCGTAGACCCCCTGCCTGTCCGGCGCACCGGCATCCTGGCAGCAGGCCCGGTCCGCCTGGACCTGGACCGTCACGAGGCGTTCGTCCAGGACCGGCTGACCGACTTCTCGCCCAAGGAGTTCGAGCTCCTCCGCGCCCTGCTTTCCCACCACGGCAGGGTCCTCTCGCGAGAGGAGCTGATCGCCACCGTCTGGGGCGACGACTTCATGGGCGACCCCAAGACCCTCGACGTCCACGTTCGCTGGGTCCGCGGCAAGATTGAGCCCGACCCCAGCCAGCCGCGGCACCTCATCACCATTCGGGGAGTGGGGTTTAGATTTGACTGACGGCGTTCTCTCACGGAAGCGGACGGGAGAATGGGAGAGTGGGAGAATGGGAGTCCCCCGACTCGCCCACTCCCCCGTTCCCCCATTCTCCCATTCCCTATTGATCGATCCACTCCGACGCTAACCTCGAATGCGGATCGGAACGAAGCTGCTCCTCACCTACCTCGTAGTCAGCACCATCGGCATCGGCGTGCTGGGCCTTCACGACGTCTGGTCGTACGAGACGTACTTCCGCGAGAGCTCGGAGAGCGATCTGGGCGGGCGCGCGACGGCGCTCGCGACGAGCGTCGCCGAGGCGCTGAAGGCCGGCAACCTCCGCCGCGTGCAGACCCTGGCGGAGCGCAACGGGCTCCAGGACGGCATCCAGGTGCGTGTGATCGCACCGGACGGCCGGCTGCTGGCCAGCTCGGACCAGGAACAGGACCGGCACCTTACGGACTGGAGCGACACCCCGGGCACGCGGGAGGCGCTCCGGGGGGAGCGCGTGTTCGGGGTGGCCCAGGGCATCTTTGCCCGCGGAGACCGCCTCTACCACGCCCGGCCGATCCGCACCGACGGCCGCCTGGTCGGGGTGCTTCGCATGTCGGTGACGTTGGAGCACTTCCACACCCAGCTCGCCGCCCGCTGGCGCGCCCTGATCCTGTCGGTAGCCGCCACGTTTGGGCTGTGCGCCCTCGCCAGCTTCTGGTTGTCCCGGAGCTTCGCGGCGCCGATCCAATCGATGCGCGACTTTGCTCTCCAGATCGGCGCGGGGCGGTTCGACCGCCGGCTGCAGGTGCGCCGCGGCGATGAGCTGGGCCAGCTCGCCGAAGAGCTGTCTCACATGGGTGAGCGCCTCGCCACGCTGGACGCGGAGCGCCGTGCGTTCCTCGCCAGCGTCTCTCATGAGCTGCGGACCCCGGTGACCAACGTGCTGGTGACCCTGGAAGCGCTCGAGAGCGGCGCCCAGGCGGAGCCCGAGCTTCGGGAGCGCCTGCTGCTCTCTACCAAAGACGAGCTGCTCCGGCTCAACAAGCTCATCGAAGAGCTGCTCGAGCTGGGGCGTCTGGACGCCGGGGTCGTGGCCCTTCAGCGAGAGGCGGTCAGCCTGGCGGCGCTTGCGGAGCGCGCCGTGAGGGCGATGCAGGCCCGGGCCGAGGCCGTTGGTGTCCGGCTGCGCAGCGACGTGGGGCATGTAACGGTCGCTGCCGACCCCGAGCGGATGTGCCAGGTCCTCCTCAACGTGCTGGAGAACGCCGTGAAGTACTCCCGCCCCCTCTCCGTTATCACGCTCGCCTCGCGCGCAGAAGAAGAGTGCGGTGTGCTCGAGATCCACGACGAAGGACCGGGAATCGACGCCGAGGACCTGCCGCGGGTCTTCGACCACTTCTTCGTCGCGGACCCCTCCCGGAGCGGAGCCGGGACCGGCCTGGGCCTCGCCATCGCCCGCCGTATCGTGGACGCGCACGGAGGCAGTATCTCCGCCCACAGCGCGCCCGGCCGCGGCACCACCATCACGATCCGCCTTCCGCGCGCCCGCGCCGAGGACCCGCCGCGGCAGGCCGTGCTCTCCGCAGATCGGCGGGCATAGCGGCGGTAAAAAAAGCAACCGTCCCCGCCCTCCGGGACACACACCTAAGCAGAGCTGCCGCGCCGCGGCACGTTTCTCCGAACGGCGCCCGTATCCATAAGCGGCGCTGAGGCTCCCCCCGCCGAGGTGGTGGTGGACCACCCCCTCTTAACGATCGTAAGGAACGGCGAATGCCCAGTAAGCTTGAAACCAACCGGCTCATGCCCTGCAAGCGAGCGGCAGTGGCCCTCGCGCTGGGCGCCGTGGCTGCGCTCCCCGCGGTGGTACTCGCGTCCGCGGCGCCGGTCAAGCTGCTGGACTTCGACCGGGACGTCCGCCCCATCCTGTCCGAGAACTGTTTCAAGTGCCACGGGTTCGACGAGAAGACCCGGCAGGCTGAGCTGCGCCTCGACCTGCGGGAGGACGCTCTGAAACCGGCAAAGTCCGGCAAGGCAGCCGTCGTCCCCGGGAAGCCGAAGGAAAGCGAGCTCGTCCACCGCGTTGCCCTTTCGAACGCGCTCCGGATGCCTCCCGCGTCCAGCGGCAAGACCCTCACTCCGGCTCAGATCGGCACGCTGCGCCGGTGGGTCCAGGAGGGCGCCGCCTACGCGCCGCACTGGGCCTTCGTCGCCCCGAAACGTCCCGCGCTTCCCGCCGTCCGGCTGAAGTCGTGGCCGCTGAACCCGATCGATACCTTCGTCCTGGCCCGCCTGGAGCAAGAGGGCCTTAAGCCCTCCCCGCCCGCGGACCGCTACACCCTCATCCGGCGTCTTTATCTCGACCTCACCGGTCTCCCTCCGGCGCCGGCCGAGGTCGACCGCTTCCTCGCCGACACGGCCCCCCGTGCGTACGAGCGGCTGGTCGACCGGGCCCTCGAGTCGCCGCGCTTCGGAGAGCGCTTGGCACTGTGGTGGCTCGACCTGGCGCGCTATGCGGACACGCACGGCTACCATATCGACAGCCACCGGGACATGTGGCCCTGGCGCAACTGGGTGATCGAGAGCTTCAACGAGAACCTCCCGTACGACCAGTTCATCATCCAGCAGCTGGCCGGTGACCTGCTGCCGAACGCCACGCTGCAGCAGAAGGTGGCGACGGGCTTCAACCGCAACCACCCGATCAACTACGAGGGCGGCGCGATCCCGGAAGAGTACCAGACCGCGTACGTGGTGGACCGCGTGAACACCACGGCCACCGCGTTCATGGCGCTTACGATGGGCTGCGGCCAGTGTCATGACCACAAGTACGATCCGATCACGCAGAAGGACTTCTACGGTTTCTTCGCCTTCTTTAACAACATCTCGGAGAACGGCCTGGACGGCCAGAAGGGCAACGCGGCTCCCTTCGTGAAGGTCATCAGCCCCGCGCAGGAAGAGCAACTTGCCGTCTACGACCGCAAGATCTCCGAGCTGGAGAAGGAGATGAAGCGGCGATCCGCGGCGGCGGAGCAGGCGCGTTTGGCCTGGGAAGCCAATGCGCTCGCCTCTCTGGAGAGCGCCGGCCAGGACCTCCCCGGAGCCGTGGCCCACTTCGCCCTCGATGAGACGTCCGGAAGCCGCGTGACTGGCTCCGGCGCCGTAAGGGCCGGCGAGGTCCGCGGGACGCCTGCCTGGGCCCCGGGAAAGAACGGCGGCGCGCTCAAGCTGGACGGCGCCGCCTACGTGGATCTCGGCAAGGTGGGCGATTTCGAGCGCACCGACGCCTTCTCCTACGGCGCCTGGGTTTACGCGACGAGTAAAGAGGCGATGACCGTCCTCTCCAAGATCGACGACGCCGCCGGGGTCCGCGGCTGGGACCTGTACCTGCTGGACGGCAAAGCCTACGCCCACCTCATCAACCAGTGGGAAGCGAACGCCCTGCGCGTGAACACGAAGGAGCCGATCAAGCCAAACGAGTGGCACCACGTGTTCGTAACCTACGACGGCTCCACCTCGGCCAACGGGCTCCGGATCTACGTCGACGGCAGGCGCGCTCCCCTCGAAGTCACGCACCGCACGCTTCGCGGGACCATCCGCAACGATAAGCCGCTCCTTATCGGCCGCCGGAACCCGTCGGCGCCCTTCAAGGGCATGCTGGACGACGTCCGCATCTTCAATCGCGCGCTTGAGCCGGCCGAGGCGGACCAGCTCGCCGGCTACGGCGCCCTCCGCGAAGTGCTGCAGACTCCGGTGGAGAAGCGCACCCAGGCCCAGAAGGACTCCCTCGTGAAGCACTACCTCGAGAACGTCGACGTGACCTATCGTGGCTACCACGAGGCAATGGAAGACGTACGCAAGCTCCGTGACGAGCTGGACACGTCGATCCCAACAACTATGGTGATGAAGGAGCTGGAGAAGCCGCGCGAGACACGGATGCTCATCCGCGGGCAGTACGATAAAAAGGGCGACCCCGTCCAGCCCGCCGCGCCCTCCGCTTTCCCGCCCCTCCCGGAGGGGGCGCCCGCGAACCGGCTCGGCCTGGCGAAATGGCTGGTCGATCCCGCCCACCCGCTCACCTCACGCGTGGCGGTGAACCAGGTCTGGCAGCTTCTCTTTGGCTCCGGCCTCGTGCGCACCGCCGAGAACTTCGGCACCCAGGGCGAGCGCCCCAGCCACCCGGAGCTGCTGGACTGGCTGGCGGTCGCATTCGCGACCGGCGAAGGTCTCCCCAGCGCCCAACGCCCAACGCCCAACGCCCAACCCTGGAACGTGAAGGGGCTGCTTCGCTTGATCGTCACGTCCGCCACCTACCGCCAGTCCTCCGCCGCCTCGCCGCAGCATCTGGCGAAGGATCCGGAGAACCGGCTCCTGGGGCGCGGCGCTCGATACCGCTTGCCCGCTGAGGCGGTCCGTGACCAGGCGCTTGCGGTCAGCGGGCTGCTGGTAGACAGGATCGGCGGTCCCAGCGTGCGCCCATACCAGCCGCCGGGGCTGTGGGAGGACATCGCCTTCGGCGGCAACTTCACCGCCCAGAAGTACGAGCAGGAGCACGGCGAGGCGCTTTACCGCCGCAGCCTCTACACCTTCTGGAAGCGCACCTGCCCGCCGCCGTCGCTGCAGACCTTCGACGCTCCCGAGCGGGAGTTCTGCATCGTCCGCCGCTCCGTCACCAACACGCCCCTCCAGGCGCTGGTGCTGATGAACGACACCTGCTACGTCGAGGCCTCCCGCAAGCTTGCGGAGCGGGTCATGACCGGCGTGTCCGCCTCCCCGAAAGACCGGATCGGCTACGCCTTCCGCCTCGTGCTCGGACGTCCGGCGAGAAACGAGGAGCTGCGGGTCTTGCTGCCCATCTTCGAGAAGCAGCTCGATGCCTACAAGAAGGACAGGGCCGCGGCCGAGAAGCTGCTCGCCGTAGGCGAATCGCCCCGGAACGAGAAGCTGGACGTCTCGGAGCTGGCCGCGTGGAGCGCCGTAGCGAACCTGATCTTGAACATGGATGAAGTCGTTAACAAGAACTGAAAAAGCACGCCCTTGGCCCTTCCGGACCTCGACAATGAAGGCTTCCTCCCACCGGGAATCCACGCCGCATCGTTGGCCGAGATCCGGACGCGGTTCGGCTCCGGCTCCGCCGCACGCGAGCGTCAGGGCGAGCTGCTGCGCCAGATCGTGGAGGCGGCCGGGAAATACGAGACTATCAAGCGAATACTGGTGTGGGGAAGTTTCGTCACGGCCAAGTGCGAGCCCAATGACCTCGACTATTCTTGCTCGTTGGGGTGGGACACCGGACTGGCTCAATCGGGAGCGAGCATCGACGATACCTGTACCCCGCTGATGCCCGGCGCTCGTACGGCGTCGACGTAAACTACATCCTTGTCTTCGACCACCCTTTGGAGAAGTATCTGGAGCGAATGATCTTCCTGACTCGGGGGAGAGATGGACGGCCAGTCGGCATCGTGGAGATCAGCTTGCTGGGGGAGTATCAGAGGGTCGATGATGCTGAAAAATGAAAAGGAACTGGAGCACTCAATCCAGACGATCGCGCGCCTAATGTCCCTCCGGGACCGCGAGGCCGTTGAGCCGTCGTGGGACGAGGAGACCCGACAAGAGATATCCGACGAGACCCGAGTCCTCATTGGGAAGATCGAGCGCGAGATCGCCGAATACCTCGCCGAGAAGTATCATCTCGTCCGGGAGGATGCGACCGTGGCGGCCGAGAAGGCTGCGTAGCGGCGGAGGTTACCATGGATCCACGAAGAGAACGCGAGCTGCTCCTCACCCGCCGTCAGTTGTTCGGCAGAACGGCGACCGGCATCGGCACGGCTGCCCTCGCCGCGCTCCTTCAGGAGACACAGGCTTCCGCCGCTCCCAAGGCTTCCAACGCTCCCGGCGGGCGAGCGGAGCCGGCCTTGCACTTCGCGCCGTCCGCGAAGCGCGTTATCTACCTCCACCAGTCCGGCGCGCCGTCACACCTCGACCTGTTCGATTGGAAACCGAAGCTTCAGGAGCACTTCGGCGCGGACCTCCCCGCCTCGATCCGCATGGGCCAGCGCATCACCGGGATGACCTCGGGACAGAAGACACTGCCCGTCGCGCCGACGATGTTCAAGTTCGCGCAGCACGGCCAGAACGGCCAGTGGCTGAGCGAGCTCCTCCCGCACACGGCGTCGGTCGCGGACGACATCTGCATCCTCCGGGCGATGCACACGGAGGCCATCAACCACGACCCGGCGATCACTTACATCCAGACCGGCTCCCAGCAGCCCGGCCGTCCCAGCCTGGGGGCCTGGCTTTCCTACGGACTGGGCAGCGAGAACGGGAACCTGCCGGCGTTCATCGTCCTGATCTCCCTCGCCAGCAACGGCGCGAACGACCAGCCGCTTTTCGGTCGCCTGTGGGGCAGCGGCTTCCTGCCGTCCGTCCACCAGGGCGTCAAGCTCCGCTCCAAGGGCGACCCCGTGCTCTACCTCAGCAACCCGCCCGGCCTGGACACCCAGCGCCGCCGCCAGCTGCTGGACGGCCTGGCGAAGCTCAACGAAGTCACCGCAAAATCGTTCGCCGACCCCGAGATCGCGACTCGCATCGCCCAGTACGAGATGGCGTACCGGATGCAGACATCCGTCCCGGAGCTGATGGACCTCTCCAAGGAGCCGGAGAGCGTCTTCGAGCTATATGGCCCCGAAGCGAAGAAGCCGGGCACCTTCGCCGCCAACTGCGTCCTCGCGCGGCGCCTGGCGGAACGCGGCGTCCGCTTCATCCAGCTCTACCATCGTGGGTGGGACCAGCATGGTAACCTCCCGAAGATGATCCGCAGCCAGTGCTTCGACACCGACCAGGCGTCCGCCGCGCTGATCAAGGACCTGAAGCAGCGCGGCCTGCTGGAAGACACGCTCGTGGTCTGGGGCGGCGAGTTCGGCCGCACCGTCTACTGCCAGGGAACGCTCAAGAAGGACGACTACGGCCGCGACCACCATGGCCGCTGCTACTCCATCTGGCTGGCCGGAGGCGGCATCAAGCCGGGGATCAGCTACGGCGAGACCGACGACTTCGGGTACAACGTCGTCAAAGACGGCATGCACGTCCACGACTTCAACGCCACCCTGCTGCGCTGCCTGGGCGTCGACCATACCAGGCTGACGTTCCGTTACCAGGGACGCGACTACCGCCTGACGGACGTTGAGGGGAGCGTGGTGACGAGTATCATTGCTTGATCCAGGAGCTATCCCATGGCTGCAGCAGCACGCGAAGTGAGATCCCGCCCGATTCTCGACAAGCGGCGCATTCGCGAGATCATCGCCGAAACGAACGAGCGGATGGGGTTCGTGCCGGACCCCACGGCCACTGCCGAACGATCCCAGGCTAGGGCAATCGCGCTCGGGATCAGACCCGAGGACAACCTATTCAGCTCGGGGATTATCGCGGCGAGGGACGAGGAATAACGTGGAGGCGCTGCTATTCCGGGACGCGAGCTCGCTAGTGAAACGTTACGTGCCGGAGATGGGCAGTCCCACCGTGGGCGCAGTTTTCGCGCAGGCCACTGTTGGAATGGCCACCTCCTATTGGGGGTATCTGGAAACCTTCTCTATTCTTGTGAGAAGGCTAAACGGGCACGTGATTGACGAAGCGACATTCACGGACTCCGTCTCGGCACTTCAATCCGAGGTCCTGCAGCGCTTCGCCCTACTTGGGATCGATGACCCCATCGTGCTCAAGAGCCAAGTGGCCGTTCGGAAGCACAATCTGAACGCCACGGACGCGGCAATCGTGACGATGCTGTTAGAGGTTGGGGCTGACCCAGAGGAGGAATTGCTACCCGTGTTGATTGCTTCCGACCGACGGCTCCTCCGGGCTGCGGAAGCGGAGGGTCTCCTCACCTTCAATCCTGAGGAGCAGACACCGGGCGATGTCACGGCGTTCCTGGCCACGGTCGCGATCGCCGTACTCTGATGCGTGTACCTTCGCGGCTAACCGCCTCCTCGCCGCGGCTGGGGGGAGCGTGGCTTCGAATTCACGAGAGGTCCCGGAGCATCAGCGACCGCGCGTGCGGGATCGAGCCGGAACGCTGTCCGCGGCTCAGCGGCTCACGTACGGCGGCCTGCGCATCACCGATTCCGCGGAGCGGAGCAGGCCGGTGAGCAAGCCTTCGACGGCGGCTCCGCGAGCGCCGGGCTCGGTGGCCTCATCCATGATCGCCACCGCGCCTCTTGTCTCTTCTTCGGTGGCGTCGCGGTCCAGCGCGATCTTGTAGACCCCGCGGATCAGCACCGCGGAGGGGCGGTTCAGGTCCGCGAACTCCTGCGTCTGGCAGAGCGCCCAGGCGATGTCGACCAGCGCGTCGCCCTTCTCGTCCGGGTTCTTGGCGTTCCGCACGAGCTCCAGCGCGGCGTCACGTTCTTTCGTATTCGGCTCGCGGCCGGTCAGGAGCAGCCACAAGTTCTGGACGAGCCGGTGGTCTTTCTGAACGACCGTCTCCCGAAGCAGACCCCCGAGAACCCCTCCAAAGGCCGGAAGCTGCTTGACCACTTGCGTGCCGGCCTGCCGCAGCTCCCGCGTGAGGAGGCCGCGGCGGCTGACTTCGCGCCGCATCTCGGGGCTGACTTCGCGCTTCGGTTTGGGTTCCTTGTCGCTCATTTGCCGTGCCCTAAAGCTCTCTGCGGCCCTCCAGCGCCTGGATCAGCGTGGCCTGGTCCGCGTAGTCGAGGTCCCCGCCCACCGGTAATCCGAAGGCGATCTTGGTGACCCTCACCCCGAACGGCTTGATCAGCCTCGCCAGGTACATCGCCGTCGTGTCGCCTTCGACCGTGGGGTTGGTGGCCAGGATCACTTCCTTGACGCCGCTCTGGAGGCGCTCGATCAGCTCCCGCACGCGGAGCATCTCCGGACCGATGCCCTCCATCGGGGAGATCACTCCGCCGAGCACGTGGTAGCGACCCGGGAACTCGTTGGTCCGCTCCATCGCCAGCAGGTCCCGCGGCTCGGCGACCACGCAGAGCACGGAGGGGTCACGCCGGTCGTTCCGGCACACGTCGCAGACCTTCTGGTCCGTGAAGTTGAAGCAGACGGAGCAGGTGCCGATGCGCTCCTTGACCTCGATGATCGCCTCCGCGAGCTGGCGCGCCTCGTCCGTGGGGATGCGCAGCACGTAGAACGCCAGCCGCTGCGCGGATTTCGGGCCGATTCCCGGCAGCTTCTCCAGCTCCCCGACCAGCCGGGCCAGGGGCTTCGCGTAGTGCATTCGAGAGGGTCCTCGCCAGTGTCCACAAATCCTCGTCAGGTCGCCTTCGCCGGCCAACGGGTGTTCCTACATCCCGAGCATCCCCGGCGGCAGCCCCATCCCCTGCGTGAGCTTCTTCATGTGGTCCTCTTTGAGCTGTACCGCCTTGTCGTTCGCGTCCCGCAGGGCGCTGACGATCAGGTCCTGCAGCATCTCCACATCCTCCGGATCGACTACGCTCGGATCGATCGTGACCGATTCCACCGTCCCCGTGCCGCTGGCCTCCACCTTGACCATGCCGCCGCCGGCGCTGCCCTCGACGCGGGCGTTCGCCAGCTCCTTCTCCATCTGCTGGGCTTGCTGCATGGCCTTCTGGGCCTGCTTCATCAGGTCCCCCATCCCGCCCATACCAGGAAACCCGCCGCCGCCGCCGCCAAATCCGCGCATCCGATGCTCCTTTCACCCTCCCCTCGCTCTGTGCGAGCACCACGAGGCCGGGTGCGAGGGATGGTCTCCACCAGTGTACTGTAATCCCAGACGCCGCGGCAACGCGCCGCGGTTCAGCTGGGGTCGTGGTCGTCCAGCACGCGGCCCTCGAAGACCTCGATGATGTCGTGCACCAGCTCCCCCTGCGCGCTCCGAGAAACGGTGGGACGGGGTGGAGGCGCTGCGGGTTTCGCCGCCGGCGTGTCCGCGGCTGCGGCGGCAGGCGAAGGACCCCCGCTC
>JGI10216J12902_111100994_pt1 | contig 11718 bp, 10 predicted proteins | sample KanNatreferecore_FD_12902 | JGI IMG/M metagenome (IMG submission 12902)
AAGACCGTCCGCGTGACGGAAAAGGGCACGCGCCAGGGCGAGAAACTGAACCAATACACCGTCGTGGCCGACCCGCGCGCGAACAAAGTACAGATTCGCCAGGCGGTGCAGGAGCTCTTCAAGGTCAAAGTCGTGCGCGTAAACACGTTGAACGTCCGTGGCAAACCGCGCCGTCAGCGCACCGCGCAGGCTGGGCAGGCGAACGACTGGAAGAAAGCCATCGTGACGCTGAAGGACGGCGACAAGATTGTGCTGACTTAGTTCGGCCCGGGATTTTCACGAGCGCGAAGCAGCAATGCTTCGCGTTTTTGTTTTGGAGGCTGGCTCAGGGCACCCGCACGCCGACTCGATAGAATATCTGCGGAACGGCCGGATTCGTATCGCTCAAGACTCGCAGTGTGCCATTGCCACTCACGTCCACTTGTCCTGCGACATTGCTCCAAACTGTATTCGTGTTGGCAAGGTTCGTCGCGGAACTCAACGTGTAGAGGCGGTTGGATGAACTGGAGAATGCGAGCGAGAATGCGGCGCCGTTCGTCACCGACGTGATGCGAAAGAACGACAACGCATTTGTCGGATCTGTATCTGCGATCCATTCGTGCAGCGTAGTGTGCGCATCGCCATCCGGATTGCCATTGGCGATACTCGCGCCGGCCGGATTCAACCCGAACTGCCACGTCCAGCCATCGGGAATGCCGTCGTTGTTCGAGTCCGCGTTGGCGCTCAGCAACTCATACGCGCCAATGTCATAACGCGCGGTCCCATCGAGATTGCCGTCGAGCGGACGCGGCACGCCGTCGAAGTCGTTCGTGACCGCAATGGTAAAATTCGTCACGAAGAGCAGCACGTTCGTGCCGGCGTCAATGCACGGCGACCCTGGCAAAAGATGAAAGTTTGTGGCTGCGGCATTCACGAACATCGGGTCGAGATCGATATTCCCAGGACCGTTGACAATGATCGCGGTCGCATTCCTCGTAGAATTGTTCGTGCCGCCCTGAACGTCCGAATACGACACGTGCACGGTGAGATTCGACCACGCGAACCCGGACAGATTATAAGCCGGTGTGCTGTTCCGAATAATGTTGTTCACCACAGTGGCCTTGCCACTTGCGGCGGCCAGGCAATAGGGCGGCGTGATTCTGTCCTGATGGTCGAAGAGCTTGATGGCACTGTTGCAATTCACGATGGTGTTGTTCGCGATCAAACCACTGCAGCCGTTCTGCACCGCAATCGCGCCGGTGTTGCACCGATAAATCACATTGTTCATTACCACCGGCGAGCCGGCGTCGCGCAGGACGATTCCATGATCGGTGTCATTCGTGCCGATGAAGACGTTGCGTTCGATAATCGCCGAGCACCGCGTCGGATTCACAAAGTCATCGTGCGCGTAAAGGAAGAGATTGCTGCGAACGAGCGGGACTGGAGAACTTTCGCCATAGAGATCGACATCGTCATTGTCGCCATTGTGGCTGATGAAGGTGCATCGTTCCACCAGCACGTAGGCGTAGCGTGTGTGAACCCCCTGCCCTATTTCGAAGAACAGCGAATTACGAATGTGCGCCGACGCCGCGCCCGGGTTCTGCGGATCATCCGCGATAATGGCCAGCGCATCACCTTCAGCCGAAGCGCTCGTGTCGGGAAAATTGCGGAATGTGCAGCCGTCGATCTCCAGGTGTGTGGCCAGGGCTATGATCGCCTCATGATAGTTGCGCGTGAGCGGCGGCGTGTTCGTGTTGCAATCGTTGTCGTAGTAATCCTTGTGGTCGCCAGCCGAGTCCGCGTATTCGAAAATGCAGCTGCGGAAAAGGCTGTTCGTCGCGCGCACGAATTTGATCTGCTTCCAGCGCTGGCCACTGATGTATCGCGTGAAGATAACTGGCGCGTTTGACGTTCCATTCGCGATGAGTTGGGCGCCCGACACGAGCAAAGTGGCATTCGTGTTCATCATTACACGCGTGCCGGCGTCGATCGTGAGCACGGCACCATTGGTAATCACGACTGTGCCCTGCAACAGATTCGTGCCCGACAGCGTGAGGTTGGTTCCGATCGTTCCCGAAACCACATTGGTCGCCCCCTTCACACTGCCGGGCGCGACCAATGCGAGCAGGAACAAAATGATTGAAGGCTGGCGTATGAATGTCATGCGGCGCTCCTGTTGGTGTTGGGTCTACTCTAACGCAAATCGCCAAAGCGTCCACTGCCGGCCCAAAGTGATCAGCGCGACACGTTGAACGTCGTGCTGACGGGGCCACTCCATGAACTGCTGCGACGAATCCTGGCCGTGATTTTGGTCTCGCGATTGATCGTGATCGGCCCGTCGTACTTCTTCGCGCCCTTGGCTTGCGAGCCGCCGGAGGCGCGGGGATCGCTTCCATCGAGCGTGTAATAGATATCCCCAGAACTCCCACTCACCGTAACCTTCGTTCCAGAGGCGACTGTTCCACCCTTCTCTGAAAACCTGGGCACAGTTGGATACTGCCGATCAATCCACGCGAGGCGGTCTTTGATCCAAAGCTTCATCCAGTTCACTTCCGCGTCGAAGGTCGGGCCGACGTAATAGTTCGGCTTGATGGGGCGGCCCAGCACCGGCCAGCGGCGGAAGTTCCGCTCCTGCGCTTCCTGAAGCTGGGTGCGAATGGCATCCACTCGGGCCAGCACTTTGTCCGTCGCGAAAGGACCGCGGCGCAATTCAGCCCAACGATCCACGGAGCGCTGCATGTAATCCGGGTCCTGACGCAGGCGGTAAATCCAGGAGATTTCCGTGTCGCGCAGGTTCTCGTAGTACCAGCCGCTCGTCTCTTCACCCTCGTAGTAATCCGCGTTGCCGAAACTGAGGTTCCAGTCCCATGCCGGTCCCATTGTGATTTTCCCTCCGCGCGGCTTGTGGAGAAAAGCGCTGTAGCGAAACGCGTCCACGTTCTTGGTCAGTTCGACCAGCCAGAAATGATCGATGAACGCATCGACATCGAGATACTTCGCGTAGCCTTCCGTCGGGCTGCCAAAATTGCCGCTGTAGAGGGCGCGCTCGAAATCAGCGAAATAGCGCGTGACATATTTCTTCTGCGCGTCGGTCAGGTCCTCCTCATCCGGCTCCACGTAAAAGAGGTGCAGTCCGCGCGACGTGATGAAGCCCACGCCGTCCTGCGAAGGCCGGGGCGCATAACCGCCGCCGCGCCCATTGTGGTTCATGGCGCCGTGATCGCGCTTGAGAATGTAGCCGCCCGTGACGTTCGGCTCGGCGTTGTCATTCGTGTCGAGCTTGGTGATGTTCACGCGGTCTTTGCTGCGTTTGATTTTTTCCACGAGCACGTAAACGCCCTGATAGTCGCTGTACCTCAAGTTCCCGGATGAACGATGGACGAACACTTCAACGAAGCGCGTGCGCGGCGCATAGCGGCCCATCTGGTTGCTCAACTCGTAGCCGAGCACATCCCGCATCAACGTCTTGTCCACGTAAGGCGCGTAGAGGACCCAGTCCGAATCCGCGGGCAGTCCGAAGATTGAGTCCTTCACCTTGTCACCGTCATCGTTGCGGGTCTTGAGCGTGAACGACATTTTAGGGAAGCGCAGGGAAGTGAAGCCGCGACGTTTCAGATCGGTGCGGCTGTCAAAATCCGCGGCGCCGAGCAGCGAGGAGCGCCCACCAGAAACGTCGATGAAACGGATCGAGGCCGGAGAATAATCCATGTAGCTGACGGGCTGGTTGAACAGGTCGATGACAACGAGCGGCAGATTCGACGAAAAACCGCGCAGGTCATCGTCGAGCATCCGGTAGGCGTGACTGACGCTCATGCTGGGCGCGAGGCCCGACTCGAAGCACGCGGCGCGAAGGAGCGTCGTGTTCCGGATCGTAATCGGCGCCGAGTAGGCCGGGGACGATTCAGTTGGCTCGGAACCGTCGAGCGTGTAGTGAATGGTTGCCTTGCCGGACTTGGCGTTGAGCGTGACTGACACGGCATTCGTATAAATCCCGCCTTCCTTTGAGAATTGAGGCGGCTCCGCGCGCGGGCCGGTAGGCTTGGGCTTCGGCTGCGATTTTTGCGGCGCGATATTCTTCCGCGACGAACGCTGCTCCACGGGACGGGCAATCGGCTGAGGGAATGACTGCCGGTCTTTCCGTTGCGCCTGCTGCGGGGATTGCGCGACGACAACGCGGGACACCGAACGCGCGATGACAAATCCCAGCACCGCGACTTGCGCCAGGATCAGCAGCAGCACTGCGACAATCAGCCAGACGGTTTTGCTCGAACGCTTCGCCATGTATTGGATCAAGACTAGACGCGAGGTCGTTTGGTTTCTTCAAGATCGAACTGCGTTGACCCCGCCGATTTCTGCACGAGCGCGGAGCGCGGCGTTTACGGCGCTTCACTGTTCTCCCGTGGAAACAGCTTCATTTGCTTCAAAACCATGTCTGTCATGTGCGACGAAGCGGCATTAACGCCACGCTCCGTCAGTGCGTCATCGCATAGACGATGGCGTTGATGCCCATCGGGAACGCCTTCGGCTCCGAGAACTTACTGAAATACTCCGTGTTCTCCCCTTCCCGCTCCCAGCCATCGCCGAGGTCGGTGTTGTGACAGATGAGCGCGATCAAACGGCCTTTGTCATCGACGATGCCGCGGTAATGGACTTCTTCGCCTTCATAACCGCGCTCGTGCGTTCTGCCCCACCGCACGAAATGCTCGATGCCCGGCACCTGTGGCTTTTCTTTCAGGTCGAAGACGGTGTGAAAGATCGGATGCTCCAATGGCAAATCGAACATCTTCTGGTTCGGAAACTTGTCGCTCGGAAATAGGCGCTCCATCTCCTCGGAAAAGCGCTTCCACTCCTCGTCGTCCCAAAAATCGTCAAACATCACGAAGCCGCCATTGAACAAATACTTGCGCATGATTGGGATTTCCTCGTCGGACACGAACCCGCGGCTCGGCTCGATGATGTAGAGGAACGGATACTCAAAGACGTTTGTGTCCGTGAGTTTCACCACGCGACCATCGGGATCGACCTTGATGGAAGTCATTTGTTGCAGGCGATAGGAAAGATCCAGGTCGCCTCCCGGAAAGTCGATGGACCAGCGCAGTTTCTCCAACGTATGCCCTCGGCCGTACCGACTATGGTTGGCCTCGTACTGGAGGCGCGCGAACGTGAACACGTCCTTCTTGAAATCGGAATCGATGGGCCACGTAGGCGTCGGGTTCTGCGGATCGTCCGCCTCGCGGGCTGTTTTGATTTCGTATTCTCCGTAGCGCCGCGAGAGCGTGTCTCCAAGCGCGAACAAAACGATCCCCAGAATCGAAACCAGGACTGCGATTTTATGGCCACGCTTCATTGAACCTGCCTCTGACTTTGATGGAACCACAGCCAATGCGCAACCTCCCGCTTGTCAAATTCCGACAGGAGCGGCGAGCCGCCAAGCGCACTTTCATTGAGCGGCGTACGGGTGCGCGATTGGAAGTGCCTCGAAGCAAAGAAAGTCAACCGAACAGATGCGAGCCTTGCGCGGCCGCAGGCGCGTCGCACGCCTGCAAGTCAGGGAACTGCTTCAGACAGCTTCAAAAGTTCCTCAGCGGTGTATGGATCGGTGCGGTCCTTGAGGTCCGCGCGGACTTTTTGCACCTGCTCCACAGTGACACGTGGGGCCTTATTGCCCCAGGAGTTCCGAACGTAAGTGAGAACGGCGGCAAGTTGCTCGTCGTTCAGAGCTCCGCCAGCAGCAATTGCCAGCATGGATGCGTTCATCTCTTTTCCCGCGGCTTTGATCGGTCCCGTTAGTCCCACCAGTGGAACGCGAATAATTCGATTGGGTCCCTCCGCCAGCACCCATTCGGAGCCGGCAAGAGGCGGAGCTTGAACAGGATTGCCGCCGCCATCCGCCTGATGGCAGCCGACGCAAAGTTCGTAAGCTTTCGCTCCGACCTTCATCTGCACACCGAACTCATCCTTTGGAATAAAGCCGCCGAGCTCGTTCGTCGAATGAAACGGTTCGTAAACGAGTTCGTGGTAATCGCCACCGCGCAAATCGACGTAGCTGAAGCCCCAATAAATCAGAACAGCGATCAGCCCAACGATCCACATGGGCAGAAAAACCGCGCCCTGCCGAACGCTCGGTTCCACGTCATTACGCAAATTGTTCGGCACGTCCTTCATGGTTTCGCTGGCGCATTCGTCGCGCCGGGCGCATTGGTCCCGGCTTCAGCGGGCGGCGGCGCGAGTTGCGCCATCGGCGCTTCGAAAAGCGCAGTGTCGGCGCGGAGGCTCTGGAGGTAAGCCACGAGTTGCAACGCCTCCGTTTTCGGCACGACTTCCTGGCCGGCCTCCGGCGCGAATTTGCCGGCAAGTTTCAGCGCATTGGGCGAACGTTGTTTCCCCGCAGGCCGGGTCTCAAACAGATAACGATACGCCGGCATGATGGAACCGGGCATCGTCACTCGCGGATCGTAGAGGTGCGCGAGCATCAGTTCGGACGCGGGCGCACGCTTGCCGTAATTCGAAAGATCCGGTCCAAGCCGCGAGTTTCCAACCTGCACCGGGTAATCGTATAGATAATCCGCGGCGACCGAGCGGCGCGACGCCCAACCACGCGCGATGTCCGCGCCCAGAGGGATGAAAACAAACTGCGCGCTGGCGCCCGCACCCTTGAGTTGCTTCTGCGCGTCCTCGGCGACGGCTTGCGCCACGTTCTTCAGGATCGGCTGCGGCGATCGGTCAGAAGCATTTGTCAGCACTTCGCTCGCATTGATGGCAGGCGCGATTTGTCGAAGCAGCGACGCCACTTTTGCGGCATTGGTCCCCGCCGAAGTCAGCACCAGGTCGAACGTGTAGCCTTCCTGCCGCGCCTGCTGGCTGTGGCATTGCACGCAACCGTTCGCCACATAGACCTCGCGGCCCTGTTGCGCGATGCCGGGAGGGCGCGTGGGGTAAACACCAATGTCCGTCTGGGACATGGGCTGCGAACCGATTTGCAATTGCGGCGAGAAGACGAGCCCCCACCACGACGCCAGAAACGTCGCGAGCACGCCGAGGAAGATGAGCGGGCCGTGGTTCATCGCGCGGCCCCCGCGGGTTTGAGGCTCGCCGGCTCGTCGGATTCGACACAGCAGCGGCAGCAATTGCGGCAATACTCGCGCAGCATCAACGCCACGCGGCAAAGAATCGCCGCGTTGCCGATGACAAGCAGCAAAATGCCAATGGTGCTGATGCGGATGAAAAGTTTTGTCCCGTTCATCACCGCCGCGAAGGGAACAGTCGCATCCACGAGTTTGTGCTGTTGAAGAATTCCGCCCACAATGAACGCACTGGCGTAAATGAGGATGCCGATGGTGACGGCGCCCCCGCTCGCGCAGATGAACTTGTCGTTCTCAACGCCCGTAAGCCGCGGCACGACGTAATGAATGGCGCCGAAAAGCGCGAGGCCGATGAAGCCGTAGAGCGCCAGTTGCTCGACGCCTTCGCCGAAGAGAGTGAGGCGCAGTTGCGGAACCATCGCGCCGAAAACGGCAAACACACTGGTGAGCGCGAAAAGGACGAGTGAGTATTTGAAATAGCCGAGCAGCGAACCTTTCGCGGCGGCCCCCTGTCCCATCGTGATCCAAAGGTTCAGGACAACGGCGATGAGCGGCGCGAGCAGAATCGTCGTGCCGGCAATGCCGACGCTCACCATCCACGCGGGCAACGGGAGCCCGCGATAAAACCCGGCCCAGCATCCAAAAGCAACCAGCGACCAGAAACCCAAGGCCGCGAGTGTGCGGCTGTGCAGCGGCGCGTTCACGAGTTTCGGGATGAAGTAGAACAGCATGGCGAGCGCGAGGGACGTAAGCCACAGAGTGAACAGACCGTTTGCGAACCAGTCGTTGACGGCGAGTTGCATCACGCCGCGCACGGGGAACCAAATCAGGAGCAACCGCGCGGTCGTGTAAAGCCAGGGGAACCAGAAGAGCGCGGCGAGAATGTACCATTGCGATGGATAAAGTTCCGCTTCGCGTCGTTTCCAAAACGTGAGCAGCGCGCAAATACCGAGCACGGCGTACGACGCGATAAGAATGGCCGAACCGGCGCTCGGAAACTCCAGCCACTCGAAGCCGGTCGTATGGCCACAGAGAATTCCAATCACGCCAATCGTCACGCCCAGGTTCCAAAAAATCGAAGCGATGGCGATGGGCGCGATGCCCACGAGCGTCGTGCGCCCGAGGCGGCAGAGGAGCCACAGCGCAATGGCGAGGCCCGCTTGCGAGGCGAAACCGTAAACGAAAGTATCATTCGCAACCGGCCGTGTGTGTCCGTAAGTGAGCCATGCGCAATTCGCCAGCACGGTGGGTGAGTGCAACTTCACGGAAGTGATCAGCATGAAGACCGAACTGATGAGCAACCAGAGAAGCGCGCTGACAATGGGAATCAACAGCACGCGGCAGGAAGCGTCGATTTGCGCAACAAGTTCTCCGCGCGAAACCGACGGCGTCGAAACGGATGAAGAAGTCGAGCCGTTCATTGACGCTTACTCGAATGGATTGACCGGCTTGGGCGGCGGTGCGCTGGCCTTTTCCGCACGCGCGGCGAGATCGGTCTTGAACGCCGCGGCGTTCTGGTAGCCTTGCACCGTGAGTTTCATCGCTTCGTCGATTGGCACGCGAACCATGCCCCGCGCTGGATCGGAATAGCCCCAGTTCTTCGCCGCGTCCGCGCCGGCCGCGCGAATCTTCGTGTTCTCGTCGGCGCGAGCGGCACCGATGTTCGCGCCAACCGGCGCGGGCGCCGTAACCTTGACCATCTGCCTAACGAGAAAGGCCACGAGGAGGAACGTCGCGAGAACGGCGACGACCGTGATGGCCATCCTTCCTTTGCCGTTGTTGTTCACGTTTTCCATAGGCGCCTCAATGGCTGGCCGGAACTTCGGTGGCCGGCAGTTCGTGTGACGTGAGGGATTCCTTCAAGCGCGGATCGCGGATCGGATACGCCGCGGTCGTGCCGAGCGAACGCACAAACAGAGTCGTAAGAATCCCGCCGATGATGAGAAACGCGCCAATGTCCATCCAGTGCAGCACGAAATTCTCCGGGTGCGCGACCGGCACAATGTTGAACGACAAATCGGTGAAGTGCATCAGCCACGCCCAGATGGCGAGCGGCGCCATGACAGCGAGCTTCAGTTTGAAGTCGATGCGCAGCAGCGTGAGGAACGGGACAAAGAAGTGGCCGAAAATGATGACCATGCCGACCCACCACCAGGTGCCGCGCTCGCGGAGCTTGTACCAGAAAACTTCTTCCGGCATGTTCGCGTTCCAGATGATGAAGTACTGCGAGAAGTGGATGTATGCGTAGAAGACGGTGAACGCGAGCAGCAGCGAACCGATGTAGTAAAAGTGCGTGGGGAACAGCACGTCCTTGAGGGGGCCAGTGCGCTTCAGAATCACTGCGATGACATAAACGGTCGCCACGGTCGTCCAGACGCTGCCGGCGAAATACCAGACGCCATACATCGTGGAATACCATTGGTGCTGGAGGGACTTCATCCAGTCGATGGCCGCGAAGGTGAGCGTGACGGCGAAGAGGAAAATGCCGAGGCACGCCGCGACACGCATTTTGTTCGTCCACATCGCGGAGCCGTCCTTGTCCTGTGCGACGGAGAAACGGCGCAGGCTGAACGACAGCGCGATCCAGATGACGAAGTAAGCCACGATGCGGATGTAGAAGAACGTGGGATTCAACATCGCGTGCTTGGCGTGCAGCGCATGGTCCGGTGCCATCGTCATCCACGGATAGATTTTCGGCGCGAGCAAAGCGACCGGGATGAACAGCACCGCCATCGGGAGCATGAGACAAGCGAGGTGTTCGCAATAACGGCGAATCGGCACCGACCAACTGGCATCGAACAGATGATGCACGAGCACGAGGAACAATCCGCCGAGGCAAAGGCTCAGGAAAAACATGAACGCCAGCAGCCAGGAAAAGCCGAATTGCTTCATCAGCACCTCGCCTCCGTGACGCCCTTCGACGATCGCACCGAGCGCGAGAAACACGACCCCGACGACGATGGCGATGACCGGCACTTTGCGCCAGCGCGAGAGGTCGAGCGGCGCGGCGGAAGTTGTAGTGGTTTGCGAAGCCATGTTATTTCAACCCCGCTTTCAATTCCGCAGGAACTTCATCGAGCGCTCCGAGCCGGCTGCGTTGCAGCGCGCGCACGTAGGCGACAATCGCCCAGCGGTCTTCGATGGAAATCTGCGAGCCGTACGGGAACATCGTTTTGTTGCCGTAAGTGATGGTGTTGAAGATTTCGCCGTCGCCCTGCGTGACGACGATTTTCTCGTGCAGGCTGCGGATGCTGGCGTAGCCGTACTTCTTAACGATGCCATTGCCATCGCCTTGCGGACCGTGGCACGGCAGACAATAGATGTCGTAACGCTGCTGGCCACGCGCCATGAGTTGCGCGGTGACGGGAACGGGAATCGAGGCGATGAAGTTGGTCGTTCCCGTTTCACGTCCGGTGTTGACGGGATTGCTCTCGTAATGATCGCCGCGCGCGACCGTGCCCGGCACCGGCTCTTGCGAGGAGCGGCCATTGGCAAAGACCAGGCTCGGCTGTTGCGGGCGCAGCTTCGGCTGGCGATCCATGTCCGGAAATATTTCCAGCGGCGGCTGCTTGAAGTGATGTCCGCGCTTGCCGAAGACGCCCATGACGGCCACGGCAACGAGTCCCAGGATAAGGAGGAAGTAACGCATCAGTCCTCCACAATCTCAATGTGCTGGCTGCCGGTGGCCTCGAGCAGCTTGCGGGTTTCAGTTTCGGAATACTTCGGATCGGTCGTCTCGATCACGAGAAAGTAGCCGTCGTGCGTGGCGCGTTTGAAGCGCGGACTCTTGAAGAGCGGATTGTAGAGTTTGGGCAGCCGGTTCAAAACCAACATTCCGAAAATAGAGCCGAACGCCGTGAACAGAATCGTGAGTTCATACGACGGAGGGAACGCGTAGTAAGGACTGAACATCGGTTTGCCGCCGACGAGGATTGCGTAGTCGTGCGCGTTCATCCACCAGATCATAATCATGCCGGTGGTGTAGCCAGTGACGCCGCCGAGAAAACCGAACCAGCCTACTTTGGAATTTTTGAGTCCCATCGCCTGGTTCATGCCGTGGATGGGGAATGGGCTGAACACGTCCCAGCGGCGGAACCCCTGGTCGCGCACTTTCTCGGCCGCGTGCATCAGATCGGCGGGCGTCGCGTATTCGGCGAGCATTCCGTATTTGAGCGCACCGTTCATCAGTGATGCCCTCCTTTCGCGCCACCGAGCGGATGGTGCGGGTCAGCGTAAGGTGTCACCGCTTTCACTTCGGCGATCGCAATCGCGGGAGCGAAACGCAGGAACAGCAGGAAGAAAGTGAAGAACAAACCGAAGGTGCCGAGGTAAGTCATCACGTCCACCCAGGTGGGCATGTAATAACCCCAGCTCGATGGCAGAAAGTCGCGGTGCAGCGACGTGACGACGATGACGAAGCGCTCGAACCACATACCGATATTCACGAAGATGGAGAGGACGAACACGGCGACGAGGTTCTGTCGGAACCACTTGATCCAGAAAAGTTGCGGCGTAATGACGTTGCAGCCGAACATCACAAAGTAACTCCAGCCGAACGGACCGAACGCGCGGTTCAGGAACGTGAAGCGCTCGTAAGGATTGCCGCCGTACCACGCGATGAAAAACTCCATGCAGTAGGCGTAGCCAACGATGCTGC
>JGI10216J12902_100990457_pt1 | contig 11711 bp, 5 predicted proteins | sample KanNatreferecore_FD_12902 | JGI IMG/M metagenome (IMG submission 12902)
CGGAAGCTGTTCCACTTGTCCGGGTACGTGTCGAAGACGTTGTTCGAGCCCAGCGTCAGATTCAACGCATCGGTCACTGCGTACGTGAGGCTGAGATCGACCAGCGTTTTGCCGTCGAATTTTTGCACGCAGCGATTCCTGGCATCGCAGTCGACGTTCGGATCCAGCCCGGAGAGCCCGGTGCTGAACGCTTTCACGCTGCCGAAATACGTGGCACGCGCACTGGCGGTCCATGCGCCCCACCCCAGCTTGGAATTCAACAAGATCTTCGAGCGCGGCGTCGCCACTTCGATCAGCTCGATCGCGGTCTGATCGACCAGCAGAAAACTTTGATTGCTGGCCGATGCGCCGGCGAGGATCTGCGCCGGTGTAGCGCGTTGACGCAGCACCTCGGTCTCGTTGTAGCTGCCGGCGAGACTGAAATCGAGCGACGCACCGCTATCGAACTTGGTGCCGTAAGTCGCCACGAGATCGACACCGCGCGTCCGCGTATCGATCTGATTGGTGAAGAAACGAATCTCCGCGGTTTGCGGGAACAGCGCGGCGACCGACGGGAATGCGCTCGTCAAGATGCGATCCGTGATCGCGATCCGGTCGTCGATGTCGATCTGAAACGCATCCAGCGTCACAGCCACGTCGCCGCCCAGCAAGTTGCCAAATTCGGCGGTGAAGCCGAGATTGAAGTTGTCGGAGATTTCCGCGTCCGGATCGGCGACGCCCAGCTGCGCCAGGCGCGGATCGTCGCTGGAAACCTGCTTGGTGACGATGATCTCGCCGTTCTGCACGGTCGACGTGTTGACGCGATTGCCGAGCTGCGCGAGGGAGGGAGCTCTGAAGCCACGATTATATGAGCCGCGCACGGCGAAGGCATCGGAGAGTTTGTAACGGGCGGCGAGCTTGCCCGACAGATTGCTGCCGAAGTCGCTGTAATCTTCGAACCGCAGCGCCGTCGCAATCAGCAATGCATCGTTGATATCGGTCTCCACATCCACGTACGCGCCGACGTTGGTGCGATGGATGTCGATCTCGTCCTCCGGCGCAATGCCTGGCCGCCCACTCGCACCGACGGCTCTGCCACTGAACGCCAGCGGCCCGACTTGATACGATTCGAGACTGCCGCGCTCGGCTGAAAAGTTGTCACGGCGAACTTGCGTGCCCATCGCCAGGCTCAGACCCTGCAACGGCCCCACCGCACCGAAGAAGCGCGACACGTTCACTTCACCGATGGTTTGTTTGAACGTGGTGCGCCCGATATAAAAATTCGTCGGCGAGGCATCGCCCAGCGAAGGGTTCACGGTGTTGTAGGCCGACAGGTCCAGATAGTTCTCGCCAAAGCTGGCGGACGTATCGTATTTCCACTCCTCGAACATCGTGCCCTCGACGCCCGCCGCCGCCGAATAGTCGATCGACTCGCCGGGCAACACCGGCACGAAGCCGTCGGGAAAAATACCGAGCGCCGAATTGGCGGCAGCCGACGGCGCACGATAGAACCCGTACGCGGTGATTTCCTTGCGCGAGTAGCCGCCGAAGCCATAGATATTTGCTGCCTCGGACACGGGCAGCTCGGCATTGACGAAGCCTTGATACGTGCGATTCTCGTTGCTGCCGTAGTTGCCGATGACGAACGCGCCTTGCGGATAGACGCCGCGATCCTGGCGCGGATTCGCCGTTGCATATGGAAACGCCGGGGTCGGTCCCGTTTGCGCATAGTTCGCAGGCGTCGCCGGATAGATCGGGCCATCGTACGGATCCGAGCGATTCGTGCCCTCGAAGTCGAACACTTCGAGCGTGACGTTCACGAAGCCGCCCGACGATCCCAGCGACATGCCTTGATTGAGCGACGCCTTGTATGTATCGCCGTCGCCTTCCTCGTGTGTGCCGCCGGTCGCGGTGATGACGCCACCATCGGCCTCGTCGTTCAGAACGAGATTGACGATGCCCGCGATCGCGTCCGAACCGTACTGCGCCGCTGCGCCATCGCGCAGCACTTCGATGCGCTTGATCGCAGAGGAAGGAATGCTGTTGAGATCCGTCACGACGGTGCCCGATCCAGGCGCGACGTTGAGATTCAGCGCCGAGAATTGATGACGACGCTTGCCGTTCACCAGCACCAGCACCTGGTCCGGCGCGAGGCCACGCAACGAAGCCGGATCGGCATAGTTCGTGGTGCCGTTGACGCCGTACTTGGCGGAGTTGAACGAAGGCGAGTTGAATTGAACCTGCTGGCCCAGATCCGTCTGGCCCGTCGTCAACAGCTCTCGACCGCTGACGATGTCGACGGGCACCGGCCGCTCGACATCGGTGCGTGCCAGGCCGCGCGATCCGATGACGGTGACGGTAACGATCTCGCCTTCCGATTTGGAAGGTGTTTCGCCAACGGCATTCGTCGGCGGGTCCGCAGGTGCCTCGCCCACCCAAGCGGCTGGCATCGCAGCCTGCGGCGCAGCTTCGTTCAGCAGCCGCGCTTCGGATTTGATCGGCAGGATGTTGACCGTCTTATCGTCGACGAAGCGATACGTGAGACCGGTCCCGTTCAGCAACTGCTCGAGCGCTTCTTGCGAGGTGAGATCGCCTGTCACCCCTTGTGTCTGCAGGCCGGCGATGTCCTGCGAGGCGAACAGCACGTAGAAATGTCTATCGTGAGCCAGCGCCCGCAGGGCCGAACCCAGCTTCTGCGCCGGGATGTGAGTCGGCTTGCGCGTGGATACATCCGCGTCGGCGGCCGACACATTCATTACGGACAGACAGGCGACCGCGACCAAAGCAACCTTGTGCATGAATCCCCCTGCATCGACTCGTTGGTATCCGCCGTAACGTGCGACGGATTTATGCTAGATAAGAGCGTTGGGGCGGGAAGAATTTAAACTCGGATCCGCGGAGCTCGGCGTCGGTTGAGTGGACAAGCGGATCGCATCCTCGCGTTCCTGGATGACGATATCGAAGCGCTCTTGTAGAAAGCCGGTCAAACGCTCGGCACCGGTGGCCGGAAAAATCCCGCTGATGCGCAAGTCCAGCAGCCGCTCATCCATGATCAGCATCGGTTTCAGGTTGTGACGATTGAACTCTCGCACCACCTCGCTCAGCGGCGCCGAGTCGAACATGAGCATACCCTCGGTCCACGCCGTCGCCGCCGCCAGGTTCGCCTTCTTTGCCGGCATGATGGTCTGCGAAGTGACGGTGACCTGATCGCCCGGACTCAATAGCACGCGCGGAACCGGCGTCGCTGTCGAGGCAGTTGTTTGCTGCTCGGTTGCGGGCTGCGAGACTGCGACCCTGCCTTCGAAGACAGTCACCACCGTTCCACCGGGCTTGCGATTCACATCGAACTGCGTGCCGACGGCCTTGACGTCGGTATTGCCGCTGCGAACGACGAAGGGACGCGCAGCGTCTTTCGCCACGCTGAACAAAGCCTGCCCTTCCAGCAGCTCGACATCACGACGCGCATCGCTGAATTTGACTTTGATTCTGGAGCGGGCGTTGAGCTCGACCTTGGAGCCGTCGGCCAAAGTAACCGTCCGCAGCTCGCCGACACCGGTTGCGTAGCTCTGCCCGCCGTAAAACTGCAGCACTCCGAACAACATTCCCACGCACACGATCGCCAGCGCCGCCGCGATTGCCCATGGCCTGAACGGCGATGCCGCTCGTTCGGAAACATCCGACGGTGCAACCACGCGCCCCACTTCTTTCAACGACACCACATTGCTTTCGCTCAAAGCGCGCGCGACCAGTCCATCGATGTCGCCGCGAGTCGCCTTGTCGATCAGCTCGGCGTCGTGCCAAAAAGCGGAAACCCGCAGATAGGCCAGAACGTGCTCCGGCGACGTGCGCAACCAGCGAGTGAACGCTTCGCGTGCGTCGGCATCGACTTCGCCTTCGCTGAAACAGACCAGCCATTCGCTCGCCTGTTCGCGAATCTGGGCATTCAGACGTTTGGACCTGCTGCTCAAGAACCTACTCCATCTCTTCCAGGCGCTGGTCGCAGTAGGCAATCGCCCGCACCAGATACTTGCGTGCCATGACGTGCGAGACGCCGAGACGCTCACCGATCTCCATCAGCGTCATGCCTTCGCAGCGGTACATGACCAGCGTGGCGTAGACGCGAGGAGAAAGTTTCATCAAAGCGTCGGCCACCGCCTCCAGACGCTGCTCGGCATCGATCTCTTCCGCCGGATCGGGCACCGTCTCGGATTCGAGTGCCGCCACCAGGTCCAGCGGGTTGGTCGCCTCGGGCCGGGTGGACCGTTGCAACGCGTATTGATGCAGGACGTGATTGGCCACCGTGAACAGGTAGGCCTGGGGATTGCGAATCGCCTCGTGATCCTTGATTCGCAACAACCGCATGAAGATCTCCTGCACGAGATCCGGGATGTCGGCGCTGGCGTCGCGCAGGCGGGCCGAAAGAAAACGACGCAGCTGGCGGCCATGGGTTTGTTCCATCGCCGTCATGAAGCTGCGTTTGTTCTGGATCGTCACGTCCGCCCGCCGTGCAAAACCTTGGAATCGCCCTCTCACACGACTATAGAGCGATCGAGTCGCGGAAATTTTAACCGCAGCTAGCGTTCGAACGACTCGAATTTCAAATCCAGCGCCGCACCGTCCCAAGATGGGATTCTGACGGTGCCGGCACCGCGCGCGACGAGTTGCAACTGGCTGCCGGCGAGCCCGCTGGGCAGATAGCCGACGCCGTTTTCATCGAGCTGCAGGTTGGTGAAAATGCCGTTACGTCCACCGACAGTCTCCATCAACATGATCTCGCGCACCGGCTTGCCGGCGGCGTCGCGGCCGCGAATTTCGACGCCACGCTCCTGGCGCATTCGAACCGCGGGCGCGGCGCTTTGCTGAGCGAATGTGATCCGCTCGCGGTGCAGACGGTAACCCGGCTTGTAGACACTCAGCGTGTATTCGGCTGGCACCACGCTCGCGATCTTGAATTGCCCCAGGTCATCGGATCGAGCCTGCAGCCGAATGGGCGGGGAAGCGCCCTCGACGAAATCGATGTCCACCGCTGCGCCGGCCATCGGCGTACCGCCCGATTCATCGAGCACGCGCCCGATGAGATCGCCTCCCGGCAGATCGACATCGAATGTCGCCTGGTTGCCGACTTGCACTGGCCTGCTGATGAACGAACCGGCGACCACCACGTACTCGCCCGGCTCCATGTCGCTCACCGTGTAAGTTCCCGAGGCGGAGGTCCTCACGCGATGCCAGCCGGTCGTGATCTCCGCTTCGGGTCGACGAACGAAGAAATCGAAATCGGGCAGCGGTTTGTCGTTACGAGTCATGCGCCCTGACAAAGCGGCGCTGGGAGGAAAATCGAGATTGACGGTGATATCGGCGTCCGCCGGCATCTCGATCGCCTTCGACGCCTCGCGCGTGCGGTTGATGTCGGCGACCACTCGCACCGGCCCCGGAGCCACATCGTTCAATACAAATTCACCGCGCGAGTCGATGCGATTGTGGGAATACATGTTCTCGCCCTCGCGCAGCACGCTGATTCCGACTTTGTCGAACAGTTCTGGTCGCAACCCCGTGACCTTGCCGCGAATCGTGCGACCCGCTTTGAGCGCAAGCTGGATGTTCACGGCGCTCCCGCGAAGCACGACATCCTGCGTAATCATGGCGCTGCCATGCCGGCCCGCCAGCTGATATTTCGCGTCGTCGAGACCGCGAAACTCGAACGTGCCGGCGGGACCGGTATCTGTAGTGCCGGCAATGGCGAGGTCCGACCGATAGAGCGTGATCGAACCATTGTTGATGGGTGCGCCCGCGCCGGTCGTGAAACGGCCGGCGATGACGCCGCCGGCGGACAGGCCGATCTGCAACGGCGGCGTGTTCGGTCCCACCTCCACCAGAACCGTGCGAGTGGTGTAGTTCTTTGCTTCCACCACCAGCGTTGATCGTCCCGGCGCCACGCCATCGATGACGAAGCTGCCATCCTGATTGGCGGTGTTCGCGCTCTTTCCGCCGGTGCCTCTCAGCGCCACTACAGCAGTGGGACCGAGCACATCGATGCCGGCCGCGATGCCCGCACCGGTGGCCTCGTCATAAACACGACCACGCACGGCGTGTCCCTTTTGCATTGGAAGCAACAACTCCTGCTGCGGCCCGGTCGTGATTCTGAGATTTGGCAGTTCAAAACGTTGATAGCCAGGAGCCGTCACGCTGACGATCCATCGACCGGGCGGCACATCGGTGTACTCGAAGCGGCCGTCGGATGTTTCGAACTTGCGCTCTCGCGACTCGAAGAGTTGCCACCGTTCTCCGGGCGGCTGACGCCAGACGATTTCGAATTTCGTAACGGGCTCGCCGGTGACGACATCGAAGGCGCGGCCGCGCAGAACATTTGCTACCGAAGCTTCGGCAGCGGGCCTTGGAATATCCGCCGATGGTGCCGATGACGGCGCTGCGGCCGACGGTGATGACTCGGGCGGTGCTTGCTGCTGCACCTTCGGAGTCGTCGGCTGTGACATTACCGGTAGCAATCGCCAGCCAATCAACGCCAGGACTCCGACCACGATCAAACCCGCGGCGAGACGCATACGACGTAGCAATTCCGTGCTCCTGAATCCAAGTCGATACTGAACAGAGCCGATCGCGACATTTGACTCGCGTAACCAGCTCGCAGTTCCGATCGGCGGATGCGACCGGATTCAGAATCTCGCTTCCATTTCGACGCCGACGATGCGCGGAGCGTCGAGCGGTCCGTAGAAATTCCCGTCGGCGCCGAACGCGAGGTTCTCGACCGCCAGGCCACTCATCCGGCGCTCGTTGGCGAGATTTTCTCCAAACAGCCGTACCGCGTACCGATCGCGCTCGAAGCCGAACTGCAATCCATACATCGCAACCGCCGGCTGCACTGCCCGCCCGCTTGCTTCCAGTGACATCTCTCCCGTCCCAGTGACCTCTGCACGGACGTAATAGCCGGTCGGCCACGCGTATCTCACCGCAAGCAAACCGTCATACTCCGGTACGAATTGCACGCGCCGGCCGCGAGCGTTGGTCGCGTCATCGATCTGCAAATCGCGATACTCAGCGTCCACATATCCAAGATGCGCGATCAATGAGAGCGCGGCGGTGGCGTCCCACTGCGTTTCGAGCTCGAATCCGCGACTCCTGATCGAGGCGTCCGAGCCGATGAAGTCGGAGGTCACGGGCCGCCCGTTGCTGTCGCTGGCCACCTGGATGTCCTGCCAATTGTTTGAAGTGATGTAGAACACTGCGCCAGATGCGCGCAGTCCACGCCGACGCCAGTGGAACCCCAGCTCGCGGCTCCACAATGTTTCCTCGTCGTAGAGCAGAATGTTTGGATCGGTAAAGCCCGCTTGAACCGCGGCGAGGTTGAAACCGCCGGGAACCCAGCCGCGAGCGATCGATCCATACCATGTGAGATCGTCCCTGACTTCGTAGCGCAGGCTCAGGCGCGGCAGCAACACCTCGAAATCCGCTGACAGATCGGCATTCGGATACGCGATGACGGATCCAAAGCCCAGATCGAGCGTCCCTTCGGTTTGCAGCGTGCTGCGCTCCGCGTGATCGTAACGCAGCCCAGCGCTGACCTTCAGCTGCGGCAGACTCGGCAACGAATAGGTAGCCGTGCCAAACGCGCTGTAATCGTGTCCCTCGGCTTCTTGCCCGGGTGCATACGCGTAGGACCGCAAATTGCCTGGACCGAGGAAAGTGCCTTTGGTGTTGCGCTTGAATTCGTCGTACACCGCCACTGCGAACATGTAGTCGAACCGGTCGCCGGCCTGCGACGAGTACCGCAGCTCGGCATTCCAGAACTCATCGCGATCCTTCTCGGCACCGGCGACGATCGCAGCCGCGGAGGAATCGAAGTCGAGTCCGCGGGAATCGGAATTCTCGCGACGATAGGACGCTGCGACGTCGACCTTTCCCGCGTCGAGCAAGTACGTGATGCTGGCACCGAGCACCGCTTCATACTCGTCGTGATTTTTTGGCGCGTCATTGAGCGATGTGAAATCGTCGAGACGGCGCCCGCCGTTGAGCGTATCGGCATAGGTGGCGTTGTAGAGATCGATGTTCTTCGGCAGGTACTCGTAACTGAACATTCCCGGCGCGTCGGTGTCGAGGTAATAGGCCAGCGCCGACAGCGTCAGCCGCTCATTCGGCGTCCAACGCAGACGCCCCTGCAGAAACCCTTCGCGGATCTCGCCCGTTTCGCCGATGGATGAGGTCAGCGTCTTGGCAAAGGCATCTTCCCTCGAAGCAACGAAGGACAGCGAACCTGCGAGGGTGTCGCCGATGAGCGGTCCCGTCAGGAACCCGTCGCTCTGCAAGCCCGAGCCGGAAGAAAAATCCGTCGCCGTCAGCCGCAGCTCGGCGTGAGGTTCCTCGCCCGGTGCTTTGGTGCGAACCACGATGACGCCGGACTCGCTGTTGGCGCCGTAAAGTGTCGCCTGAGGCCCGCGCAGCACTTCGATCGATTCGATCTGGTCGAGTACCGCATTACTCAGCTCCCGGAAGGGAATGCCATCGATATAGACGGCCGCGCGATTGATGATGAACGGATTCGACTCCACCCCGCGGATGGTGATGAACATGCCGCCGAGCTGCCCCTTCTCGTTGAATGCGACATTCGGCACCAGATCATCGATTCGACGCACATCACGCAGCCGTGCCTGCTGGATGGCCTCGGCATCCAGTACCGTGACCGAGACGTCGCTGTCCTGAAGCGTGGCCTCACGCTTGGTACCCGTGACGACGACTTCCTCCAGCTCCTCGGCGCTCAGCGCCCATGGAGCCAGCAACACGCCACCGATAGCGATGGACTTCCGAAGCACGTTCATTTCCGCTCCGCCTGACTAGATCAATGCGCACGCGACGTGCCGCACTCGAACCGAGCGCGGACAGTCACCGATTCAGCAGCAATATGGTCGGGTCAGCCGAGAGGAGGCGCGCGACTGCGATAGGAATAGACGAGTCGCAGCGAAGGGAAAGAGACAGAGGCAACCGCTCGGATCAGGGCGGGCTGCGTTTTTGGAATCGTTGCTGGAGCGGCGGCGGCGCTCGCGCCGGCCTGGAACCCAGCACACATGTCGCAGAAGTGCGAGCCCTGCGCCGACACCTGCACCTCGTGAGTGACGTGCAAATGGCTGGCAATCTCGATCGCCCAAGTCACCAATGCAAACACGGCGAACAGCGCCGCCCAATTTCTCAGGCGGCGGCAACGTAGCAAACGATGCTGACGATGGCCGGACATAGCGCGCGTGAACGACGTGGAGTGACCAGAAAAGTTAACACGACGATCCGGCGCTCAGCCAGGGTCTTCACCAAAGCAAATATTCCAAACGCGGGTTCGTGTGATATTGTGCGCGCGTCTCGCATCCTGGATCCTCTCCAGTCATGAGTCGCCTGCTCGCCACATTCCGGTTACAGCGTCGCTTCAGCTTCGTGCTGGCGGCCGCGCTGTGCCTGTGGATTTTGGCGGCGGCAACTCACTTCCATACGCCGCTCGACGATCTCGGCGCCCACCACACGGCCAAAGAGCTGTGCGGCTTCTGCGCCTCCTTGCCGGCTGGCGGCGCCGCTCCAGCCGTATGGACGTTTGTTCCCACCGCGCAGCGCTGGCATTTCCTCGCGCCAGCCAAGCTCGTGCCCGCGCTACGCGCGATCAGCACGGCTTCGTATCGCAGTCGCGCGCCTCCCGCTCCCTAACCGTTGTTTTCAATCTAGTTCGTTAGCTCGAGCCGGGCGTTAGTGCGTCCGCGCCCGAGTCCTTTGCTACGCCATTGGCGCGTCACTTGCGGATAAACATCTCCGCGAGCGCGCTCCCGTGGCCCTGTTTCTCACAACGGTGCGACGTGCTCATTCGTGCTTTGAAAAGAACCATTGGCGGAACGCTGCTGCTGACACCCCTGACCTTGGCGACTCCGGCGCTCGCGCAAAGTGTGCTGCGGCCGGATGACTCCGGGCAGTTGGAAGAACTGCTGGTGACCGCCCGCAACAGTGCCACCGCCGCTTTGCCCATCAACATCGCGGCCGACTCCGTGGAGCGCAGCCAGATCGACGCGATGAACGTCATCAACGCCGAAGACGCCCTGCGTTACGTCGCGAACGTACAAATTCGCAAACGTTATATCGGCGATGCCAACGGCGCGCCCGCCTCTCGCGGCACCAGCGCACCGCAGGCGGCACGCAGTTACGTGTTGATGGATGGAATTCCCATTTCCAACCTGCTCGGCTCGGGATTCTTGTACGCGCCGAAATGGGGCTTGCTGGCGCCGGACGAGCTCGAATCCATCGATGTCATGTACGGCCCGTTCTCGGCGCTTTACAGCGGCAACACGCTCGGCACCGGCATCTTCATCACCACCCGTATGCCGGAGAAGTTCGAGACGTCCGTCGGCGTGCTCGACGCGTATCAAAACTTTCATGGCTACGATACGGACCTGAGCCTCAACAACACTCGCTACGACGCTTCGATCGGCTCGCGCAATGGCAATGTTTCCTGGGCGCTCTATGCCAATCATCTGGACGCCGAGGGCAATCCCGCCAACTTCCTGACCATTCCGGTTGCCAGCGGCACACGCGTCACCGCCACCACTCCAGTCGATACAGTGGCGACGAGTGGCGCGATTCGAGAGATCGACGCCGGTGGCATCGATCGCTACCTGTTCGGCGCGACCAGCACCTTCGACGACCGCACCGACGTCGTGAAAGGCAAGATGCGCTGGGACATCGATGCCGACACACGGCTGTTTGCAACGCTCGCCTATCAGGAAGGCAGCTCCAAGCTGCTCCATCACGAGTCGTATCTGCGCGATGCCTCCGGCAACGCGATTGTCAGCGGCCGCGTGCAGATCGACGATCGCGTATTCAATCTCAACAATGTTTCCATCCTGCAACTGAACGTCACCGAAAGCCGGAACCTGCTTTCCGGCGCGACGCTGCAGAAACACTTTGGCGAGGCCTGGCTGATTGAAGCATCGGCATCCGGCTTCGACGTGCTCGATGGCGACATTCGTACCGCGACCATCGCCAGCGCGCCCAATGGGCAGGTCAACAAAACCGAAGATCAAGGTTGGCGCAACGGCGCACTGCGTGCCATCTACACGCCGAGCGACGCCCCTTGGCTCGGCAAGACATTGGTCGTCGGTGCGGACTACGGCCGTTACTGGAACGAGAACATCGTCTATCAATCGTCGAATTGGCTCGCCGGCACTCTGGGTGCGCAGGCTGAACGCAATCGGGGTGAAACCCGGCAAGCCGGCTTCTTTGGCGAGAACACCTGGGGCCTGGGCGCCGCCGTCGATGTGACTGTCGGGCTGCGTCATGAAGACTGGCAAGCCAGCGACGGATTGAGAACGCTCGGTGCGCTCTCGCTCGATTACCCGGAACGCAGCGAACAAAAGTGGTCGCCCAAGGCCACGCTCACCTGGCGCACTTCATCGGATGTCACGATGCAGGCACGCGCGGCGAAGGCCTATCGATTCCCGACTGTCACCGAGTTGTTTCAATCCCGGACCACCGGCGGCTTCCTGGTGCAGAGTGATCCCAATCTCAAACCGGAAGACGCCACCACCTTCGATGTTTCACTGACGCGCCGGTTTGAGATCGCCGGCGGTCGCGCCAAGGCGTCCGCCGCAGTGTTCTCCGAAGACGTGAGCGATGCGATCTTCAATCAGTACAACGTGTTTCAGCAGGCCACGTTCAACACCAGCATCGGTCGCGTGCTGACGCAGGGTGTGGAG
>JGI10216J12902_101551639_pt1 | contig 11708 bp, 7 predicted proteins | sample KanNatreferecore_FD_12902 | JGI IMG/M metagenome (IMG submission 12902)
GGCCGCGCCTGCACGCTGTCGCCGCAATTCATCAGCATGAGCGACGGCTCGTGGTTCGGCACTTGCGCATACATCGAACGGACGACTGCGATACTGTCCGCGTGCGCCGCGGTCTTCGCAAAGAGTTCGCTGATTTCCAATCCGCTCTTCCCGTATTTCGTGAACTTGAACGGCGACGGAAACGCTGCGCCCGTCTTGCGCTCCGTGCGAAGATACTCGCCCGGCAACGGCTGCCCGGCGTGCTTAACGAGCATTGGCTTAGGGTCGAACGTGTCCACGTGCGACGGCCCGCCATTGAGGAAGAAGTGGATCACCCGCTTCGCCTTGGGCGCGAAATGCGGCGCGTGTGGCGCGAGCGGCGATGGAGATTGTGCCTGCGCCAGCGCCCCGAGCGAAAGCGCGCCCATGCCCATGCCGGTGCGCGCGAGAAAATCGCGGCGGCTCATCCTCGGTCTGGCGAACGGGTTCATGATGCGAAATCAGTGATGAATCTTTGAAGTGTGGGCATCCGTTTTCATTCAATCCACAAAGGCAAACTCGTTCGCGAGCAACAGCACCTGCGCGTATTGCTCCCATGCCGTGAGATATTGCGGCGCGGGCCTTGGACCATCGAATTCAGCGCGCGCATCCCAAGTCGTTTCGTCGGCCTTGATGGCGGGCGCCCAAAGAAACTGGTCGGCATTCAACGTGCCGCCGATATCGACGATGAAGTCGAGCGTGTCGCCCGCCTTCACGATGATGTTGGTCGCGGTCATCGCGGTCTTCGACTTGTGAACATTTGTCGCCTGCAATGATCCGTGGCGACTCGACACAATAAATACACGCACACCGTCGCCTTGTTCAGGTTCGTGCTTGAGCGTGCCAGTGATATTCACGGTTGCGTCGCGGGGTGCAATCCAGCGGCGGACGCAGGCTTGCGTGCGCGTGTTGCCCGGATGCCCGCCCTCGGCTGTGAGCTGCGCCCAACCTGTTTCTCCACCAGGCCACGGCGCCGCGCCCTGCCACGCTGAGCCGGTGAAGTGCGGGAGCGGAGTGAAGGACTTCAGTCGCTTGGCGGTTTCATCGTATTCGCCAGTGCCGTAGCGCCACTGTGTTTCACGCACCGGTGGCGGCACAGGGGCGGGATCAGATTCCGCCGCTTTCACAAAACGGAGAGCCGCGGCCACTTCGCTGCGGGTGGCGGCCCGTTGATACAACGCGCGATGAAGTTGCTGCACGCGTTGCTCCGGCGATTGATTCGTGAGTTGCTTGGCAACAGCTTTAGCACGGGCGGCAGCAAAGTTTCCGTTCAGGAAGAAGAGCGCCTGCTGCGGCACGGTCGTCTCGTGGCGCACAGCCACATGGATGTCGGGATTGGCAAAGTCGAAAGTGCGAAATGCGCCGGTCAGAAACTGACGATCGACCATCGCATACACGGTGCGGCGCTTGTTCTTCGCGTCGAGCAGTTCGCTGGGTTTCCCGCCCATCGTTGTGTCGAGTTCGCCGCTCACTGCGAGCATCGCATCACGGAGTTGTTCAAACTCCAGGCGGTGAATCGGAAAGTGCGAGAGCATCCGATTATCCGCGTCGCGACTTGCGGCTGACTTGCCGTTCACTGTTTTGTTAATGGCAGAACTCTGCTGGTAAACCGCGCTCGAAAGAATCAATCGGTGCATCGCTTTCACGCTCCAGCCTTCGGCAATGAAACGCTGCGCCAGCCAATCGAGCAGTTCGGGATGGCTCGGTTCTTCGGCGCGCAGGCCAAAATCACTCGGCGTGCGCACCAGCCCGTTACCGAAGTGATGCTGCCAGATGCGGTTTACCATTACGCGCGCGGTGAGCGGATTGTCTGCGTCAACGATAGCACGCGCGAGTTCGAGCCGCCCGCTGCCATGCTTGAAGGGCTCGCGCTTTGGACCGGAAATGACTTCGGGAAACTGCCGCGGCACTTCCTCACCAAGTCTCGACGCGCGCCCGCGCTTGAACACGCGCGGGTCCGGCTCTGGCTCGCGGTCGGTCAAGATGAGTGCGGCGGGTGTGCCGAGTTCGATCAACCGCCGGTCCACGTTGCCCTGCAGTTTGCCCAATTCATCAGCGGCGGACGTGGGAAAGAACCACTCGTTGTTCACCGTGCTGGTGTCGGGCACAACCGTTGGCGAACTCGGGTCGCGCAGAAACCTGCGCAATTCGACGGCACCAGGCGCATTGGTTTGTTTTTCGGCGTCGGCAAAAATCTTTCCATATAGCGCTGCAAGCTCATGCAACGTCTTCGGGGCGGTAGCGAACGCAGACGCCACGAATGGATTGATCTTTCCGCCTTCGATGGTGCGGGACAGCGCTGCGGGTGCAGACGTTGCAAATGCATTTTCAGACAATTCAGCCAGCGCATACCAAGGCCCAAAGATGGGATGCGATGGACTCTTCGAAGTGTGCAGGAAGTCTCGCCACCGGCGGACGGATGCAGGAATCAGATCGTCCGCGCCCAGGATTTGGTCGAAGCCTTCCTCGGGATATTTCTCCATCTCGAATTGCGCGGTCAGATAATCGCCGACGCGTGAACGCAGCCGCGCCGCCGCCTCATCGCGACGCTTCGTCATCATCTCGGCGAGCTTCTGGCGGCGTTTGGCGAGTTCGGCATCTTCGACGGAGGCGAGCGGGACAAGGAGATCGTCGCTGCCGTGGAAAACGCCGTAGAGGGAATAGTAATCCTTTGTCGGAATGGGATCGTATTTGTGATCATGGCAGCGGGCGCATTGAACCGTGAGCGCCATCGCCCCACGCGTCACCACGTCAATGCGGTCATCGATGATATCGTGCGTGACCCCGATGAAGCGCCTGCCGCCGGTGACGAAGCCCATCGCTGCAAGGTCGGGTGAATTGGTTGGCACCAATTGATCCGCTGCCATCTGGAGCAACAGAAACCGGTCGTAAGGCATGTCCTCATTGAACGCGCGAATGACCCAATCGCGATAGGCATGCGCATGAACAAAACGCCGTTCCTCGCGATCGTAAACGTAACCCTTCGTGTCCGAGTAGCGCGCGACGTCCAGCCAGTGGCGGCCCCAACGCTCGCCGTAGCGCGGACTGGCGAGCAGCCGGTCGATAAGTTGGGTGACCGCGGCCTGGCGTTTTGAACTCCGCACAGCAGCGAACTGTTTGACCTCTTCATCCGTCGGTGGCAGTCCCGTCAGATCGAAACTCATCCGACGAATCAAAGTGCGCGGATCGGCAGCCGGTGTGGGGGTCAGGCCGGCCGCTTCAAGTTTGGCGAGAATGAACCGATCAATGTCCGTCTTCGGCCACGTTGTGTTTTTCACCTTGGGCAGCGAAACGGCGCGCGGCGGCTGGAATGCCCAGTGCGTTGAGTTGGTTCCCAGGACCGTCGGCGCACCACACGCAAGCAACGCCACGCCGAGCAGCCCACAAAACCGACTCGGCACTAGCGCCTTCAAACCAATCAGATTAGTCACCACTTTTAACTGTCACTTTGCTTTCGGCGAATCTGTTCCACGATGTCGCGCTTCAACCCGTCTGCAAACAGCGCGAGACCGGCGGCGAAAGAAAAGAATCCGAGGCACGCGACCATCGCGCCTCTCGCCCCGCCTCCGGATGACGGAACGTAAACGAGGGCAGCCAGGGCCAGCCACAGTAATGCGGTTCCGACCATCTTCCGCCAAGTGGCCTTCATGTTTGAGTTCATCGCGTTCATAACGTTTCTCCGAACCCACTGCTGAGTTTGATGCCGTCGTCCAAATGCATCATGCCAAAGCGGGGTTCATCGTTGGCGAAACTAGCCGGTCGATTATCCGGTGCAAAGCCGAAAGCCAGGATGTCCTGCCTTGGGTTGGGAGATTCAGGCATTCCAGCCTTCTTCCCATTTGACCCCGCTGGAAAAGTTTCCAGAGTGTCGCGCCTACGACGATGCGCACCTCACGTTGCTGCGGGTCACAGACCTGCGCACCACTTCATCGCGGAGCAGAAAGTTCCTCTCATTTGAAGACTGCGGAGTAAACCTCACGAATGGCTTTGCGCCATTCTCCAACGGCTCGCATGAAATCCTCTGCACTGACAAATCCGCAGCGCACCGCCACCCGGTAAAGTGGCGCGGGATCGTCGGGCAGCACGGTTTCGCCGGCGTAGCTCCAACGGCGGAGGATGGCTTCCACACGGCGGAGCTTGCGGTAGTTTTCGATGAGTTTGGCGGCGTCGGCTTTTTTCAGCACGCCTTGGCGCTCGGCGCGTTGAAGGGCACGCAAGGTGTTTGGCTCGGTCCAGCCGCGTTCGAGTGAAAGCGTTTGTGCGATAAACTCGGCGTCGATGAGTCCGCCCGCACCGGTTTTGATCGCGAGCGGATCTTTGCCGGATGGCGTGCGCTCCCTCTCAATGCGTGTGCGCATGGCTCCAACTTGTTTTTTCCAATCGGAAGTGAATGCCCCAATGCGCGGTCTCTTCGAGAAATCCGTCAGCGTTGCCGCCATCTTTTGAAAAGCATCGCCGGTCCTGTTGTCGCCGGCGATGAAGCGCGTCCGCGTGAGCGACTGAATTTCCCAAAGCTGCGCGCGCTTGCGATAATATTCTTCGTACGCCGGCAGCGTGTTCGCCAGCAGGCCCTTTTCGCCATCGGGCCGTAACCGTGCGTCGGTTTCGAAGGCGACGCCCATTTCCGTCTGGCTCGACAGCAGATCCATCAGTTCCGCGGCCATGCGCTGCAGCTTCGGCAACTGCTTCGCGTTCGCAGGCGCGACGAAGGTGATATCGAGGTCGGAACCGTAGTTCAGTTCCTCGCCGCCCAACTTGCCCCAACCGATGATGGCGAACGGAGGCGCTTTGAATTTGTGATTTCGCATCACGACTTCGAGCGCGTATTGCAGACAGGCATCGGCGAGCGCGGAAAGCTCTTCGAAGTTCTGTTCGTAATCAGCGAGTCCTAGAATGTCGCGCAAACCGATGCGCATCAGTTCGGAGCGATGATAGCGGCGAATCCACAGTCGCTGATCTTCATCGCGGGCGCCGTGGCGCAACTCTTCGAGAATGACGTCCGCCTTCTTGCGCCGCCGCAGATGCCCGCTGAGCACCAGTTCATCCACGAGGTCTGGAGTGCCGATGGCGACTTCCGCGAGGAACTCCGAGCGATCGAAGAGGAACAGCATCAGTTCAAAGAGCGCGGGATTGCTCGACCACATTTCGTAAAGGGTGGCGCGTGCGCCGTAGGCGCTCACGAATGTATCGAGGCGCGCCACGACGCGGTCGGGGTCGGAAAGAACTGGATGCGGTGGCAGGGCGGCGGTGCCCTCACCGCGCCGTCGTTCCATGCCAACGTGCTTCTCGGTAATCAAGCGCGTCGGTCTGCGCGGTGAGGACACCGCTGCCCTGCCACCGACATGTCGAGGAGAGAACGCCAGAAGCTTCGGAATCAATTGCATCGCCAGTTCCGTCGTTCGCCCGGAGACATGGCCGAAGCCCGGTCCCAGTGCAAACTCGCGGAGGAGTTTTGCCGCGTGCGCAGGATCGCGAAAGGAATGTTCGGCCAGCACTGCCCGCCACTGCGCTTCGTCGTCAAAATCCGGCGGCAGTTCTGATTTCCCTTTTGACTCCGCCAGCTTTAGGAGACGCTCATAAACCGCGCGCACGTGTTCCGAGTGCGCCACGCGCGTTTTCTCAAACAATTTGAAGTCATCAAAACCCATCAGCCGCGCGATGCATTCACGCGCTGCCGGCGAAGTGGGCAGCGTATGCGTCTGGCGATTATGCTCCATTTGCAAGCGATGCTCCGCGTCGCGCAGAAACGTGTAAGCGCGCGTCAGCGCCTCGGCCTCAGCGCGTTCCAGCAAGTGGTACTGCACGAGTTTTTGCAGGGCGGGCAGCGTTTGCGCGCCTTGCAGAAACGGATTTCGACCGGCGTGCAATAACTGAAGCGTTTGCGCCACGAACTCGATCTCGCGAATGCCGCCGCGGCCCAGCTTCACGTTGCGATTCAATTCACCGCCCTTCACGACTTCCTTCTCGATGCGCTGCTTCATGGCGGCGATTTCTCCCAGCACGTCATCGCTGACGGAGCGCGGATAACGGAATGACTGCACCATTTCGAGAAACTCGCCGCCGAGGGTCGCGTCGCCGGCGACGCACCGCGCCTTGATGAGCATCATGCGCTCCCACGTCTGCCCCCACTGCGCGTAATAATTTTCGTAGCTCGCGAGCGAACGAACGAGTGGTCCCGCGTCGCCTTCCGGCCGGAGCCGCAAGTCGATGCGGAACAACGTGCCATCGTCCGTGAGCCGCCCGACTTCCGCGATGAAAGCTTCCGCCACTCGTTTGAAGAACTGGTGGTTCGTGAGCGCGGATGACGGTGACTTGCCTTTGCATGGCGTTTCTTTGAACACGCTGCCTTCGTCGGAATAGACGAACAGGACGTCCACATCCGAACTGTAGTTGAGTTCCTGTCCGCCGAGCTTGCCCATGCCGAGCACGCAGAATTTCGTTTCGCGCCATTGTCCATTCGCATCCTGCTCGAAGGGCACGCCGAAACGCGCGGTGAGTTGCCGCCAGCAGAGCCGGAGCACTGCGTCGAGGCAAACATCCGCGACGTTGGAAATTTCCAGAATGATTTCAGCAGTGGGCGCCAGCCGGGCGAGATCGCGCGCTGCGATGCGAATCATCTCGCGTTGCTTGAATTGGCGCAGGTTCGTCAGCGCTTCTGCATAGCTCGCGGATTCCAACAACGGCACGAACCACGCGTCGATTTCGCGTTGCAAGCCCTGCGCCCGACGCGGGTACGCCAGATTCTGTGGACGCAAAACGTCAAGCCATTCCGGATGTTTGCCCAACCGCTCCGTCGCCCATTCGGAGCCGCTCCACAATGCGCTTAGAACTCGCGCTCGCTCCGCGTCGGCGTCCTCCAGCGCTTTTGTCGCGCCCGCCGCCCGCAATGGGTGCAGCGCGTGACGCGCTCGTTCCGGCACGGGCGCGGATGCGATTGCCTTCTTCCAAACCACTTCAGACATGGCGGCACGTTAAGGAGTGAATGGTGAATAGTGAATGGCGAATAGGACCGTTGCCGCGCTAACGATCACAATTCCCTGTCCTTGGATTCATGTCACACCGCGGCTTGCCGCCGTGCATAGCTTGTGGTGAATTAGAGCAAGGCTTATGCGCGCAAGGACGCTTTTCCTTCAGTTGCTGCTGGTCGCCGTGTGCATCGCGCTCGGTGTCGCGCTCGATCGGCTTCTGCTCGGTTCGCGTCGCGTTCCGGCAGCGGCGCCGAACACGCCAGCGGTTTCCGCGTCACCGATTTCTTCAAAAGCATCGAAGACGAATGAACCCGCCGTGTCATCGCCGGGCGCGTTGGCGGAACTATCAGCAACGCGATTGACGACGATCGCTGAAATTTCGGCGGCGCTTGATGCCGCCCTCACGAACCGTGCGTTCAATGCGCGGCAACAAGCGCTGGAGCAGTTACTCGGCGAAATCGCGCCGGAGCTTGCCGCGCAGGCGCTCGCTCTCGCGGACAAAATTCCAGCGGGACCGCTGCGTGCCGAGTTCATCCAAATCCTGATGGGCCGGTGGGCGGAACACGATCCATCCGCCGCCCTGGCCCACGCGGAGAAACTGCCGAGTGGCGCGCGGCGTGAAGCTTATGCCGAGATTCTGAGCACGTGGGCGCGCAATGACGTGGGCGGCCTGATGACTTGGGCCGGGCGATTGCCGGCGGGCGCGCTGCGCAATGAAGCGTGGCAGCAAATCATCGCTGTGATGGCGACCGACGATCCGCAGCACGCGCTCGAATTGATGGAACGCCTGCCGCCCGGCGCCGTGCGCGCGAACAGTTTTTTCCCCATCTTCAGCGCGTGGGCGCAAACAGACGCCGCGGGCGCGGCGGCCAAGGCACTCGAGCTGCCGCGTGGACCGCAGCGCGATAACGTGCTCGTTCATATCGCGGGCCAATGGGCGCAAAACGATCCGCAAGCCGCGCTGGGGTGGGCTTCGAAATTGCAGACTCACGAGCGCGCCGCGATGATCCAAAACATTCTCACCGTTTACGCGCAGCAGGATGCGGCCACGGCCGCCGAATACGCGAAGTCGCTGCCGCCCGGCCCTCTGCGCGATGCGGCGCTCGGAAATATCGCGGGGCAGATGGCGCAAACCGATTTCGACGCGGCGTTAGCACTTGCACAATCATTGCCCGCTGGCCGCACTCAGGCAGGTGCGTTGCGGCAAATCGCATCCGATCTCGCTGGGACCGATCCAGCGCGCGCCGCGGACTTCGTAATGAAATTGCCCGCGGGCCGGGCGCAGAACGAAATGATCAACAACGTCGCGATGGAATGGGCCAGTACCGATTTGGACGGCGCGCTCGCCTGGGCGCGGCAATTGCCGGACGCCAATGCGAGGCAGGGGGCCATGAATTCGCTCGTCTCAACCTGGGCGGAAACTGACCCGCAAGCGGCGGCCAGTTACGCCTTCACCCTGCCGCCCGGTGAGGCGCAAGAGAACCTCGTCAGCGCCATCGCACAACAGTGGGCGCAGAACGATCCGAAGGCGGCGATGGATTGGGCAAGCCAGTTGCCGGCGGGACGCGCGCAGCAAGGCGCGATTCCACAAATCGCCGCCATGTGGGCGGAGACGGACCCTGCGTCCGCCGCGCGTTTCGTTGAATCGCTGCCCTCCGGTGAATTGCAGAACAGTTCCGCCGCGGGCGTTGCGTCGCAATGGGCGGCGAGCGATTCGCCGAGCGCCGCGCAATGGGTATTGACGTTTCCTGAAGGCGAGCGGCGGGAGAGCGCGATCGATGCCGTGGTGCGCGAGTGGGCGGAGAGCGATCCGGCCCGCGCGGGCGCCTGGGTGCAGACGTTGGCGGAAGGGGCGACGCGCACGACCGCGTTGAGTGCGTTCATCGGCGCCGTGTCGATGAGCGACCCGCAAGGGGCGTTGAAATGGGCTGAGGTGATTCGCGACGAAGAGTTGCGTTTCGCGGAGTTCGAGATCATTGCGGGCAACTGGATGAGCATGGATGAGGGCGCGGCGAAGGCGTGGATCAGCGGTTCGCCGTTGCCGAAGGAAGTGAAGGAGCGGTTGCTGCACCAGGGCGAGTCCGTTCCACCAACCGTCGTGACGCCTGCACCGCTCCGTTGAATCAAAGTGCGATTCGTTCGAACGTAACGTCGGTGCTTGCCGGCTTGGTTCGATCGATTCGCGAAAACAACCCCCGCCAGAAGCCGAGACCGTAAAAAAGATGAGTGGCGAATAGAAGCGGTAACGCGGACACGCTGCAAACGAAACCATGACGTGTCGCAGATATGATCGTTTGAACAGCGAGCAGAACCCAATAGGCGTAAAACAACCGCTCACCAAAAACCCAGATGAATGGCGCTACAAATACCTCGTTCACGATCAATACCACGAGATACGTTACGAACAGCGGCGGTACAAAATTCATTGCTGAGCCGGGAGTCGGATGCAGCCGGAATTGCTCCGCCCGTCCGCGTCCGTAAGTAACCAACATTTTGCAGAAGGCGCGCAGTGTCGGACGCGGACGTCGGAACGCGATGATGCCCGGGTCATAAATCAGTTTGCCCCCGCGCTTCTGTAATTCATCCATCAGTGCGTTCTCTTCGTTTGGATAGAGCGCCTCGTTGAAGCCGCCGAGTTCGAGCATCGCGCCGCGGCGCGCGAGCAGATTGCAGAGAATCAATTCCTTCTCACTCGTTGCGCGGACTTTGCCCACGCGGTCGTAGCGCGCGCGGCTCGGGCCAAATGCAATCCAACTGCTGAGCACGACAGCAAAAACCTGTTCAAGGAACGGCGCGTCAGGCGGACAGAGATTTGGCCCACCCACCATTTGCACGGCGGTATCACGAAAATGTTCGACCGCGCGTCGCAGCGCGTCGGGTGCCGGCTGCGAATCGTCATCGAGGAAGTAAATAATTTCACCCGATGCCTCGCGCAGTGCGCGATTGCGCTGAATGGCCGGCTGCCGTCCGCGCGCCACAATAACGTCCAGCTTCTCGCGCGGATAATCGAGCCGCCGGGCCGCTTCGACGGATTTGATCTCCGCCTGGCCCGGCTTCGTCGGCACGATGATGGTGACGCGAGGCAATTCGTCGTTCACCGCGCGAGGCTAAGCGAAGGGGGGGTGAAACGTGAAACGTAAAACGTGATGCACTCGCCCGTCGGCATCATGGCGGTGTTCTAGCGCCGGCAACATGTGGACGGCACAATCACGTCAGAATGCCCTTCACTACTTCGCCGTGAATGTCGGTGAGGCGAAAGTCGCGACCTTGGAAACGATAGGTGAGTTTTTCGTGATCGATGCCGAGGCAGTGGAGCACAGTCGCGTTGAGGTCGTGTATGTGAACCGGGTTCTCGACAATATTGTAGCAGTAGTCGTCCGTCTCGCCGTAAGTGATGCCGGGCTTGATGCCGCCGCCGGCCATCCAGATGGCGTAATTGCGTCCGTGATGATCGCGCCCGTAATTCTCTTTTTCGATTTTCCCTTGCGAGTAAACGGTGCGGCCGAATTCGCCGCCCCAGATGACGAGCGTATCTTCCAGAAGCCCGCGTTGCTTCAAGTCCTTCACCAGCGCGGCGCTCGGCTGGTCGGTGTCCTTGCACTGCTCACGAATGCGTTTGGGCAGGCTGTTGTGCTGGTCCCAACCGCGGTGATAAAGCTGAATGAACGTGACGCCCCGCTCGGCCATCCGCCGCGCCAGCAAACAGTTGTAAGCAAACGTGCCGGGCTTCTTCACGTCGGGGCCGTACATCTCCAGCGTCGCTTCTGACTCTTTGGAAACGTCCGTGAGGTCCGGCACCGAGGTTTGCATCCGATACGCCATTTCGTATTGAGCGATGCGCGCATTGATTTCCGGATCGCCGAACGCCTGGTACTGCTTCGCGTTCAGCTTCGCCAGGCCATCGAGCATCCGGCGCCGCGCGGCGGAATCCACACCGGCCGGATTGGACAAATAAAGAACCGGATCGCCAGTGCCACGGAACTGCACGCCTTGATGTTCGCTCGGCAGAAATCCCGAGCCCCACAGGCGCGTGTAAAGCGGCTGATCGCTCTCGTTGCCGTTGGAAATCATCACGATGAAGCCCGGCAGGTTCTGGTTCATCGAACCGAGCCCGTAGCTCAGCCACGCGCCGGTGCAGGGGCGTCCCGGCTGTTGAAAGCCCGTTTGGATGAAGGTAATCGCCGGGTCGTGATTGATGGCCTCGGTGTTGACAGTTTTGACCACCGCGATGTCATCGGCGATGGAAGCGATGTTCGGAATCAACTCGCTGAACCACGTTCCGGATTTTCCGTGCTGCGTGAATTTGAAGATCGGCTTCGCGCACAGGAAATTCTTCTGGCCCGAAGTCATTCCCGTGAGGCGCTGGCCCATGCGAATCGAGTCAGGCAACTCCGTGTTGTGCAGCTTCTCCAGCGAAGGTTTGTGGTCCAGCAAATCGATCTGCGATGGGCCGCCCGCCATGAAAAGATAAATGATGCGTTTGGCCTTGGGCGTGAAGTGCGGAAGGCCCGTCAGGTTGCCGTAGCGCTTGGTCTCTCCGGTCAATCCAGCCAGCAAACTCGGATTGAGCAACGAACCAAGAGCCGCCGTGCCGATGCCCGTGGCCATGCGGCCGAAGAAATGGCGGCGATTGATGAGCAGGCTTTTCTCTGTAAGCGGGTCCATAACTCAGTTCTTCGTAATCGTCTCGTCGAGGTTCAGGATCGTGTTGGCCACCATCGT
>JGI10216J12902_100083988_pt1 | contig 11707 bp, 12 predicted proteins | sample KanNatreferecore_FD_12902 | JGI IMG/M metagenome (IMG submission 12902)
CCCCACATGACCCTGAATCATGCGCGTCTACCAATTCCGCCACTTCGGCAAAAGTGAGAGAAAATATAGAAGCTTTTGCGCTGTTGTGCAACGCCAAATCTCGCTTCACCAACAGAATGTCCTGGGACTCAGTGCTCTCTCGCTCTCCATCTGCAGCGAGGGAAACGCTCCGATTTGTGTTGGCAGAGTCTGACGCCACCATATATTCTGCACGGGGCTACCCGGCACGATTTTTGCCGAGTTTTACCAGTGATGGCGCGGGATACCTGCGCGAAGCGTATGGCCGTGAGCAAGGAGCACCACTGATGGTTCCACGCACAGTCTTGATCATCTTGGGGTTGGGAATACTGACGACGGTCACTGGGTGTGCTGTCGACTCCTCGCCCTCGCCCTTTGCAATGACTCCCTCCAGGGCGTACACACACGATACGACCTATCAAGGACAACCGTACGGGGGAGGGATCGATTACGAGAAAAAGATGGATGAAGAAGAGCAGCATTATCGCAGACAACGGAGTGCACAGGAACAGGCCCAGGAACGGGCGTATCAGCAGTGGGAACAGGAGTGGGAACGACAGCGGGATCCGCGATGGGAGCGCTGATGCGCTCCATCTGCATAGGGTCACCTGGAAAGATGGCCGTGTGGATTCTGTGGGACTGGCACGTCTTCAACATGTCATGGGGCTTGGCCGTTTGCGGTTGTTGAGTGTGTGGTATCCAGGTGGGAAACATCCGTTGATGCTTTGGATGCAACCTCAATTTTGCTCACTATCTGCTCCAGCGTCCTATTGAGTACGCGTAATTCCCGGCGACACTTGGAGGTTGATCTTTGCACAGCACAGACCAGGAATGGCAATAAGATCCAAAATACCGTGAGAACAAGCGTGACTAGCACAGCAATAATACCAATGATACCCAGCTCAGATATCGTCCTGACGAGATCATCCATCGGCTTGTGTGGCAACGGTGTATTCCTCCCAGAATATCCCTCAAGGTATCGTCGCGACCACTCGCAACGTTTCATTGTAGACAATGTCGTACTAAAAAGATACCAATATTTTAAAGAATTCTACTGATTATACTCCTATTACGCTATCTTTGCTTCCTATCAATGTACAATCATTTCGTTCCCCTTATGCACTTGCTACTCCTCTGAGGGCTTGGGGACTCTATGATGAGGACGCCATGGGCTAGTGGCTCTCTGCGGATCACGGAAGACTCACCCCGCTGCGATACGATGGCCGGAGGCTGCCTGGTGTCCTCTCCCTCCTAAGGTCCCGGGACGCAGTGCTCTCTAGCTCTCGAGCTGACGCGGACCAATACGATGCGCCCGAACAGGCTGGCGGCGTCCTTTGACCTGGGTCTCGAGCGTGTCATAGACCGTAACCAGGGGCTGCACGTGCGGCAGGGCGCTGGCCCCCATGAGGATCTCCCCACCACGTGCCAGCGCCTGCAGGCGCTGGGCGACGTTCACCATATCGCCTATGACTGTATATTCCATACGCTTCTCGGAGCCAATGTTACCGACGATAGCTTCGCCACTGTTGATGCCAATACCGATATGGAGTGTCGGTTGACCACGACGCTGGCGCGTAGCGTTGAGACTGGCGGCAGCACGTTGCATATCCATGGCCGCTTGCACGGCCCGCTGTGGATGATCCGGTTGCACCAGGGGTGTCCCAAAGAGGGCGAGGACACCATCACCGAGGAATTTGTCGAGTGTACCCTGGTACTCGAAGAGGACATGGACCATCACGTCAAAATAGGCGTTCAGGACATCGACGACCTGCTCGGGGGGATGCTGCTCCGCAAAGGCCGTGAAGTCGCGAATATCGGCGAACAGCACGCTCACGTCGCGGCGCGCACTGCGCAGCGAGCGCAGGTCCGCATCCGAAAGCACCTGCTCCATCACATGCTGACTCAGGAAACGGCTAAAAGTATCCCGTAGGATCTCGGCTTCCGAGATGTCGTCAACCAGCACCAGCACGCCACGATTTTCGCCCCGCTGGTTATAAAATACCTCCCCATGGATCGAGCGGTAGTGTTCGCGCCCACTCACAGTGCGCAGACGATGTTTCCGCAATGTAATATTGCCGTGGCGTTCAATCTCCTCGGCGAAGTCGCTGAGGGGCAGGCCAGACCAACCAGCAAAAACCTCTTCCACGGTTTTGCCGACCACCGCAGTGGCAGGGAGGCCGCTTAAGCGTTCCATGGCATGGTTGACTTTCAGGATACGATGAGTGTCTTTATCCGCCACCAGGAGTCCACTGGTCATGCTCTGGAGAATGCTCTCATTGAAATCTTGCAGGGTTTGAAACTCTTCACCCACCTGGACGAGGTGGGCTTCTAATTGCTGACTGTAGGCCCGGAGCTGCTCTTGCTGGCGTCGTACCAACACTCTCGAGCGCGTTTCGTACTGCTCAACCAACTTCTGCAAGATGACGGCAATGAGGAGATGTAGGCGTTGCAAATCGTCCAGAATACGCACTGTGTCATCGCCGTAGCATTCGCGCAGGAGCGGTAACAGCATCTCGCCAAACACCGTAAAGGTGCGGTGCAGCACGGCTAACGGAAATTCCTCCACGGTACGGGGAGCAATGAGGTCGGTGATGAAGTGGTCGATGGCGGTGGGGGCGTTGGCCTCTAAAGTGGCCAGGAAGGCTGCAGCACCTCGGGCAATGTTGTCGCGGAGCTCGTTGGGCACAAAATGGGCCTCAGCCTGGGTGGTCTGGTGTATGCGTTCGTACAGCATGTCAACGATACGGGCCTGATTGTTGCGCAGAAATGCGAGCACCATGGTATGTATCCATATAAAATAGTATAAAATATCTCACTAGGCTGAACGCATTATAACGCAAAAAAGGATAGAATCCTACCCCTTACTCATAGAACTCTCCCTAGCTGGCTCTCGATATGTGTTACAATCTGGCGCGATGAATGTGCAGCACCATAGAGGTGTCACAGAGGCACTGATCCATGCCATTGACTGACCTGCGTGACTTACAACTCCAGGATATGACGGCACTGCTGGCCGAGGCCGGCGAACCAGCGTTCCGCGCTACCCAGCTCTGTCACTGGATCTACAAGCGCCAAGCCACGGACCTGCAGCAGATGAGCGACTTGCCAGAGCCACTGCGACAGCGCCTACGGGAGCGCTTGTACGTGAGTAGCCTGACGCTGTTACGGCAGCAACAGAGTGCCGACGGCACCGAAAAATTTTTGTTTGGTCTGGAGGATGGGAACCAGATCGAGACGGTGCTCATCCCGGCCGGTGACAAGCGCACAATCTGCGTCTCCACGCAGGTGGGGTGCGCCATCGGTTGTCGTTTTTGTCTGACCGCCCAAGGGGGACTCGTGCGCAGTTTGCGCCCCGCTGAAATTATCAGCCAGGTGTTGTATTTCCAGGAGCCTGGCAAGACCCCAGAGCGCACCTTTACTAATATTGTATTTATGGGCATGGGCGAGCCCCTGGACAATTTTCACGGCACCGTGCAGGCCATACGCATTCTCACGGCGGAATGGGGCTTAGGGATTTCACCACGCCGTGTCACCGTGTCGACCTCTGGCCTCGTGCGGCGTCTGGAGGCCTTCGGGCGCGCCGACCTGAAAGTGAACCTGGCAGTATCGCTCAATGCCACAACAGACGCTGTGCGTACACAGATCATGCCGATTAACAAGCCCTATCCCATCGCCACCTTGCTCGCGGCCTGTCGGGCCTTTCCGCTCGCCGTGCGGCAGCGCATCACCTTTGAGTATGTCTTGCTGCGTGACGTGAACGATACTCTGGCAGATGCCAAGCGCCTGGTCAAGCTCATGCACGGACTACGGTGCAAGATCAACCTGCTCCCCTTTAATGAAATCCCTGGGGTGCCGTATCGCCGTCCGAGCGAGGCCACCGTACAACAATTTCAAAACTATCTGCTGCAGCATGGCCTCTCGGCTTTCGTGCGGCAAAGCCGTGGGCGGGATATTTCGGCGGCGTGTGGGCAGTTGCGGTTTGAGGAACGGACCACCAAACGGTTGACAGACCAGGCCAGCCAGGCTACGATGCCCTCCGCTTTTATGGCACAGAGAGCACAGGGGCGTGAGACAGCAGGACCAGCAGCGACGCTGAGAGAGGGGGGGCAATGACAGTCGCGCTCTATCCAGGGACGTTCGACCCGCTGACGAATGGCCATCTCGATCTAATCAAGCGCAGTGTACGGATGTTCGACAAGGTCGTCGTAGCGATCTTTGAGAGCCCCATGAAGGGGCCCCTCTTCTCAGTGGAGGAGCGCCGCCGCCTGATTGAGGAATCGACCCGAGGCTTGAGCAATATCGAAATCGACACGTTTAGCAATACGTTGCTGGTGTTTTATGCCAAGCAGCGGCAGGCGCATGTCATTATCCGTGGGCTGCGGGCCATCGCCGACTTCGAATACGAGTTCCAGATGACCCTGATGAATCGGCGCCTGGATGAGGATATCGAGACCGTGTTTCTGATGCCGCGCGAAGAATATACCTATGTAGCATCACGCTTGATCAAAGAAGTCGCCGCGTATGGCGGCAATGTGGAGGAACTGGTGCCGCCGCCGGTAGCGCTGGCCCTGAAGGAAAAATTCCGGCACCAGGCATAGAGGAGCGTATGAAGCTTTCGCAGTTTACCCGCCAGCTTAAACCTTCAGAAACCCTGGCGATTTCCACCAAAGCCAAAGCCCTGCGGGCGCAGGGGCGCAACATCATTGACTGTGGCCTCGGTGAGCCAGACTTTGCCACGCCCAGCAACATCATCCGTGCCGCTGAGCACGCCATGGCAGAGGGTTTTACCAAGTATACGCCACCTGCTGGCCTCCCAGCCCTGCGTCGGGCTATCGCCGACAAGCTAAAACGTGAGAATGACCTGGACTATGCACCAGAAGAGATCATCGTCTCCTGCGGGGCGAAGCAAGCGTTGTATAACGTGGCGATGGTACTGCTTGATGCGGGCGATGAGGTCCTGATTCCGGGTCCCTATTGGGTGACGTATCCCACGCAGGTCTTGCTGGCTGGGGGTACTCCGGTGATCATCCCGACCACAGTAGCCGACGATTTTAAGATCACGGGAGACATGCTGCGGCGGTATCTGACGCCCAAAACCAAGGGTATTATTTTGAACAGCCCGTGCAATCCTACGGGGGCGGTGTACACGCCAGCAGAGCTGGAAGATCTCGCCAGAGTCTTGCTCGACACTGATCTCTTCATCATCACCGACGAGATTTACGAGCATATCATCTACGACGGTCTGAAGCAGATCAGCATTGCCACACTGGACCCAGCTTTGAAAGCGCGCTCGATCGTCGTCAACGGGTTCTCGAAATCCTATGCTATGACCGGCTGGCGGCTCGGCTACTGTGCTGGGCCGCGGGAGGTGATCGAGATGTGTGATCGCCTGCAAAGCCAGACGACCAGTAACGCCACTGCCTTTGTCCAGGTGGCCGGGATCGAAGCCTTGACCGGACCTCAGGAGAGTGTCGGCACCATGGCGCAAGCCTTTGAGCAGCGCCGCAATTTTGTCGTGCAGCGTCTCAACGCCATCCCTGGCATCACGAGCAACACCCCGCGCGGTGCGTTCTACATCTTTCCCAACATCGCTGCTCTGTTTGGGCGGTGTGCGCAGGGGCAACCCCTAACCACCGCAGCAGCAGTGGCCGACTATCTGCTGGAGGCAGCCGGAGTCGCCGTCGTGCCTGGAGATGCCTTCGGTGATGACCACTATATGCGTATTTCCTATGCCTCCTCGATGGCAGAGCTGGAGGACGGGTTAGCGCGTATTGACCAAGCAGTCCAACAGCTCACATAAGGAAGCGTGCATGTCCCAGGTGTGTATCCGTGGTGTGGGGTGTTACCTTCCCGAGGCGCGCCTGACGAACCAGGCGTTAGCCACACGGCTCGGCGTGACCGATGACTATATCGTGAAGCTCACGGGCATCCGTGAGCGGCGGCGCGCCGCACCTGAGGAGGCGACGTCTGATATGGCGGTGCTGGCGGCCCAGGCGGCGCTGGCGGATGCGGGCCTCGACCCTGAGGCGATTGATGGGGTGCTGGTGGCTACAGCGACGTCCGACCATGTGACGCCGGCAACGGCCAATCTCGTGCAACGGCGTCTGGGGTTACGGCCGGTGCCGACGTATGATCTCAACGCCGGCTGTACGGGCTCGCTCTATGCCTTGATTACGGCGAGTAGCCTCATTCGTGCTGGCATGTGTAGCACGCTGCTGGTGATTGGCGCGGAAATCGTCTCACGGCTGGTGGATCTGGATGACCCTGAGACCGCTCTGGTCTTTGGGGATGGCGCTGGCGCCCTGGTGTTACAGGCAGGGACTGGACAGCGCGGTGACCTGCACCTGCTGTCACACCTCTGGGGGAGCGACGGCACGAAGGCCGACGTGATCATGGTCCCGGCCGGCGGCTCACGCTGTCCGGCCAGTGGCGAGACCGTCGAAAAACGCCAGCACTTTTTGCGTATGAATGGCAGCAGTGTGTTCCGCTTTGCCGTGCGCACGCTGCCGATGCTGGTGCGGGATGTGCTGGCACAGGCCGGACGTTCATTGGCCGATTTACAACTGCTCGTTCCGCACCAGGCGAACTGGCGTATCATTGAGGCCGCGGCGCGCAAGCTCCCCTTCGACCTTGATAAAACCATGGTCAACATTGAGCGCTACGGGAATACCTCGGCGGCCTCGGTGCTGCTGGCCTTAGGAGAGGCCCGCCAACAGGGGCGTTTGCAGCCAGGTGCGACCGTGGTGCTGGCCTCCTTTGGCGCTGGTCTCACCTGGGCCGCAGTAGCGCTCGAAGTGGTCGCCTGAAACGGCAGCCTGCTTCCCTTCTACTCACAGCAAGGAGACACGCGTGATACACTACGCAGGCATTATGTCAGGCGAGCTGTCCACACGCACGCGCGACATCTTGACCACCTACAGTCGGATTGCCATGGTGGGTGTCTCGGGGAATCCGACGCGCGCTAGCTATCGGGCCCTGGTGCATATGAAGAGCAAGGGCTATACGGTCTATCCGGTCAATCCCAGCTACGACGAAATCCTTGGCTTAAAGTGCTATAAATCCCTGCTGGATATTCAAGAGCCAGTGGATATCGTGGATATTTTTCGGCGTGCTGACACCGTCATCCCTCTCATTGGTGAATCCCTCGAAGTCGGCGCCAAAGTCTTCTGGATGCAGATTGGTGTGGTGAATGAAGAGGCAGCGGCCCAGGCCGCGGCAGCCGGCCTGGAAGTGGTCATGGACCGCTGCGTCAAGATTGAGCACTGCCGTTTTTTTGGCAAAAAGGATTATGGGCTCGATGTCGTCGGACTGCAGACGGGGGTGCTGACCTCCGATCGCTATGAGTGCATGTTCCCAGGCCACGACAAACCCTGAGGGATAAAGCGCATGGAAAAATTTGATTTTGGCTTCGATACCCGCATGCTGCACGCCGGGCAAACGCCTGACCCCACCACCGGGGCGCGTGCCATGCCGATTTATCAGACCACGTCATTTGTCTTTGAGGATACGGAACACGCCGCCCATCTCTTCGCTCTGAACAAATTTGGCAATATTTACACGCGTATTTCCAATCCCACCACTGCCGCTTTCGAAGAGCGCCTGGCGTCGCTAGAAGGCGGCGTGGGCGGGTTGGCCACGGCCTCAGGTCAGGCCGCACAGCTCGTCGCCCTGACGACGCTGCTGCAGGCCGGGGATGAGATGGTGTCGTCGAGTACCCTCTATGGTGGTACGTACAATCAGTTTGCCCTGACGTTTAAGCGCTTTGGCATCCAGGTCCACTTCGTCGATGCGGCTGATCCGGACAATTTCCGTCGCGCCATCACGCCGAAAACCAAACTCCTCTATGGAGAGACCATTGGCAATCCCAAGGCTGACGTATTCGACATCCGGGCTGTTGCCGACATTGCGCACGAGCATAAGCTCCCACTCATTATTGATAACACCTTTGCCTCGCCCTACCTGTGTCGGCCCTTTGAGCATGGGGCAGACATCATCGTGCACTCCGCCACCAAATTTATTGGCGGACACGGCACCTGTATCGGTGGCATCATCGTCGATGGTGGGACGTTTCCCTGGGACAATGGCACCTTCCCAGAAATGGTCGAGCCTTCGCCGGGCTATCACGGCATGCGCTACTGGGAAACGTTTGGCAATTTTACCTTCATCATGAAAGCGCGTGTGGAAATGATGCGCGACCTCGGCGCCTGTCTCAGCCCCTTTAATGCGTTCTTGTTTTTGCAGGGCTTGGAGACGCTGTCCTTGCGTATGGAGCGCCATGTGCAGAACGCCATGGCTATCGCCACATGGCTGCACGCGCACCGCTTTGTGTCCTGGGTGAGTTACCCTGGCTTGCCTGATAGCCCCTACTACGAGCGCGCCCAGAAATACCTCCCCAAAGGGTCAGGGGCAATTTTTACCTTTGGCATTAAAGGCGGTCGGGCTGCTGGACGGCGTTTTATCGAGGCCGTCAAGATCCACTCGCATCTGGCCAATGTGGGAGATGCCAAAAGCCTGGTGATTCACCCTGGCAGCACAACGCACCAGCAGTTGACCGATGAGGAGCAGGTCGCGGCCGGCCTCAGCCCGGATATGATCCGCATTTCCATTGGGCTGGAGAGCCTCGATGATCTCCTGTGGGATCTCGATCAGGCCCTGACGGCCTCGCAGAAAGACAACTAATCGGTTACGCTACTGTGCTTCATAGATCAGAACCTCGCTCGGCTCTGGGATATTCTCCTAGCTACGGGGGTAGTCTGGCAGTGGCGCAGCCAAGAACTCTACTTTGACGCGCGTGACTCCCACGTACACCATTTCCAGCTGGCGTGCAGCGGCATAGGAAAGGTCCACCACGCGCCCTGCCACAGCAGGGCCACGATCATTGATGCGGACCTGGACTGTCCGCCCATTGGCAAGATTGGTCACCAGGGCGTACGTACCAAAGGGCGCCGTCCTGTGTGCCGCAACCAGTTGGTTATTATCGAAAATCTCTCCGCTCGCCGTGCGCCGTCCATGCCGCTCCCTGCCATACCAGGAGGCCAGGCCGTATTGGATATGGAGGCTCGGCGCCGGGTACGGTGCTGTGGACGGCGGGGCAGCAGAGCGACTCGTACAAGACGCCACCAGACCAGTAATGAGGAGACACCACAGCAATGTACGCATCCACCCATGCCGCCTACGAGTTGCGCAGGACCTCCGTAGGCTGACAGGAAGGGCAGGGGACTCAAGTCGGTCCTCCCCCACAACCGCGGTATCAACGTGCGAGTGGCTGCATATCGCGTGGCTATCAACGGTCGTCGTGTGCATTGTCTGGTCCCACAGCAAGTCCATAGGCGTTTATCATACTAGAGAACCTCATACTGATACAATAATGACCCCTCGCTCTGCTTCAATGTCGGTGGGCGTACCTTGTGAGGGATGGCAGTGAAGCTTGACAGGGGTGTGAGTGTGGTGTGTAATAGCGTAATAGCTTATGATGGCTGTTCGATGTGCACCTTGTATAGTCATGCTCAAGAGAATGTGATGACACTATGAAACGATGGTTCATATTGGTGGGCCTGCTCTTGCCTAACCTGATCATGGGCTGTGCGAGTGATACAGAGCTGCAAGCGTTGCATGCTGACACGTCAGCCTTGCAGCGTCAAAGTAGGGCACGCCACCAGACGGTGGAGGCACAGGTGCAGCAGCTGAGTGAGCGCGTGGCGCAGTTCGAGCAAGTCCAGACGGCTGCACGACGAGATTTGGCGCGCATTAATGCCGCCCTTGATGAGTTGCGGGTCCAGTTGCAACGCTTGCGTGGCGACGCGCAGGAGGCTCAGATGCAGGTGCAGCGTGGTACGTCGGGTGGTGAGGAGGTCTCCGCGGCCAGGCTGGCCAACTTTGAAACCCGCTTGGATGATCTAGAAAAACAACTGAGAGCTCTCCCACGGTAGAGATTGCCTCCGTATGCTGCTCACCTCAGTATATCAGCGATGCTGTCTCTCTTCCTCATGGTATCACGGTGCCGGGCTCTGGACAGTCTTACATCTTGACACAGCGCCTACAGTCCCGTAAGCTGCTGCTCCAGTCTGTGGCATGTTCCTAGAGAGCAACGCTCCACTCGCGCTTTCCTGCAGACCAAGACAGCCCAGGGGACATACATCGTGTACAGGGGAAGGACGCACCATGGTGATAGCCGTTAAACTCAACCGTTTTGCTGAACAATTTGGTTATCCCGACCCGAATGGGCGAGCGGTCACGAAAGTGAAGGATTATATGACCGCCTATGTCCAGGACTTCATCCGCCACGCGCCATTCATGATTATGGCCACCAGTGGTGAGGCAGGGCATTGCGATGCCTCCCCGAAGGGCGGTAAGCCGGGTTTCGTCTGCGTGCTCGACGAGCGGCATCTGCTCGTCCCCGATGTGGCTGGCAATAAACTGTTTCAATCCTACCAGAACCTGGATACCAATCCGCATGTCGGATTGTTGTTTTTCATCCCTGGCGTGAATGATACGGTGCGCGTCAACGGCACAGCGACGATTGTCGATAAGGCAGCCCTCGAGCAGCAAAATCTCGCGTTGTCTCTCTACAATCCTGATGACAATGCGAAACATCTCCAGGGGATCATCGTGGAGGTCGAAGAAGCCTACGGCCACTGCCCCCGCGCACTGAAATTCTCCCAACTGTGGGACATCGACACCATCCGGGCAAATCAGGAGCATCGTCCGATATCCAACCGTCCTTTCGATAGTTAAACCTACACGTTACAGGCTGGACGGTCTCTCTGGGGGTGTGAGACGACCCAAAATCGCGCCGGGGATGAAGGGGAGCAGGTGTGCCAAGCATGCCATCGGCCAGGGGAACGTGTAGCTACGCCGCCGCCGCTGGATCGCCTGGGCAATCTTGCCGGCAGCGATATCCGTGGGTACGAGGAATGGCATACGGAACTGGTTGTGCGCCGTCATCTCTGAGACGACAAAGCCCGGATTGATCGTGGTTGTGGCGATGCCGTGACGTCGGAGTTCCCAGCCGTATCCCTCCATGAGGGCGCGTACAGCGGCCTTGGTCGCCGCATACGTTGTTGAGCCAGGGAGTGCCCGAAAACCGGCGACTGAGGCAATAGCCACCAACTGACCGCTCTTTTGCCGGATCATCTGGGGCACAAAAGGGAGTATGGTGTTGAGCAGGCCGATGACGTTGACGGCAACTATGTCGGCGTGGTACGCGGCATTACCAGAGGGCAAATCATCGGGCTCCCCTACGCCCGCATTGGCGATGACAAGATCGATGCCCTGCGCCTGCCTCACAAACTGCTCGGCGTAGGCACTCATGGCTGCTCCATCGCGCACGTCGAGCGCGGCTGGCACAACCGTGGCACCCCGTGCTGTACAGGCTGTGGCTGTGCTGGTGAGCAAGGCTTGCCGACGTCCAATGAGGCCGAGGGTGACTCCGGGCTGCGCATAGTACAAGGCCAATGCCTGGCCAATACCTGACGTTGTCCCCGTAATGACGATCTTCATAGCCGTGTACTTACACGAAGACGTCTTCAAGCCGCTGCGCCTCCAGCACCCGATCGGCCCAGCCCTCCAACTCCTGCGGGCTTGCCTGCTCCAGGCGCTGCTCGGCCCATGCTGGCAAAGGACCAAACCGCCGCGTCAGTTGGCGCTTCAGCACGATCACTGCACCCTGCTGGAGGCCCTGCTGGAGGCC
>JGI10216J12902_101169224_pt1 | contig 11704 bp, 10 predicted proteins | sample KanNatreferecore_FD_12902 | JGI IMG/M metagenome (IMG submission 12902)
CGCCCTCGTTTGGAATTAGCCGGTCCCTTGAGAGCAGGATGGAAGCGTGGTTGTAACCAGAAGCAAGCCCTGACAGGATCTTGCGATAGTTTATCGACGCCGGCAATTTCTGGCTCGATGTCCTCGGGTACGAAATGAGGGCACGGAGGTACAGCTTTTCTGCAATGGCAAGAGTATAGCCGGGCGCAATCTTGAACAGCCGGTACGCCTCCCGCTGCAGGTCGCCGATGTTGAAAGGCGCCGGGGGCCTGAGCGTTGCCTTTCTTGTTTCTGCCCTGCTGACCGTGCCGTCTTTGCCGGTGCACGCGGCAATTATCGCCTGCGCCCCTGCAAGCGACTCTACCTTGCCCTTTTCATAGCTCGCATGAAACGCCTGCCCCTCGTCCTTCTCGAAATCCGCGGTCACGAGCCAGTAGGGGTCCGGGACGTGCAGGCGTACCTCTGATTCCCTGTCGGCTGCAAACGCAAGCGTCGGCCCCTGCACTCTGCCTATCGATAAATTTCTGTAGCCCTTGTTGCCGGCCTTGAACGACTGCGCAAGCGCCCTTGACAGGTTGACGCCGTACAAAAAGTCAAGCAGGTGGCGCGATCTGCCGGCCTCGACAAGGCCGGCGCTGGGCTTTAGCAGATTGTCAAACGACTCTGTTATCTCGTCGTCGGTAAGGGTTGAAAACTTTGCTCGCAGCGCGCCGGCGTATTTGCCGCCGCAGGCGTACTGCAGTATGCTGTGGCCTATCACCTCGCCTTCCTGGTCATAGTCGCACGCGTGAATGAACCTGCCTGCACCCTGCGACAGCTTTGCAATCACGCCGATTATCCTGCCGGCCCTGCCGTTTTCAACGGGGGCCCATTCCAGGTCAAGCACAGGATACACGCTCCTGTTCTTTGTGGCGTCGACGATGCCGTACAGGTGGCCCGACGCCGAGCAGACCTTGTACTGCGTGCCGGAACGGCTGGCGACGTCAAAGACGGAGACGCCGGCCACCCTGGTCTCTTTTGCGTCACCGAGCGCCTGCGCTATGCGCCTGGCGGCATCCGGCTTTTCGCAGACCACCAGCGTGTACAACGCATTGCTTGGCAGGCCGGCGTTATAATACATATCAGAGCAGTGATTCGCCGAATCTGTCATACTTGTAGCGCGGAACGCGAATTATTCATCATAAAAGTAATCAATCTATTTATAATGCGAGAGGGCATTTTTGCCTACACATGACCAGTAAAGTTTGCGTCCTTGGTGCCGGCAGCACGAAATACGGTAAATTGAACGAAAGCATCATTGAAATTGCATTAACTGCCGCCAAAGACGCCATTGACTCTGCAGGCATCACCCCAAAAGAGATCCAGGCCGGCTACATCTCTAACGTGTTCGGGGTTGCCGACAAGCAGGTGCACATGGCGCCTGTCATCATGAGCAACCTCGGCATATCGCACGTCCCTGGCCTCACGATAGAGTCTGCGTGCGGGTCCGGCTCTGTCATGTTCCGAGAGGCGTATGCCAATGTCGCGGCGGGCTTTTACGACTGCGTGCTTGCGCTTGGCGTCGAAAAGGTGACCCATACGGGCACGGCTATGAGCACCACCCTGTTTTCATATTGCTCTGACTTTTTCTACGAAGGAGGTAACGGCGCCTCTTTTCCCGGCCTGTTTGCGTCGATGGCAAGGGCGTACATGACTACCCACAAGGCGACGGAAGAAGACCTGGCGCACGTGGCCGTCAAGAACCATGAAAACGGCGTCCTGAACCCAAAGGCGCACGTTCGCAAAAAGATCACGGTTGATGAGGTGATGAAGTCGCCGGTGGTCGCGTCGCCACTGAAACTTTTGGACTGCTGCCCGTTCTCTGACGGCGCGTCCGCAACGATACTCTGTTCCGAGGACTTTGCCAAGAAATCCGGCAGGCCATACATGGAAATCATCGGCTCCGGCCGGGGCGCCTCTCCGGCTGCCGTGCAGGGCAGGGAAGACATCACTACCATCCCGAGCACCGTTGCAGCGGTTCGATCGGCATACAAGATGGCCGGCATAACCGCCAAAGACATTGACTTTGCAGAGGTGCACGATTGCTTTACGATTGCCGAAGTCATAGACATCGAGGACCTCGGCTTTTTCCCCAAGGGCAGGGCTGCCCATGCGGTGAGGGACGGCGCCACGAGGTTGAACGGCGAGATCCCGATAAACCCGTCAGGCGGGCTAAAGTCAAAGGGCCACCCAATCGGCGCGACTGGCGTCGGCCAGGTGGTGGAGGTATTTGACCAATTCACCGGCAGGGCGGGCGAGCGCACGGTCAAGGACGCGGAAATCGCGCTGACGCACAACTTTGGCGCGACAGGCGCAAGCGCGGCGGTCCACATCTTCAAAAAGGTGGACAGGAAGTAGAATGGCAATGTCGTCGTCGATGCACGGAGTCCGCGAAAGGTTCATCGAGGCAGCCGGCAGGAAAAAGATACTGGCGCACAAGTGCGCAAAGTGCGGCCACCTTATGCTAGAGACGGTGATGTATTGCGAAAAGTGCTCGGCCAGCAAGTTTGAAGACGCCGAGCTGGAAGGCGCCGGCACCGTCGTCACATATACGATCCAGGCAGTCGCGCCGCAGGGATTCGAAGATGCCGGCTCGTACGCGTGGGTGGTGTTCAAGATAGACAATGTAAACCTGCGCGCATCTGGCTTTTTGCCCGGCGTCGCCACTCCCGCAGACCTGCCGGTTGGCGCAAAAGTGCAGGTCACCGGCTTTGACCAAAAGCACGGGCTGATGCTAGCAAAGACGTAGCAAACTTGCAACGCAGGACTATCTCGACTGCTAAAAATTAGCTTGAGCTAATGTTAATTAGCTACTTTCAAGCTGAAACGCCAATGCATTCTGTCTATTCTCTGCCGTCCAATCTCGAGAAGTTGAACAGAAAGCAAATAGAACTGCGGATGATAAGAACAAAGAAAAAGATCGAAGATCTCGAGATAAATATTTCTGTTTTGAACGATATCATATTCAGTCTTGTCGCAAAGCAGGATCAATTAATGCTAAAAATGCCACTTGCTATTCATCCTCCGCAACGACAAAAGCTTGATGTAGAATATGAACAGCTAAGTGAACAAAAGAATGAAAAGGACAAGATTAATCAGAATCTGAAACATGAGCTGGCTACTCTTAACTATAATCTAGAGGAGCTCAACATAGAGTTAGATACGATCCAAGATGCAGTAGAGTTATCAGATGATTGAGCGTTATCCTTGTTAACTCTATTCATATCAATAGTAAAATTCCGTCAAGGGCACATTTCTTATTTCAGCTCGTTTCTATAATTTTCATACATGATGTCGGCTGACGTCAATTGCGGCAAGTGCGGCTCGGTGATCTATACAATGCGCATGCTAAAGTCTGTCAAGGACGCGTTGCGCGCCACCAACAATCGCTGCCCCACCTGCGGCGCCGCGCTGAACCCGTCCGACTTTTCCCTCACGGCTACCAAGCGCTAACCACCTGACTTGTAGCTTAGCTATTTTGACAGCTCTTTGTCCACTGCGCTTGACACCGGGCCTTAACCACAAATCAGGGGGCTAGGCTGCAATAGCGATGGTCGAGCGCCAGCAGCTAGTTAGCCAGATCAACAATGCCACCGCAGTGGTGTACAACCAGCTTGGCAGGATGCAGATGCTGGAAAAAAAGTTCGCCTCAAGCGAGGCTTATTATCTCCAGCAGATAACGGGCAACATAAAGTCCGGCAACAATACGAGAGCCAAGATTCTGGCAAACGAACTCGCTAATGTAAAGAAGTTGAGGCGGACGACGCAGCAAAGCAGCAACGCCCTTGAGGCGCTCGTGATACGGTTCAGCAGCATCACCGACCTTGCCCTGATACTGGACACCATCGACCCAACGGTCGAGATGATAAAGGGCATACAGGCCGACCTTGCCAAGGCCATCCCGTCTGCAAGCATGGTCCTGTCCGAGATGTCATCGGTGACTGCCGACGTGCTGTCAAGCTCTGAAGTGAGGTCAGAGGTGGGCAAGATAGCGACCCCGATGGACGCCGAGGCTATGAACATCCTCAACGAGATCGAAGGCGCGCTCGAAACTGAAGCGAAAGCCAAGCTGCCAGAGATCCCGGCAGACATGCCCCTGCACCATGAAGAGCGGCAGCAACAGCAACAACGGCAGCAAGAGGAAGAAGTGCTGGTCGAAGGCTGAAAAGGTTGACCTTTTGGTCTAACTTGCCCATGTAGGGTCCGTAGTACTATTAGTTAAAAATATTTTACAAAGTAGTTTTAATCATTTACACTGGTAACGAGGCGCATGTCGAGCGATCAGGATTATTCTCAAAAAGAACCCCGCAAGGGTGGCGTTTTAGAATCGGCCTCAAGGCGCGTCCGGATGATATTTTCCGTCATGGCAAGCCCAAACAGGATAGACATCCTGCGCATACTCAACACAAAGGGTCCTCTCACGTATTCCGAGCTCAAAGCCCTTGCAGGATTCAAGTCGAAAAAAGAGTCCGGCAAGTTCGCCTACCACCTGCGCAAGCTGTTGAGGCAGTTATTGGTCGCCCTGAACAAGGCCGAGCGCCGTTACACTATAACTAATCTGGGCAAGCTGGTGCTCAGCCTCGCCCGGCAGATTGAGGAGCGCTCTATCATCGAAAGCGGCAAGATGTACGTCCGGACCAGCCGGCATTCGATAGAGGAGTTCAATTCCCACAAGATAATCCAGTCGCTGGTGAGGGAGGCGAACCTGCCACTTGAGCAGGCGCACAAGATAACCGAGGAGGTGGAGAACAAGATCTACAAGTTCCAGACCTCCTACCTCACGTCGTCGCTGATACGCGAGACCGTCAACTCGGTCCTCATAGAGCACGGCCACGAAGAGTACCGCAACAAGCTTGCGCGCCTAGGCCTGCCGCCGTCCGACATTGCCGAGATGCTTGCAAGCGAGGAGGCGTCCAGAAACGGGGCGGAGGGCATAATGAACAGAGCGGCAAACGCCGTATTTTCAGAATACCTCATCTTTAACACGCTGCCAAAGGACATCGCCGACATGCACCTTGCCGGCGAGATGCACATCTCTGCAGCCGGCACGTGGAGCCTCCTGCCCGACACGCTATTTCTAGACCTGACAGAAGTCGGCAACCTGGACATGCAGGGCAGGTTCCCGGCAGTCGCAAGGCTGGCGTCGTTGAAAACGCCTGATGACATGCTTACGGCCCTGCCGGTGCTGATACCGCTTCTGGCGTGCGAAGCGTCGGCAGAAGTCGTCCTGGAAGGCGTTGCCCTCGTCCTTGCCAAGGTAAAGGACGCCGACAGCCTCTCCAAAGAATTTGCACGCGCCCTGATATCGTCGTCGGCCGCCGGCCCGGGGCCGATGACTACAATAGCCATCCCCGCCGACACCGACTCGCGGCAGGTTAATGCCATGCTTGACGGCTACCGGAGATACGTTGACGCCACGCCGACGCCCCGGATCGGCCTGTCGGTCGGATACGGGAAAAAGGATGCCTTTGACCATGTCGCCGCGGCGGTAAGGGCCGGAGGCATCATCACGATGGCAGCGGGCGGCCCGGCGCGCGCGGCCAGTGGCGTACGCAAGTCGGCCGGCAAAAATTCGCCGGCGGCAATGTCCTTCCAGTCGCTTTCGATAAACCTCCCCAGGCTCGCCTACGAGTCAAACAGGGACGAGACCTATTTCAGGGCAAAGCTGGCACTGATGATAAAGCCGGCGCTTGCGGCGCTGGCAGCCAGGAAAAAGTCAGTCGCCGACGGCGCGCGCCGCGGCCTGCTTCCTGCCTTTGCGTCGGCGACGCAGTCGATGCAGCACGCCAGCTCTGGCATAATGGCCAACCTGACTGGTGCCAAAGAGTCAGTGTATGGCATACTGGGCCATGAAGAGGCAGGCAATGGCGCCGAAATCCTCCAAAAGGTGCTTAAAACCGCAGTAGAAGTAGCCGCCGCAGAGGGCAAAAAGCTCGGCGAAGAATCCGCCGCAATCGCCATGGTTGCAGACGACAGCGCGGCAAGGTTTGCCATGCTCGATTCGGAAAAGTACGGCAAGGTGTCGCTTGTCCAGTCGCAAAGCACCACCACCACCACCACCGTCTATTCGCAGGGGGTGGTCATGTCCGGCAGAGAGATGCTGTCCAACGCTGCAATGGCCAAAGAATGCGCCGCAATCGACAAGGCGCTGAACGGAGGCTTTGCGGCAGTAGCCGACGTCACTGACCTTTCTGCGGCAGACATCGCAGGCGTCATCGAAGTATCGTCGGGGCTTGCGTTCATTCGCCTGCACGCCAGGCTTGCGGTCTGCGCCGCCTGCGGCAGGAAATACAAGGCGTCGCTTGACAGGTGCGACGGGTGCAAGTCGCCGCACAGGCTGCAGCAGTAGCAGCAGCTGCTTCCCCCGCCATATCTTTTTTCTGCAAAATTATGATACGAAAGACATCGGCTATTGCCTGAAAAAAGCCATAAACCTTTTTTCTATTTTTTTCAACAATAACCTGTACTACGTTCCAATATCGATACTACATTACCATAATTGCAGGGTGTCTATATTTCCTAATAAAAAAGACCAAGAATTTGACACACAAAGAGTATAAGTACGGGTGGTTCGTCGGTAAGACGGGATGGCGGGAGTTACTGACTTTTCCAACTCGAAAGAGAGCTTAATCGCTAAAATCAAGAAACGGGACGGACGCGTCGTTAGTTTTGAGCACGCCAAGATAGCGAACGCTATTTACAAGGCGCTCGTGGCAACCGGCAAGCCGGACTACCCGCTGGCAGAAAGGCTAGCCGGAAGGGTAGTGCAAAAGATGGTGCAGCAGAGCGAAAAAACTGGCGCGCCGAGCGTTGAAGATGTCCAGGACATGGTAGAGTCGATACTGATAGAGGAGGGGCTGTCAGAGACTGCCAAGTCGTACATACTGTACAGGCACGAAAGGCGCAAAGTGCGCGACGAAAAGATGAAGATCCTGAACAAGAAGGACCTTGACGAGGTTGACAAGGCGTTTGACGTCAACTCGCTGAGGGTGCTGGCAGCGCGCTATTTGCTGAGGGACGACAACAACGAGATAATCGAGGGCCCCAAGCAGATGTTTGAGCGCGTCGCGACGCTGGTCGCGCTTGCAGACGTCATCCACGACCCGCAGGTGTTCAACTTGGCAGGCGGGCAGGTCCAGGATATTGAAGAAGCAAGGAAATACTTTGCAAAAATTGCAGATTTTGACAGCAAGTTCAAGATAGGCGAATACTGGCTTAACCGGTACCACTTTGAGGCGCTCATCCGCGCCTACATCCACGCGGCAGAGGCCGGCCAGATGAAGGTGTCGTTCAAGGAGCTGCTAAAGATGGTGGCGGAAGGCAAGATGGCCGCGCACAGCGACAGGATAAGGGAATACAACAACCTGATGATCTCTCGCGATTTCCTGCCGAACACGCCGACGCTTATGAACGCAGGCGCAAGGCTCGGCCAGCTGTCCGCGTGCTTTGTCCTTGACATGCCGGACGACATGGAGCGCATCATGAAGTCGTCGACGGACGCGGCAATGATATTCAAGTCCGGAGGCGGGGTCGGCATCAACTATTCCGACCTGAGGCCAGAAGGCGACTTTGTGGCGTCAACTTCTGGCGTCGCGTCAGGGCCGGTGTCCTTCATGAACATCATCGACACCATCACCAACGTGGTCAAGCAGGGCGGCAAGAGGCGCGGGGCGAACATGGGCATACTGGAAGCGTGGCATCCCGATGTGGAAAAGTTTGTCACGGCAAAGACCAAGCCCGGCGTGTTCGAGAATTTCAACGTCTCTGTCGGCATCTGGGAAGATTTCTGGAAGGCGCTGGTCAAGGAAGGCAACCACAAGTACACGCTGCGCAGCCCGCGCACCCACGAGCCGGTGAGGCAGATCGACGCGCAGCAGCTCATCGATCTCATCGCGCTGAGCGCGTGGAAGAGCGCAGAGCCGGGCATCATATTCTTTGACAACATCAACAAGTACAACCCCTGCATAGACGCCAAGGGCGGGCCGCTGCGCGCAACGAACCCGTGCGGCGAGCAGTCTCTCTACCCGTACGAGTCGTGCAACCTGGGCTCCATCAATCTGGCCAACTTTGTAAAGCGCAAGGCTGACGGCATGTTCGAGTTTGACTGGCAGCGCTACGAGCAGGCAGTCAGGCTGTCGACGCGCTTCCTTGACAACATCATCGACATGAACAAGTATCCTGTGCAAGAGATCGAGACCAACACGCGGGCGACGAGGAGGATCGGCCTTGGCATCATGGGCATCGCCGACCTGCTGTTCCTGCTCCATGTCCCGTACAATTCCAAGGACGGCTACGAGTTCATGAACAAGCTCGCAGAGGCAGTGTCGTACCTGAGCATGGACGAGAGCGTTGCGCTTGCCAAGTCAAGGGGGCCATTTTCCATGTTTAAAGACACCGACTATGTCAAGGGCAAGATACCGGTTGCAGGCTATTACGAGCTGCCAAAAGAGACGCACACTTATGACTGGACGACGCTCATTGAAAAGATAAAGAAGAGCGGCATCCGCAACTCGTGGACTTCGACCATCGCGCCCACGGGGACGCTGTCGATGATCGCCGACACGGCAAACGGCGTCGAGCCGGTGTTTGCGCTCGTGTTTGAAAAGCGCGTCACGGTAGGCCGCTTCTTCTACACGGACAAGGTGTTCGAGACTGCGCTAAAGGAAAACGGGCTGTATTCTGACGAGATACTGACCAAGGTCGCCAACAACTATGGCTCTGTCCGCGGGCTTGCCGAAATCCCAGAGTGGATGCAAAAGACGTTTGTCACCGCGATAGACATCCACTGGATGGACCACATCATGGCGCAGGGGGTGTGGCAGAAATGGATAAGCAACGCGATTGCCAAGACCATCAACATGCCCGGCGACGTGACGGCGGAAGACGTGAAATGCTCTTACCTGCTGTCGCACGAGCTGGGCCTGAAAGGCGTCACGGTATACCGCGACGGCTCGCGCCACGAGCAGGTGCTGCACATCACCGGCAAGAACACGGGCGAGAAGAGCTTTGCAGTTCGGCCGAGCAGGTATGTCGCAGACTATATCCAGAACAGCATCGCAGAGCCGTACGTCGCGGACCAGATGGCCAAGATCCTGAAAGAGTCCGGCGTCGAAGACGGCAAGATGATGTCCCAGGTGGCGGCGCCGGCAGAGGTGCCGAAAAAGATGACGATGACGCAGCCGGCCGCGATGCAGGTCATGTCCTCAAACGAGGACGAGGTCTGCCCGTCGTGCAAGTCGCGCCTCATCATAACCGAAGGGTGCAACATCTGCATCGAATGCGGCTTTAGCAGCTGCGCGTCGGGGTAAACTCCCCCTCTCTTTTCTTTTTCACGCAGTCTGCGATTAGATAGCTTGCCGGTGGAACGCCATTTCGCTCTTGAGATTCTTTAAGATGGAAGCTAGTATGGCATTTGACGAATCTTTAAAGAATTTGCCCAACACGTCTTCCAAAAGCGCCGGCTCTGATATTATCGACCTTTCGTCCAGCTTGTAAACTGATTTTAGAGTCTTTAACACGAACGCAGAAGTGGTCGTGCCTAGGACCTTGTCAAACGCGGCGATCAATACGTTTTGCAATTTGTCGCCTTCCCATTCAGAATATTCTGCGTTATCGTGGAGGGTATACTGGTGCGCATTCAGAATCGTAATTAGAGTGCCTGCTGACATGTCTGAAAGCGAGTCTGCATTGTAGCAGCATATGGCCTCCAGTGGAGTCTCAAACTTTTTGCCAATATGCGTCTCGTATTCTGCCGCGCTCTTGTGCCGGCCGTGTTTGATAAAGGCGTCCACGCTGCCTATCGCTATAACGCCTTTGACTTTAGTGCTGTCTATCATATTTGACACGGCACTTAGCCAAGACTCTATCGTTCGGGATGCATCAAGGTCATTGCCGTTAGAGACGTAGGTGGTTCTGATAACAAAAAGATCGAGCAACCTGTATCACCTCGGACGAAATTCAGGAGCCACAATATTCATTCTATCCTCGTCGTCGCAGGAGCCAATCTCTACTTCAGAAGACGGGCTCTTGGTCATTTCTGTCAACCAGACCTCGCTGATGCTGGAAGCCATCAGGCGGACCTTGAGCGAAAAGTCTGAATCAATAATAATACTGGACAACGCCACGGAATTGATCCATAAACTTGGCTTTGACAGGGTGTTTTCGCTGGTCCAGAGCATATCGGACGTGGCTTCATCGTATCCCAGCTCAAGGATTGTGATCCTGCTCAACGAACAGGCGCACCTTCAAAGCGAGGTAGAGGCATTGGCTACTGTTTGCAATGCATTCGTAAGGTAAACATGATCGTAGTTGGCTTTTGGCATAGAATTGCGATGTGAACGGTCTTTCAGAATTATTAAATATGTAAATTCTCACTTAGAGTCAGTGTCCTCCGGTAGTAGCGGCAAAATGCTGGAAATTATTGAAAAAGCGTTAGGACTTGTGGGAGGCGAGTCCAAAAGCGTAATTCTGAATTACGTCAAAGAGCGATACGACATGAATCCGGATTTGCTTGCTACTTACAAGGACGAATTTGCAAATTACCTCAGAGAAGTGCTTGGGGATAGCGCGGACATCATCACTGCAAGGATCAACCAAGCGATAGAAGTGCATTCAAATTCTTACAATAACCCAGGTAATCCTCTCTGCTACATCTGCAATCAATATTTTCTGCCAGAGAAAATGCACCAACATCTGATGCACGGCCACACAAAAGAAGATTGCCCATTATCTTGCTGTAGTATATGTCGACGACTGGCGTGAAGAGTATGAGCAGCGAGAAGGGAATAACTCTACGCTGCAGCAGCTGCTGCGCGATTAACCCTCTTTTTCTTCCGCACTTGTTAAATACGATTTTTGTGCTTTTTTTCCGTGGTCGACCTATTTTCTGACAATTTTGCGGCCGACCTTGCCAGGTCAACCGTGGCGCTTCTGGTGGTAGTCGACCCGCTGGGCGCCATCCCGCTCTACATCGCGCTTACGCAAAAGATGGAGCGGGTCCAGAGGAGGGCGGTGTCAAAGACGATAATCATCACCGCCACGTCGCTCCTGTTTGCGTTTGCCCTGGCAGGCAGCCAGATCTTTGCAGTCTTTGGGATAACCATCGCCAGCTTTATGATAGCAGGAGGCGTGCTTCTCTTCATAGTGGCCGTGGAGCTCTTGACGCACGGAGGCTGGAGGTTTGGCGACGCGTCTACAAAAGAGGACGCAGGCATCGTCCCTCTGGCCTTTCCCCTGCTTGCCGGCCCGGGCGCAATCACGGCAGTCATCATCTCGCTAGAGACTTCCGGCCTGGTGGCGACCGCGGTTTCTATCCTCATAACCACCGGCGTCACCTACCTCACCCTCAGGTACTCGGACGGCATATACAGAGTGCTTGGCCGGCGCGGGTCGCTGATAGTGACAAGGGTGTTTGCAGTCTTTGTGGCAGCCATCGCTGTGCAGTTTGTGGTGCAGGGCGTGCAAGAGATATTCTAAAAGGCCGTCCTGAATCAACTTGGATGTCAATGCGCGATTAGCAGCATCCGCCTCCTCCCCGCTCTGCATGACCCGAAACTGGTCAAAAGGCCGGGCGTTAGATCGAACCTGCCGCGAACAGCTTTTCTATTGCTGACACGACTGCTTCCGTCGAATATGGCTTGATGCATCCAAAGGAAATAATCGTCTTTTCATCTTTCTGGCCGCCTCC
>JGI10216J12902_102056432_pt1 | contig 11698 bp, 8 predicted proteins | sample KanNatreferecore_FD_12902 | JGI IMG/M metagenome (IMG submission 12902)
CTCGAGACTCAGGAGGACTCACCATGGAAGTCGATATCAAGGACATGCCGACGCTTCGCGTCGCGACCGTGAGGCACGTCGGCCCGTACAACCAGATTCCCAAAGCGTTCGAACATCTGGGCGCGATCGCCGGACCGGCGGGGCTCATTCAAAAAGCGAGCGCCATGATCGCCATCTATCACGACGATCCCGAGACCACGCCGCAGGATCAATTGCGCTCCGATGCTGCGCTCGTGGTGCCCGAGGGCGTGCAGATGCCGGACGGGCTCGTCGAACAGCACATCTCCGCGGGGCGCTATGCGCACACCCTCCACGTCGGGCCGTACGAACAGCTTGGCGATGCGTGGGCGCGCCTGCTCGGGGAGTGGGTGCCTGCGAGTGGCAATCGAATCGGCGACGGCGTCAGCTACGAGATCTACTTGAACACGCCGGGTGAGGTGCCGAAGGAACAGCTGCGGACAGAACTGTACGTTCCGCTCGCTTGACTGCTACGGCACGAGTGTCGTGACCGGCAAGGTTCCAGCTCTTGGCCTCCCCAGTCCCTTGTAGAGGAAGCGCTGGAACCTACGCGCGTCGAAGTTCTCTCCAACGTAGATATTGCCCTTGCTGTCGACGGCAATCGCGTGCGGCACGTTGAGGAATCCACCCCACAGGCCCTGCTGACCGAATCGCGCGATGATCTGAAGTGTGCTGCGATTCAGGATCCAGACGTGATGGTTCGCGCCATCGATCATGTAGAGGAACCGCTGCTCGGGATCCGGTGACAACGCGAAGCCGGATGCGGCGCCCTGCAGCAGCGTCCGCTTCGAGATGAAGACCTCCTTCACATACGTGCCGTCCTTCCGAAACACCTGGATGCGATTGTTCGGCCGATCGGCGACGTAGACAAAGCCGTCTCGCGAGATCGAGATGTTGTGCGGTAGCCGGAATTGCGGCGCCGGCGGAGCGTCGGGATTGTATGGACCGAGATCCGCGTCGCTCGGTTTGTTGCCATAAGCGCCCCACATCCGCTTGAACGCGAACGTCCCGGCGTCGAGCACGATGACCCGTCGATTGCCGTAGCCGTCGGCGACATACAACTCGTTGCTCACCGGGTCAACGACGAGGTTGGCAGGGCCGCGCATGTTCGAGGTGTCATCGCTTCCCTTGCTCATGCCTGGCTTGCCGAACTGACGCAGGAACTTGCCCTGCTTGGTGAAGGTGAGGATCTGATGATCCTTGGCCGCGTTGCCGGCCAGCCACACGACGTCTTTTTGATCGACGAAGACGCCGTGCTCCGACTGCGGCCAGTCGTATCCCTGCCCGGGGCCTCCCCACGAGTTCACCAACTTGCCGGTCTGATCGAGCTCGAGAACCGGAGGAGCCGGAATGCAGCAGTCAGCCTTGGGCGGTTTGTCGTCGGAGCCGGAGAATCGTTCGTTCGTGAGCAGACCGCCAGGGCGCTGCACGACGAAGAGATGATCTTGCCGATCGACGGCCATGCCACCGATTGGACCAATGGCCCAGTTCTCGGGCAACGGTTTGGGGAACGTCGGGTCGTACTCGAAGATCGGCACCTGCACGCCCTGCGCCTGCGAAACGACATCGTCGCTTGCGACTGACCAGAATGCGACGAGACCCACGACGACTGCCCCAACGATTCGCGTCCGATTCATACGCCTCCGCTTTGTGGATGGCGCCATTGGCGCCGCTCTGCCGCACGGCATTCTAGTCAGTTCCGTCTGTCGTCCAGCTACCCAATCACGGGTAGGCGGAGGCTCAGTTGATTCGAGGGGCGCGTGTGGCGGGATCGAGGCGAGGCGGCCGCTTGCCTTGTCGAATAGCGCCTGCCACAGGGATGTAGTCGAGCTCTTCACCGCTCGCGGCGCAGCGCAGCATGAGGCCCCCGCGACTCATGTCGCCCCGGCCGATGAACGACGGCGGAAAGAGCAAGCGCTCGCCGAAGATCGGTAGCAGCACCTCGACGTATTTGCCCGAGGCGATGCTGCCGAGCAGCACAACATCGCAATCGGGTCCGATGCTGGAACCGAGTGCGCGTGCACCCTGCTCGAGCGGACGACGGTAACGATCGTTGTCGAGATCGATCGGCTCACCCGCGAACGCCTGGATGGACTCGCGAGTGACAGCAACGTCGGCGGCGCGCAGACCAGCATTGGGCGTGATCACCAGGATGCCGCTGGCTACGACGTGGTCGGTGGGATCGGGCGGCCGGCTGAACCGTCGCGCATACGCGAGCTTTCCTCGAAAGTACAACCCGCTGACGAAGCTGAACACCTCGCCGAGCGACGCGCCCGCCGGCGTCCGCAACTGCTCGGCAAGCGGAAACTGAGCCGCATCTGACACCACACGCTTCGCCCGGATCCCACCACAGTTGGCCGGCGAGAGCAGAAAGATGCGGTTCGTCATTCAGCGAAGCAGATCGAACTGTCGGATGTATTTGACCATGAAGGCGCGGTTGATCGGGCCTAGCCCGTTGAGGCTCTCCGTATCGTTGTAGACGACGAACAGGCCCGTGCCGGCGGTCTCGAGCAGGTGGAACCGCAGGTTGCTCGACCAGCGATCGGTTCGGTCGTTGTACTGGATCAGCCCCTGGATGAACACCGACGGCGTGAAGTTGTAGGTCACGCGCATGTTCCCGAGATTGGTGCGGAAGGAACCCTCCGGCAAATCGATGGCACGGTGCGCCCACGTCGTGTCGACGGTCAACCGCCCACCATCGCGGAGGACGACCTCTACTTCAGGGCTGTTCTGATGGCCAGTGAGAAAGCGGCCGACCTCCCACTCCATTTCGGCAGAGATCCACTTTCGAGCATCGGTATTGCCTCGCATCCGGAAGAACAGCCCGCCGTGCTCTCCCACGGGAACGATGACCCCCGGATAAATCTCGAATGGCACGCGGAACCCTTCCCAGTTTCCGTTCAGCGCGGTGTCCACGCGGTAGCCGTTTTCCCAGTCCCAATGGTTGTCGACGTGGAGGTCGGCGTTGCTCAAACCACCATCGAGGTAGTCATACCGCGTATAGGTGGCATGCGGTTGCCACTCGCGGAACCCCCAATCCCGGATCTTCTGCTGGCGCATGGTCTCCTGAACGCGAAAGAACATCCGGCGGTAGCCGTCTTCGTTTTCCAGGAAACCCACTTCAGGATTGAAGTCCTCGCCGGTACGGCCGTACTCGAAGCCGACGCGATGCCGCGAGTCGCTGTATTCGGAATCGATGTTGTACGCGTAATCACGGCCAGTGAGCCCCGGCGTCTCCGTGCGCGCGGCAAAGCCGGCCATCGTGAAGTACTCGCCGAGCCCGAGGCGGCCGTCCGCACCCCACGTGCGATTCCAGTTGTCCGAACCCGAGAGCTCTCCCGTTGCGGACCGGTTCACGAACATCGCGCCGATGCCCGACCGATTCGGCAGTTCCCTGCTCACACGCATCACCGAGAAATTGTTCGCAGATACGGTGGGCGTGTCATCGGTCTGCATGTTCAGCACGCCGACGTTAAGGCCCGCGACCTTCCCCGTCAGACGGCCACCCGCCGTGATCGGGACGAGCACGCCGTTCTCGTCGAGACCGATGCGGCGGCTGAAGAACAGATCCAGCTCGTCATCCTTGCCGATCGTGAAGAGGCCGGAGTTCTCGAGGAAGAACGGACGCTTCTCGGGGAAACGCAGGTTGAAACGCGAGAGATTGATCTGTTGCGTATCGACTTCGACCTGCGCGAAGTCGGTGTTGACGGTCAGGTCGAGGTTCAGGCTTGGAGTCAGGCCAAACTTCGCGTCGATGCCCAGGTCGCCGTCGAGATCGGTCAACGCGCTCGGCGCGAAATTCCGATCGGCCGATCCGACCACGTACGGCAGCAACTTGAAGTTGCGCGGCGTCTCGAGGTGAAGGCCGCGCAGCTCACCTGCCGACGTGAGCCGTCCCAGGTCATAGACGCGCTCGAGCGGCGACCAATACGTGCGCTCGCGTGTGCGCTGGATGTTGCGGAAGAAGTTGACGCCCCACGTTTGCGGCGCCGGTCCGTAGCGCAGTGTCCGCAGTGGAATCCGAAACTCGGCGCTCCAGCCGTCGGGCACCATGCTCGTTCGAACGTCCCAGCTTCCATCCCAGCTCGTCGCGGGATCGCCCTGATCGCGCACCTGCGCGTCGTACTGGATGCCGGCTACATTGGTGCCGAACACGAACCCGTTCTGCTGATCGTGGAACGTGTCGAAGATAATCTGGAACGAGTCCATGGAGTCGAGGCCGGCATCGCGTCGCGTATCGGTCGTCACGATGAGAGACGGATCGCGGTCATACAGCATCACGCCGACGTAGATCGCGTCGTTGTCGTAGAGCAGCCTGACCTCTGTCCTCTCCGAGCCAGGCATCCCGGTGAACGGCTCCGCCTGAATGAACTGGCCGAGCGGTGAGGCATTCATCCACGTGCTCTCGTCCAACACACCATCGATCGTTAACTCCGCATCGACCTTCACGGCCGACGCCACGAGACGCGATGGAGTATTCAGAGGCATCGGCGATGATGCCGGGATCTGCCCTGCCGCGGGAGAGACGCTGACTGCGACGATTGCAAGGCCCGCCAGACACACGAGTATCAAGAAATAAGGCATGGGGTTCGGCTTTTATTATGGACGAGGTCGTCGTCTGATGAGCACGACGCAACGTGGCACGAGATCGGCAGGACTGCGAGTGATGCATTTGCTCCAGGAGATCACCTCATGCAGCTCAAACAGCGAATCGCTCCATGCCTCTGGTTCGATAGCCAAGCCGAACAGGCGGCCACGTTCTACGTCTCAGTGTTCAAGAACTCGAGAATCGTGAGCGTGTCTCGCTTTAGCGATGTGGGCCGCGAGATACATCAACGGCCGGCAGGGTCGGTCATGACCGTCGCGTTCGAGCTGGACGGTCAATCGTTCGTTGCGCTCAACGGCGGTCCGGTGTTCAAGTTCAACGAGGCCGTGTCCCTGCACGTGTATTGCGAGAATCAGACAGAGATCGACTACTACTGGAACACGCTCTCGACCGGCGGAGACCCGAGTGCGCAGCAGTGCGGCTGGCTGAAGGATCAGTTCGGTCTCTCGTGGCAGATCGTTCCAATGGTGCTCAATGAAATCCTCAAGGACCACAACTCCGACAGGGCGCAGCGCGCCATGGAAGCGATGCTGCACATGAAGAAGATGGACATCGCGGAGCTCGAACGCGCGGCGGCGGTTTCGTAGCCGTTCGACGACGATCTGTGACGTGTGAGCACGCCTCTCGAAGACTACGCGATCATCGGTGACTGTGAGACAGTGGCGCTCGTCTCGCGCCGCGGGTCGATCGATTGGCTCTGCTGGCCACGCTTCGACTCGGGCGCGTGCTTCGCGGCGCTGCTCGGCACCCCCGAACACGGCCGATGGCTCGTCGAGGCCCTCGACGCCGACGCCCAAATCACCCGCCGCTACCGTCCGAACACGCTGATCCTCGAAACGACAATCGCCACACGCGACGGCACCGCCACCGTCATCGACTTCATGCCTCTCCGCGGACGCAACTCGGACATCGTCCGGCTCATTCGCGGAGACCGCGGCAAGGTCGAGATGCGCACGGAGCTCGTCCTGCGCTTTGACTACGGGCACACGGTGCCGTGGGTCAGCAAGCTGCCCGACGGGACGTTCCGCGCGATCGCCGGACCGGACATGGTCGTGATGCACACGCCGGTCGCGTTGCACGGAGAAGACCTCACAACGATCGGCAAGTTTTCAGTTGAAGCCGGGAGATCCATCCCGCTGGTGCTGACGCACGGCCCCTCACATCTACCGCCGCCGGAGGCCATTGATGTCGAGGCCTCCCTGGAAGCGACCGAGGACTTCTGGGTGGAGTGGGCATCTCGCAATCAGTCGCGTGGCGAATGGGAAGAGGCGGTGACGCGGTCTCTCATCACGCTGAAGGCGCTGACGTACGCGCCGACCGGCGGCATGGTGGCTGCGCCGACCACATCCCTGCCGGAGAAGCTCGGTGGCGTGCGCAACTGGGACTACCGCTTCTGCTGGTTGCGCGACTCGACGCTCACGCTGCTCGCGCTGATGAACGCCGGCTACTACGACGAGGCGCAGGCGTGGCGCGACTGGCTCCTGCGCGCCGCCGCCGGATCACCGTCGCAACTTCAGATCATGTACGGCCTCGCCGGCGAGCGGCGTCTGTCTGAATACGAGGTGCCGTGGCTCCCGGGCTACGAGCGGTCGACGCCGGTGAGGATCGGCAACGCCGCACACGGACAACTGCAACACGACGTCTACGGCGAAGTCGTCGACACACTATTCCAAGGCAAACGCGGTGGTCTGGAGACGCGTCCGGCTGACTGGAACTTCCTGCGCGCGATCCTCGAGCACCTGGAGCAGGTGTGGAATCGTGCGGACGAGGGAATCTGGGAAATCCGCGGAGCGCCTCAACACTTCACCTACTCGAAGATCATGGCGTGGGTCGCACTCGATCGAGGCATCCGCGCGATCGAAGTCAACAAGCTCGAGGGTCCGGTCGCGCGCTGGCGCGAGGTTCGTCAACGCATTCATGCGGAGGTGTGCGAGCGCGGATTCGACAGCGAGCGCGGAACCTTCGTCCAGTGTTACGGCTCGAAGAACCTCGACGCCAGCCTGCTGCTCATTCCAACCACCGGGTTCCTGCCGCCAACTGACGCACGCGTCCGCGGCACGATCGAAGCGATCGAGCGCCACCTGTTCGTCGACGGATTCGTGAGGCGATACGACACGCACGCAACGGACGACGGGCTCCCGGCCGGTGAAGGAGCGTTCCTCGCGTGCAGCTTCTGGCTGGTGGATGCGCTGTTGCTCAGCGGCCGCGAGGACGATGCGCGTCGGCTCTTCGAACGATTGCTGGCCTTGAGAAATGACGTTGGGCTGCTCGCCGAGGAGTACGACACGGAGACGAAGCGCCTCGTCGGCAACTTCCCACAGGCGTTCTCGCATATTGCCCTCGTCAACTCGGCGCATAACCTTGGGCACACGGCAAAGCCCGCGGAGCAACGCTCGTCGAGGAACAACGGGACACGATAGGCACGGTCCGAAGGGGCGCCGGACCGTGAAAGTGCTTAGAAGGTGTACTTCAGCGCGAGTTGCAGGACGCGTGGATCGAGAGCGGTCGTGATGGTGCCGAAGTTCGCCGCACCCTGCGTCGCCGCGGGCGCGTTGAAGTTCGCCGTGTTCAGCAGATTGAATATCTCGGCTCGCAACTCGAACGCACGTTCACCGCCGAGGCGAATGAGACGCATCACTGCGAGATCGACATCGCGATACGAAGGACCGCGCACGGGGTTGCGCGACGCAGTTCCGATCTGGAACTGGTTCGCCGTCGCGAAGGCCGCTGTGTTGAACCAGCGATTCTCGTTCCTCTCATCAGAGGGCAGTTCCGGATCGCCGATCAGATTCGGTCGCTGAGTCGTGAAGCCGGCGTACCCAAGCGAATTGGCTTGCGTCACCGCGACGGGAACGCCCGACTGCAGCGTAACTACAGTGGCGACACTCCAGTCGCTGGCCAGCACTCCGAGGATCCCGCCCGGTTGTTTGCCACGGCCTGCGCCGAATGGCAGATCCCAGACAACCGACGCGCCGAAATAGTGCGGAATGTCGCCGGTCGAATAGTCGTAGTCGCGATCCAGATTGTAACTGTCTGCGACAGCGGCATTGGTCAGCGGACCAGTGAGAATGGACGCATCGAAGACCGACGACGCCGTGTCCTTCAGCGTTGAGTAGGTGTAGGCGGCCGAGTAGGTCAGCCCTTTGGAGAAGCGCTGACGGATGCTGAACGCGACACCCTGGTAGTCCGTCACGCCGACATTGTTTCGATAGAAGCTGACCGCGGTGTACTCCGGATACGGCTTCAGCAGCTGCGCGCGCGTCACTGTCGGGTCACCAATCGAGGATGAACGCGGAACGATCCCGAAATAGGGATTCGGAACCCTGACGAGAAGAGCCGAGCCGAGTGCCAGTTGTTCCTCGGTCAACTGATTGATGTTGCTGTCAGGGATGCCGACATGCGTGATCTTCGATCCGAGGTACGACACTTCGACGACGGTGTTCGTCGTCAGCTCCTGCTGCAGCGAGGCGTTCCACTGCTGCGCGTAACCGGACCCGAGCCCAGCGTCGACTGTGAAAACGCCTTGCCCCAGCCCTGCGGTTGGCGTGTGGTCGATCGGTGCCGTCCTCGGGCCGTTCGCCAGGACGAATGCCGGTGAAATGTTATCGAGCGTCCTTAGCGTGGCCTCCTGCAGAAACGGAAACGTCGGCGTCGTGAACGGCGTGGTGATGCCAGCCATTTCGATCCAGATGAGTCCGTAGCCAGAGCTCAGGATCGTTCGATCCGTCAGACGGTAGACGGCACCGAAGCGGGGCCCGAAATTGTTCTTCTTGAGCGGCCGCACCGGTTCGTCGCCCGGATATTCGAGCAGCCGCGTCTGCAGATTGAGGACCGCCGTCTGCCCGTTGATCTCCGTGGATGGAAAGTTCAGCGTGTAGCGCAGGCCCGGATTGATCGTCAGGCGGTCGGAGACCTTCCAGTCGTCCTGGATGAAGTACTCCTGAATGTGCGCACGTTCCTGGATTTGCTCCTGCTGGAAAGAGATCGCAAAGTTCTGAACCTGGCCGAGCAGGAAGCTCGCGAACGCGTTGCCCGTGCCGGTCACCCCTGGTAGATCGCTGCCGACCGTGCTGAAAGCGAAGTTGCCCGTGGGCCATGGAGGCTGAACCACATTCAGTCGCTCCCAGCGCCAGTCGAGCCCCATCTTCACTGTGTGCCGGCCCTTCAACCACGTCAGCGAATCAGCTATTTCCGTGACGCTCGTGCCGAAGTCCGATGCAGTGTTCGTCGGAGATCCGATCTGCTGATATCCGTTGGGAGCAAAGGTAGGCAGCGTGTTGGCGAATGCCCCAGTTACGGGGATCCCCGGAATGTTCAGCGCACTGCCAGCCGGTGAGGACAATCCTGCCGCCCCCCGCGCGACCGTGCGACGCGTATCCCCAATGCGCACCTCATTCAGAAGGGTTCCCGAAAACTGGTGCTGATAGTTCGAGGCAAACGCCCACGCCTTCGTCCTTTGCGGTCCCACCGCAACGCTGCCAGCGGCAATGACGCCACTGCCGTCTGGAAACGCGGTGACCGGTTCGGCCTGGCCACTGGCGTACGTCAGTCGTCCGAATACCTGATCCTGGCCGGACGCGAACTTGTGATCGAGGCGCACGTCGGCTTGATCCTGATCGTCGAGTTCATTCGCCGTCCGGCTGTAGTTGTTCGAGGTTCCGGCAGACGTCGGCAACGGGTAGCGGTCGAGCAACGAAAGCGCGATGGGATCCATCGCCCCTCGCGGAATTGTGTTGTTGGCAAACGGCTGGCGAGTCGACCCGACTGTGGTTCGCGGATCGTAGATGGTCGGAACCCGCCCGGCGATCGCCTCGGTGAAGATCCCCTGCCGCTGCAACAGCGTGGGAACGACGGAGGTCACCGTTCTCGCAATCGACTGGCGCTGACCCTGATAGTCGACGAAGAAGAACGTCCGGTCCTTCACGAGAGGTCCGCCGAGCACTCCACCAAACTGGTTCCGGCGGTAGTCGGGCTTGACCGGGTTGGACCTCTGAAAATAGTTTCTGGCGTTCAGGTTCTCGTTGCGAAAGAACTCGAACAACGTGCCGCGAAACGCGTTTCCACCTGCTTTGGTCGTGAGGTTCACGACTCCGCCGTTGAACCGGCCGAACTCGGCGGGTGGGCTGTTGCTCTCGATCTTGAATTCCTGGATGGCATCGACAATCGGGTAGAACGCAACCTGCCCGGGCTCTGGCTGCAACACCGAGATGCCGTCGAACAGATACTCGTTTGTGCGAGGTCTTCCGCCGTTGATGCGCGGCAACAGGGAATTCGGCGGCAACGCGACGCCAGGAGCGATAGTCGCGAGCATGATGAACAGGCGCCCGTTCAGCGGCAGCTGCGTGACCTGTTCGTTCTCGATCACCGTACCGAGACTCGCGGTTTCAACGCGCACGACCGGCGAGTCCCCTACAACCGTGATCTTTTCCTGAATACCACCGACCCTGAGGTCGAAATCGATGCGCGCCTTCTCACCAGTCGTGATCCTGATGCCCTCGCGGCGGACCGGACCGAAGCCTGAGAGTTCGACATCGACGGCGTAGTCCCCCGGTGCCAGACTCGCGGCGGTATAAACGCCATCGGAGGTCGAAACGACGGTTCGCTGCCGGTTCGTCCGGGTTTCTGTGACGGTGATGGTCGCTCCAGGAATAGCGGCGCCAGCCTGGTCCTTCACGATGCCAGTGATTTCACCGGCGGCCACCTGGGCACGCGCGGGCGATGCTGCTGCAACGCACACGTACGCGATGGCGAGGAAAATCGCACGGGTTCCTCTCATCCAACCCTCAGAAGCCTACAAAGGTAGATCGGATTGAGACGTCCACTCAAATCGACTTGATTCGCCTTGATTAGCTATCTTCTGGACCTGCGATGTCGATCGAGACCGACTTGATGAGGGCGTAGATGCGTGCACCGACGCTGATTCCCAGGCGCGCGATCGCGTCGCGCGTCACCTCGGCAAGCAACAGCACACTCCCGATAACGAGCTGCACCACGATGTGCTCGCCGGCGGCGTCGACGGTGACCGCCGATACCGTGGCCGGCAGCGCGTTGTGCAGACTGAGCCCGTGTGGCTCGGTCGTCGCGAGGATGACGTCGCGCGCGGCAATGCGCAACCTGACCGCCGTGCCCACGTCGAGTGCACGATCGGCGGCAAGCAGGACGCCTCCTTCGAATGCGAGCTCGAGGAGCCCGCGCTGGCGATCTCGCCCTACGACGCGAGCCTCGAAGACACTTCCGAGGCCGACGGCTTCGCGCAGCCATGGCAAGTCAGTTCGGCTGGTGAGATCGGTCAGCGCGCCACAGGCCAGGGCCTTCCCTTTTTCGAGGATCAACAAACGAGTCGCCAGCCGCACGACGTCGTCGAAATCGTGTGTCACGAGCACGAGCGGGATGTCGAGTGTCCGCCGCAGTTCGTCGATTTCGTCCTGCAGCCGGCGTCGCACCGTGCGATCGACCGCGGCAAATGGCTCGTCGAGCAGGAGGACCGCCGGCTCGCGGGCCAGCGCGCGTGCGAGCGCCACGCGCTGACGTTCGCCGCCGGAAAGCTGCTGCGGACGGCGATCCTGGTGGTCCGACAAGCGCACGAGCCTGAGCAACTCTTCGGCGCGCGGCCTCCGTTCACTCGACGGGCGATGGCCGAGCGCAGTCATGACATTGCCGAGCGCGGTCAGATGCGGAAAGAGTGCGTACTCCTGGAACACGATCCCGACGGCCCGGCGATGAGGCGGGGTGAAGGTCTTCGATGCCGTATCGCTCCACGTCTCGACGCCCGATCGAACCGACACGTGCTCGGGTTGATAGAGACCGGCGATGCTGCGAAGAATCGTCGACTTGCCGCTGCCTGATGGCCCGAAGATCGCCAGCACGTCGCCGGGATCGCAGGTGAATTCCAGGTCGAGCGGGATCGGCATCCGCTGACGCATGCTGACCGACAGCCGGCGATCAGCCACGTCGCACACCCACTCGACGCGAGAGCGTCGTCGTCAGCATCAACGTGACGACGGCGATGACGAGCAGCGTGGCGGCCATGACGCCGGCGCTGCGATCGTCGAACGCCTGCATCCGATCGTAGAT
>JGI10216J12902_104086723_pt1 | contig 11696 bp, 9 predicted proteins | sample KanNatreferecore_FD_12902 | JGI IMG/M metagenome (IMG submission 12902)
CAGAACGGAATGTGGCGATCGTGATCGATCATCGCGTAGTTCGGCACGATTCTGCCGCGTAGAAGGACCGGGACGAACGACGAGATGATGGCGCCGACGCCGCCTTTCGCGAACTTGGTTTCCCAGTTGATCCGCGTCTGCGTGCCCGACCCGTCGTAGTTGTCGAAGCGGCCGGAGACGTTGGACCGGAAGACCCGGTTCTTCACGGTCAGGTTGCGGAATTGCAGAGGCTGGAAGATCCGTTCGAATGCCATGTGGCCTCCCCGGAGATCACGTTAGTGTTGCGCGACAGTCTACACTGTCGAATCTCCTGCGACACAAGACGATTCACACAATCGGGACTGATGATGAGCCTACATGCGTTTCAGCGACGGTATCCCTGGATCATGGCGCCGAACCAGCTCTTGACCCTTATCCTGACGCCGGAGCGCTGGCCGTTTCTTCCCGACACCATGGCGATGGCGATCACCCGGGTGATCGCATTCGACACGACCGCTCTGGCCCGTCTGCTGCGGCGCCTGAACCCGCTCTCCCCCGTCCGCAGCGCCCTTTTGCCCCGAAGCGCGCTTCTGCGATCGCTCGATTGGCAGGTGCGGAAGGCGTTCTGGACCATGCTCTGGTGCGTGATGGTGATGCTGCAGGGATGGCCACGCAGAGCGCCCGTGCCGCGCCGTGAGAAAGCCATCCGCCTGCTCTCTGCCCCGGAGACCTATTCTGATTTCGGGGCGCCGACGCTTGTCGTTCCGGACAACGTCCCCGTTGCCGAGAAGGCTCTCCCGAACCAGATCATCGTCCAGATGGTGCACCTGCTTCAGGATGTCTATCCGATCGTCGCCAGCCATCAGGCGCCCGCTCACGCGGATCCGCAGGTGCGCTTGAACAAGGCGTACACCCTGCCGTATCGCCTTATCCGTGACGCACCGCAGTGGCACGCGGATCTGCTCGCCGCGTCCCGGTCCAGGAATCTGCTTGGAGTGCTGGCCGCCGGCGGTCCGTTCGCGAAGCTGCTCGAGCGCACCAGTCACGACGGATCGGAATATGTCATCGACCTGTCGCACCTCTCGAATTACGAAGTGCGCGACGGCTTCTGCCAACTGGGAAGCCGTCTTCGATTCGAGGCCGTCGCCGGCCGCCTGATGGCGACCGCCATCGACTACGAGGGCGAACGGATAATACCGGACCACGCAAAGTGGAGCTTCGCCGAGCGCATCGCGATCGCCGGACTGAATACGCACGTGACGGTCTGGCGCCAGGGCATGGAGTATCACGTCGGCGGACTCGCGCCCGTTCCGGCACTGACGAACAATCTATTGCCTCCCGCGCATCCCATGCGGCGCCTGCTCGCGCCGCATGTGAATCAGACGCTGACCACGAATTTTCACACCCACCTGACGCTGCGCCGCTCCGGCTTCGATGTGACGGGATTCACGTTTCCCTGGGAGACACTCCTGCGGTACTACGACGATGGCGCGGCATGCTTCGACATCAATCGCCTGGACGTCGAAGCTGATGCGCGCCGTCGCGGCATTCCAGAATCGCTCGACTACCCCTATCTGCCCCAGGCGCTCCGCTATTACCGCATCTTCGAGACATACGTTCGGCGGTACGTCGAGCACCATTATTCGAGCGACAGCGCGCTGCAGTCGGATGCTGCCCTACTCGCCTGGTTCGAAGCTCTCGATCGGAACATCGTCCACGGTGTGCGTGCCTACGTGCCTCAGCTCACGCGGGAAGGGTTGGTCAAACTGTGCACGCTCGTGATCTACTCGCTGAGCGTCGGGCACACCGAGAACTCGCTCTGGAACCACGCGGTGTTCATGCCGACAACTGTCAGGCGCGACGGCACGCAGCCTTCGGTCGGCGAGATTCAAAACATCCTGAACTTTCAGTTTCTGATTTCGGCGCCCAGCACATTGCTGGTTTCGGACGTGTCGCATCTGGCCCTCGACGCCACCGCTGCCGGCATCATGCGGGAGTACCGTCAGAGCCTGCTCGGACTGCAGGCTGAAATGGAGCGCCAGCCAAACCGTCACTGGCACATGTTTCCCACTGAAGTCGAGGCGAGCGTATCCTGCTGACCGGACGCGGTCAGCGTCTCGTCGTTTTCTTTTTCACTACCCGTGCCTTAGCCGGACGCGAGGCCTTCGCCTTCTTTCGAGCGCCGGGCTTCGCCTTGCGAGCGGCGACCTTCTTGCGCGACGTGCGCGTCTTCCGCGTGAGCCGTCGGATCGCCTCACTGCCGCGCTCGAACACCGGTTCGTCTCGGGCGTCCGGCAGTCCGTCTTCCACGTCCCGCGTCAGCGGCGGCGCGACGACGCCCAGGACATTCCGTGCAACGGTGTAAAATCGCCGCCGATCGTCGAGGCCGTTGAACCCGCCGTTGATGCGCCTCGTGATTTCACGAAACGCGTCGTCGCTGACCCGGTCGGCGAGCTCGTTGAGCCCTTTCTTCTGCCAATACAGACCGGCGACCCTGAAAGCGATCTCGGGAAGCGCGGCCCGTGCAGGCTCCGAAACCAGATCGGTGCCGAGAAGATCGCCAAAGCGCTTGTAGTTCGCGCGGCCGGTAATCTGAATGGGGCCGCGGCCCTTGTAACGCCTGCCGTCACCTGGCTGCGTGTTTCCAAGATTCGCTGCGAGCGTCGTGACGGGCTCATAGCGGCGCTGCGCAGCAGTCGGTCCCCAGATCTCTTCCATGAACCGGAACTGTCCGGACTCGTGCGCCAGCTGCGCGAGGAACGCGGCCGTGCGCGCCGGCGCCTCGATCGCGAACTCGGCCAGCGCGGCCTGAAGAAACGGCAGAAACGCCTCCCTCCTCGCTGCCGGCATGCCCGGCATGATCGACCCCAATTGCTGTACGGTCAGCACAACGTCCTTTCGGTATCTAGGGGGTCAGCGCAATCGCCGACGCCAGGGCATAGGTCACGGCTTCGTTCATCACGTCGGCGTGATCCTTGATGAAGCCACCGGACCCATCCAGATTATTGATGACTCGTGGCTTGTACTCGTATGCGACCCCTGGTTTTCTGAACGGCATGTTCGCAACTTCATCCGTCCTGAGCGGGCCGTTGCGGCCGATGCCTCCGAACTCATCTGTCGCATCGCCGATTTCCCTGGTGTTGTCGCTGGCCAGACGCGACATGATGGCGTAGGGACCGCCGACCACGGTGTCCTGGGCGGAAAACGTCGACACAAACGGTCCTTTGACGACCTCCTTGACGACGACGTCGCGGAAGAATCCCGGCGTGCCGCGGCCGTTGTCCGCGCTGAATCCGAAGTGCGAGAACGCCGCTTCGAGCAGCAGCAGCGAGTCGACCTGAAGAAGCGGACGCGCAGCCAGCGCTTTCGCGCAGCTGGCCATGAGCCTGCCCCCTAGGCTGTGTCCGACCAGATGAATCCGCAGGCCCGGGCAGCGCTTACGGATCTCGCGAACCGCCGGCGCAACGCCTTCCGTGCCAACGGTCCCTGACCGATCCTTCATGACGTACCACGTCGTGAGATTGAGAAACTGGCCAACGCTGCCTGCGATCCCACCAAGAAAACTGCCGAAACCGCGTGTGCCGGACGGCGCGCCTGCTCCGAGGCGCGCGAGGAGCTCCGAGCCCTTGCGACGGCGGACCTTCTGCAGTCCCTCTGTCTTATCCGCGGGAGAATCGTCTACCAGCGACAGCACGAGCTCGACGAACTTGTCCTGAGCCTTCAGGTTGCCGTCGAGCTTCGGCAGCAGGGTGATCGCCCGGTCGAGCTTCCTGCGCTGCCCGGCATTGGCGTCGTGCTTCTTGAAGTCCTCCAGCTGTTTCTTCGCGCCGGCCATCGAACGCGATGGCGCTTTGGGCGTCTTCACTGCGCGCGAAGATCTCTTGAGCCCCCGCGTTCCCGCGGCCTCGGCCGCAGCTTCCGAATATGCCTCCCGGAACGGCTTCGACGGCCAATAGACGCCGGCGACCAGGAAGCGCCTGGCCGCGACGGCCTTGAACTCCTTGCGCGCGAGGTTCGCCGCGAAGGTCTTTAGAAAAGCGTCGTAGAGCGTCGTCGCGTCGTTCGCGTCATTGCGAAAACCGTGCGCGATAACGATCACGTCGGTGGCCTTCGGCTCGGTGTTCGCCCGGGCGATCATCCCGTCGAGCTCATCGGGATTCTCGAGTTTGCCGTCCTCGTCGAAGGTCAACGGAAAGAACGCGAATCCTTCAGTCATCCGCATACACACCTCGCTTGCCATCCGCGGGCAGGGTCGTCGGCACGAGGAGCCCACGGCCCGCGAACCCCGTAAAACTGTCCAGCCGTGAAAAGAACGCGCCCCGAAGCACCGGCATCGCGCGAAGCGCCCACAACACCTCGGCGTTGGTCCATGCGGTCGCGCGCGCGGCCCGCACCTTCCACATGGCAAGCGCATCATCCACGTCGCCGGCGGCGTTGTCGATGAGCGACACCAGACCAGTCGAGAACTCGACCTTGATCTGTGTTTCGACGGCCTCGAGAAGCTCGTTGACCTTGCCGAAATCTTCGTGGCGGGCAGTACCTTCCTCAGGCGCGCCGTCCGTGGCCCGGTACGTCGCCACGATGCCCTCGGGGAGGTCGCGATTGATATGCGCGTTCATACCGGCGAGAGCGAACTGGATCGCGCGAACGTCGCGGCGGTGGCGGCATTCGAGGAGCGGCCGCCATGCCGAAGGCGCGAGCGCAGGATTCACATTGCCGGCCGCGATCGCGTCGAAGTACAAGTTCGCAAACACGACGTCGAGGGTCGTCAGGAACGCCGGATCGCGAAATGTCGTTTCCGTGACGGCATGGCGCACCGCAAGGGTCACCTGAAGATACAGCCGGTTGAACCACTTCACGCCGTCATTGTCCGAGAGGCCACCATCGAGCGCCGTCATGATGTCGACGACATCCTCGATCGTTTTCGCGCGGCGTCCCGCGGTAAGCTCAGCCAGCATAGCCCCTCCGCCTGCGTGATGCTTTCACACTCGCCTCTGGTGCGGGCGAGCGCCCCGCCAGTTCCGCGAGGCGTCCGAGCAGCCGATCGGCTGCGAGCGCCTCCTGGGCGGAGGCCCTTTTCTTGTACTTGAGCAGCACGAAGGACGCGCTATCCAGCACCGACGCCCATCGCCGGGGCGCGCTGACCCGGCTGAAATGACCCTCGAAATCGCGGACGAGCTCCCCGACGTCTTTGGCGAGCGTCCTCCGGAAGAGTGAGCCGTACATCCTCAACTCCGTCTGGCCGACCACCGACCAGAAATCGGCCGGCGCGTCGTGCATCGCGAGCTGAACCATCCCCAGCGCGTCGGGGTCGATGGCCGCTCGCTGCGTCCCTCCATCGAGCGCGAGTTGCGCCGCGAGCCGGTTCATCGCAGGGTAAAAGTCGATCTTCCCGATGGAGGTCGCGATCTGCTCTGCCGCGGCGTAGTGATCTCTCATCTTCGCGATGGCTTCGATCTCTTTCTCGACGCGTCCTTCGGCTCCCTCGATCAGCGCCAGGCGTTTGTAGGCCGAACCGTACAGGCTCTGACGCTCGGCGGTCGGACCGACCGCGAGCAGGCAGTCGAGGAGCGACATCGCTTCGGCGATATCCTCGCGAGCGCGGGCGCGCGCCGCCTTGTCACCCGGTCCTGACTGCTCCACCTGCTGCCAGGCCCGACGCACCTTCGCGTTCGCCAGCTGTTCGACAGCCGCTAGCGATGCCGATCCATCCTGCGCAATTCGAGCGCGTTCGAACCACGCGATCGCTTTGTCAAAGTTTCCGGACTTCGCCCATGCGTTTCCAAAGGCCTCGGCAACCTCGCCGTTGTTGTTGCGAAGCGGCTCGAGCGTTGGCTCGGTCTCGAGGTATGTCAGTCGGGCTGCCTGCTCGTCGGGCTTCGCGTTCTGGAACTCGCTCCTGACAGCGAGGGTGTCCAACGCAATCACGAGCGCGACAGCCGACGGAATGCCGGCAAGCTCCTGAGCCGGCGGTGGCTGCGACGGCCGTTGCGCGTCGCCCGTGCCTCGCCGGTACTGCCAGTCAGGATCGCCGTAGCACTGGTATGCCGCCCAGGTGTTCCCTCCCGCATCGCGCGATGCCGATCGAGCGGATGCCACAGCTTCGATGAAACGGGCGCCGCCCAGCAGCTTCGTATAAAACGTCTTCGCAAAGACGAGCGCGGCCTCGTCATCGATGGCCCAGCCGGCAGCCACGACACATCGCACGCCTGCATGGATGAGCGCCTCCGCCACCCCCGAAGCAAACTGAGCGCGATCGTAATTCCGCTCTTTCAGCAGCAAGCGCTCGTCCGCGCTCGCCAGGTGACAGCAGTTGACGAAGACGAGCTCTGGAACGGCCCGCAGCGCGCCAATCTCCACAGGTCCGAAAAACGACTCGTTCGAAAGAACCACGCCGCGCGGCAGGATCTTCTGGCCCGAGACCAGCGGCGGCTCTCCGTGGCCGGCGATGTGAACGATCCTCCACGCCCGGCTCATCGCCTCATTGAGAATGGCGTTTGCGTCAGGCTCTACACCATCGCTCTCATCACTGAAATCGGGGCTGATCAGCGACGTGACATATGGCGCGGTCTCGCTTTGCCCCGGGCTTCGGCCCGCGTGTTCGGCGCTGAGGCATGCAGCAACCGCAGCCGCCTCCCGCCGGGCGCCATACAACTTCAGGTACCGGGTGCGATCGCAGGCAGGATCGCCGATCACGAGCACGCTGTCGTCCGCCGACGCGTCATTCACGACGCGCGACGACGCGTCCGTGCGAAGCTTGCGCAACAGCGTCGTGCGAATGGCCCATGGCCGGTCATCACCGCCGCCGGGTGTCGCCGTGTCGAGCAGCTCCCACGGGATGGATGCGGTGCCGCTGTCGACCTGAATGACCGTCGCACCGCTGCTCCCCATGAACGACTCGAGATCCACGGGGACAAGCAGGTTGAAGAGCGTCCTGCCGATCCGTTCGTCCGTGTTCGCGCTGTTCGAGGCCGTCGCTACCAGATTCTTGATGAGCGGCAATTGCGCGGCCTGCGCTCGGACCTCGCTGCGTGCGCGCTTGCTGTCGATCGTGTAGACAATGTGCTCGTCGCTGTCTTCGCTCTTCTGCACGAGTGCGCTGATGAAGTCGTACTCCGCCCCGCGATATCCGCCGTCAGGCGGACGGCGCAGCGCCCCAATGCCCTTCTCAATCACGGCGTTCACGGTGTAGAGACCCGGCGACCCCGATGCCAGCGCATCGAGCGATCGCCACGCCTCGGTCGCCCGGTCAAGATACAGCTCGATGACGTGCAGATCGCTGACCTGCGGCCACGAACCCTGCTTGTTCCTGTCGCTCGAGACCTGATCGTTCGCCTCGCGGACGCCCTGAGCGATGAGCTGCGCCGCCTGTCCGGCGCTGATCCCTGTGCCGCCGCTGCCGAGAAGCGTCGCGGCGAGAGAAAATGCCGACGGCACAGGCGTAAGCTCCGTCAACCGCTGTCCCCACGCGATGACCGCCTGGCGCACCGTCGTCACGAGATCCGTTCCGCGCAGCTCGCCTTCGGCGCCCAGTCCGGCCACGATGACCGCTTCCGGCCGCGGCAGCTGCCACGGGTTGTTTGGGCTCTGCCGTGTGTTGAGAAACACTTGATGGGTTCCCGCCGCTGACGGATACAGACCGCGCTCGAGCGATGCGCTCATCGCATATCCGAGCACGCGGTCCATGAATGCTTCCGCGCCCGACAACTTCGAGGATCGGTAGTGACCGATGAGCAGCGGCTTGGAAACGTAGGTGAGGTCGCCGTTGACAACGGTAATACGCAGGGGCTGCGGGTCAGGCGTGTCCTCACTGACAGGAATGTCGATACGCTCCGCCTCGCGCGAGGGAACCCGCCGCTTGACCTTCCGTTTTCGCGATTTGACCTTCGCCGCCATAACCGGCCGTCTACGAAACGCGCTTCCTTCGTCTGGCGCGCGGAGCGGCGGCTCGCCGCGTAGGCTTTCTCTTTGCCGTCGGCGTTGCGGCGCGATTGCGAGCGGAGCGCGCTTTTGTGGCTTTCACGCGCTTCAGCGTCAGCATCGGCGCAACCGACCGAGTCGTCGCCGGCGACGGATCGAGCGTATACCGCGGCAGGATTCCCTGCGCGTACAGCAGACCGTAGACGAGCGCCTGATTCGTTTTTTGCCCCGGCTTGAAGACGTGATTGTCGAGCCATTCCGTGACGTGGGCCAGCCCTTTGCCGAGATCGATATCGACGTCGGCCGAATGGACTGGTGTCGTGACACCACCGAGCGGGGCAGCCTCCTTCGAAAACGAGAGCTGGACGTTGCCTTCGGCAAAGCGCCCGTGCTTCCAGCTGTCAGGATGGTCCGGCAGCCCCGAATTTTTCGGGGCCTTGTGGCCGGGCGCGCCGCCGAATTCCCCGGCGCGCGGCATCCGCGACTTCAGTACCGGATCGAACAGCACGAATACGCGATCCACCGCCACACGTGTCACCCCTTTGACAAACGAGATGAGCGGCGTCCCGTCCAGCATCGTCTCGCGCAGTTTCGCCTCGATGTTCAGAAACGCCATCTTCGCGGCGAGGTCCAGCCCCTGGTACGTTTCGGCGCTCACGCCTGTCTCAGACGTGAATGGAGACGCAAGTGTTTTCAGCCGACCGTATCCGTCCGGGAGATCCGTCGTCCCCGGCGAGTCAGGCAACAGCATCAGCCGGAGAACGATATCGTCGACCTCTACCTGGCCGCCGGAGCGGAGGAAATCCGGCCGCCTGATGAGCTGCCAGGCAGGACGATGACCCGGGGCCTCGAAGAGAAATCCGTAAACCTGCCCCGCGTCGAACGGCAGCTCCAGCTTGAGCTCCATCGTCGCGGCTTCGCTGCGCCCTTCGTATAGCCGTCTCGGACCCCCTTGCGCGAAGATGTCCGTGACGGACAGGTCCAGCGGGCCACCTCGCCAGGTGTTGCGGTCGCAACCGTAAAGAATCACCGTCAGGCGCTTGTCGGTCATGATCTACTCGGCTGCGCGTACGAACGCGCCCCGCGTTTCGAGGTACACCGGACCGCGCGACTGGAGCCGTGAGGGCTGCGACAGCGATCGCGCCGCGGCTTCACCTGCCGCAAGCTGCTGCGTCGTCAGAAACTCTCCCGATTCGTCGAATACCAGTTGGACGGCCTGAAATGCGAACGCCACCGGGACGGGACCTTCGAATGTCACCGTTGAATCGAGCGTGTTGGCGGAGTCGACCTTCAGATTCCCGCCCACCGCTTCCTTCAAAACGGGCACGTCCACGGCGACGGTGGTCCCCCCTTCGCCCTGCGCGCTGACCACGATCTTCCGCGTTTTCAGGACAGACGTGATGACGTAGACCTCGTCGTCGAGGAGCTTCTCGAGCGTCCCTGAGGGTATCAACGTGCTGACACGGCCGGCCTTGACGAACTTCTCGAGGCCGAGGATGTCGATCGCATCCTCCATCACGCCTGCGTACTGGAACGTGACCGTGCGAGCCTTCTTGAAGCCTGCCTCGACCCCGAGCTTCCCACCGCCCAGCGCGCCAATGAAGGAGCCGAGAATACTCAGCCCGATCGCGACGTTCACGCGGCTCGTCTCTTTCCCTTCGATGTCGATGCCGGGACTCGCCTCTCGCCGCACCTCGACTGCCGTGGCCGTTCCACGGTCGATCAGATCGGGAAGTTGCCCTAACCGCGTCAGGTCTTTGCCATCGCGATGCATCAGCTCGAGCGGCTGAGCCGACGCGCGCGGAAATCGGAAGACGCTGTACCCGTACTGCCTCAGAAACGTGAGGGACTGATCCGGCCTCGACATGGCGTTACCCCCCTGCTGACGATTTCCGATTCAACAATCGGCCGGACGATCAGGCCGTGAAGAGCGGCGTATCGAACCGCGACGTCTTCCCTTCGAGCTGTGGAACCTGCTCGAACTTCTTCGCTTTCAACACAGCCGATGCGCGATCGTGAAGCTCGCGGTATGTCAGGCGTCCCTTGCCCTTCTTGATCGCCTCGACGAGGCCGAAGGTGAGAGCCCCGTTGTACCGTCCGTTGATGAACGCGTCGGCAGACGTCTGCGTGTCGCGACATCCCGTAATGAGCACTTCAGGCAAGTCGGCATTCACGATGTCTTTGCCCTTGCGCGCCGATGGGGCCGAGCGGCGCAGTGAGCTCGTCACTTTCCTCGGGAGGCTGCGGCCCGATTCCGCGGCGCCAATGGCAAACGGGCTCGGGAGATACCGCGATAACACTTTGGCGTCCGGCGGCAGAATGGCGCGCGTATTGGTCCCTGAATGACAACAATCCATGATCACGGTGAGACTAACGCCGGCGGACAGCGTATCGAACGTCTCGCGCAGCCAGTCGTCTCTCATCGGGTCGTCCCAGTTGAGATCGGTGGGGCACAGAGTCTCGTCCCGACCGTCGGCCTCATCTGTTCCGTCATCAGGCACATTCGATCCGTGACCCGAGTAATGGAGGACGAGGACGTCACCCTTCTTCGCTCCCTTCAACAGGGACTTGATTCCGGTCTTCATCGCCTTCTGGGTCGCTGCGCCGTCGAGCAGCATGGCGATGTCCTTCTTCTTGAAGCCATGGCACTCGATGAGCGCGTCGCTCAAGTCCTTGACGTCGTTCACACAGCCTCTGAGATCGGCGCCGGGAATCTGGTACTTGTTGATCCCGATGAGCAGTGCTCGCTTTGCCATAACGTGTCCTCTCGTTCCTGTATAAAGATGAATACCGCGGCCGTGCGAACCCGCGGATTATAGTCGACTGTTCAAGCACGGTTCCGGCGGATCACGGCCGTTTCACACATTTGCGCACGGCTGGCACGCTAGAATGTCCGGCGACGATGGCCAACCGCGCGCTCTGCGTCGGCATCAACGACTATCCCGGCACAAACATGGACCTGGCCGGGTGTGTCAACGACGCGAGGGACTGGAAAGCGCTCCTCGAAGGCCGCGGATACCGGGTCGACGCCCTTCACGACGGCGAGGCGACTCGCAGCCGCATCGTCGCCGCTCTGAGAGCCCTGATTGGGCAAACCACCGAGAGCGATGTTGTGGTCTTTACGTTTTCCGGCCATGGATCCTGGCTGCCCGACGATGACCGCGACGAGCCGGATGCCCGCGATGAGATGATGTGCCCCCACGACGTCATGAAGGAGCAGTATCTGCTCGACGACGAGCTTCACGATATTTTTTGCACGAAGCACGCGGGCGCTCGCATCTACGTCGTCGCCGATTCGTGCCATTCCGGCTCGGTCGCGAGGTACGCCTCGGCGCCGGCTCAGCCCGACGCTGCGCCGGTGAAGGCCCGGTTTCTGCCTCCATACGTGTTCGCTCGAGGCAACCGCATCTTCGAGCGAGCAATCGACCGCGCCATCAATACGCCCGCCCCGACCAAGCTGCGTTATCCCGCGGTCCTGTTCTCCGGCTGCCAGGACACGGAGTTCAGCTACGACACGGCCTTCGGGGGGCGGCCCAATGGCGCCTTCACGCGTGTTGCGATTGACGCGCTTCAGGACGCGCGCATTACAACTCCGCGGGCGCTCTATGATGCTGTCCGGCAGAAGCTTCCGGCGCCGTCACTACCGCAGACCCCGCAACTCTTTGGAAGCCGCGACGCCAAAATGGGCCCCTTGTTCTGATGACTGAGGCAAACGTTCAGGCACAAGACGATGTCAGCACGCACGGCTTTCAGGAATGGGCCGCGCTGTTCTACCTCTGCGGCCATTTCAACAGGCC
>JGI10216J12902_104548029_pt1 | contig 11680 bp, 11 predicted proteins | sample KanNatreferecore_FD_12902 | JGI IMG/M metagenome (IMG submission 12902)
GGAAACATCCACATCGGCACCATGGCCGGAAAATTGAACGGCGTGATGCCGGCAACGACGCCGAGCGGCTGGCGGATGGTGTGACAGTCGACGTTGGTACCGACGTTCTCCGAGTGCTCGCCCTTCAGGAGCTGCGGAATGCCGCAGGCGAACTCGACCACTTCGATGCCGCGCTGCACGGAGCCCGTGGCGTCTTCGACGGTCTTGCCGTGCTCTTCGCTCGCCAGGCGCGCGAGCTCGTCGCGGTTCGCCTGCAGCAAGCGCAGGAACTCCTGCATGATACGCGCGCGCCGAAGCGGCGGCGTACGCTTCCAGGCCGGGAACGCGGCGGCGGCGGCCTTGACGGCGGTATCGACATCGGTGGCGTTCGCGAAATCGACGCGGCGCGCAACGGCACCGGTCGCGGGGTTGGTCACTTCGCCGGAGCGGCCGCTGGTAGCACGCGCATGTTTGCCGTTAACCCAGAACGGGACTTCCGCCACTTTGGGATTGGTAGCATCGGATTTAGTCATATGTGACTCCTTAAAAGAGTGGCCACTCCGTAACACCGGAGTGGCGCGGATCTAACGAGTGGCGCGCCGAGCGATACCGTGGCGACGCCGATCAAGCGGCCGGGGCGAGCTTGCCGAGATAAGCGCGCACGCGCTCGTCTTTCACCAGGGTTTCGAAATTCGGGGAATGCGTTACCACGCCCTTCTGCACGAAGATGAAGCGCTCGCAAACCTCGCGCAGGATGTCGATATGGTACGGCTCGTTCGGATGCAGACACAGGAACACGAGCCGGCCTTCGGCGCGCAGCTTACGGAAGAAATCGAGCATGAAGCCGATGTAACCGTCCTGCACGTTGAACTGCGGCTCATCGAACAGGTGCACCTGCGGGTAGTCGCTCTGGCAGCGCTGCAGCATGAACGACGGCACCGTGCGCTTAATCGCTCGCACCTGGTACGACTGGTGATAGTGGATTGCAAGCCGATCGCGCTCGCCGTAACGAACCTTGTGGATGTTCTGGCCGTTCACCAGCACCTGGCCCGAGGTCGGCAGGTTGCTGCCGGTAATCAACTCGAACAGCGTCGTCTTGCCCGAACCGTTGGGGCCCATGACACCGATCACGGTCGACTTGTCGACCGTGAAATCGGCCTCGAGGTTGAACGTGACCTGCTTCTTGAAGCGGCCACGCGTGTACTGCTTGCGGACCTTGCTGACGTGCAACAACGGGGTACTCATGCTGACCTCGCTTTCTTGGCGCCGCCCGACTGCAGGCCGAGCAGCTTCTTGCGCATGGCTTCGTTCTCGACGAGCTTCTTCGCCGGCCCTTCGTGCACGACGACACCGAGGTCCAGCACGTACACGCGGTCGGCGACAGCGAGTGCCGCTTCCACGTTCTGCTCGACCACGAGCACGCCGACACCTTCGTTCTTCAGGCGCAGGATCGTACGCATTACGTCCTGCACGACCTTGGGTGCGAGGCCCTGGCTCGGCTCATCGAACATCACGAGCCCGGGCGAGCCCACGAGCGCGCGCGAGATCGCGACCATCTGCATCTCGCCACCCGAGAGGTTCTCGCACTCGCGCTCCATCAGGTACTCGAGCGCGCTGAAGATCTCGAAGCACTCCTTTTCGGTCCAAGCGCGGAAACGCGTGCGCTTCTTCGCGATCTGCAGATTGCGCGCGACCGTGAGCGTCGGGAACACGCGCCGGTCGTCCGGCACCCAACCGATGCCGGCGCGGGCGATCTCGTGCGTCGCCGCACGCGTGATCTCCTTGCCGTCGAAACGGATCGTGCCGCTCTTCGCCTGGGTAAGGCCGAGAATGGAGCGCAGCGTCGTGGTCTTGCCGGCACCGCTCTGTCCGAGCAACGCCACCACTTCGCCGGCGCCGACTTCGAGCGAGACGTCGAACAGGACTTGGGTCTCGCCGTAGTAGGTGTTGATTTTGTCGACTTCTAACATTAGGCGGCCGCTCCCAGTTTCGAGCTGCGTACCCACGGATTGCTGCGCAGCTCATTGGGCGTACCTTGCGCGACAACCTGTCCCCAGTGGATCACCGATATGCGATCGGCCAGGCGGAACAGGAAATTCATGTCGTGCTCGATGATGACGATGGTCAGGTTCTCGCGCAGCTCCTCGACCAGCTCGGCGAGACGCAGGGTACCTTCGGCACCCAGGCCCGCAGTCGGCTCGTCCAGGAACAGCATGCGCGGCTTGGCGGCGAGCGCGACACCGATCTCGAGCGCGCGGCGGTCGCCGTACGACAAACTCTTCGAGACGATGTTCTCTTTGCCCGCGAGACCGACGCGCTTCAGGATTTGCGCAGCCTGATCGCGCGCGGCGGTGTTGGCGCCGAGATCGCGGAACGGGCTGAACCCCTGTGCACGCACCTCCGGTAGCGAAACCAAGATGTTGTCGAGCGCGGAGTAATCGTTGAACAGGTTCATGATCTGGAACGAGCGCGAGATACCTTTGCGCGCGATCTCGCGCGGCGAAAGCCCCGTGATGTCCTCGCCCGCGAACGTCACCTTGCCGCGGTCGGGCTTGTAACGTCCGGTCAACACGTTGAAGCACGTCGTCTTACCCGCGCCGTTCGGACCCATGATTCCGGAGAGCTTCCCTTCTTCGAACGAAATCGTGATGTCTTCGAGCACGACGCGGTCGCCGAAGCGCTTGTGCAGATGATTAGCTTCGAATAGCGCCATGATTAGGTCACCCCCGTCTTTGCAAAACGTCCACGCCAGACCTGCCACACGCCGGCCAGCCCCTCGGGCTTGAACAGCACAACCGCCATGAACAACAGTCCGTACCACAGCAACCAGGTCTCGGTATACGCACCGAAGAGATCGCGCGCGAGAATGAATACCGCGGCGCCGATGATCGGTCCCCAGAAACTCACCATGCCGCCGCCGATCAGCACCATCATGACGACGAACCCCGAGGAGTGCAGGCTCATGACGTTGGGATAGGCGGACTGCTGCGCCATGCAGAAGAGCGCGCCCGCGAGCCCCGCGAAGGCGGCCGAAATCGTGAACGACAACCATTTATACAGCCACACGTTGTGGCCGACGAAGGCGGCGCGCATCTCGTTCTGTTTGATCGCGGTCATGATACGACCCATCGGCGAATGAATCAGACGCCACAGCAAGATCACCGTCACCACGAACACGGCGAAGGCAAAGTAAAACAACCCCTCATTGCTGCTGATATTGAACGAGACGAATCCGAAATCGACGGGCAGGCGCTTGACGTTGAGCAGACCGTCCTCACCACCGGTTAACGTGTGCCATTTAAGGGACACGAACCAGAACACCTGTCCGAACGCGATTGTCAGCAATGCGTAGTAAATACCGCGCCGATGCGAGATGAAGGCTGCGACGATCGCGCCCGCGATGGCGGCGATCAAGATCGCGCCGAAGAGATCGAACCACAGATTCGCCATAACCTTGTGCTGCAGGAGTCCGAACGCGTAAGCGCCGACACCGAAGTACGCGCCATGGCCGAACGACGGCAGACCGGTGTAGCCAAGCAGCAAGTTGTAGCCGAGCGCGAACAACATCCAGATCATGATTTCGAGCACGAGGTATTGGTATAACCCCGCGCCCTTGATCCAAAACGGCGTGCTAAGGAGAAACAGAAAAAGGAACGCCATCGGTAGCGGAATCAGGCTGGCGCGGTGCTGAGCGTTATGCATAAAAACAAACTCCCGAATCGTGGCGAAAAAATGCTCGCTTAATAAGCCCAGTGGGCGAGCGATGCATTCGTTATCTTGAAAAGTGCAACGAACTGTGCTCTATTTAGAATATACATTCTTGTATTGAAACTTTCAAGAACATATGTTCTATTATAATCCAAGTTATTCCGGTGGCCAGCCTCGTACTATGAAGAATCGTCCTACGACGTATGAGGAGCTGAAAGAATCCATTACACGCTCCTATCCGGAGTTGTCCAAACAGCTGCAGCGTATCGCACGTTTCGCTCTGGAGAAACCAAACGACCTCGCACTCGGCACGGTGGCGGCCGTGGCCGCGGCATCCGGTGTACAGCCCTCGGCGATGATCCGCTTCGCCAATGCACTCGGCTTCAAGGGCTTCTCCGAGATGCAGCAGATCTTCCGCAACCATTTGGTATCGCGCTCGGTAAGTTACCGCGAACGCATCGATCAGATGCGCCGCCATACTACGGCGAGCGGCGGTACGCCGACCGGCGTACTGCACGAAGTGGTGAATCAAGCCATCTCGGTGCTGGGTCACCTTGAAGAGACGGTGCACGCCGCGGACATCAAGGCCGCGGTGCAGGCGATCTCCTCGGCGGAGAACGTCTACGTCCTCGCGCAGCGGCGCGCCTTTCCCATCGCCTGCTACATGTCTTACGCCCTGAACCAGCTCGAGCTGCGCACGCACCTGCTGGACGGCGTCGGCGGCATGTTGCGCGAGTGGGCGCGTACGATCAGCACCAACGACGTGCTGATCGTCGCAAGCTTCCGCAATTATTCGCCCGATGTCATCGACACCGCGGCCGCCTGCCGTCAGCGCGGCGTACCAGTAATCGCGATGACGGATACGCCGCTTTCGCCGCTTCGGCCCTCGGCCAACATCTGCTTCGAGCTCGGCGACGACTCCGACCGGCCGTTCCGTTCGCTCGTCAGCCCGATGTCACTCGCGCAAGCCCTCGTTGTCAGTACCGGTTATTACCTCACAGAACGTCAGTCGACGCAGACTCGCGCTCGCGTACGTAAGGAGCCTAATTGATGCGTAATTTGGATGTGATCTGCGTCGGCCGCGCCGCAGTCGATCTCTATGGAGAACAGATCGGTGGCCGTCTTGAAGATATGCAGAGTTTCGCGAAGTACCTCGGCGGTTCGCCCGCCAACACCTCGGTGGGTTCGGCCCGCCTCGGTTTGAAGTCCGCCATGCTGACTCGCGTCGGCGACGAACATAACGGTCGCTTCGTGCGCGAGTCGCTCGCCGCCGAAGGCGTGGACGTAAGCCACGTCACGACCGACCCGAAACACCTGACCGCACTCGTATTCTTAGGCATACGCGACCGCGAGACCTTCCCGCTCATCTTCTATCGGCATCAATGCGCCGACATGCAGATTTCGCTGGAGGATATCGACGCCGATTTCATCGCGAGTTCCAAGGCACTGCTGCTCTCCGGCACACATCTGTCGCAACCGAAGACCTACGAGGCTTGCGTTGCCGCGATCAAAGCCGCCAAGAAGAGCGGTACCAAGATTGCGCTCGACATCGACTACCGTCCGGTGCTGTGGGGACTGACCGGTCTGGGCCTGGGCGAGCAACGTTTCGTCGCCTCGGACAAGGTCAGCGCGCATTTACAGACCGTGATCGCCGACTGCGATCTCATGGTCGGTACGGAAGAAGAAATCCATATCGCCGGCGGCAGCACCGATACGCTGGCGGCGCTGAAAAAGCTGCGCTCGCTCTCCAAGGCCACCATCGTCATGAAGCGCGGCCCGATGGGCTGCATCGTGTACGACGGCGCGATCCCCGACGACCTGGAAAAAGGCATCGTCGGCCGCGGCTTCCCGATCGAGGTATTCAACGTCTTGGGCGCGGGCGACGCCTTCATGGCGGGTTTCCTGCGCGGCTGGCTGCGCGATGAACCGTTGACGCGCTGTTGCACCTACGCCAACGGCTGCGGCGCGCTCGTGGTATCGCGCCACGGCTGCGCGCCGGCGATGCCGAGCTTCGAGGAGCTGCAGTACTTTATCGACAAAGGCTCGAAGACCAAGCGTGTACGCGAAGACGCCGACATCGAGCACCTGCACCGCGTGACGACGCGCACGCGCCGCTGGAAAGAGCTCGTCGTACTGGCCTACGACCACCGAGTGCAGCTCGAGCAGTTGGCGGGCGGCAACGGCCCGGAACAACGCGAACGCATCGAGAAGTTCAAGCGCCTGGTGGCGGAAGGCGGCCGGCGCGCCGCCGGCAACACCGCCACCGGCATCGGCATGATCCTGGACGACCGTTACGGCGAGAACACCCTGCCGACCATCACCGGCCAAGGTTGGTGGATCGCGCGTCCGGTCGAGCTGCCGGGCTCACGTCCGCTCGTGTTCGAGCACGGGCCGCAGCCCGCGGTGACGCTGCGCACCTGGCCCGAGGAACACGTGGCCAAGTGCCTGGTGTCCTACCATCCGGACGACCAGGAGGAATTGCGCGAACAACAGATCGCGAGCTTACAACTGCTGCAGCAGGCCTGTGTCGACACGCGCCACGAATTCCTGATCGAGGTTATTCCGCCGCGTAGCATGCCGTCCGAGACGAATACGATCGCGCGCGCGATGGACCAGATCTACGCCGCCGGCGTGAAGCCCGATTGGTGGAAGTTACCGCCGAGCCTGACCGCCGCCGGATGGAGCGAGGTCGCCGCCAGCATCGAGCGCAACGACCCGCATTGCCGCGGCGTCGTGGTGCTCGGTCTCGAGGCGAGCGAAGAAAACCTTACGCAAAGCTTCCAGGTCGCGGCGCGTTACCCCATCTGCAAAGGTTTCGCAGTCGGGCGCTCGATCTTCGCCGACGCAGCGGCCGGCTGGTTCGCCGGACGCATGAACGACGAGGAAGTGATCGCCGACATCGCCGAGCGCTATACCCGGTTGATCGAGCTGTGGCGCGATGCGCGCGCGGCCGTGCCCCGGGTCGAGGCGGTCGGCTAAAAACGTTTCTCAACGCCCCATACTGAATTCTTTATAAATAATTTTTTGGAGACTTCTATAAATGATTAAGAAAATCGGCCTCATTGGTACCGGCATGATGGGCCACGGCATGGCAGCCAACCTCCTGAAGAAGGGTTTCGAGCTCACCTTCGTCGCCCACCGCAACCGCGGCAATCTGGCCGACCTGCTCGCCGCCGGCGCCAAGGAAGTGAAGACACGCGCCGAGGTCGGGCGCAATTCCGACCTGGTGTTGATCTGCGTCACCGGATCGCCGCAGGTCGAAGAAGTGATCTACGGCAAGGACGGCTTGATGGAAGCCGCGCGCAAGGGCCTGTACATCGTCGACACCTCGACCGCCGAACCCTCATCGACCAATAAGATCTACACGGATCTCACCGCCAAGGGCGTCAAGTTCATCGACGCGCCGATGACGCGCACGCCGAAGGAAGCGGAAGAAGGCCGCCTGAACACCATGGTCGGCGCCGAGCCCGCGGACTTCGAGGCGATTAAGCCGGTTCTGCAAGCTTTTTGCGAAAACATCTTCCACGTCGGCAAGCCGGGGCACGGACACCTGCTCAAGCTGCTAAATAATATGATGGCGATGTCGATGGCGGCGGGCATTGCCGAAGCCTTCGCCGTCGGTGCCAAGGCCGGTCTCGACCTGAACAAGCTGTTCGATGTGGTCTCGGTCGGCGGCGTGAACTCCGGAATCTTCAAGATGATGGCTACCAAGACGCTGCAGGAAGGCGACGTCACCGGATTCCCGTTCGGTATCGGGAACGCACTGAAGGATCTGCGCTACTACACACATCTCGCCGAGTCCGTGCTGGTTCCGAGCAGCATCGGCGAGGCCACGCACCAGAGCTTCATCCAGGCCGTGAACGCGGGTTTCGGCGACAAAACCATCGCCTCGCTGTTCGAAGCACAGGAGAAGCTGAACGATGTAAAGATCGTCCCGCGTCGTGCGGGACGTTAATTCAACCGCAGGAGGGGTAGTCATGAGCGATAGCAATAAGCGTAAAGAGGGGCCGACCTCCCCGTCGCGGCGTCAAGCGCTGAAAGTTTCAGCGATGGCACTTGCCACGGGTGGGTTGTATGGGGCGGCTCCGTTCTTTGGGCCGTGGAAACATAATCGCGTATGGGCCCAAGCACCACAGAAGAAACCGCTGGTCATCGGTCTGACCATGGACACAAGCGGTCAGTTCGGCGCCTCGGGTGCCGACGAAAGACTCGGCGCCATGATGGCAATCCGGGAGTTCAACGAGAAGGGTGGCGTGCTTGGCCGGACAGTCGAAGCCTTGCACATGGACACGGAAACGACGCCGGCGACCGGTTCACGTATCGCGGAACGTATGATCACGCGAAACGAAGCCTCATTCTTGATCGGTGCGGTGCACTCAGGCGTAGCCAACGCGATCTCGCAAGTCGCGCAGAAGTACGGCTGCGTTTACCTGAACACCAACTCCAGTTCGCCGACAGAGTCCGGCAAGGACTGTCACCGCGTTAAGTTTGTGTGGGACGGTAACGGTACTAACTTCAACCACGCCATCGTCAAGAACGCGATCAAGGTGGCGGGCCGCAAGTGGGTGCTGCTCACCAACGACTACGTATGGGGTCATAACACCGCGAAGTCTACCCGTACCATCGTCGAAGAAAACGGCGCCAAGATCGTTGAAGAGTTGCTGGTACCGCAAAACACGCGCGACTTCTCGTCGTACCTGCTGAAGCTGCAGCAGATCAAGCCGCACGTGGTCGCAACCGCGGTCGGTGGCGATGACATCAAGGCGCTGCGTCAGCAAGTAACGGCGCTCAAAATGAATCGCCAGATGACCTGGATCAACAACCAGCAGGACTGGCCGGATGTCTGGGGCCTACCCCCCGATCAGATCTTCGGCGTGTTCGGTACCACCTGGTACTGGCGCCTCGACCTGCCGGGTGTCAAGGAGTTCGTCGAGAAGTACCAGAAGACCTATCCGGGCGTGCAAATCAAGGTACCGGGGAACGTGTACTACAACGGTTACATGGCTACGCGCGAGCTGTTGCGCGCCGTTGAACGTGCGGGTTCCACCAACAACATCAAGGTCATCAAGGAACTCGAAAACCTGAAGGTCTCTGCGAAAGACCGCATGCAGCATTACGATGCGTACATGAATCCGAAGACGCATCAGATGCAGCAGACGATCTACATGGCGACCTCCAACGACACGCCGGCTGCGGAGGGCGACCTGTACCGCATCCTGTCGTGGATTCAGCCGAAAAACGTCGAGGACAAAGACTCCGAGACGAATTGCAAGCTCGAGACGTACGAAGCAACACCGACGTACGAGGTGTAAAAACCTCGGTCATCCGGGGCGGCGAGGATGCTGCCCCGGCACGGATCCCCATCCTGCCCCTCTCTAACCGAGGGAACAGGATGCGGGAACGTGCGACAGGATGTCCGCACGTAGTGGCCACTAGGGAAGTCACTCGGATCATTGTGAATAACGATAGAGGTAGCACGTGGATATTCTCGTCAATCTTCTGCCGCACCTGCTGAACGGCATCGCACTCGGGCTGCTGTTCGCATTGGTCGCGCTCGGTTTTATGTTGATCGTCGGCGTCATGGAAACGATCAACCTCGCGCACGGTTCGCTGTTCGCGCTCGGCATGTATATCGCCCTCTTCGTGGTGGCGCCGCAACTCGGATGGTTCCCGGAGCTGCAGGCCTGGTACACCGCGCTGCCGATCGCCGGACGCTACGCCATCGCCTTGGTGCTCGCGCCGATCGCCGTAGGCGTTTTCGGCATGCTGATCGAACTGTGCCTGCGCCGGACTTACGGCAAGGATCCGCTGTACGGCCTGCTGCTCACGTTCGGCGCCGCCCTCGTGATCGAGGAGCTAATCCGCGTGGTCTGGGGCTCGAAGGAGCAGCAACTCGCCCTACCGGCGATGATCTCGGGCGCCATGCTAATCGGCGACCTGATCTACTCGAACTATCGCCTGTTCGCGAGCATCTTCGCGATCCTGATGATCATCCTGCTGTGGCTGTTCGTCGAGAAAACCCCGTACGGTTCGATCATCAAGGCCGGCGCGCACGACAGCGAGATGGTGCGCGCCCTGGGCATCAACCTGACGCGCCTGCGGCTTATGGTGTTTGCCCTGGGTGTCGGCCTCGCCGCCATCGCCGGCATCATCATGGCGCCGATCTGGGGCATACGCCCGCACGTCGGCGTCGATGCCGTGGTCCCGGCGTTCCTCATCATCGTGCTGGGCGGTGTCGGCAGCCTGTGGGGCGCGGTTATCGCCGGCCTGATGGTCGGTATAGTGGTCGGTCTGACCGGCGCCTACGCGTCCGAGTGGTCTCTGATGTCCATGTACTTGCTCTTCATAGCAGTGGTAACCTTCCGCGCACGCGGATTGTTCGGCAAGAAGAGCGTCCTGGACGCCTAGAAATAAAGAGACTCTCATGCAATTGAAGGATAAAGTCGCCGTCGTCACCGGCGCGGCCGGCACTATGGGCCGCGCTGTCGTAGAAGCGATGATCGAGGACGGCTGCAAAGTCGCCCTGATCGACATCAACGAAGCCGCCACCCAGGCGATAGCGCAGGCGCAGAAAGGCACGACACTGGTCGTCACCTGCGACATCAGCGACTTCAAGGCGGTGCAGCGCGCCTGCGATACCATCCGCACCAAGCTCGGTGATCCGGACATCCTGGTCAACAACGCCGGCATCCTGTCGAACAACAAGGTGCTGCAGACGACACCGGAGGAATGGCGCAAGGTACTCGGCGTCAACTTGGACGGCGCGTTCTACCTCGCGCAGCAAGTCATCCCGGCGATGAAGGCGAAGCGCTGGGGCCGCATCATCAACACCTGCTCGCTCGCGGCCAAGACGGGCGGGCTCACGGCCGGCACCACCTACGCCGTCTCCAAGGGCGCGATGACGTCGTTCACCTTCTCGCTCGCGCGCGAGCTCGCGCCCTTCGGCGTCACCGCCAACGGTATTTCACCCGCCTACGTTAAGACGCCGATGATCACGGAGCAGCTGACGGAGGAACAACGTCAGAAGCTCCTGAAGGACATCCCGGTCGGACGCTTCTGCGAACCGGAGGAGTTCGCGCACGCCGTGCGCTTCCTCGCCTCCCCGCTCGCTGGCTTCATCACCGGCGAGATCGTCGACGTGAACGGCGGCTTGTTGATGGATTAGCCGCATGACGCACGAATCTCCCGTGTCCGAATTTGCCAATCTCTTCGAGTTGAAAGGCCGCGTTGCCTATGTGCCGGGCGGCTATGGCGCCATCGGCGAAGCGATCGCCTGGGGTCTCGCGCAGCGCGGCGCACGCGTCGCCGTCTCCGGTCGCGACGCTGGCAAGGCCGAGGCGCTCGCCGCCAAGATCCGCGCCGCCGGCTTCGACGCCTTCGGTCTCGCGATGGACGCGCACCATGTCGACAGCATGCGCGAATCGACCGACCGCGTGGTAAAGCACTTCGGCCAGCTCGACATCCTCGTTAACTGCGTTGGCATCCAGCGCGAGCAGCTCCTGCTCGACGTCACGGAAGAAGCGTTCGACGAGGTCTATCAGGTGAACCTCAAGTCCGCCATGTTCCTCGCACAGGCGGCCGCGAAGCATCAGATCGCAGCCAAGCGCGGTGGTAAACAAGTACACCTGCTCTCCGTGCGATCGCAATTCGCCATGCGCGGACGCGGCTACTCGGCCTACTGCAGCACCAAAGGTGCGCTCGTACTGCTGGTGCGTCAGCACGCGATGGAGCTCGCGCCACACGGCATCACCGTGAACGGTGTGGCGCCGACGGTGGTCGATTCCGAGATGGGGCGGGGGAACTGGCAGAAAGATCCGAAGGGCTGGCAGGCCTTGCTCGATCGCATCCCACTCGGACGCATCGCTGATGCCAAGGACGTGGTCGGCCCCACGCTCATGTTCTGCGCTCCGGCGTCTGACTTCGTCACCGGCCAAGTCCTCTATATCGACGGCGGTATTACCGCGAGCCAGTAAACAGCATCATTGCAGCAGGC
>JGI10216J12902_100328073_pt1 | contig 11676 bp, 9 predicted proteins | sample KanNatreferecore_FD_12902 | JGI IMG/M metagenome (IMG submission 12902)
ATGCGGGCCACGGCCACCCTGCTGCCGACGGGCAAGGTCCTCGTGGTCGGAGGCGAAGCGGCGATCGAGGGCGAAGTGCTCTGCTCGAGTGAGCTCTACGATCCGCTGGACGGTTCCTTTGAAGCGGGGCCGCTCGTGCGCGGGCCCGAAGGCGACGATTGCACGCCGTTGATGGACCACGTCGCGGTCCCGCTTCCGAGTGGCGACGTCCTGATCGCTGGCGGCGCCAACCGCGACGAAGCGTTCATGGCGAACGCGATCCCCAACGCTTTTCTCTACGATGTGCGGACCAACGCGTTCTCGGCGACCGGCTCGATGACGGAGGCGCGTGTCCATCACACCGCCACCACCCTGCCGGACGGCACCATCTTCGTCGCCGGGGGTGCCGCGAGGCCAGCCGCTCTCCACGAAAAGGAGAGCAGCGCATGCCCGAGTGAGCCGAAGCAACCGTGCAAGTGTCTGGGGCTGCCCTCGGGCGAGATCTATCACCCGGAGTCCAAGACGTTCACCAAGGTGGAAGGTGCCATGCAGCCGCGGGCTTGCCACACGGCCACGCTGCTCGAGGGTGGGCGCGTCCTGCTCGTCGGGGGCGGGGACGACGAGGGCAAAGACGTCGCACACCTCACGCTTTACGAAAACGGTGGCTTCGTGGAGCTGGGTACGACGCTCAAGCAGCCGCGCCATGGCCACATCGCGGCGCTGGTGCCCGCGTCCGCCGGCGAGTCGCCGCCGAGCAGGCTCCTCGTCGCGCTCGGGCTGTCGGGCAAGCGCGCCATCGACCCGAGCAACACAGGCGCAGGCGGAGTACCGGAGGAGAACGTCGTCGCGGAGCTGATCGATACGAAGGATCTCGGGAAGGCGACCACGGACCTTGGTGTCGAGTCCTGCGCTACGAACCCGGAGAGCTGTGTGATCGGGCGCGGCTACGCGGCCGCGGCGGTGCTGCCGAACGGCAAGGTCCTGATCGCCGGCGGGCAGCAGCAGCACAGCGCGGATACGCTCGTCGCGTCGGCTCTCGCGGACGTATTCGATCCGGAGACCAACGACTTCTCCTCGGTCGGCCCACTCTTGAGCACGGTTCGTAAACCGGTGCTCACCGCGCTACCCACCGGCAAGACGTTGCTGTTGGGCCAGACGGCTCCCATCCAGATGTACGACGGCTTCCAGCTCGCCGGCGTCGCCGAGTTGCCCGACTGCGTGACGGAGCCAAGCCGGTGCATGCTCACCGAGCGGGCCGACTTTACGGCCACGCCTCTGCTCGACGGAACCGTGCTGATCACCGGCGGAAGAAGTTTCGCTGGCAACGTCATCGATTCGGCCGAGTTGTTCGACCCCGATGCTGGCCCCGAGGCGTTGCCAGCACTCACCGAGAAGCGATTCGCCCACACCGCTACGCTCCTCGCTGATGGCCGGGTGCTGATCGCTGGCGGGTTGGCCGAGAGAACGCCGACGAACACGCCGGTGTCGAACACGGCCGAGCTGTACGATCCGAGCACCAAGACGTTCACGAAGCTCGAGTCGACCATGATCGACCGGCGGGTGGATCACGCGGCCACGATGCTGGCCGATGGGCGGGTGCTGGTCACCGGCGGGTTCGGCACCGGGGACGTGGTTACCGACGTCAACCTCGCGTCGGCCGAGCTCTTCGATCCCGCCACCGGGACATGGAGCCCGGCGGGATCCATGGCACAGGCGCGCTGCGACCACACATCGACCCTGCTCCCGTCGGGAAAGGTGCTGGTCGCGGGGGGCTATGCGTTCCCGGACACAGGGCCACCCTCGGGCCATCTTGCTTCGGCGGAGGTCTACGATCCGGTCACCAACGAGTTCACTGCGATCGAGCAATCGATGGGTGACGGAAGGGGCGCGCACACGGCCACGGCTCTCCCCGACGGTCGCGTGCTTCTGGCTGGCGGCAACGAAGCGAACGGGTCGGCAGAGATCTACGATCCCGAGGCGGCCGTGCCATTCCAGCTCGTCGCCCCGATGAGCTCGGCCCGATTCAACGCCAGTGCGACCATGCTCCCCTCCGGCAAGGTCGCCATCGTAGGCGGCCGCGGCTCCGAGTTCCCCGTCCCGAGTGTCGAGGTGTTCGATCCGGTCAGCCAGAGGTTCGAGGTCTTTCCGCTCGCGGAGGGCCGCGGCTACCTCCAGGCGGGCCTCTTGCGCGATGGAAGCGTGCTCGTGCTCGGCGGCGAAGTGGGAGGCGTTGCTCAGGAGAGTACGGCGACCATCGAGAGGATCCACGAGATCAACGCCACTTCAACGCCGCCCCGGCCGAAGCTGCAGAGTGTTCCACCGGCAGCCACGCCCGGAGCGAGCTACCGCATAGCGGGCACCTCGCTCGCCTCGAGCGATATCACCAGCGACCCCTACCCATCGCCTGCGGGCTTCCCCGTCGCCCTGTGGGTGCCGATGGTCGGTGCACCGTCGCTCGGCGCGTTCGCGCCTTGGTCGGAGAGCGGCGCAACGTGGACCCCGCCGGCGGCGCCCTACCCGGGGCCCGGCTGGCTATTCGCGGTCAAGCGCGGCCTGCGGAGCGAACGCGGCGCCGCGGTGATCATCTCGCGGGCGCCCAATGGGGTCGCCTGCGAGGCCGACGGTGCCTGCGTGTCCGGCTTTTGCCGAGATGGCGTCTGCTGTGACACGAGCTGCCACCAGCCAACGTCGGGCGATGCCAAGGACTTCGCCTGTCGAGCGTGCACCGCTTCCAAGAAGGGCGGTGGCGAGGACGGTGTCTGCGGACCTGTCGCCGAGGGGACCGACCCGCAGAACGACTGCACCGTGCTCAACGAATGCCCGGAGGTGACCGGAAGTTGCAACGCAACCGGGGCGTGCACACTCTGCACGAGCAAGGCTTGCAGCAGCGACAACTCGCTCTTGGTCACCGACTCCAACGGCGTGTCTCACGTTGAGGACTGCGGGGAGTATCGCTGCAACGACGAGGCGCGTGAGTGCCGCACCCGGTGCAAGTCGAAGCTCGACTGCGCCGAGGGGTTCGTGTGCACGGCGGACGGCACTTGTGTCCCGCCATTGGGAACCACCACCGGCGGGTGCGATTGCGCCGTGCAACCGTCCAACGGACGCTCGGGCCCGTGGGTGCTCGCGCTCAGCCTCCTCGGCGCGTCGGCGACGCGGCGACGCCGACGGAGCACCGACCGGACCCGCCCGTCGTGACCGCGCGATCCGGCGTCGCTTTGGGCGCGCTCGACATCGACAGCTCGATGGCGACCGCCGCTCAGCTCGCGCCGCGCCTGGAAGGCCTCGGCTACCTGCGGTACTGGTTCACGGAGCACCAGCCGCAAGCAAGCCCGGTGTTGCCGGTGGCGCTGCTCTTGGGGCTCACGGAGTCGCTGCGCGTCGGCACCGGCGGCATCCTGCTCGGCTACCACAACGTCTACCGGGTCGCGCAGGACTTCCGTTTCCTCGAGGAGGTCTACCCGGGCCGTGTCGACGCCGGCTTCTGCGGGGGGCACGTGGCTCCCTCGGAGCTGCCGGCGCTCCGGGAGGATGGCGCGCGCCCTTCCCATGCCGAGCAGGAGGAGCGGGCGACAACCCTCGTGGCGCTGCTGCAGGACGCCGTCCCGGAGGACCACCCCTGGCGACGCGCAAGACAGATCACCCGAGGTGGCGCGTGCGAGCCGTGGCTTCTGGGGACGAGCGCGCACGGAGCCATCCTCGCGGCCAAGCTCGGCGTCCACTATGCCCACTCCCTCTTTCACCGTGCGAGTGACGACAATCGCGACGCGATGTCCGAGTACCGCACGCGTCTTGGGGGGACCGCGGAACGCCGGTCGGCCATCGCGGTGGCGGGCGTGTGCGCTCGGACCGACGACGAGGCTTCGCTACTGCGCGCCGGGTACACGGAGACGTTCTTCGTCCCCAGGATCGTCGGCTCTGTCCAGCGATGCGCCGACCTGCTCGGCGAGATGATCCGGCGACACGCGCCCGAGGATGTCTTGTTCCTCGACTTGTGCCAGGAGCTCGAGCCGAAACAGGCATCGTACGAGCTCTTCGCCGAGGCCGCCCGCGCCGCGTTCTGACCCGACGGCTTGAATCGGACCTTCCAACTGCGAAAGCTACTCGATATGCGGCCACAGCATCCCCTGGGCGCCCGACTACCAAGCCGGATTCTTCCGGGCGAGCGCCTCGAGCCGATCGAGCCAATCGCCGTGGAAGCGTTCGGAGACGATGTCGTCCTGCGGACGTCGCACTCCGAGATCACGTTCGAGGGGCTGCGTGCACCCGAGATGGAAGCCATCCTCGCGAGACTCGACGGTCGGTCGTCGGTTGCCGAGGTCGTCCAGGGCCTCGCATCCGACGAGGAGACCGCCGAGGCCGTCGAGGAGGTGCTGAACGCGCTGGTGGGCGATTTCCTGCGGATTCGGTGGGATCCTGCACACCGCCGCGACAAGAGCGTCATCGTGGTCGACGACTTTCTGCCAGACGTCGATGCGCGACGGGCAGAGGCTCTCCGCGCGCAGTACCGCGGATTCGACTGGTTCCTTTTCCCCGGACTGTTCTCGGTCGAGGCTCCCGACAACATCGACTGGGTGATGCGCGATCTCCAGGAGCTGCTGGGAACGAAGCTCGTATGGGGCGAGGGCCCCATCCACGGCCACTACCGCTATTCCGCCACCGAGCACCGCAGGCGGGCGGGAGCGAACGTCCACGTGGATCCCTTCACGTACAACGCCGTGGTGTGTCTCACGCCGACGGCGCTATGCCGCGGTGGCGTCTCGTTCTACCGGCACGAAGAGACCGGCTTCTTCGGGCAGGACTTTGCGTCGTTTCGCGGATCCGGTCTGAGCGATCGCGAGTTCGTCGCCAAGATCGAGCACGTCGTCTCACGCGATGGACCGCACGAGGAGCGCTGGACCGAGGTCGACCGCGTCGACCTCCGCTACAACCGCATGTTGATCTTCAATCCGCGGCTGTTCCATCGAACCAATTCGCAGTACGGAGACTGTCCTGCGAATGCGCGCATCACCCAGGGCTTCTCTGCCTACGGCGCCGACGATCCGTTTCGTTTCGAGTATTGGATCTGATCTCCGGCAGCTCAGCTACAGCCGAGCTCTCGAGAACCCGAGCGAGCCCGCCTCTATGCGGGCGATGTCGCCAGGCTTCCACGCGGCGGCGACGGTCGGGATCCCGCGCATGCGGAGCGCCTCGGCGATGGCGCTCATGGTGCTCCTCTCGCTCATGCCTTCTCCCTCCTCGCTCCGCGGATCTTGCGCGATCCCGGAGAAGCCGTGGGCGTACGGCAAGAAGTAGCGTGCACCCGAGACACGGCAGGCCTCGGTGACGCCCTCCGCGCCGAGTGTCATGAATTCCCTCTTGCCCTCCTTGCGATCTCGGAAGATCTGCGCGAGCCGCGAGAAGGGGAGGGCAAACGCGTAATGCGGTAGCCCGTCGTTGATCGCCTCGGGAAAGCTGAGGCAACAGCTGAGGAGAATATCGACAGGCCCACGCTGCTCGACGGAGCGCTGTACCGCTTCGAGGGCGTGACCGGCCGGGTCCACCCCGCTGTCGACGAGGATCATCGCGGAGAAGTCCGGACAGTTGAAGCGGTAGCAGCTCCCCCAGTTTCGCAGGCCGGGCTCCACGCCGGGCGCGCTCCGGGTGGGCTGCTCGCCGTAGAAGGGCAAGACGTCGATCTCGATGTCGCCCACGGTCACCGTCGAGTACCAGCTCGGCGCCGCCGCTCGCTGGCCGGCCCGGGTCAGGCAGCCGCGGAAGTCCTCCGGCGAGAGCAAGTTCGCACGCGGAACGTCGGGCGTGATCACCAGCGTTCGCTCCGCGTCGGCGACGCGCAGGACCGACGGCAAATGCCAGTGATCGTCATGACCATGCGTGACGGCGATCGCATCCATCACCGCGGCGCGGTCGCTGGGGTAACGGTCGCCGTTCGTAGTCCAACCGCCGTGGAGGCTCTGCGGATCAGTCAGGATGCTCGTCGTTCTGGAGCGGATCAGCAGGCTCGCGTGCTCGCGCCTGTGGATCCCGGGCTCGCCGGGCTCGGGCCAGACACCGTGCGACGCATCGTCGACGTAGAACCTGCAGAGCTCTTCGACGAGGTCGGCGTCGAGCTCGGGATCGCACATTTCCCGAAAGGCGCGGGCATCCGGAGCGCGTACCGCAGCTCGGACGAGCGCGGCCACGTCCCCGACATCATCGGCCTCGATGTCGAACGACAGCTGGCCGAGGGTCCAGATCCAAGCGCGATCCGATGCGAACGCGTCGTAGAGAAGCGCGTGTGTGGCGACGACGCCGCCTCGCTCTACCTCCGCGGCGTCGACGAGTTCAGCCGAGATCTCTCCTTCGGAGACGAGCCTCTCCAGGGCGGCGCGACATGCCGGCGGACGGTAGTCGGCTTCGGCCCAGGCGCGGAGCACCCGCGCGAACGGCACCGGCGGAAGCTTCGGCCGAAGGGTCATCGTTCCGCGAAAGGGCATTCGCGGAGCGAGGCTAACACGCGCGAGACCAACGCCCCGAGTGTCGCAGCCTCCTACGACACTACGGCTGCGGAGGAGACTACGACTGCGCGGGTTCGAGCACACCGTCCGCCAAGCAACGGATTACCTGCTACGCAGCCGTTTGCGCGCAGAGCACTGAGCAAGCAGTTTTCGCATGTTGGGGGTGGTCCGGCGAACCGTACGTCGACCCCAGCAACGGATTGCTCGAAGTTGACGAAGCGATTCCTGGCTTTCTCCTAGGGATTTCCCTGGCACGGATTGTGTAGTGCGTGGCTTGGTCGAAAGAGGAGCTGCGCCATGAAGGACGACGACAAGACCGAGCAAGCCGCCAAGAAGGACGACAAGCCGAAGCGACTTGCTTTGAGCAAGCGCGTCATCAAGCACCTCGTCGTCAAGAGCAACGTGAAGACAGGCTGGCCCGATGGGACCCGCTGCTGCACCAACCACAACGCCACCAAGGCCGAGCGCGGTGTGGAGAACGAGGACAAGCCGAAGCGCCTGGTGCTCAACAAGCGCGTCATCAAGCACCTCGTCGTCAAGAGCAGCGTGAGGACGGGCGTGTCGGCGTATTGCGAGGGTGGTCGCAGCGAAACGTGCCCGGACGGGACGCGCTGTTGCACCAACCACAACGCCACGAAGATCCGGCGCTGAGTCTCTCCGACGTCAGGCCGATGGTGAGGCGACATGAAAGACGAAGACAAGACCAGGCAACCCGGCAGCAAGACGCAGAATCCGAGGCGGCTGGTGCTCCGCAAGCGGATCATCAAGCACCTCGCCGTCAGGACCGACGTGAAGGCCGGGTTGTCGATCGCCTGCGATCCGTACCCCGGCCCGATATGCGTTAGCCGCATGTGCACTCTGTGACCCGGAGCGAGGCGAACGCCGTCGGCGCGGACCTACAGATGCCCACGCCGCGGCAAAGTCATCGTTACGCAATCGGTTGCTTTCCGAGCAGCGTGTTGCTCGGAGTCCAGCAAGCCCAGAGTTTTCGGCGTTTTGGAGCAAAACTCGCGACCGAGCTCGGCAATCGCGCAACCAGTTGCTCGAATCGGTCCCGCCACCCCCCGATTTCCCCGACAAATTGACCGGCACGGAATGTGATAGGGGTGCGGATTGCGGTTGTTCGACGGGAGGCCCAATGAAGGACGACGACAGGACCGAGCGCGCTGAGAAGAAGGACGACAAGCCCAAGCGGCTCGTGCTCAACAAGCGGATCATCAAGCACCTCGTCGTCAAGAGCAACGTCAGGACCGGGTTGTCCGCGTACTGCGACACCGGCTCGACGGAGGACGGCTGCGTGATGACGCGCTGCTGCACCAACCACAACACGACGAAGATCCGGAACCGACGCGGATAGCCACGTCGCGAGACCCGTCCGAGCACGCCTGCGAGCTGCTTGGCGATGCCCAGCGCCTGCGTGATGCGGGTCGGCCCGAGCGTGCGCTCGGTCCGGCGTTCCAGGCGCTTCGGATGTTCGAGCGCAATGCCGGCCCGACCTCCGGGGACGTGGCCAACGCGCTGTGCGAGATCGGCGGCGTCCTCGTCGAGCTGAATCGACACGACGAGGCGGTCCAACGGCTCGGGCGCGCTGTCGACATCGTGGGGCCGACCCGAAGCGGCGGAGCCGTCGGGCGGTTGCGGCATCAAGCGCTCCTGCTCTTCGGTCATGCAAGCGTTCTCAGCGGCGACTACCGCGGTGCGCGCGCCGCGTTCAGCCGCGCCCTGCGGCGCGCGGAAGTAGAGGGAGAGTCGGGGGAGATCGCCGCGGCCCTGAACGGGCTCGGAATGTGCGCGAAGTATCTCGGCCAGTGGGAGGTGGGCCTTCGTCACTACGGCCGAGCGATTCGCATCGCACGTCGTGCCGGGTTCTGGCGGAGCGAGGCGGACCTTCTCCACAATCTCGGCGGGATCGAGCACGCACGCGGCCGCTTCCGACGGGCCGAGCGATGGGCGCAGGCTGGCATCGCCCTGCGGAGGCACCACGGCGACTCGGGCGTTCCGCTCGCCCTCGACGTAGCGGCGCTAGCCGCCATCGTACAAGGCCGCGGGCAGCTCGATGCCGCTGCGAGGCTCTACGCCCAGGCGCTGGGCGTCCTGCGCGCCCGGCTGGGTGCCAGGCACTTCGAGGTCGCTTTCAACATGGCCCAGCTCGCCGCCCTGGAGCACGCGCGCGGTCGGCTCCGTCGAAGCCGCACGCTCTACACAGCTGCCCTGCCAGCCCTGCAACGGCTCCTCGGAGCGCGCCACCCCGTGGTGGCTCGTGTCGCCGCCAACTTCGCCGTGCTCCTCGGCGACGTCGGCGAGCTGCGTCGGGCCAAGGCCCTGGAGAGCCAGGCGCTGCGCGCGCTCGAATCAGTGCTCGGTCCGAGGCACCCGGACGTGGTCGAGCTCCGCAGCGCCGTCCACGATCGAGCGTCGCGACGTAGCCCGGTGTAGGCTCGGGAGCCACCCAGGTGACGATGACCAAGGTCGCGCTCGGCGTGCTCGACAGCGACGCATCGATGGGGACAGCCGCGCACATCGCGCCGCTGGCGGAGAGCGTCGGCTACCAGCGCTACTGGTTCACCGAGCACCAGCCTCAAGCCAGCCCCCTCCTGCCCGCGGCCCTGTTGCTCGGCCTCACCGAGTCCTTGCGGGTGGGTACGGCAGGCATCCTCGTCGGCTATCACGACGTGTACCGCGTAGCGCAGGACTTCCGCTTTCTCGAACAGGTGTTCCCTGGTCGCGTGGACGCGGGGTTCTGCGGGGGGCACGTCGCCGACGAGGAACTCGAACCCCTTCGCCCGCACAAGGGTCGCCCGTCGCTCGGTGAGCTCGAAGAGCGCGCGACGACGTTCGTGGGGCTGATCCGGGACGATCTGCCTGCCGATCACCGGTGGGCGGGGGCACGGCAGATCTCGCGCGGCGCCTCGGCAACGCCGTGGAGCCTCGGGACGAGCGAAGGGGGCGCGAGATTCGCCGCCAAGCTGGGGGTACGCTACGCCCACTCGCTCTTCCACAGGCAGAGTCAAGACCGGACCGAGGCGATCGAACAATACCGCGCGCAGTTCCGCGGCCGCGCAGAGGACTGTCGGGTGGCGCTCGCAGTCTCCGGGGTGTGCGCGGCGACCGACGAAGAGGCGCACCGGTTGCGCACGGTGTATCGGCCCATATTCGCGACGGCCAATATCGTCGGGGGCGTGCAGCAGTGCGCCGATCGGCTCGGGCAGCTGTTCCGGCGCTACGGGATGGATGACCTCGTTTTCATCGATGTCTGCAAGGACTTCGACGCCAAGCTGATCTCGTACGAGCTCATGGCCCAGGCGGCGCGAGCGGCGTTCGGCACGTGACAAGGTGGACTCAGCGCCGGCGACGCGGCAGCACCAGCAACCCGTGCTTCAGCAAGAAGAGCAGGTGCCGCGTGGCCAGGTCCCGCTCGATTCCGCACCTCTTCCGCGCGTTGCGGAGAAGCTCACCGACCCGCACTGATCCGGATGCACGGGCGAGAGCGAGCATATCGGCGGCGACGTTGCCCGAAAAAAAGAGCTCGAGCTCGCCGTAAATCGGCAGAGGGTACGAGCCTTCGCTCGCGGCTCCCCCGTTGGTCGGCAGCTCCACGTACGCCCGGTCCTCGAGCACGTGCGATGCTTGCCGCTTGAACATGTCGTAGAGCGACAGCTTCGGCCTCGCGCGCCGCCGCGCTCTCGACTCGCGTTGCGCCTGGGCGATCGCTTCCGACCAAATCTGCTCGAATTGGGGGATGATCTTCGGCCACGCGTAGTCCCGTTCGGCTCGGCGGCGCGACTCGACGGCCATGGACGCACGCAGACTGGCGTCGTCGACGAGGGTCCCAAGACGGGCCTCGAGCTCCCGGGTATCGAGCGCGACGGTCTGGCCTGCGACCCACCCGGCGACGTGTCCGAGAAACGGGGACGCGCCCCCGAGATCCCCATCCCACTTGGCCCATGATGTGCGAACGCAGAATCCCGTTTTTCCGTCGACCACCGTGTCGCGGTACCCGTTCCAGCTCGATACGATCTGGGGGACGCCACAGGCCATGGCTTCGAGAGGGACCAGCCCGAAGTTTTCCCCCAAGAACTCGCTGACGGACACGCTGACGTCCGCCGCTGCGAGCAGCAGGTGGCGCCGACTTGGCTCGACGTTGCCCAAGACCATCACGCTCTCCCCGAGGCCGAGCTCGCCGATGAAGTGGGTCACGACACGCTGGTAGTTTTCGTCGTCGCGGAAGTAGCCGGCGAGGACGAGCAAGAGATTCTTCCTCGAGCGGGCGCGCTGGACGCGCCGGAAGGCCCCGAGCAGCGGCAGGACGTCGCCTTTCCACGCGGGGCTCATGCGGCCGAGCACCAGGACGATCATCGCGTTTTGCGGCAGACCGAACTGGCGGCGGAGCTTCGGACGGTCTCGCCTCGGCCGGAACGTGTCCACGTCGACGCCATACGGAACGACCTCGAAGTGCATCGGCAGTCTTTTCGATACGTCGAGGCCCAAGCGGTCGGAGAGGTTGTCGAGCATGTCGGCAATGACCGACCTTCCGGCGTTCGCGCTGCAGATGAAGGTGTCCGATGGGCGCACGTCGTAGAACAGCAGCTCGAAGAGGCCACGGATCTCCGGGTAGCCGTGCTGCATGGCCGTGAGCGGCGCTGCGCCGGTGATGCCGACTTCTCTCCACTGAAGGAGCTCCTTCAGGCCTCCGTGGACAGCGTGCCACACACCCGCCTTCGGCCACGCATTCCGGTCCAGCCCCAACGCGGCTACCGACAGCTTCCCGCCATGCCTTCGTACCAGGCGTCGGACGGAGGGGCCGGGCTTGGAGCGGCTGCCCAGGAAGTCCGTCGATGCCAACACCATCGAGCCCGTCCCGTAGCGCGCTGCCGCGCCGATGAGGTCGAGGCTGACCAGATGGAACCCGGAGGGCTGCGGGTCGAGCCCGTCGTCGTAGTAGTGGAGCCCCACGAGCGGCCCGGCGGTGCGTCTTGCCATCGAGCGGGCCATCTTACCGCCGCAATCGGTTCCTTCCTGGCACGGATCGTGTAGCAATCGAATCGATCCATTGGCTACTGGACGCTCGATGGCCTCGACGTCATCGCAACAGAACGCTCCGTTGCTCGAGGGGCCACTCGCTGCACGCGCGCGGGTGGCGCTCGACGAGATCGCCGACGTGTTCCTGGACGTGCGGCGCCGGTCGCCGCCGATGGGCCGC
>JGI10216J12902_100186748_pt1 | contig 11675 bp, 9 predicted proteins | sample KanNatreferecore_FD_12902 | JGI IMG/M metagenome (IMG submission 12902)
GCCGTCACCTGGTCGGCGCCTCCAATCTTAAACTTGAAGCAACCACTGTGAAAGACTCCCAGATCAGTGGCATCCCAGGGTAACGCCGGCCCTTTCGCGCTCTGGCCAAATAGAATGGCCGGCAAGAGGACGGTGGAGATCACGATCGGAAACAGGTGGCGCGTGAACATCGATGAGGGAAAAGTTATTCGGCAAAAAGTCGGCGTAGAAGGGCGAAACGATCAGTTCTTCGGTACAAACCAGATATTTCGGAATGCGACCGGATTGCCGTGGTTCTGCAGCTGAATTGGCCCCGATTCAGCGCCCTCCTTACGTCCCGCAGCGGTAGTTCCTTTTGAAACCTCAACCCGGTCGTGAATAAGTACTCCATTGTGACGAACCGTAATTGTCGCAGGCCTCGTCTTCGTTCCCGAGGCGTCAAACACCGCAGGCTCGAAGTCGATATCATATGTCTGCCAGGAAAGCGGTGGGAAAGCCATGTTCACCCTCGGCTTCGCAATTGAATAGATGCCGCCGCACTCGTTGTTCTCGCCTTTCAGTCCGAAGCTATCAAGGATCTGGACCTCATACCGGTCCTGAAGATAAACCCCGCTATTTCCGCGCCCTTGCCCGCGCGCTTTCGACATGAATGGTGTACGGAATTCAATGTGCAGCGTGCCAGCCTGAAAGGACTTCTTACTCTTCACGCCCATGGCGAGGAATCCGTCCGCCGTAATCTTGCCACCGTCCCACTGATCGGCGGAACTGCCGTCAAAGAGGACGATCGCCTCCTTCGGCGGTTTCGCTCCCAGCGTCGGCGACTTTCGCTCGGTCTTGGTCAATCGATAGGAATTACCGTCCTTGTTCTTTCCTGTGAGAACGCCATCGACAATCTCTCCGCTCCAATCGGCTGAATCAAAAGTGACCTTATTCCCCTCTCGCTGCGCGGGTCCTTCCACTTTTTTCTCTACTTCATCGGAAGTTCCCGGCAGCCCCGGCGTGAATCCGACAATGCGGAACTTTCCGTCTCCCTCGGCGATCACCTGCGCGGCGCTGCCCTGACCCACATACTCCCCTTGAAAGGCAAAGTCGGGACCCGCACTTTTTGGATCGGTGAAAGTGTCGCCGGCGTTCTCGGCCGCGCGCGTCGAGACAGCAAGGAATAGAGGAACGAGCAGAACGGGGATTCTTGGGAACATGCTGCAACAATCCGGGGAATCGCTCCGTCTTAGCCAGCCCAAATTTAGTTTTATGGCGCAGGCACGTCCTCAAGTTTTTCAAGTTCTCGCTCACGCAACCACGCAAAGATGACCGGCGTAACAATCAGGATGTGGATAAGGCTGCTGACCATCCCGCCGATCACCGGTGTCGCCAGGGGCTTCATGATCTCAGCACCAGTACGCGTGCTCCACATGATCGGCAGCAGGCTCGCCACAATCGTCGCCACCGTCATCACCTTGGGACGCAGACGCAAACGCGCCCCTTCCTTGATCGCTGAAATGAGATCATCCCGATTGAACGCCGCCCCTCGCTGCGCACGTCGCTGTTCCAACGCCTCTTCGAGGTAGACGACCATCACGACGCCCGTCTGAATCGCCGTTCCAAACAAGGCAATGTACCCGACGCTCACAGCAGCGCTAAAGTTGTATCCGAGAAGGTATTGGAGCAGAACTCCACCAGTCAACGCGAACGGCACCGCGAGGATCACGTGGGCCGCTTCCTTAAGATTTCGATACACCAGGTAAAGCAGCAGAAAAATAATCATCAGCACCACGGGGATGACCATGAAAAGCGTGCGATTGGTGCGGAGCTGCTCTTCGTAGGCTCCGGCATATTCTATGGTTACACCGCTGCCTTGGAGAGAAGAAGCCAGCTCTCGATCGATCCGATCCTTGATCTCCTCGACAAAGCCGCCAAGGTCGCGACCTTGAACGTTCGCCTGAACGTATACCCGTAGCCGACCATTCTCGCTTTGGATTTCATTCGGTCCGGTTCGGCGTTGGATCTCCGCAAGTTGCCCCAGCGGAATGTGCATCCCCGCCGGCGTGGCCACAAGCAGTTCACCCAGTCGCTCAATATCATCACGTTCATCACGACCAACCCTGACCTGAATCGGGAACCGTTGTCGTCCCTCGATGGTCGTCGTCACGTTTCGGCCACCGACCCCGGCCTCGACCACATCGAGCACTTGCTGCACGCGGAGCCCATACCGGGCAGCTGCCTCGCGATCCACGCGGATCTCAACATACGGCTTCCCCTGTACCCTCAACGGCGCCACCCCCGTTGCGCCTGGCACCGTTCGCACGATCTTTTCGACTTCAAATGCCAGCCTTTGCAGTTGGTCGAGGTCCTCACCTAATAGCGTGACCGCCATTTGTGCTCGAATTCCTGCAGATAACATCAAGACTCTCCCCTCGATGGGCTGGAGGAACCCGGGAATATAGCCGGGCACATTCGTGAGTTTGGCCATCAATTCCTCGATCAACTTGTCCTTTGTCATTCCAGCGCGCCACTCCTTCTCAGGTTTCAGCATGATGGTCGTTTCGATCATCTCAACCGGTGCGGGATCAGTTGCCGTTTCCGCGCGACCTAGTTTACCCGCGGCGCTCACAACCTCCGGAGTCTGTGACATAACTTCGTCCTGCCATGCCATGATACGCTTTACCTCCGTCAGAGAGGTGCTTGGCAACAACACGGGCATGAAAAGCAGCGAGCCCTCATTCAATGGCGGCATGAATTCACTCCCAATCCCGCGAACCAAACGAGGCGCCGCATCCCAGTTCTTCAGGACGGATCGCGGAAGTCCTAATGCGATAACCAACGCGCATACGAGCAGTCCGGCCGCGCCCGCAATGACAGCCCTGCGATGATTCAAAGCCCAATCCAGCACGGGATCGTAGATGCGAAGCAATAGCTTCATCACCACATTGCGATCCTCACCGTGAAACGGCCCGCGAACCAGAATGCTGCATAACACAGGAACAATGGTCACTGCCAGCAGCGTCGAGCCAATCATCGCAAATGTCTTCGTGAAGGCTAGCGGGTGAAAAAGCTTCCCCGACTGTCCGCCGAGCGCAAACACCGGCACGAACGCGAGGATGATGATCGCCATCGCGAAGAAGATTGGCCGGCCCACCTGTTTCGCTGCCTCGAATGTCACATCCCAGGTTTCGGCAGCGTTCAATCGCCCTCCCTTCGCCTGCTCAGCCTTCTCGCAATGTCGAATGACATTCTCCGTCAGCACGATCGCCGCATCCACCAGAACGCCGATAGCGATGGCAATGCCAGCCAGCGACATCACGTTCGAGGTAATTCCGAACTGCCGCATCAGGATGAATGAGATCAGGATCGAAACCGGCAGCGGGAACGTAACGATCAGGATGCTCCGGAAATGAAACAGGAAAATGACATGCGCCAGCGTTACCAGGATGATCTCTTCCGTGAGCGCGTGTTTCAGGGTGTCGATGGTCCGGTCAATCAATTCGCTGCGATCGTAGAACGAGCGCAGAGCAACGCCCGGCGGCAGGCTCGGCGCAATCCGCTGAATCTTTTCCTTCACCGCCTTGATCACGGCATGGGCATTCTCACCCGTGCGCATCACCACGATTCCGCCGACAACCTCCTTTCCGTTCACATCGAGGGCACCTCGACGAAAGTCTCCGCCGATCTCAATTGCAGCGACGTCCCGTAGATAGATCGGCGTACCTGCATTCTCCTTGAGCACGATCTTCTCGAGATCGCCCACGCTCTGGACCAACCCAACTCCCCGAACGACGAATTCCATTCCGTTCTCCTCGATCACTTTCCCACCGACGTTCAGATTACTCTGTGACACAGCCGTCATCACGTCCTCGAGTGAAACCCCTGCGCTGCGCATTTTCAGCGACGACACCTCAATCTGATATTGCCGGACGAATCCGCCCACGCTCGCGACCTCGGCCACGCCAGGCACCGCATTGAGTTGATAGCGCACAAACCAATCCTGAACCGCTCGCAATTGACCGAGGTCATAGCCCGTCCCGCTCGGCGACTTCGCAGGATCCACTTCGAGATAGTATTGATAGATCCAGCCTAGCCCCGTCGCATCTGGTCCGAGCTTGGGCACTACGGTCTCCGGCAGGACGCCGGTGAGATAGTTCAGTCGCTCGAGCACCCGGGTTCGCGCAAAGTAGTTATCGATCTTCTCGTCAAAGATAATTGTGAGCAGCGAGAAGCCAAACATCGACGTCGCGCGCACTGTCCTCACCCCGGCGAGCCCTTGAAGATTAGTGCTCAGCGGATAGGTGACCTGGTCTTCGACTTCCTGCGGAGATCGTCCCGGCCAATCGGCGAAGACGATCACCTGGTTCTCGCTTAGATCCGGGATGGCATCCACCGGTGCTCGGCGGAGTTCGAACAGTCCGATCGCAATGAGGATGAGCGTACCGCAGATGACGAGGAATCGATTCCGCATCGACCACTCGATGAGTCGATGAATCATCGCTTAACCTCCTGGCCACATTCCAACATCTCAGCGCCGAAGAATGGATTGCGAATCGGCCCTGCCAGTTGCAACCATCTTCCGGTGTTTGTTTCGGCACTGGGTACTGCCGATTTGGCCATCGGGCATTCATAGATCTTCAGGCCGGAGAACTCCTCCGCCTTTGCCCTCCACAGCGATGCGTAATCCGCTGAAGCCATGCTGATCGGGTAGAATTGTGTGCGAGCCGCTGCGAGATCCTTTGCGCCGCCCAGATTCGCCAGCTTGATCAAGCGATCCCCGGCTTTCCCTAGGGAATTGGCAAGCTTTGCCGTCGAATCGGTGACCGCCGGCGCTCGCTGGTTGTATTGGGCGAGGTTGTCAGATGACAATGCCGCTCCGGCATTCGCCACGGCATCAATAAACTTGCGCGCGACTTCCATTTGCTCGGCGGACAACGGTCCCACGGCCGGAGCAAACGCCGCCGGTGCGGCGTCACCATGATCCAGTTGCGCCTGCGCATCGATGAGCAGGTTTCCTGTTGTGACTACCTTCTCGCCCTCCTCCAACCCGCTCACGATTTCCCACACGTCGTCGCCTACGCGCCCGAGCAGCACCCTCCTCAATTGATACGCACCTTCTCTCTCGGTGACATAAACAAAGGGTGCTCCCCCGGGTGATAGAACCGAGGAGCGGGGAACGGTCAGCACTGGTTCCGATTCAACGCTGATCCGACCGTCCGCATATGTCTTATGGAGCAACTCGTGGCGATGCCGCGTTGGATCACCCACGTGCGGGTTTTCCATCACCACGCGGATGCGCGCGGTACGCGTTTGCTCGGCCAGGTTGGGATCAATGAAACTGATAGGCGCTCGGTAAATCTTCCCCGGAACCGATGGTGTTGTGATCTCGACATCCTGCCCAACACGAATCCATGCGAGGTCTCGTTCGTAGGCGTCAAAGACGAACCACATCTTAGAGAAGTCGGCGATTTCAAAGAGCACATCGCCCTCCTTCACGTACTGTCCTTCATACACTCCGCGCGTGACGACCGTACCGCTGATTGGCGCAACGATCTCGAAGGTATCGCCGGTCTGACTGGGCAGCTTCTCAATCTGCGGGAGCGTCAACCCCATGCGCCGCAATTTCTGACGTGTCGCACTGATTGCGCTGTCCCGATCGGCGCCCGCGGCCATCTTCGTGGCCAGAGTGTACTCGCTTCGCGCCACCAAGAGGTCACGGCTGTAGATGGCAGCGAGCGGTTGTCCAGCCTCCACCTCGGCGCCCACGTAGTTCACGTGCAGATTGTCTATCCGTCCGTCCACATAGGCACTCAAACGTCGGTGCGCAGAATCGTCATCATCGATCATGCCGGCCACCCGAATGGTTCGTTTCAGCATCTGGCGCTTCACCTCCGCGGTCTCGACCTGGATGGTGCTGGCGACTTGCTTATTCAATGTTACGCCGCCGACCATGGATGACTCGTCGAGCCCCTTCTCGCCTTCATAAACCGGAACCAGTTTCATTCCACAGATTGTGCAATTACCGGGCTGGTCCGATTTGATCCAGGGATGCATCGGCGATTGGTAGAAGGCTACTTTCCGCTGCGTTCCGGCCAATGCCGATTGAGACGAAGACGATTGATGGCGGCCAAAAAACCATCCACCGAAACCTGCAATGGCAGCGATGGTGAGTAGTAGAAGTGCGGTGAGTTCAGCGCGACCGCGCGCGCATCGAAATATGGAAAAGTTCATTCATCGGAAAGGTTAGGTTTGCTTCGACAGGACCAGTGCCCGCGACATGCGGGCACACTTCGGGCGTCGAAGCCCTCTCAGATGAGACGAATGCAGATCCGATCGACCAGGGGTGTTCCAACCGACTGATTGATTTCCCGCACCGGCTTTTCCAACACCGGCGGTTTCACACAAAGGCGAGGAAGCAGGAGCGTCACGAACGGCTGAATGGCCAGCTTGAGCTGTCCCTCGTTGGCATTCGATGACGAAACTGGCGTGCGCTGGACCGGTGCACTCGGGGCTTCGCAACAGGTCACGTCCGCCGGCATCACACAGCATTCGCAACTCCTCACTCCTCTTCCCCATGCCGAGGGACCGGCCGCGAGGCCGAATACAATGGCGATGAAAAGGAAGAGACGAGCAATCATTGGGCTGTTGCCAATGCTTAGATACTCTGGATGTCGCTTTCGTTCACGTCTTTTTGTTACGAATCAGCTCTCGAGCTGCCACCGCGCCTGCCGTAATACCGACTTCGGCCTGTCTTTCATCTTCTCGTACCAGACCGTGAGCAGCGAGCCATCCGCAAGTTCAACGGTGCTCGGATAGCCGAGATCTCCACTGGAACCGTCGCCAGAAATGATCAGCGGTTCGGACCAGGTCCGGCCGTGATCACCGCTCACACGGGTTTGATTACCCAAGGGCGCTCGACGGTGCCCATAACTCATGAGCAGGCGACCGTCGCGAAGCTTCGTAAGGAATGACGGCAAACCCCACACCCCGATTTTGTGGGGCTCCGACCAGGTCTTCCCGCCATCCGTCGATTCGCTCTGCAGCGTCTCGCCGTAATCGGTTTTATTTTCGTTCCGGATGTGCGCGATCAATCGACCGTCCGCGGCCTCGATGGCGTGCAACTCATGATAAATGCTCTTCGAATCGCCCGGACGGGTGGGAATCTCCGCGAGCCACTTCCACGTCTGTCCATCATCCGTTGATTCGCAGACGCCGATTCGTTGCTCTTTCGTCCACAATTCCTTGCCCGCATAAAGCAGGCGCCCATCGGAAAGCTGGGTCGGACCATGCGGACTGTTTACGATTGTCGGATAACGCGCCGACCACGTAATTCCGCCATCGGTCGATCGAATCATCCATTCCCCCAGCTCCTTCTGCCGTTGTTCGGCATTGAGTCGATTGTGCGCAAGCTGCCAGCGTTTCAAACGTTCGGGATCCCAAGCTCCCGCGGTCCCCGCCCCCTTCTTCAAGGCATTATTGAGCGGAGACTCGTACGCCAGCGAGGTGAATGTCGTCACGAGCAACGTGCCCCTGGCAGTCTCGACAATCCCCGCGTCACGATCGTCGCTTGGGCCATCCATCAGGGTCTGCGGCCATTGCCACGTCGTACCGTCATCCCGGGAGACCATCATGTCCACGCGCCCAAACGGACAAACGTGGCCCTCGCGTCCGCCGGACCAAACTACCAACAATTCGCCGGACTTCCGTCGCGCGACGGTGGGCCAGCCGCTGTAGTAGGAATCGAGCGTGATCACTCTCGTATCGAGCACCTTGATCTTGGGCGCGGATTGCGCACCGGCACGAATGGCAAACGCCGAAGCCGCGGCGGTGATGCCAATTCGACGGAGGAATTGGCGACGGGTTGGGTCGGTAAGCATGGTCGAAAAAATTGACGAATGATGATCGGCGCCGGCGCTCTATCGCCTGCGCGCTTTTTCGAGCACTTCACTGAGCTTCACGGGGGTTCCGCCCCGCCGTTTGCTTTCATCGGCGGCTTCCATGAAAGCGAAGATCTCGATCGTTTCCTCCACAGGGACCGGCGACACACCCGTTTTGAAGAACTCCATCATCTGGGCCACCAGCGGTGCGTAGTGATCGCCGCCCGACTTCTGCTCCGCAAAACCATTATCGCCAAAGACCGTCACCTGGTGTGGCGTGGGTTTTGTCCGAAGCGCATGGAGCACTCCGGTCCGTCCCCCGCTCCACACACCCGTTACCACGTCCGTGTCTTCCGTGTGCGTGCGAACGACGGATTCGCAGCCCGTCCCGAGCACCGTGAACAGCGCCTCGGTTGGATGAATGCCGTACCAGAAAAAGTCCGGATGGTTCGGTTCGAGCGGTGACGGGCCATACGAGAACGCACTGCGAATCTTCCCGACGTTCACCTTCTTTAGCTCCACCATCGTATCGTAGTACCGGTACGCTGATGAGGTGAACACCGGCACGCCGGCTTCCTTCGCCAGCCGGTAAATCTCCAGCGTGTCACCGAGCGTGCCGCCGATCGGTTTGTCGATGAAGACCCGTTTCTTCGCCGCGATCACGGGTTTCGCCTGCTCGAGATGCGGGCGTCCATCGACGCTCTCGATGAGCACGCAATCCGCCATCTTGCACAGCTCTTCGATCGAGCCCACGAGTTTAACGCCATACTTCGTCTGCAATGTCTCCGCATAACCATCCACCTTACTCGCACTTGATGGGATGTCCGCGCTCGAACTCTTGAAGGCCGCAATGACCTTTCCGCCCGGCACGTGCTTGGGATCATTCGGATCGTTGAGTATCTGCGTGAATGCGGTGACGTGCGAGGTATCCAGACCGATGATGCCGAGTTTCAGATCCTCGGCTTTTGCGGCAAATCCGCACAAGGTGAGACAGGCGACGGGGATGACGGGGAGAAGCTTCACGCGCCCACCATTACGAAGCGCAAAATCGCCGGTGAAGCCCAATCATCAATTTGCAGCTTTTCTTCTAAGAAGTTGTTCCGCTTGGTGGTGAAGCTCGAGGATGGAAACACGCTGTGTGGCTCGATCAGAAAAATTATCCGAGCACATAGATTTATTGTCCGAGAGCGTAAACAGAATTGCCGAGCGCGTTAATTTTTGTCCGAAGACGTGCGCGGATGACAGGGGGCAGAGGAAAACCAATCAGTCCAAACGCCATTTTAGAATCACGGCCGAAAAGACACCGTTAAAGGGCACAATCGATTCGTTCGGCGATATACTGAATTGCTCTGCTAGTTTCGATCCGAGATTTGGTGAAACAAACGGACAGGCGGCCGCCAGGTCCGGAGACCCAGCGACCGCCGTCCGGGGGGATTGATGGCTCTTCTGGGATGCGGCCACCGTCGCCTCGCGGCGTGGGCGGCTGCAAAGTGGCCATCCCCCTCCTCCCTATTTTCGCCGAGCCGTAGTCAGGTGGATGTATCGTTAGGCATCCGGGAGCGCTCGGTCATCGCCGCCGCCCCGATTTGTGATCTTGCCACGTCCGTTTTCCTTCGGAAAGGCATCAAATGACCGTCCTCCCCGCTCGAAGCGTTCATCCCTGGAGTCAGTTGTCGTACACATTCGGTCTGCACTTCCATTTCATAGAATGGCCCCAAGTTCCGCGACAGCGTATGGATAACGACTTGCAACCTTCACCGCCTTTGTTTTATCGAATCTCTCAGCCATGAAAAAACTTCACTTCATCGCCGCGGTTGGATTCTGTCTTCTTGGCCCTGCTCACGCTCGCGAACCTCTCGATGGAATAGCGGCCGTGGTGAACAACGAAGTGATCACCCTCGCCGATGTGCGTAAGGTGACGGCAGGATCAGAAGCGGAGGCGAAACGCGATCTGCGGGGAGAAGCTCTCGCCTCGAAGCTGAAGGAAATTCGCCTAACCGCGCTTCGCGATCTGGTCGAAAAGAAGCGTGCCGATCAAAAGCGGTAACAAGCAAGGAGGCAGGGCAGGTCCTCCACGCGCGGGACGCGGATGGCACGGTCAGATGGGTGTGTCCTAAATTGCCGGAGGGCGACCAATACTGAAGCTGCCGTCGTGCGTGGCCTCGTTTCCTTTCGTGAGATTGGCCCACTGTCACCGACTAACAACGTGGCGTCCACACTGGTCAACTACTCATCTTACCTTTCAGCGGCGTTTCGCCAGTGCAGTCCTTCGAATTCACAAAGATGTGAGAATCGGAGTCAAATAATGCAAACTCCCGCAACTCGTCAAAGAACTCCTTCAGGAGCGTTGCATCATCTGGCATAGTCCTATCTAGAATTCCGCTCTTCCATTTAGGCAAGGGAAGATGGCAGTTTTCGCTGAGGTTTCCGACACAGTGACTCGCCTGCAGGGCGCCCGCGAGATGTCCTCCGTTCGAAGGTTATCCTGCGAGGACTAATTGCCCGTCTACCTGGCAAAGCTCGCTCGAAAGACATCCCGCTGGATGGGGCGTCCTGCGACAAAACTAGCTTACAACACCCCTTCTTCCACGTCGTAGACATCGAAGAAGAACTTTACCTTGCTTGGCGGACGGCAGAACTGCGGGATGTAAGTCTCAAAGTACTCCTGCACGCCTTCAGGCAGGTCACAGAGGCGCAAGCCAATCATCTCGTTGTTCCACTTGATGATCGCCTTCGGATCTTTCTGCTCCGCGTTTTCGCGAATCCAGCGATCCACTTCTTCATCGCTTGCGCCGGTCGCCACGAACTCCTTGAACTTCATCGCGTCCAGACCGGTGAATTTCCAGAAGTAGGCGCCGAGGCCGCACGGATAGAAGTTGTATTCGCCCTGAGTGCCCGCGACGTCGGCGCGTGCCTTGTCCAGCATGCGGGCGCCGATGACGAAGCCGCCAAGTTTCTCGCGCGGGCTGCGGGGCGGAGTCTTGCTGAGGTCGCGGGCGAGGGTTCGGAGTTGATCAGTATTCATAATCTCGTTGAATTTCGCCGGGAGCTTCCCACGAAGGTGCCACGATTGGGAAAGACCTTATTGGTTGGCTGGCGATACCTTTTGAGCATGCTGGGTCCGCGCCACCGCAAGCCAGTGATCAATGGCGGATGGGTGCAGGCCCGATCGGGCCGATCTCAAGTTGCTTCGCTGCACGTCAATCAGCCCGCGTTCGTTCACTAAAACTCCCGGACCAGAACGTAGGCTGCGACTAACCAGATTCCCATGGCAAAGGTTCGCTGAAGTGCCGGCCCCGACAGACGCGAACGCAGCCCGCTGCCGACGAGCATTCCCAGAAATCCCCCGCTCAGAAATAGAAGCGAGAGTGGGAGCGGGAACAATTGGCCGTGGATCACATTGGCGACAACGCCGGACACGGAAATGAGGGCAATTACCAGCAACGAAGTAGCCACCGCGCGATGGATTCCCATTCCGGTCACGTAGAGCAGAACGGGGACAATGATGAACCCGCCCCCGACACCAAACAGTCCGGATAACAGACCCGCAACCGCCCCGCCGGTGCTGAGCCGAACGTAGCACCCGGCGCCGAGTTTGCCGCGCCCATTCGTCACACACGGCCCGGGCTCAACGACGGCGCCTGGCTTGCCCTTCCACATTCGCCATCCGACGAAGGCCATGAGAAGCGAGAACACCATGAGCAGCATGCCGGGTGCAACGAGGCGTCCAAGCGATGTCCCAATCGGCGCGATCAGCATGCCAGCGGCGGCGAAGACCAAGCCGGCTCGCCATTCGATACCGCCGGAGCGAACTCGGAGGGCAGCCCCAAAGCCGGC
>JGI10216J12902_101306598_pt1 | contig 11675 bp, 11 predicted proteins | sample KanNatreferecore_FD_12902 | JGI IMG/M metagenome (IMG submission 12902)
CTGCCGATCGGCTCGCCAGCGCACTGACTTGACTGTGCCGTGATCGCGGCTGCGAAATGCATTCTGGCCGCAGGGCTTGCGCTCACCGCCTGTGAAGACCTGCACAACCCCTCAGGCTTGTTCGCGTCGCCGAAGCACGAACAGCAGGAAACCGCGAGGGGCGACTGCTCCAACCCCACTCCGCAGCGCGAAAGGGTCGGAAATCCCCCGCCTTCAGCCGTGGGCAGGACGTCAAAGGACGTCGCCCGCGCCGCGGTCGCTCATCGAACGACACGTTTCGGTCCGGTGTAGACGTTCATTGAGTCACCGCGCAGGAACGCGACCAACGTCCAGTCTCCTGTGGCGTCGGCTACGACCAGACGTAGCCGCACCGCCAATTCGACGTGGCTGCTGTTCACCTCGGTCGCGGTAGACTCGATCTGCTCCCGGTGCTCGATGATCCACGCTGGATCATCATTGCCAAGAGCATGCTCGGCTGCGAAGACAATCGTGCGGGCGCGGTCTCCACTATCGGCGAGCGCAATTGCTGCAGTGACGATTCATCGGCGGCTGTCCGAAGGGTCTGCGCCATCACCGCCGGAAGTGAATGCGCGAGTCAAAATTAAATTGCAGCAGCCAAAGATCGAACGAAACACCCTGAGCCAAGCCAATACTCAACTGAAGTTGGGTGCGAACCGACGTATCATGTCCGGAGACGCGCTGGCCTCGCCGGGCCTATTCGATGGCCGACCAATCGCCGTACCGCACATTGCGGGTCCTCTTCCCATCGTCGTTCGGTCGAGGCCAAGACTAAGCCGAGAACCAATGTAAGCGTGTCCTTCTCGGACACGCACACGTGTTTACAGCAGCGCTAGATGGCGTTAGAGGTCCAGCGACGCAGCGGTGTGGCGCGCCCACCCAATGCTGGGGTCGAAGTGGAGGACTTCCTCACAGGTGTCGATGACTAGTGCATCAATCTCCGGGGGAAGCCGCAGCGGGGTACGGATTGCGACACCGGGGGTCTCCGCCAGAGTGCGAAGCATGGCAGCCGCGGGACCGTCCATATTCGGCGCAAGTACTACGACGCGAATTCCCGTCTCGGCGGCCAACGACTTGCGGGCGTTCGCCGAGTACCTTGAGTCGAGCCACTGCTGAAGAAATCCGACGACGTCATATTCCAAGTAGGTCGTGCGCGAGTGACCGTGGGATACGGATCAGAAGACTCCCGGCTCCATGCCCGCTGCGGCGGGGATCATGCTGCAGTGTCCCTGAAACCCCAGCAGCCTTCTCATGTGTGGCCAGACCCCGGTCGTCGCCGAAGGCGTCAGTGATGCCACGTGCCTCCAGGTCTTTCAACAGCGGAGTTAAGGAGGCGATCAGCGCATCTGCCCGTGGTGCCCTTGTCCTGCCGTCGAATGACTCGATCGCCGCAGAAACATCGGCGAACACCAGCCATACGTGGCTCAGCTCCTCGATAGGGTGGTGTGGATCCTCGAGATGATCAGCATGAGCCGCGAAGAACTGCCTGAGTGCCGGGCTAGTCAGCTGCTTAACCTGCAGTGCGGGCCGGCGCGATCGGAAATCTGGCTTGACTCCGGAGCTTTCTTGCTCACACACCCGCGTTAGCTCGTCATCGACGAGCACCGCGGCGGCGGCATTGAGGGCGTGTTGCTCGACGTCGTCGCTTGCGCAGCCGGGGTGACCGCATCCTGGATTCTTGGCGTCCATCACCGGGCAGTCACCCCGGCCGTTTCGAGTGCATCGTGGCCGCGAGCGGCGCTTAGAAGTGCGGTCAGGTTGTCCTTCATTCTGTTCTGGTTCTCCCCCGTGCTGGACTTCGGCAAATTCAAACTTTGAAACGCATGACGACATGGCATCTAGCGTTCGGTGGGCGCGAAGGCGCGAATCGACAGACTGAACGCAAGTCGCACTGTCGCGTCGGTGAAGTCAGCGCCGGTCAGCTTGGCGATCTGCTCCATCCGATAACGCAGCGTGGTCGGATGGATCTGTAGCGCGCGCGCCGCCGCGGATACATTGCCGTCGTAGTCGATGAAGTGACGTAGCGTACGCACCAGCTGACTGTTGCGGCTGGCATCCGCCCTTTCGAGCGTTTGGAGACCCGGCAGCCGCCACGTGGAGTCCGCAGCCAGGTCGAGAAGAACTCGACGCACCAGTAGTTGTGGGCGAAGTTCGTCGAACCCGGCGAAGCTACGACCGGTTGGGCCGCCGCCGTCCTCCAAAAGGATGGCGACGGCGTCGTCCGCTTCGCTTCGCTGTTGAGCGATGCGTTCGAAACCGGTCCAAACTTGACTGGCGCACCCGCGCAGGCCGCCAGATGACATCGAGGCGGCGCGCTTGCAGATCTGTTCTCCCAATCGAATTAGGTCATCCGGTGAGCCCTGTCCGATGTCGACGATCGCGTGGATCGTCGACGGGGTGCGCGCCGTCGCCGTGGGCCAGCCGTAGGTCTCGAATGAAAGCGCAACGTGATCGGCCAGACGTGCCCATGCTCGATCGGTGATCGGACGCCCTGTCGCCGAGACGAAGCTACAGACTGCCGTCGAAGCTCCGGCTGCCAAGCCGATCTCGGCGACCGCGGACGCGGTCGGGGCCGTGCCGCTGAGCAACTGCGCGACTAGCAGCCCTCGGCGTTGCTGGTCTTCACGGTGTTGTCGTTCGTGAGTCAAGTAATGCGGCACCGCGTGGCGGGCAATGCGCCTAAGGCGCGTCGCGGCATCGACTGGCAGCGGCGTATCGCCCTGGGCGACCCATATCACCCCGAGCATTCTGGTGCCCATCCAAACGCTTGTGAGGAGTCGGCGTCGCGCGTTCGCGGGTCCGTCGACGACGTCGATGATGTCGGTCGACGTCCGCAGCCGGCTCAGGGCTCCGGTACGGGTCAGATGATCGCGCCATTCTTCGGGCATGCGGCGTCCGAGGATGGCGTCTTGGCGTCCCTGGTCCATCGATCCGATGACCGACGAGTACGCGAGTACTCGAAAGTTCTCGTCCTCCAGAATGGTCGGTGCTTCCATCATGTCGGCGAAAGCCTCGGCGAGGGCGAACAAGTCGCCGCTTTGCACGTCGGCTCCGGTCACTGCGTCACGAACCGGGCTAAGGATGTCGGTCAGCAGATCGACCACCGTGGGCACGGACACTGCGTCGTCCAGAACCACCAATGCAATGTGGTCTTGGGCGGCCTTGAGGTACCAACGAGCCACAAGGTCTGGCCCGCTGTAGCCGACCACGACCAAGGAAGGGCCGGCTGAGAGCACGGCGTGCATGGCTGCCTGAGCACGTTCGGGATCGTCGGCGGAAATGACCACCGCCGCCGCCGGGTCATGCTCGAGGCGGGGGCGCTCGGCGTCGACCACCGACACCGACGTGATCTCCGACGAACTGCTCTGCGGTCGGAACGAGACGACGCTATGCGCCGCCAAGCCGGCGATGACGTCAGCGACGTCCATGCTTGCGCCTTCTCATCGTCCTTCACATTGTGGACTCATTGCCACATTCTTTGGCAGTTTTGAGGAAGCTTCGTCCGGCCGCAGCTTCTAGCGTCGTTCGACAGTGATTCAAACCTCATCACTTGACAGGAGCGCATCTATGCGGATCGTCGACCTTTCCCAAGACATCTACGAAGGGATGATGGTCTACCCGGGCCACAACAAGACTGTCGTGTTCGATCATGCGACCCATGCTGAGACGGCAGAGCGATTCGACAGTGAATTCTCGTTCCAAACCAAGGGCCTGATGATCAACGACAACGGCCCGACCCACGTCGACTCGTTCTCGCACCTCGACCCGGACCCGAGCGCGCAGACCATCGACCAGATGGATCTGAATCTGTTCTACGGGCCGGCCGTCTGCCTCGACGTCTCCCATGTCGCGGCGCGCACGGACATCACCGCCGACGACCTCGACGCCGCCGAAGCCGCGACGGCAGTCGCGGTCGAGCCCGGCGACATCCTGCTGTTGCACACCGGTACTTACACCCGGTACGCCGGCACCCCGGATTACCTGCGCGAACACCCAGGCTTGGGCGAGTCGGCAAGCAAGTGGATCGCAGCGCACGGGGTGAAGACGTTCGGCGTCGACAGCCCGACGCCGGACAACCCGATCAGCCGCATCTACCCGTGCCATCTGATGTGCCGGGAGCACCACATCACGCACTACGAGAATCTGGCCAATCTCGACGAACTCGTCGGCAAGCGATTCACATTCGTGGGATTTCCGCTGAAGTTGATCGGTGGGCATGGCGGACCCACCCGCGCAGTCGCGCTGCTGAAGTAGCCAGGTCAACGGAAGCAGAGCAGACATGAGAACCCACGATCAGCACTCGAAACCGATTGCGCGACAACAGTGGACCACCTTCGCTGGGGCCACCCTCGGCTGGGGCCTCGAAGGCTTCGACATCGCCTTGTTCGCCTTGCTCGTCGGCCCGGCCGTCACCGAATTGCTCGGACCGGGCGCCAGCAACGGTGACATCGTCTTCCACATCGGCCTGTGCGTCACCATATTCCTTCTCGGCTGGACCGTCGGCGCGGTCGCGTTCGGCATCGTCGCCGACTACTTCGGCCGAGTCTGGGTGCTGAGTTTGGGCGTACTGATGTACGCCGTCTTCACCGGCGCGGCAGCGCTGTCTCACGAGTATTGGCTGTTCGTGTTGATGCGCTTCATCGCCGGCCTCGGTTCAGGCGTGGAGGGCCCGGTGGGTGCCACCCTGATAGCGGAGAGCTGGCGTAACCAGTATCGCGCCAAGGCCACCGGCGTCATGCTGTCGGGCTACGCAGGGGGCTACTTCCTGGCGTCGCTGGTCTACTCGTTGCTCAATTCGGCCGGATGGCGATGGAGCCTGGCCACCGCCCTGGCGCCTGCCGTCCTCGTCCTGTTCATCAGACGGTTCGTTCCGAACCCGAGATCAGCAAGAAGCTGCAGGCCAGCCGCAAGGGAGATGTCGACGCTGATCGCATCGAGCCGTTGCCCGACCGCCGCTTCGTGTTGACGCGGCTGCTCACACCACCGCTGTTGCGGAAGACCATCTCCTGCATCCTCATTCAATCCGGTGCACTGTTCGCATTCTGGTCGATGACCACATGGATGCCACAGTTGATCCGCAACTTGTCGACAGCGCAAGGCAATTCGGCCACCATCGCCGCAACCCACGTCGCGACTGCCACGGCTGTCTTGTACCTCGGCTGCATCGTCGGCTATGCGGCCTTCGGCTTCATCGCCGACGCGATCGGCCGGAAGCGGGCGTTCTACCTAGGGCTGATCCTCTCGGCGCTCTCCATCGGATACTTGTTTCCCTTCCCATTCGTACAGCACGTTCCTGTGGATGCTGCCGATCGTCGGGTTCGCCGTATGCACAACCGTCGGCGGGGGATTCGTCTACTTCCCCGAGGTCTTCCCGGCGAGTGTCCGAACCTCGGGTCTGGCGCTGGCCAACAGTGTCGGCCGCTTGGTGACGGTACCCGGACCACTCGTCGCGGGAACCATAGCGACCAACTGGTTCGCCGGCGACCTCGGACTGGCCGTTGCGACGACGTCGTGCCTCCTTTTCCTCACCCTCGTCGGGGTACTGATGGCCGAAGAGACACGCGGCCGCGGACTACCCGAAGACGCCGTCACCCCATCCAACGCCGGCAGCCCGGCAACCGCCCTCTGACTGAAAACCAAGAAGGGAACCGTGATGTCCAACACCGAAACGACCGCCACCTTGCACCAGATCAGCGTCGACTGGGACGTAACCGTCACGATGGATGATGGCATCACCCTGCGGGCCGACGTCTTCCGTCCCACCGAGCCCGGTGAGTATCCGGTGCTCCTGTCCTATGGCCCCTACGCCAAGGGTCTGCCCTTTCAGGTCGGCTACCCCAACGCATGGGAGAAGATGGTCGCCGACTACCCCGACGTCCAAGACGGTTCGTCGTCTCAGTATCAGAACTGGGAGGTCGCAGACCCCGAACAGTGGGTGCCCCACGGATACGTCTGCGTGCGCGTGGACTCGCGTGGCTGTGGCCGGTCGCCGGGTTTCCTCAACCACTTCTCCACCCGGGAGACCAAGGACTTCCACGACTGCATCGAATGGGCAGGTGAACAGCCGTGGAGCAACGGCAAGGTCGGACTCACCGGTGTCTCCTACTATGCGATGAACCAGTGGCAGGTCGCCGCGACCAACCCCACTCACCTTGCGGCGCTGTGTATCTGGGAAGGGGCGAGCGACTGGTACCGGGAACTCACTCACCACGGCGGCATTCTGTGTACCTTCGCCAGGCACTGGTACGACATGCAAGTCATCACCGTGCAGCACGGCAACACGGGCGCAGGCCGCGTCAACCCGCATACCGGCCAGTCCGTCACCGGCGACGACCCGCTCGACGAAGATCAGCTCGCTTCGAACCGAGTCGACTACGGCAGCGACATCGAGCAGCACTACCTCGACGACGAGTACTACGCAGAACGCACTCCCGATTTGGCGCAAGTCACCGTTCCGCTGCTGTCCGCCGGAAACTGGGGCGGGGCCGGGTTGCACCTGCGCGGCAACGTCGAGGGATTCCTGGCGGCCGGTTCGGCGCAAAAGTGGCTCGAAATGCACGGCGAGGAGCACTGGACGCACTACTACACCGCCTACGGTCGCGCTCTGCAGCGCGAGTTCTTCGACCACTTCCTCAAGGGCGTCGACAACGGTTGGGACAGCCGGCCGCCGGTGCTGCTGCAAGTTCGATCGGCGGACGACACCTACCGGGCCCGCACTGCTGCCGAATGGCCGCTGCCGCAGACGAAGTGGACGACCTACAATCTCGACGCAACGAACAACGCCATGACCGAGTCGCTACCGCCGAGCGCCGAGGTCTCGTTCGACGAACTCGGCGAGGGACTGACGTTCCTTCTGCCGGCGGCGTCGACCGATACCGAGATCACCGGTCCGGCTGCGGCCAAGCTGTTCGTCTCCAGCGACACCACCGACGCGGACCTCTTCGTCGTGGTGCGGGCGTTCGGACCCGATGGCGCCGAAGTGACCTTCCGCGGGGCGATCGATCCCCACGCCCCGGTGGCTCAAGGATGGTTGAGGGCGTCTCATCGAAAGGTGGACCCCGAGAAGTCCACGCAGGCCCGGCCCTGGCACCCGCACACCGAAACCGAACCGCTGAACCCGGGTGAAGTCTACGAACTCGACGTCGAGATCTGGCCCACGTCACTCGTCCTGCCTGCGGGATACCGCCTCGGGGGCACCGTGCAGGGTCACGACTATGAAAGGTCCGACAAAGACGTGAGTCGACTGTCGAACTTCAAGAACGACCTCCGCGGCTCCGGCCCGTTCCTGCACGACGATCCTGCCGACCGCCCGCAGCCGTCAGGCTCGGCCACCCCGGGACCCCGTGCAGCAGCACGGATCACGCTGCACACCGGCGCCGACCATCCGTCCCACGTGCTCCTTCCGATCATCCCCAACTGAAGCGACCACTCGTCCAATCCACTTCGTCGGCAGTCCTGTCGCTGCCGCATGTCATCAGGAGGTTCACCATGTCCAAGCCGTCTTACGTGAAGTCCGCCAAGGGCGACGGTCACCGCAGCAGCGACCCGCAAGTCAAGCAAACCGTTTCCGAGGTCACCGCCGACGTCGCCGAGCGTGGAGACGTGGCGGTTCGGGAGTACTCGGAGAAGTTTGACCGGTGGTCCCCCGAGGACTTCCGTCTCGGCGCCGAGGACATCGAGCACATCGTGTCGAGCGTTCCCGATCAGGTCATCGCCGACATCAAGGAGGTGCAGGAGAACGTACGAGTGTTCGCGCAGCATCAGCGAGACTCGCTGCGCGATTTCGAGGTCGAAACCGCACCTGGGGTGCACCTCGGACAGCGCAACGTTCCCGTGTCTGTGGCCGGCGCGTATGCACCCGGTGGACGGTATCCGTTGGTCGCATCAGCGCACATGACCACGGTCACGGCCAAAGTCGCCGGCGTTCCTCACATTACGGCCTGCACGCCTCCCATTCGGGGCCACGTTCCGGCTGCGACCGTCGCCGCGTTCCACCTCGCCGGCGCCGACGACATCTACCTGTTGGGCGGCGTACAAGCGGTCGCGGCAATGGCATTGGGAACCGAGACCATTCGCAAGGTCGACATGCTCGCCGGCCCGGGTAACGCCTATGTGGCCGAGGCCAAGCGGCAGCTGTTCGGACAGGTCGGCATCGACCTGTTCGCAGGACCCACCGAGGTTCTCATCGTCGCGGACGCCGAGGCCGACCCGTTCATCGTCGCGGTGGACCTCTTGAGTCAGGCCGAACACGGGCCGGACTCGCCGGCAGTGCTCATCACCGACTCCGAGTCCCTGGCGCATGCGGTCGCGGCACACATCGACGACATCCTGCCCGGCATGCCGACCAAGGACTTCGCCGAACCTGCGTGGCGTGATCATGGTGAGATCATCGTGGTGGACGACGTCGACGCCGCTTACGCGCTCGCCGACACCTTCGCGTCCGAACACGTGCAAATCCTCACCGCCGAACCGCGTCGAGCTCTTGAGGTCATGAGGAACTACGGTGCACTGTTCCTCGGCGAGAAAACTTGTGTGAGCTACGGCGACAAGGTCATCGGTACCAACCACACGCTGCCAACCCGACAGTCGGCCCGGTACACCGGCGGACTTTGGATCGGCAAATATCTCAAGACCGTGACGTACCAGGAAGTCACGTCCGCCCAAGCCAGTGCGCGACTCGGCGAGTTGTGCGGTCGTGCCGCACGCGTGGAGTTCTTCGAGGGACATGCGCGGTCGGGTGACGTACGGGCCGCCAAGTTCGGCTCGGCCAACCTCGACTGGGCACCGCAGAACCTCTCGGTCAAGTAGGGCGACGGCGGAATCTCGAAAATGGTTACCTTCAGTCTGATGGGGCGGCGTGCTCTGGTCACCGGTGCCAACAAGGGTCTGGGCAAGGCGATCGCAACAGCGCTCGCCGCGTTCGGAGGCACCGTGTACGGCACCTCTCGAACTCCCGAGGGGGCTGACCAGAGAACCGCCGACCTCGGTACCCCGGGCCTCGTCCTCGACGTCGCCGACGTCGGGTCGCTCGGCTCGTTCGTTGATAACTTGCCCGCGATCACCGGCGGAGACATCGACGTCCTTGTCAACAACGCCGGCGTGAACCATCCGGCGCCAGCGCTGGACGTCACCGAAACACAGTGGGACGCAATCGTGGACACCAACCTCAAGGGCACGTTCTTCCTGACCCGCGAGGTGGCACGCGGTTGGATCGCGCGGGGGATAGCAGGCACAGTCGTCAACGTCGGATCCCAGGCGGGCACGGTGGGCATCGAAGAGCGCGTCGTGTACTGCGGTACCAAGGGTGGGCTCAACCAAGCCACCAAAGTGCTCGCACTCGAATGGGGCGCTCATGGTATCCGGGTGAACACCGTTGCGCCGACGTTCATCCGAACCGACCTCACGGCCTCGACGCTGGACCGGCCCGACCTGGGCGGCAAGCTGCTGTCGCGGATACCGTTGGCCCGTTTCGGCGAACCCGACGACGTCGCAGGCGCCGTCGTCTATCTGGCCAGCCCAGCGGCTGCCATGGTTACCGGACACACCCTGCTCGTCGACGGCGGTTACACCGCCTGGTGACGGCAGTCGATGGAAACATACACTACCACAACACAATTGGAGATTTCATGAAGATCTTTCTCACCGGCGGCTCCGGCTACATCGGCCAAGAGACCATCGCCGAACTCGTCCGGCAGGGTCACGTCGTGGAGGCGCTCGCCCGCAGCGACGGTGCTGCTGAGATCGTCGCCTCACGGGGTGCGCAGTCGGTCACCGGAACCTTGTCCGACCTGGACGTGCTCACGGAGTCGGCGCGGAACGCCGACGCAGTCATTCACCTGGCGCAGGCCGATACCGGCGATGCCGACCTCGCCGCCGCCAACGCGATGCTCGACGGCGCGGGTTCGGGAACCTATGTGCACACCGGCGGAACCTGGGTGTACGGGGACACCGACGGCATCGGCGACGAGACCAGCCCGTGGCATCCGCCCGCGTTGGTGGCTTGGCGGCAAGCAGTCGAACAACGAGTACTCGCTCGCGCCCAGGATGGCGGGCGGCCGGTCATCGTTCAGCCTGGACTCATCTACGGTGGCCAAAACCGGCTGATCGACGAATTCTTCACCAGGCCAGGCGTCGACGCCGGCGCCATCCCCTACATCGGCGACGGCACCAATCACTGGGCACTGGTTCACGTTGATGACCTGGCCGACCTGTACGTCAAGGCACTCGACGCCCGGCCAGGCTCCGTCTACGTTGGTACTGGCAGCGCGATGCCCACGGCCAAGGAGGTCGCGTCGGCCGTCAGCACCGGTGCCGGGCTGGATGGCAGGACCAGGTCGATCACACTCGAGGAGGCACGTGCGCAGATGGGGCCGATCGCCGACGCGTTCGCGCTCGATCAGCAGTTGAGTTCTATCAAGGCGCGCGCCGAACTGAACTGGACGCCAGCCCACGGCAATCCGCTGGCCGAGTTCGCCGTCGCGTCGCGTCCCGCTGAGACCGGCCGGTGAGCGCGCAGACCGGGCTCCCAATCGCCGGAGTCACCGCTCTGGTAACCGGCGCCAACCGAGGGCTCGGTCGCGCCTTCGTGAACGCCCTGCTGGACCGCGGGGCACGCAGGGTGTACGCGACAGCGCGGTCACGGGACAGCATCCAAATCGACGACGAGCGGGTGGTGTCGGGGGGCATCGACATCACCGACGAATCGGAGGTGCGCTCGGCCGCAAAGACTTTCGGCGACACCACGTTGCTGATCAACAACGCCGGCGTCATGCGCGGATGGCCGTTCACGACGGCACCCGACATGGATGCTGCACGCGCCGAAATGGAGACCAACTACTTCGGCACGTTGTCGATGTCGCGCGAATTCGCTTCCGTCCTGGCGCGCAACGGCGGCGGTGCGTTGGTGAACGTGCTGTCCGTCGCGAGCTTCCTCGCGATGCCGTTCAACGCGTCCTACGGTGCGTCCAAGTCGGCGGAGTGGGCGCTCACGAACGGGTTGCGGGTTGAGTTGCACTCCCAGGGCACGATGGTCATCGGAGTGCACGCAGGGTTCATCGACACCGACATGGCAAGCAACGTGCAACGACACTAAGATCCTGCCGTCCGAGGTGGTCGCACAGGTGCTCGACGCGGTCGAATCGGGAACACCGGAAGTGTTCGCCGACGACTACACCCGCCACGTGAAGGAGATCTTGCCCCGGGATCAAGAAGCGATCTATCCCGAACTCAGGGAGCGGTGGGCCCTGGCGGATTCACCATGGACTGACTGATTCCATCGGCGCCGAGGGATCGCTGCTCTACGGCTGCCACCGGTTGCATCACTGGCGATACTGGTCACTCTCGTAGTGGCGGTCCGAAGGTCGGAGCGCCACTGTTCCAGCGGATCGTCTATCAACTGATCGATAATTGCAGATAGACCGGTCGCAGAGATTTGTGGCGCAGTGGGTATGAACCCGAAATTTGCCCGCTTTACGCACCGAAGGGCCATCGCTGCCGAAGACGCCGCAGGTGCCATTGCCTTCGATGATGTCGAAGATCTGTCGCTGAGCATCGACGATTGCGTGGTCAGTAGGCAGTCTCAGGGTCTGGGTTGTTTCAAGACTGCAGCCGCATGCGCACATTGTTGGTGTCGGAACACGACGGTAAATCTGCTGGCG
>JGI10216J12902_100111340_pt1 | contig 11672 bp, 13 predicted proteins | sample KanNatreferecore_FD_12902 | JGI IMG/M metagenome (IMG submission 12902)
GCGGTGCAATTCGGATACATAGGCCTGCGATTGTGGGAGCGTTTTGGCAAGCTCGGCTTGCTCATCATCGCGGTACTCGGCGCGATCAACATTCCGTTCTACGAAGAGATGGCCCGAAGGATTCACTGGTGGCAATACACCGGCTGCCGAATGATTTCGTTCACGCCCTTGTACATCATCCTCGGCGAATTCGGCATCGCGCTTGCGTTCGCTTTGCTTGCCCGAACCTTGCGGCGGGGCTCGTGGCGCATGGCCATTATTGCTGGTTTCTTTGGTGCAATATCCATTTTCGGTTGCTATGCCGTCGCATTTTTGCTGACTGATCAGTTGGTTAAATTGTGAAGCGCATCGTTTCGCTCTTGCCCGCCGCCACGGAGATTGCAGCTACGCTTGGCCTGATGGACCAAGTGATGGGCGTTTCGCATGAGTGCGATTTTCCGGCGGAAGCAAATCGGCGTCCGCGCGTCACACGTTGTCCGATGCACGATGCTGGACTTACGAGCCGCGAGGTGGACGAATGGGTGCGTCGCGCGCTGCGCGAGAACGGTACAGTTTACATCATCGACGAGGCGCTTCTGCGCGAGCTGATGCCGGACGTGATCCTCACCCAAAAATTGTGCGACGTCTGTGCAGTCGGTTACGGCACCGTCGCTCGGCTCGCGCAAACTCTGCCAGGCCCGCCACAGGTAGTGAATCTCGAGCCATCGAGCTTATCGGATATTTTCGGTGACATTCAACGTGTAGCCAAAGTCTGTGACGTTTCCGATCGCGCGGACAAAGTCATCGGCAAATTATGCGATCGGATCGAACAGGTGCGCCGCCGCGCAAACACGCTTGTACATCGGCCGCCTTGCTTCTTGATGGAATGGGTCGATCCGCCGTTTTGTTCGGGTCATTGGGGGCCGGAGCTCGTAGAAATTGCTGGCGGATACGATCCGTTAGGTCGCAAACATCAGCCTTCAGTGCAAATCGCGTGGCAACAAGTGCTTGATGCGCGTCCTGAAGTTATCGTGCTGGCCCTTTGCGGCTATGGCATTAATCGCGCGCGACGCGACTACGAAGTCCTTCGGCGATTTCCCGATTTTGATTCACTTCCAGCGGCGCGCCAGGGTCAAATCTATTTGGTGGACGCCAGCGCATACTTCGCGCGTCCGGGCCCTCGTATTGTGGACAGTCTGGAAATTCTCGCGGGAATTTTGCACCCAGGCGAATTTCCCAAGTTCGTTTTACGCGGGCCTGACGATCCGCGTGTCGTGCGGATTGGCTGAACGAACCCACGGGGGGACTCCAGAACGAAGAATCTGCGTGAATCTGCGGAATCTGTGAACCACTTTTGGTGCATGCGAATCAGCGAAATGAATTGGATGATGGTGGAGCAATATCTCCAGCGCGACGACCGCGCGGTGTTGCCTTTGGGCTACACGGAGCAACATGCTTATTTGAGCTTGAGCACGGATAGCATTTTGGCTGAGCGACTCGCTGTCGAAGCGGCCGAACCGCTGGGTGTCGCTGCGTTTCCGGTGCTTGCCTACGGAATCACGCCGTATTTCCGCGCGTTTCCGGGAACGATCACTCTTCGCGTCGAAACCTACATGTCCGTCGTGGGGGACATTCTCGATGCGATGGCGGAGCACGGATTCAAACGCGTACTGATTGTCAACGGCCATGGCGGCAACACGCCGGTGCAAGGGTTTGTCGGCCAATGGATCGCAGATCATCCCGGCGTTCGCATTAAGTTCCACAATTGGTGGAACGCGCCGAAAGTCTGGGCACAAGTGCAGGCGATCGATCCCGTCGCTTCGCACGCGTCGTGGATGGAAAATTTTCTGTGGACACGTCTGGCGAAAATCAAGGTGCCTTCGCACCAGAAGCCAATGAGCGATTCGGAGAAACTACGACGCCTCGGTCCGAAATCAGTGCGGGAATATCTGGAGGACGGCAACTACGGCGGGCTCTACCAACGAGACGACGAAGAAATGATGAAGATCTGGCGTGTAGGTGTGGAAGAGACGCGCGACTTGCTGAGTGAAGGCTGGGATTAAATTCAATTGGTGGATCGGCTTCTCCTGAAGACGACGACAGTTGATTCGCCGAAGGCGCAGTTATCCGGCGGCTAAACCGCACTGTGGCTAACGCGTTCCACCTATGCGCGGCCAAAAACGTCGCGCAATTCCTGCTTAGCGCTTTCCAGAATTCGCTTTTGTTTTTTCGGCAAGTTCTTTCCCGCTCGATTGATGTAAAAGTTCAACATCGACATCGCGGATTGATAAGGTGTGCACAATTTCATCGAACGTACCCGGACCTGCTCCGTCTGAATCGTTGAAGCTGCCGACGTGCATCTCGTAAATCACCAATTCATTGCGCGGCGGCATTACGAAATCCTCACCTGTCCAGTCGAAATCGGGATCGTGAATAATGGCATTGCCGGACGAATTCACCACCTCGCTCGCATATGGGTGGTTTTTGTGCCAGAGCAGCTAATTGCCATTGTGGATCACAACCGATATTCATTACCGATGTTCGCCCCTGGCACGTCCACTGACCAATGGCCATTGCCCTCGCTGGCAACCGGATTGGCCGTGTCGCTGACGTTTCAACGCATCTTCGGCCGAACTAAAAGGACCCCAGGGGGGCTGGACCTTCGCTGGAAGCGCCGCTTTGCGCGATCGCCAGATTTCACTTGGAACCCTGAGTCAGCCGAAATGAGATCGCTTGTTGGAACAAGTCTCACAGTGAGGGTGCTCTTCGGTTCCGTGCGGAACTGGATTGCAGTCAACAATCCAATGCCGAAGAAAAAATCGAGGCGATGAATCTACCGATGAAAAATTCCATTCTTTCAGTAAAGATTGCTCGTCTCGAGGGTTTATGTGATCGCCTCTAGCCAGCCTACAGTAGGTGAAAAGGGCAGTGCTGCGGATCAAAGCTCTGCTCGTGCTTCCCTAGCGATCAGTCTTCTACAGGGCGGCGTCCTGCGCCCGGTCGACGAGTCGGTGTTTATACGACTAGGTGATTACTGGACCATTCGTTATCAAGGGCAGGCTGCAATCCTCAAAGCCACGCGCGGTCTGGACTGCCTCGGCCATCTACTGCGTCATCCGGGGCGAGCTGTCCACGTCAGCGAATTGCCCGGCCCAGCTGACGACCTCCCAGTGCCGGCGTTGCTCGACGGTTTGTGGGAAGTTGGCGGTTATGCAGTAACCGCCGGGCTCCAGGACGCCGGGCCAATTCTCGATTCACGGGCCAAGGCAGAATACAAGCAGCGGATTGACGAGTTGCGGAACGATCTGGCGGAGGCGGAGCGGTTCAACGATTCCTACCGTGCTAGCAGGGCCCGCGCCGAGATGGACGCCCTAGCCGGGCAACTGGCCGCTGCCGTCGGACTCGGCGGCAGGGACCGTCGCTCTTCGTCCCAAGCCGAACGGGCGCGTTCGGCCGTCACCAAGCGGATCAAAGAGGCTATCACCAGAATCGCAGAGGTCATTCCGCCGCTCGGCCGCCACTTGGCCGCGAGAATCAAGACGGGATACTTCTGCTCCTACAATCCGCACCCGGATCATCCCGTCGCCTGGAAGTTCTGATTTTGCGGCTTTTCCGCCGTTGTGACGCGAAAAGTCACAATGTGACGCGAAAAGTCACACCAGATTAAGCAAAAAGAAAGAATGTGAAAAATATGAAAATAAAAAAAATACTCATTGCATTCGTAGCGTCACTTGGCTTGGTTTGGGTCACAAATCCAGGTTCAGTCTTGGCTAATGGGGCTAATGGAGTACGTGACGAAAACACGACGGCCAGCCCCGTTCAAGTCAGCATTGGGGAAACGTTTCATTTCCTCAACGCGGAACATGTCGCAAACGGCGTCGCGCTAAGGAATCGAGTCTCTGGCACCATACACCTGCGAGGTGTTCCCGCTGGTCGATCGGTGAAGGCAGCTTATCTGTACTGGAATTTTTCTGACGATTCGGCAGTCGGGGCTGCCACTGCCGCCGCGTTATTTAACGGCAATGCTGTTACCGGGACGAAAACTGCTGACAACACTGATCCCTGTTGGGGCAGGGCCGGTAATCACACGTATCGAGCAACTGTGACTACCTTCCTGCCGAGAACTCAACCAAACCAGGACTATAAAGTGGTGACCGCTGACAGCGGTACCACCTCAGGGGAGAATCCTTGGTTATCTACCCCTGATGGGACAATACAGGAAGGGGCTACGCTGGTTGTTGTTTTCGGCAGCGGCGGCGCGAGTACAGCCGTCCTCATATATGATGCGCTAAGCGGTACAGAGTTCTCTTCCAGCCTTAGCCTCACGCTGACGCATCCGATGATCAGTTTGAGTGGCACGGGTCTGTACACCATGTCCGGCGCAGACGGACAACGGGGCACAACTGGGTACGATAACACTGTTTCCAACGAGACTGGCTTCTTTGACAGCATCCAAATATCAGGGCCACCTGTTGCCGCCAGCGACTGGGATGGCGCGGCCGGATTACCCCTGGTACAATTGTGGGACGTCCATACCCACATTGTGAGCCCCGGGACATCGTCGCTTGTAGAATATTTCAGCCCGGGTGACTGTTTGGTACCTGTGGTGTTCGTTCTACAGGCGAATACACCTTGAACAAGATCAGTTAATCAACAGACGTAAACCCGTGGGGGACGGGCTCGGTAAAGATAACAGGCGATGATCAGCCTGGGAAAAAATCGGCAACCTGACCACCGATGAAGAAAATTAACATCGTGGACAGCCTAGAATTGCTCTACCGGGAATTTTGCACCCGAGAGAATTTTGCCGAATTTGCTTCACGCGGGAGTGACGACCGGCGCGTTGTCCGTGTCAGCTGAAACAAATCTCGCCCGGAGCGCTGTTAAGCGGCGCGCTTGGCTCAACATAAGGTGGTGGCTATTCCGTCCTCTTTTTCGCTGACTCGGCCTGCTGCTCCGGCCATATGGCGACAAGAGCCAGAGCGACGAGGATTCCCACCGAGACTTCGAAGAAGCGGTGAAGCGCGACGATCCAGGCGGCGTTTGAACGCGGAATGAGCACGATGATGCCAAGCGTGATGCTCGCGTAACGATACGCAGTTTTCTCCATGCGAAATGCGGCGCACAAAAGTCCCAGCACAAATACCGCCGTTGCGAAGACAAAAAGATTTCCGGTGAAATAGGTTGCCAGGAGCGCTCCGGCCAAAGCACCCAGCGCGGTAGCGGCAATGCGTTCGACCGAGATTAACAGAGTCGCACCGAGAGTTGATTGCATCACTACAAGCGTTGCAATCGCAGCCCAGTACGCTTCGGGTAATCCGAACAGACGCGCGACTGCGAGCGATACAGTCGCCGCAATGGCCGTTCGAATTGAATGTATGACGGACGGAAGATTTTCCGGCGCCCATTTCCATAGTTTCACAACAACGATTCTTCACAGCCGTCCCAAGACGGCAACATCAATCCCCTGGTTGAACGCAAATCTGCGTGAAGCAATCAAATTTGCAGGTCAACTTGTGATATGCGGATCAGTGAAATGAATTGGATGATGGTGGAAGAATATCTGAAGCGCGACGATCGCGCAGTGTTGCCACTGGGCAGCACAGAACAACACGCTTACCTGAGTTTGAGCGTGGACAGCATTTTGGCGGAACGTCTCGCCGTTGAAGCCGCGGAGCCGTTGAGCGTGCCGGTCTTTCCCGTGCTGGCGTACGGAATCACGCCATACTTTCGCGCGTTTCCAGGAACGATCACACTGCGCGTCGAAACGTACATGCCGATCCTGCGAGAGATTCTCGACGCGATGGCGGAGCAGGGGTTCAGACGAATCCTGATCGTCAATGGCCATGGCGGCAACACGCGTGCGCAAGGATTCGTCGGCGAATGGATGGCCGATCATCCCGGCGTCCGCATCAAGTTTCACAATTGGTGGAACGCGCCGAAAGTTTGGGCACAGGTGCAGGCGATCGATCCGATCGCCTCACACGCGTCGTGGATGGAAAATTTTCCCTGGACCCGTTTGGCAAAGATCGAAATGCCATGTGAGCAAAAACCTATGAGCGATTTGGATAAACTGCGCCGGCTCGATCCAAAATCGCTGCGCGAGTACCTCAAGGACGGCAACTATGGCGGTGTCTATCAGCGCGACGATGAAGAGATGATGAAAATCTGGCTCACAGGCGTGGAAGAAACGCGCGCGCTGCTGACTGAGCTGTGGGACTAAAACAAAGCGGCCGAATATTGCCGCACTTCTAAGCGTTTCCCGTGAAACTCCGATTTCTTATTTACGGCCAATACCTCGCGCAGTTCGTCAGTGGCGGGTTCGACAACGCGCTTCCGTTTCTTATGAGATTTTGCCATCTCAATTGATGGAGAAACTCAGTTAATGGGAGTGTTGGCTGAATCTAATCTCCGCTTGCCTCGATAGCGCATGTGTAAGGCGCATCTAGTAATGCCTTCGCCACGAGGAAATCGCAAGAAGCAGCCACCCGATAACTGCAATACCCAGAGCCAACATCAATTGGCGCCCTCCACTCAGTGTAACGTGCTGGTATCGCGTGAAAATGTAAAGCCCACCAATTCCGGCGAGGACGGCAATGACTAGACCGAAAATAAGCTGTAGGACGCGCAGTAGTACCCATCCGCGTCTACTCGATATATAAAATCCTAGGCCAGGTATGATTAGATTCAACGCAACCGTCAGTCCAAGTGCTTTCCACCCCCAATGACTCATTTGGGAATCGATAATCTGGCCGCCGAAAATCAAGAAAACAGCGAAGAGGTAACACATGCCTAACAAATATGGGAGAAATGCGCTGCCAACGCTTCCTGGCACAGCGGCGAGCACTGCGTTGAGTAATTTTCCGCCTGCCCGCGTCAGCCAGGTAATGATAGCCCGTCCACGGTCCGCATGCTTTTCGCCTGCCCATGCGGAGAACATATTTCCTGTGATTCCTGTTGAGCGGGAAATGTACCGAAGCGATGTTTGCGGGTCGAGATGTCGTTCCAGCGTTTGCGGCACGCGAAGATAATCCAGTTGCGCTTGCGTGAGAATACCAGCACGGTTTGATCATGGAGTAGATTATCCACTAGTTTATTCATGTAGAGATTACGTTCGGGGGATGTGTGAACATGGGCCCGCGCATTGCTCAGTAGGCGACAAACGGCATCGCCATTGCCCTGTATGATCTCCTCGCGCAAAATGCCATAGTGTGCCTGAAAGGTTAAAGTGTTTCTGATTTCCGCTGGGCTGTGTTGCGGCAGACTAATCGCGATTAGTCGCTCTGCCCCGTCTAGGCGACCCCATATCATGTCATTTCTACGCCAGCGCTCATCTAGGAACGCCCCAAATGACATTAGGGTTCGTCCGGCTAACTTATCGCGAGATCCGGCACGCTCCTCCATCAGCGTCGGCGCATCTTCGGGACTGACGCGAAAGATTTCGACGATGCTGGCTTCGCCTGCATCCGTGCCGTACTGCACCGGGTAAGTGACTAGATCGTAAAAAAGAAAGTTTTTCCGATAATGATCGATACATGCCCGAGCTGCTAAAACGCCAACGCCTCCGTTGTCGGAACGCTTTGTAAGGGATGCGCCCTCAGATTCGAATCCGACGCGAACAATTTCAATTAGCTGGGATAATGCCAACTCGCGTCCGCAGTCTTTTTCTTTCAGAATTTCGGTGGCTTTTCCCTCGCGAGTGACGCCTGGTTCGCAATTCAAAATCGCTTCGAGACAGGCCAGTCAATGCGCAATTTTCCTGTCGCATCGTAAAGCCTTTGGCCAAAGTCGGAATCTCGCGCGAGAAGTTTTTCTTCGGCGGTACGTGCATTGATTAGCGCCGGTGCAATCTCGTATTTTTTGATGCGATTTAGTTCTCGTTGAAACTCTGCAGAGTGATGATCGGTCAGATCGCCAACGGCTACGTTTGGTGGCCATCGTTTGGCATGTTGTCGGAGCGTCGATAGCAAAGCCTTCGCATTATTGTCTAGTCTAGCCAGCTGATTGATGCGCCGATTCAGAAATGCCAACCGGCGAAGATTGTATCGAACATCAAAATTCAGGATAAACGCGTTCTCGGTTTTCTTATCACCCGAAATATCTCGTTCGTCTGACGTCAGCGGATCGTAGCGGTCGCGTCTCCACGCTTTGACCAATTCGCGAATTGCGATCGATGCGTCTGAACATGGATCGTGACCAGCAGCACGCGCAATTAGTTCACTCAGTAATGTCGTTATCTCCGCTACCTTAAGGCGGTGATATGCTCCATAACTCACGCCGTAACGCTCGATCATTTGAGTGAGCCCTTGTTGTTCAAATTCTTCGCGAGCAAAGGGCTCGGCCTTCTCAACCTCCATGTCTTCGTCGACACCCGATGCGAGAATCCCGATGCGTTCGAGCAAGTGATTCCGCTCGTAGACGCGATCAATGTCTTCGCGAATCGTCTCGTGCCGTGGCAGATCGAGCACAGCAGCGCGCGTATTCTCGGCGAAATCCGGGCGGACAACAACGTCCGAGATAACTTCAGGATGTTCTGGCGAGGGCTCCACGTAAAGCAGTTTGCGGCTAACAGCGCAGTCGGCTTGTCGGCGACTTAGCATTGATGTTGCATAGCTGAACGGCTTGTTGTCTAGGTAACCGCCGTCGCCGAAGGAACGAACCCGAAATGCACGGCGCAGTTTAGCTATAGATTTGTTTACACTATCCGTCAGGCCCGTCGCGACTTCACCACGAGCATTGCGACTGATATCAATAAGGCCAAGCCGCAGGTAATCCCTGAAAAAAAGATCCCATTGCGACCCGTCCTCTGGATCATCGCCGCGATATCCAGGGTAGTAATTCAGAATTTTTGTAATATCGCTGAGTTGCATCGGCTCGAACGCGAATGGGAATGAGGACGTACAACGGGCAGCGAAAGCGAGAAATGGATCGTTCTGCTTGACGAAATCATCACGATAGACCCCGGTTGCCTCTTCGGTGGCGTAGCGGAAGTGAAAGACGTTTTTGTAACGCCGTTCATAGACAACTTCGTCCGCAAGCGCGATTGGTATTGGGAGCCCGTCGATGTCGGTCGTCGTGACAAACAAGTCTAACTCCTTGACAAGAGGCGAAGTCTCTCGTCCTCCCGAATCCATTTGATCCAGCGCCTCCAGCAATTTGTGATACATTCGCTCGCTGTTCAGCAGGCACTGTTGCGGCGTTTGGACTTTTAACCCCGGTAGAGCTACGACGGACTGTTTGTCGTTAAGCAGTTTGCCAAGATCACCTTCGCTCAACCACAATTGTTTCAGGCCGTACATCATTTGATTTCTGGCCAGTGCCTTTGCTAGAAAAACTCCATTAATTCCGCCCGCTGATGTGCCTGAAATAATATCTACGACAAAGCGAGTGCGCGTCATATCGCTCGGCTGTCCGGAACCTTGCCCTCCAGTTTCTTCATCAAGTCGCTTGGCGAGTTGGCGGTATACAAGTTCTGTTGGTGATAACTCGGCTTCTGACAGCAACATCGCGTCATTGCTTGATGTGCGGGCAGTCGCCCGCACCATGTGTAGCAATTCTTGAGCGACTCCGTTGATGTAAATGGCAAGCGAGACGCCGCCATACATCACAACCGCAAAGCGCACTTCGCGGTCGACATCCGCTTCTCCGTCGGGTGTCTTCGCTGGAAATCCGGTTTGTTCTGGGTCGCTCACGGAAAAGTCTGCCCGATTCTTTCAGCCATTCAGCCAAGAACAGCTTGTCAGGTCAAACAAAATCCCGCTGCAATCACACCGTTCGACGGCGCTATTCCTGCCTACGATGCAGACGTTGTCGTAGCTGCTCGCAGCCTGATGTTGATTTCTGACGTAAGCGTTCGATGAACAGGGCATTTTGCAGCGATCTCCATCAGCTTGGCGTGCTGCTCTTCGCTTAATGATCCGGTCAGTTCGACTTCAACATCAATTCTATCGAGCATGCCTTCCTTGGTTTCGCACTCTTCGCAGTCCATTGCGTAAGTGCGCGAGTGCCAAAGCGAAACGGTGATCTTTTCGAGAGGCAATTTTTTCCGGCGCGCGTACAGCCCGACGGTCATGGATATGCAGACGCCAAGGCTCGCCAGCAAATAGTCGTACGGATCAGGGCCGGCATCGCCACCGCCTGCGCTCACGGGTTCATCCGCAACAAGGCCATGTTCACCCACAGTGATTTCCTGTTTAAAACTGTCGGCGCCGCCGTGTACGACGACGTCAGGTGCCTTGTTATCGGTTTGCGCAGCCATAAGCCGGATTAAGGACGCAGGATGCCAGCGAACGCATCGCGGTATCGCCAGATGAGAAAGACTAACAAGATCGAAATCACGATGGCCAGCGGCAGACCGCTGGGCTCCATCAAGATGTGAACGAGGTCGATATTCACAATGACCGGAGCGAGCAACACCAAACCTAGAGGGACGAAGCGTCCGATGAGCAGGAGGAAACCGCCGACGATCTGAAACACCGCGACCACATGCAAGTAATGAGTCACAAAAAGCGCCTTAGTGAAATCGCCCGACGGCCCCGGCGGCGGTGGTGGCATTGGAATAAAATGCAGGAAAATATTGGAACCGAAGACAACAAAGATCAGTCCGAGAAGCACACGAGCAATAATTGTGGCGATTTTCATTTGAGCATGGTGACTTGATCGATTGGAAATTCCAACCCCGAAGTCGTTCAGCGAGGTAATCTTTTCGAATGCGCGCCTTCTTTCGGAAGGGCGCCGACGGGCCGTGGATCGCGTGCATTCGGGCATTTTGTATTTTGTCATTCGAGCGGAGTCGCTTGCCACGCTGTAGCTTTACGCGCAGGCTGGGGGAATCCCTTGATTGAGCCCCATCAAACATCGAGAGATGCCTCGACTCCGCTCGACATGACAAAGACGCCGAACTCGCGAATACGCCCTGCTGCGAAGTTCTTTTTTCAAGGCGACAGAAAATTCTTTGTCAAGGGCATCACTTATGGACCTTTCAAGCCGGACGGCGACGGAAGTTATCTTGGGCGGCCTTCGCAAGTGGAGCTCGATCTCGCGCTCATGCGCGAAGCCGGTCTGAATCTTGTCCGGATTTATCACGCGCCGCCGCGCTGGTTTCTGGACTGTTGTGCTGCTGCCGGGATGCGTGTCCTAGTGACGCTTCCGTGGGAAAAACACATTGAGTTCCTGCGTGAAAGATCGACACGCAAACAAATTGCCGAAGCCGTTCGGGCTGCAGTTAGAGCGAATGCGGGGCATGAAGCGATTTTTGGTTATCTCGTCGGCAACGAAATTTCCAGCACCATGGCGCGCTGGCTTGGCGCGCGCCGTGTGATCGAGTTTGTAGAGGAACTCATCGGAATGGGGCGCGCGATCGACCCTGATGCTCTCTTTTCTTATGCCACTTATCCACCAACCGAATATTTGCTGCCGCAGAACGCGGATTTTTGCTGCTTTAATGTTTACCTTCACAATCAGCGCGATTTCGAAGGTTACTTGCTGCGACTACAAAATCTCTGTGGCGAGCATCCGCTTGTTCTCGGCGAATTCGGTATGGATACGATCCGCCATTCGCAGGAAGAACAGGCCGAAATGCTCGGTTGGCACATTGATAGCGTCGTAAAATGTGGCCTTGCAGGGACGATTTTTTTTACCTGGACGGACGAATGGTTTACCGGCGGCGAGGAAATTACAGACTGGGCATTTGG